>Ga0214473_10002516_pt1 | contig 22518 bp, 20 predicted proteins | sample RVTome_7_FD_203509 | JGI IMG/M metagenome (GOLD analysis project Ga0214473, IMG submission 203509) | Soil microbial communities from uranium-contaminated site in the Upper Colorado River Basin, Wyoming, United States - RVT98D197 | ecosystem: Environmental > Terrestrial > Soil > Contaminated >... | reverse complement strand
TAAGGAAGGGAAGGTCGTTTTTTCCGTGGACTCCAAGGGGCAATATCAGCTTCCTCCACCCAGTCCTCAAATAGCGGATAGGATTATCTCTATTGCCCGTTCGATCACCCATATTGACGCGGATCAGGGCAAAGAACCCCTGTCCATGGGTTTGCGAAACGATCGCATGGAGCTCACTTTTCATTTTGATCGCCGTGACAGCGGGGAGACCTTCTCGGTTCTCTTCCCGGAACTTTGAGGGCTGCTGAAACCCGCCCATTTATGCAGTGCTTCACCGGATTGCCCTCACCTTCCTCAATCAGATAAGAAATCAGGAAGGGAATGCATCTGTGTATCCCTACGAGGGATTTCGTTTGCTTCCCGCAGGCAAGGGGGGGTCTCAGCCCCAGAATCGTTTGATTCTGCCTAAAATGCATTGTTTTCCTCATGAAAATACAGGCTTCACCTCATTTGCTTATCTCTCCCACTCAAATATGATTAGTCTATACAGATAGGGAAAGGAGGAGAATACAATGACTGAGATTAAGTGGGAAAGGGATTTCAAGGCGGCTGTTGAAAAGACCAAGAAGGCAGGAAAACCTCTTTTTCAGGACTTCTGGTTTGATGGCTGAATCGGCTGTCAAAAGATGAATACGGGGCCGTATTCAGATGAAAAGGTGAAAAAATTCATCGATGAAAATTTTGTTCCCCTTAAGTCCCAGTGTTTCTGGGACAAGCCGACGGAACTGATGCAGAAGTACGATATCAAATGGACTCCGACATTTCTGGTCCACGATTCCGACGGAAAGGAGCATCACCGGTTTGTCGGTTACGTTCCTTCGGATGACTTCATTGCTCAGTTAGGTCTTGGAAAGGGGAAGATCTTTTTCAACAAAGATCGTTTGGCCGAAGCCATTGATCAGTTCCAGATCGTGATTGACAGGCATCCGAATGCAGGGGCAGCTCCTGAAGCAGTCTACCTTCTCGGAGTCGCTGGATACAAACAGACTCATGACGGCAAGCCGCTCCGCCGGGCCTACGACACATTGACTTCGAAATACCCGCAGAGCGAATGGGCGCGCCGCGCAGACCCCTATTCGGCGATACCCCTATGAATTAAAATGAAAAAGCTTTCGGGCCTTGCACATGACAAGGCCCGAATTTCAATTCCTGCGCATGGCAGAGGGGTTTGAACTATAAACGTTTAAACCCCTTTTTATTCTTTTTGCTGTTTTTCGAATCGGGCGCCCTCCAGGTCCTGCAATAGAAGCCCTGCCATGGCGCCAACAAGGGTTTTCCAGTTACCTGTCTCCCGGTATTGTTGCCTCTGCCAGTCAGCCCCAGTTTGGAACTTGTCCACTGGTTTGATGCTCGATAGATACCGATCATCACCTACCTCGCGAGCGACTGGCAGGAGTCGTTCGATCAGCTGGGCTAACTCATGGGCAAGGGCTCTACGCTTGCCGCTGGGGGTGCGAATGTACTGAGCCTGAAGCCCGTGACGGGTCGCCAGCCACTTATTTTCGACGGCAACCCAGTGGCGACGGATATCGCCTCCTCTTACTCGCGGGCGCTCCTCAAGGAGTCGCAGGCATGATATCGTGAGAGAGTGAATCAAAGCGACCAAGCGCAGGGTTTCCGTGAGGGTCAGTGGTATGTCGCAGACGCGGAACTCAATCGTCCCAAAGTCGGGCCTTGGGCGAATGTCCCAGTAAATATCCTTTAAAGAGGAGATCGTCTGACAGTCCATCATCACTTTGTAGTAACTACGGAATTCCTTCCAATTGCTGAAGTAGGGAGGAATTCCCGTATGGGGCAGCAATCGGTAGAGGGCAACCCGGGAGGATGCCAGTCCGGTATCCACTCCCTGCCAGAAGGGTGAGTTGGCGGACACCGCAATCAGGTGGGGCATATACTGGACCATCAGGTTAATGGCCCCGATGGCCATGTCACCGTTTGGCATGCCCACATGGACATGAAGGCCGAAGACAAGCCGTTGATAGGTCATCCAGGCTAAGCGGCCGAAAATACGTTCGTACCGATCTGCGGGAAAGACCGTACTGGAGCTCGGACGGGTGAACGGATGCGTACCGGCCATGGCCAGCTCATATCCCAGCGAACTGGCGATGTTGCGGACCCTTTTGATTCGGTTGAAAAGCTGGTCCCTGACCTGCTCCATATTCTTGCAAATACCCGTTTTCACCTCAATCATTGACTGCATCAATTCGGCCGTGGTTCCTTCTATGGAATCTTCTTCGCATGCTTTAAGGATGCGCACAGCTCCCGGAGCCAGGTCAAAGGTGTCTCTATCCAGGATCTGTAACTCAATCTCCACCCCCAGCAGGGGTTCTGGAGTTGGATGAAAGATCAACTCTTCAGGCTTGACGGGCAGGGCGGCTTTACCCGCCACTGAAGGCTCGGGGTGTTCGCGAGAAGCGTCCATGTCAATCTCCCTTTTTCATATTATGCAGAAGAAATCAAATCCAAGAACTGTTTCAGGATTCTTGCGGTTGCTCCCCAGATTATATAGTCTCCGTGTTGAAAGGCATAGACAACCTCCCTTTGACCCATACGAAAGATTTCTTTCTCACTGAAGGAGTCTTCTGTAAGTAAAACCGAAAGGGGGACTTCAATCAGTTCGGCGGTCTCAACGGGACTCAGCTTAAAGGGGTAAGGATAGGAAAAGACACCGACGAAAGGTGTAACGACAAACTCAGTAATGGTCACAATATCATCCAATACCCCTATGATCTGGACATCGGTCTCCCTGAGGCCGATCTCTTCGGACGCCTCACGGAGTGCGGTCTTCTCTAAGTTGGAATCCTCTTTGTCAACCATTCCACCCGGGAAGGAGATTTCCCCTTTATGGTATTTCACCTGATCGGTTCTTTTAGTGAAAAGGAGATGACAATCCTTTCCTTTCTTGAAGAGAGGAACAAGTACAGCTGCACGAGTAAGAGAAGGGGACTCAATGACCCTTCTCTCCCTCTGAGAAAGGAGGATGCGCACCTCTTTAATGAAATCTTTTGTCCTATATTTCATCTTCAAACTCAATAAGACTTAAGCCTCCCTCAATAAGTTTCTAAACCCATTATTCCATTATTCCTCTAATTAGAGTCTGTTTATAAATCGTCGCCTCAATCAGGATCGTCATTCCGGCGAAAGCCGGAATCCAGTTCTTTCAAAACCTTCTGGATGCCGGATCAGGTCCGGCATGACGGAAAGGGCTGTTTATGGACGGACTCTAATTAGAGAACTCTTTTAAAAACTCTTCCAGGGTCATAATTTTGAGCAGTGGATAAAGGGCGAAGTTTCGATAGAGCCCGAGGCAGGATTGGTGCATCTCCTTGCTCTGGCTGGCGGAGCAATCCTCCAGAATAATCACAGAAAAGTCATGAGAGAGTCCCTCCATTGCCGTCATCAATACACAGACCTCCACCGTAATCCCGGTGACAATGATCGTATCGATACCGAGCGTACGAAGCGACTGATCAAGGTCGGTCTTGAAAAAGGCGCTGAACCGCCTCTTTGGCAAAACAATGTCCGTAGGTTCGGGTTTCAGGTCCTCAATGACCTCTGAGCCTTTGGTCCCTCGAAGGGCATGGACCTTCATCCTCCCTTTAAAAACGAAATCCCCTTCAATAAAACTGTCGCATGCAAAGACAATGGGAAATCCCCGCGCCCGGCCTTCCTTAAGGAGCCTCTGAAGATTTGGGATGATTTCTCTGGTTTCCTGAATGATGGGATGCCGGGACCCCTCTTTAAGGTTGTCTTTTAACATATCCACAACGATGATGGCAGGCTTCATTAATACTCCCCTTGATTCCCTTTCGACTCGTTTAGTTTGAAAACTCGGAAAACATTCTTTGTTGTCGCTTCCGCAACCTCTTCCAGAGAGATCTTCCTGACCTCGGCTATTCTTTGAGCCGTATACCGAACAAAACTGGGTTCATTCCTCTTGCCCCGGAAAGGAACCGGCGCCAGAAAGGGTGCATCCGTTTCCAGGAGAAGGCTATCCAGCGGAAGTCCACGGATGATCTCCCGAAATCCTTCTGCATTCTTGAAGGTAATGCTTCCGGGAATGGAGATATAGAACCCCATCTCCATGCACTCTTTCGCCATTCTGCTATCCCCGGAGAAACAGTGAATGATTCCTCCTACGGTCTCTGCTTTTTCCGATTTTAGAATTTCCAGCGTCTCTTGATGGGCTTCCCGATCGTGGATGACAATCGGGAGGTTTAACTCTTTGGCCAGGCCGATTTGCTCCTGAAACCGCTTCATCTGGATATCCCTTGGAGAAAGGTTTCTATAAAAATCCAATCCAATTTCACCCAGAGCCCTTACTTTTTTATCTTGGCAGTGTTCTTTCAGAATCGAATAATCTTGATCACCAACCTCCCTTACATTATGGGGATGAACCCCGAGGATAGCGAAGATAAAAGGATATGAATGAGCGATCTCAAGAGCCCGCTTCCAATCCTTTTTCTCAGTTCCAACGGTGAAAATATATTCAATCCCTGATTCCTTCGCCCTTTTGACTACATCCTCAAGATCTTCTCTGAAATCCGGCATCTCCAAATGGGCGTGAGAATCAATCAACATCATCAACTCTGGAATAATGGAATGATGGAATATTGGAATATTGGAAAAAAAATAACAGAATTATTGCATGATAAAAATGACTTTGTTTCTTATAAATCCATTAATCCATGGTTTTCTATCCCATCATTCCATTGTTCCACTATTCCATTATTCCCTTTTTAGGGTTTGGTGCCGGTTCCTTTTACCCGGTTGAAATAATCAAGCAATTCCTTCGCAACCTCCTTGGACCGGATCAAGACGGATGCTTCGTTATTATTGGTTAGGGCGTAATAGGTCCAGTTGGTGCTCCCAAGCAGGGTGAGCTTTCCATCGACGACCATGAATTTTGTGTGAGTCGTTTTGAATAGGGGATCGTAAACCACGTCCACGCCCCCCTTTGACAGGATTGTTCCTGTCTGGCGGTTTTGTTTTGTGGTTCGGTCATCCCCGTCTCTCACCTCCAGGACCGCCTCGACCTTCACGCCTCTTTTCTTGGCGTTGATTAATTCCTTGATGAGGAGGTTTGAAGGAGTATTGGCATGCTGTTCATAATACCCCATCTCAAACATCATTACATGAATGGAGGTCTTCGATTCCTGGATCAGTTTCTTTGCGATTTGAAAGTACTGGGCATCCATCACCAGCTGGACATCCTCCGCAGGTAATCCAAAGGAAGGTGAAAGGAACAAGGTGAACGGTGTAAGAAAAAATAACAGGGCAAGCAGAGCTCTTTTCATGACCTTATTTTATTTCTCCTTTACCGCTGGCCCGTTGAAGGCGGTCCATGATGGCCCGGCCTAACCCTACTTGGGGAATGCTCTCTGCCAGAATCACATCCAATTTTAGAGCATCCAATCGCCTGATGGCTGCGAAAAGGTTTGCCGCGGCCTCCTTAAGATTTCCATCTTCCGACAAAATCTCCATAGGGCCACCCTCCATTTCCCTCTCCGGTTTTCGAAAAGCAAGAAATCCTATCTTCTTCCCTCTGAAAGCGCCGAGTTTTTGTTCCCATCGGTCGATAACGATAGGCGTATGCGGGGCATAGTGTTTTTGTAGCATCCCGGGAGCATCGGGTCTGCCCTTTTTAACTTTCTGAATATCAATCTCTCCAATGACAGATTCGATCTCCTCCAGGGTCAAACCTCCCGGCCTCAAAAGTTCAGGAGTCTCTTCCAAAAAGGAAAGGATTGTGGACTCTACTCCCACCCGACACGGCCCGCCATCCAGAATGAGATCGGCCTCGTCTCCCAGTTGTTCCCTGACATGTTCGGCTGTTGTCGGACTCAAATAGCCAAAAGGGTTGGCGCTCGGCGCTGCAATCGGGCACTCGGCCATTTCAATAAGGCTCAACGCCATCGGGTGGTTCGGCATGCGGACGGCAACGGTTGAAAGGCCGGCAGTCACGATATCCGGGACCTTTTCTCTTTTTTGCAGAACCACCGTCAGGGGACCCGGCCAGAATCGTTCTACTAATCTTTTGACGATGGATGGAACCTCAACGGCTAATTTCTCCAGATCGGCATAACGGCTGACATGAACGATCAACGGGTCAAAATGAGGTCTTCTCTTTACTTCAAAGACCCGCGCCACGGCAAGGGGATTGAATGCATCCGCTCCCAATCCGTAGACCGTCTCTGTGGGAAAGGCAACGATGCCGCCCCGTTTGATGATTTCCGCTGCGCGGCGAACTGATTCTTCATTCTTCATCTGGATCTATTTCACCCACCCACCCCTATCCCCTCCCTGGCCCTCCCCTTGAAGGGGAGGGAACATAACAGTTAGTGCTTATGCCTCCTGTGTGGGAGGGTCAGGGTAAGGGGGATTTCTTGAGGGTTTTTGATTTTTCCTCTAAACTCTTTCTCATGTTTTCCCTGAATCCCTCTAATTTTTTAGCAACTTCGGGATACTTGATCGAAAGAATTTCACAGGCAAGATAGGCTGCATTTTTGGCTCCATCGATCCCAACGGTCGCTACCGGAATTCCAGGCGGCATCTGAACCGTAGAATAGAGAGCATCCACCCCATTAAGAGCTCCGGACTTGATTGGAACACCGATGACAGGGAGGGTGGTGTGACTGGCGAGTACCCCTGCCAGATGGGCTGACATTCCGGCCCCTGCAATCAAGACTTCGATTCCCCGGTTTCGGGCTGTTCGAGCATAGTCGGACGTCTTCTCCGGCAACCGATGGGCTGAACTGATATCCATTTCAAAAGAAATTCCCATCTCTTTTAAAATTTCTGTTGCCTGTTCCATCAGGGGCAAATCACTCTCACTTCCCATGAGAATTCCGACTAAAGGTTTTTTCATAACCCCCCCTCCAAAATCAAAAATCCAAAATTCGAAGCACGAAATCCGAAATAAATTAAAAGTACCGAAATTCAAAACTTGACCATTTTCAAAATCTGATCATTCGCATTTAAGATGTGTTTCGAATTGGTCCTTGACGGACGCTTCGCCCGATATTCGTATTTCGAATTTCATCTTTAAAATATTATCTTAAGAAATTACGAAGCAATTCACAAGGAATAAAAAGCCTTCTTCAAATGGTTGAGAGGGCCAAACCTTAGCTGTCCTTCTTCCTATTGTTTTTACACTACAGGGAGATCTTCCTTGCAGCGGTCATCTTTCTTCTCAGGACAGTCTTAATCACTTCCATGGAAATAAACACGACAACACCAAAAGCAAAGATAATCCCTATGTCACCGAGAGTAGGTTTGTTGATCCCAAATGCATCCCGCACAGATGGGAATTGAATCAAAAAGGCTACCAGAACAAATTCCCATACGAGGGCTAAAAGGAGCCACTTATGCGGACGTGCCTTGAAAATGCTGTATCTCATCGATCGGAAGTTCAGGGCAATGACAAGCTCGATAAAGATAAAAAGGAAAAAAGTCTCTGTCCTGGCATGGATGATGTTCGAAAGCTTGTGATAGAAAAGGAAGAAGAAAAAAGGGATCTCAATAAAGAGGGCTAACAAAATGAATGCCCTGACATCCCGGGAAAAGACGCTTTCTCTGGGATCCCTCGGTGGCCTCTGCATGATATCGGGATCAGGAGGAGAAATCCCCAGGGCAAGGGCGGGAAGTCCATCCGTCGCAAGGTTCATATATAATATGGCCGCAGGGAGAAGGGGGAGATATTCAGGGCCAGAAACCAGCACCACCCCTCCGATGACCACCACCTCTGTGATGTTACACCTCAGAAGATAGGTTAAATATTTTTTGATGTTATCATAGATCCATCTGCCGCGCTCGATGGCCTTCACAATGGTGGCAAAGTTATCATCACTCAAAACCATATCCGCTGCCTCTTTGGACACCTCTGTCCCGGTGATGCCCATTGCCACTCCAATGTCGGCATGCTTTAGGGCTGGCGCATCATTGACCCCGTCCCCTGTCATGGCAACGACTTCACCCCTGGCCTTCCATGCTTTAACAATTTTCAACTTATCCATCGGGGATACCCTGGCATAAACGGTCACTTTGTCCACGATCCTCTCAAGTGTTTCATCCGTCATCTTTTCCAGATCTTCCCCGACCAGAACCATATCTTTTTCCTGGTAGATCCCCATCTCCTTGGCGATGGCTACGGCAGTGAGCTTATGATCTCCCGTAATCATAATAGGCCTAATATGGACTTGTTTGCACACTCGGATCGCTTCGATGGCCTCTTCTCGCGGAGGGTCGATCATTCCGACGAGACCGATAAAAATCAGATCTTTTTCAAGGGTTTCTTCTGTAGATTCGATTCCCTGGGGGCACTCTCGATAGGCGATTCCGAGAACCCTTAGGGCAGACTGAGCCATTTCTTCGTTTATCGTCAAAACCTGCTTCCTTCCCGCGTCATTCAGTTCCCGGACCATCCCATCTTCCATGACGTGGGAACATCTCAGCAGGACAGCTTCCGGAGCCCCCTTCATGAATGCAATTCTTCTTTCATCCTGCATCTGATGGATTGTCGTCATCCTCTTCCTTTCGGAGCTGAATGGAATTTCTTCGATTCGAGGATTTTCCAGTCTGGTTTCAGTCTGATGAACCCCAGCTTTGGCGGCAGCTACCACCAGGGCGCCTTCTGTCGGATCACCTTTGACCACCCATTTCCCATCCTTCTCTTCCAGGACAGCGTCGCTGCAGAGGAGCCCCCCTAACAGGAGTTTTTGAACCGAGGGATGTTCTTGGATCCGAATCACATTAGACCCCCTGAATTCTCCAACAGGTTCGTATCCAACACCGGTGACATCGATCATTTTAGCGCCAGAAAATATTCTTCTCACTGTCATTTCGCCCTTTGTCAAAGTCCCTGTCTTATCGGAGCAAATTACTGTTGTACAACCAAGCGTCTCGACGGCGGGCATCTTTCGGACCAAGGCATTCCTTTGCGCCATCTGGTGCATTCCGATGGCCAGAGCTCCTGTCACGATAGCTGCCAATGCTTCAGGGACCGCTGCCACAGCAAGAGCGACGGTAAACATGACCATGGTAACGATAAAAGGAAGATCGATCTTTCCGGTAAGAATCTCTCTCACAACACTTATCCCCGCAACAAGAAAACAGATGATCAGAGAGATTATGCCAAGCCACTTACCGATTTCTTCCGTTCTTTTCTCAAGAGGGGTCTTCTCCGTTTTGACAGAAGTCACTTCTTCAGCAATCTTACCAAGCTCCGTATTCATACCCGTTGATGTGACCGCAGCCTTCCCCCTGCCATAGGTCACAATTGTACCCGTAAATACCATGTTTCTTCTATCATTGACGCGTACATTTTCCGGGAAGGGTTTTATATCTTTACCCACTGGAACAGACTCTCCCGTGAGGGGAGCCTCATCGCAGCGTAATGAATGGTTTTCAATCAGCCTTGCATCGGCAGGAATCCTATCCCCTGCCTCAAGAAGTAAGATATCTCCAGGAACGAGTTCCTTTGAGGGAACCTCCTCTTCCTTGCCTCCTCTCAGGACAGTGATGGTGGGGGAGAGCATCTTCTTTAGAGCCTCCAGTGCCCGCTCTGCCCGGAATTCCTGAGTAAACCCAAGAATCGCACAGAAGACGACAATGACGGCAATGATGGCCGCATCCACCACCTCCCCAACCAGTGCCGAGAGAATGATAGCAATAATGAGGATCAGGATGAGAATATTCTTAAACTGGTTGGTGAAGAGGGTGAGGGGAGAAATCTTTTTTTCCTTTTTCAGCTCATTATATCCGTATCTTTCAAGTCGGGGTCTCACTTCATCCTCGGTCAAACCGTGATGCAGGTCCGTGTTCAACTCTTTTAAGACCTGCTCCGCCTCCATCGAATGCCAGATTGCCTTTGTATGGGGATTTGACATTGTCCGACCCCTTCCTAAAAAGATAATCTTATCTTCCGCCAAAGTCATCAATCGTGGTGATGAATTCAGAAAAAAAGCAAAGAAAAATTCAGGGTTGGCTTGAACCTACGGTCTTCAAAAAAGGTGTCATTCCGGCCCCGTATCAAGTACGGGGTAAACTCCAGCCGGAATCCAGGGTTCCCGGTGAAAACCGGGACCCAGTCTTTTGAGATGCTTCCTGACCTTCGTCGGGACGACGTCTGGATGCCCCCGTATCAAGTACGGAGCAGGCTCCTCAAGTCCGGCATGACGGACTAAGAGACTTTACGGGTAGACACTATTTAAATTGTCCGGGGCTAAACCGGGGGAACCATCGATATTGGAGTTCACACTCTATCGGCACATCTCCAGCTATTTTCTTAGCGATGTCTTCAATCTGTTTAATATCTTCTCGATTATAGAGAATGCCACGAAGAATGAGCCCTTTCTCGACAAGCCCTTCTTCCTTGGGATCAACGTCCAGCACGGATATGTAAAACCTGGGATTTGTTATAATTTCTGCTTTGACCTTTGCCGCAAGTGCCCTTAATTTGAGGATTCTCCTCGCTTTTTCCGTATTGACTTTCTCTTTCTCAAGAAGGGCATTTTCTATGGTCGTTATGATTTCACCCGGAGTTTGAATGGTCGTGTCAAAAACCATCTCATACTCGGCCGGGTTATCCCAATCTCTCCCATAGATCAAATAGATTGCACCGGCCATCTCATGGTCTGCCTTCTCGATGAGCCAGCGGGCATTTTCGCTATTCACCCCTTCCTTCTCCATCACTTTTTCTATTCTTTTTTCAATCGGAGCGACGATACGAACCCTGAGGACAGATGGAATGCCTTTGAGAAGGAAGTTTCCTCCTCTTCCCATGATGACCACATTATCTTTTAGCGCATAATTCAGAAAATAGCTTTGATTGAGTGCGACAAAACCTCTATAAGACCAGTCGTATCTCTCCCAAACCGTGGGATTATTTTCGTCGAAATATTTGGCCCGATCCTCCCATTGCTTGCCTGCTTCCTTCATGTCATCGAGAATCTTTTTCCTGTCCACATATTCATAATCCAATTCCTTAGCGAGAGCCTGTCCGATCTCTCTCCCACCACTTCCATACTTTCTTGCTATCGTTAAGATTGCCATAAGACCTCTTTCATTCGTCTCTCTATAGGAGGTTTAAAAATTATCATGGAACTAAAGAAAAAAATCAATGGTTGCAATAAGAGAATGGGTAGAATCCCTATTTTAATATGGGGTATTTCCTATTTTGTGAAAGGGATAACCCAGATGAGAATCGCCGGGATAAAGCAAAAGATGAGTGAAATAATGACATAGGGGATTGTGTAACTAAAGAACTCTTTCAGGGATACTTTCCTCTGGTCCTCTTTTTCACCCATATTTTTAGCGACAAATAATGCAGGAGCCCCTGCAATCGTCAGGTTGCTTCCTAATGTACCCGCCCAGAGAAGACACCAATAAAGAGGCCAAGGATTTATACCACTCTCCTTGCCTAAATCTCTGACCACATAGAGCATCGTGAGAATATAGGCATCATGTTCTACAATTCCCACAATCGGCGCAGTCACCCAATAGAGTACGGAGCTTCCCGCAAGGAGACTCGAACGGATGAGCGGGGTGATCCAGTTGGCGATCAGTTTAATCACGCCTGAATTTTCTAATCCTCCAACCAGCGCGAAGAGTGAGACATAGAAAAAAATGGCTCTCCAGTCGAGTTCCGAAAAGACCTGTTCAACATTGGGCATTTCGAGGGTGAAGGAACTCTTGAATACTTCGAAGATAAGGATCAAGGTAATCGCTCCGCATAAGGCAATAAACCCAAGGTAGCAACCGAAAAGAGGGCGGTTCGCCATGGCGAGGATGGTAAGGAGAAAAATTCCACAGACAAGAACGGCAAAGGGTTTATCCTTGATGTGGTCAAGTGGTTTCTCTTCCGCCAAGGTTGCAAGATCCATGGTTATTCCTTGATATTTTTTGGAAAATTTCCAATAGAAAAAGGCGACTGTAATGATATAAGAGATGAGAAGGATGAAAAAAGAAGAGGGCCGCCCTGAATGCCACAAAAAGCCCCCAAATTCAATTCCCGAAACGCTGTGGAGCATCTGTGGAGGAAGATCTCCTAAAAGCATCGCCGTCCCCATGAAATTAGCACAAAGGCCTACGAATAAGACTGGGCCAAAGGAAGGAAAGTTGAATCGCCGTGAAGCATGAAAGATGACCGGGGCGAACATCAGAACAACCACAACATTATCGATCAGCATGGAGACAAAGCCTGCCAGTACTCCGACCGTCGTCACAAAGAATGCCACATTTCCCTTTGACATTTTAAGGGCAATGGCAGCCAGAAAATCAGGCACTCCGCTCTTTCCAAAATAGCCGGAGATGATCCAGATGCTGAGCAGTATTAGAATCACATTCCAGTCTACAAGCTGAAAGGCCCGAACCTCTGTCATGACGCCGAAAAGAATCATCGCAATGATTCCCAACAGGGCAGCGATGACACTATCAATCCATCCCGTGATCACCAGGAAAATGCTTCCAAGAAAAATAATACTGGCGATGATATGAAGCGATTCCATGTTGAGCTACCTCCGAAACCCTTTCATTTACACCAATTACTAATCAGTCCATAATTGTATAGACACTGAAAACAAGCCGTTCGTGCTGAGCCTGTCGAAGCATGAACGGCGTAGCAACGCACCCTTCGACAAGCTCAGGGTGAACGGTAAAAAATGTGTCTTCTCAATTATGGACTCCTTAGTAAGAAGAAAGGACGGGGATGACACCCCGTCCTTGAAATAGTTTTTTGGAAATGATTAGAGGCGCAAACTAAATAATTCCCATGCCCTTCAGAACAGAAAGCATGACCGCAGCAGCCATCACGGACCCTACTTGCCCCCCTGTGTTGGCTCCCATGGCGTGCATCAGAAGATAGTTCTTTGGATTATATTTCTGTCCTTCCCGCTGCACCACTCGGGCAGACATTGGGTAAGCCGAAATCCCGGCGGCTCCGATGAGAGGATTGATCTTCCCACCGGATAAAAGGTTCATCGCTTTCCCAAAGAGGACGCCGCAGGCAGTGTCTAAGCAGATGGCGACAAACCCAAGGCATAGGATAATCAGGGTTTGAGGGCTTAAAAAGACCCTTCCATCCATCGTGGCGCCGATGGAGATGCCCAACAAGAGGGTGACGATATTCGCGATCTCGTTTTCAGAGGCCTTGGTAAGCCGGCTCACTACACCACATTCCCTCATGAAGTTTCCCAGCATAATCGTTCCCAGGAGAGGAAGGCCCTTGGGTGCGATAAAACCGCCCAAAAGGGTAACCACTAAGGGGAAAACAATCCTCGTTGTTTTTGAAACCGATTTCTTGACGGCCCCCATGTTGATCGTCCGTTCTTCCTTGGAGGTGAGGACCTTCATAATGGGTGGTTGGATAATTGGAACCAGTGACATATAACAGTAAGCGGCTACGGAAACTGCGCCCAGAAGATGAGGGGCATACTTTGAGGTCACGTAAATTGCCGTGGGTCCGTCACAGGCGCCAATGATTCCGATGGAAACTGCTTCCAGTTTTGTGAAACCCAAGGCCAGGGCGAGGGCCAAGGTCAGAAAAATCCCGAATTGCCCCGCCGCTCCGAGAAGAAAGATTTTGGGGTTCTCGAGGAGGGGGCCGAAGTCGGTCATGGCCCCGATGCCCACAAAAATAAGCAGAGGAAACAATTCAGTGAGGATCCCCGCTTCGTAGATAATCCTGAGAAAACCCTCTTTTTCCATCAGCCCGGCGAGGGGGATATTGACCAGAATACATCCAAATCCTATCGGTACGAGAAGAACGGGTTCAATGTCTTTCTTGATTCCCAAATAGAGGAGAACCAGACCGATCACGATCATAATTGGATTCGACCAGTGGAGATTCATAAAGCCGGCAACAAGTCCATAGAGTCCATTTCCAATCGCTTCCAGCATCTCTCTTTCTCCTTCCTTATGGGTCTATTTCTTCCCCGCCTCTTCTTTTTGGTATGGAAAGACTCGCTTCAGGGCTGTCATAAGGAGGCTCAGAATCCACAGTGTCAGCAGGGTTCCTCCCATTCCTACAACTACTAATGTTATGCCGAAAGTCCAGTTGTTCATTTTCTACCTCTCAAGAATGTGTACGTTTACGCAACGTATCCTTATACCACCAACGGGAAAAAAATTCAAATAAAAAGTGATTATTTTAACAAGGCGGGATAAAGAAATTATTCATTTTAAATTTTGATAGGTTATGTATTCTTACTCCTTCGGATCTGGAACTCTTTGGCCTGATACATGAAGGCTTCAAGTCGGGTAAGAGTGTTAGTCTGTTCTTGACCGTCGTAGGCCATATTGAGGATGGGTATATTATTGTTTTCTTCCTGGTATCGCTTGAGAAGGGTACTGACAATCGTTCCAGGCATACAGGTAAAAGGCATGATATTTACGATTCCGCTCGCCCCCCGTTTGGCAAAATCGATCGTCTTTGCCACAGAAAGGATAGCTTCTCCTTCAAAGGAAGAATCGATATAGGGTTTGGCCTTCTTAAAGAGGGCGTTCGTATTAGGCTCGCCAAAGTTCCTGAGATGTCCACGAAAAATTCTCTCCAGATGATGCTCGTCCTTCTTCTGGTAGTAGTCCGTTAAAAAGACCTTCAGGAGGTTGGAGAAGGACTTCTTTCTTAGACTCCTTTTCTTCGAAATCGTATTAATGTAAAGAATCCACTCTGTGAGAGGTGCAATCCAGGCCTCTCCTCCGAACTGCTCGATCTTTCGGATCACATTCTCGTTGCTGAACCGATTGAGGCGGACATAGATCTCCCCAACAATTCCAATAAGGGGTTTCGTTCCAGGCCCCTCCACGTCAATCCGATTAAAGTCCTCGATCCCTTCCCGGAGGGCTTCCTCCAAATTGCCATCCTTCTCGATCGCTTTGCAGACCCCCTCCAAGGATTTCTGATAGACCTGATCGCTTCCCCCTTTCTTTTTTTCATAAGGGCGCGTTTCAAATAATTTTTTCATCAGAAGGTCAATCGCTACAATCCCCTGCCAACCCAGGCGGGTGAACCGGGAACCCATGATTCCGAGATCGCTGTAAAGCGTTTCGTCCTGATTCGGAGAGTAGACAGGGACATGCTCGAAACCGAGATCGTCCAGGACAAGACGATGGAACCGATGATATTGTCCGAAACGGCAGGGTCCGTTGCCGGAGGGCATGAAAAAGGCGGCCCGCTGATGATCAAAATTGGGGTCCTTGACCAATTTCACCATATCTCCCGTTGTGACGATGCACGGATAACATTCCTTCCCCGAGGTGAGTTTCCTTCCCAGGTAAAGGGTCTCTTCATCCGATTCAGGAATGACCTCTGCATCGATTCCGCAAGCTTTAAAGGCAGCGACGACGGGGTAAGAGTGATCACACATGTAGGGGATATAAATCTTCTTGTTCCGGTCTGTCTTCGCCTTCCCTTTCTTGTGAGAAAGGGCCTTCTCGACCTTTGCGTTCTTCAAACTGTCTAAAAAGGCCTCGCACCGTGTGATGGCTCCGGCGTCGGCGCTGTGCTCATCGATCTCCAGCTGAAGGTAAGGTTTTCCCTTGGATAAGTCTCTGAAGAAATGACTGATGAAGGAATCCGGACCGCAACCGAAATTGGTGATATAGACGGCATAGAGTCTGGGATCTTCCTTGATGATCCTCCCGGCAGCCAGTATCCGCTGCCCATATCGCCAGTACATTTCCCGGATCTCCTCGGAAGGAGTAATCGAATCGAGGGGAAGAAAGTCCATGGGGAGAGCGAGAACGCCCAGGTCGCCGAGCTTCTTGGGGATCTCGAGGTTGACCCCGGAATCACAGGAATTGTAGGGCCGGCCCACAATGACCATTACCTTCCCGTCCGGTCCGATCCGATCTAAGACCTCTTTTCCCCGGTTAAGGAGAGACCGATAAAACAGGGCCTGGAACCTCTCCGCCTTCTCAAGGGCTTTTTTCACTTCCTTTGGCCGCCTGCCGAGGGATTTCCCGAAATCGATCAGTTCTTTTTCGAGATCCTCCCTTCCGAAACCGAAATGCAGGACAGGCCGGAGCACTTCTACGTGAGCCTTTTTGAAGTCGATGGAAGAATGAATGGCATACGGGAGAGATTGAACATAGGGGCAGGCTGTGCTGGTGGGGATCTCTTCATGGGAAGCTTTGAGGTTAATGAGGCTTGGCAAGAAGATCCTTTTCACTCCCTTTTCAATCAGGTTGAGGAGGTGGCCATGGCTCACCTTGATCGGGAAACAGGTTTCAGCGACGACACTCTCCACCCCTTTGCGAATTAACTCTCTGTGGGAGGAATCGGAGAGGACGACCCGGAAGCCCAGTTCCGTGAAAAAGGCCCTCCAGAGAGGAAGCATCTCGTGAATGTTGAGGATTCTGGGAATCCCGATCTCCGGCGCATTGGGGGAGAGCTTTTCTTCTCCTTCATAGGGAGCAAAAAGAACCTTCTCCCTTTCTTCGAACAGGTCGGGTAAGGCCGATCCTTTTGTCCGCTTGATCACATCATACTTCTCACAACGGCTTCCGTAGAAGAGGGGTTTTTCTCCCTCCACACTCACTTTCCGGATGAGGCAGAGATTGGAACATCCCTTACATTCGAACGAGGAGTGCTCGTACCGCCGCTGACTCAGGTCGAAGCCTTTGAAACCCGATTGACTCCATGTTCTTTCTTCCATTGCCAGAATGGCGACACCGATGGCGCCTGTGACATCGTGATTCTCGGGGACAATGATCTCTTTATCCAAAACCTCTTCAAAGGCGGCGACCACTCCCCGGTTAAAGGCTGTCCCCCCCTGAAAGAAGATCCGGTTTCCAATTCGGCGGTCTCCGACCACCCGGTTGAGGTAGTTCTGCACGATAGAGTAACTGAGTCCTGCAACCAAGTCATCCTTTCGAGCCCCTCTCTGCTGATGATGGACCAGGTCGGATTCGATGAAGACCGTGCACCGCTCACCCATCCGTACGGGCTTTTCTGCGGAAAGCGCGGAGGCTCCGAACTCTCCCTTGATGGAGATGTCCAATTTTTCCGCCTGCTCTTCCAGAAAAGAGCCCGTGCCGGCGGCACAGACCTTATTCATCTCGAAATCGACTACCACTCCTTTGTCGATACTGATATATTTGGAGTCCTGCCCGCCGATTTCAAAGATGGTATCCACATTTGGATCAATCTGGATGGCTGCCGTTGCCTGGGCCGTGATCTCATTTCGAACAAGATCTGCGCCCACAAAATCGGCTGTCAGGTAGCGGCCGGAACCCGTTGTGGCCACCCCCTTGATCTCCACCCGGTCTCCGATTTCCTCACCGATCTCCTGAAGGCCCGTCCGAACAGCCTCGATCGGCCGCCCCGCTGTCATCAAATAGCGCTTGGCAAGGACCCGTCTCTCTCTGTCAATCAGAACCAGGTTCGTGCTGATCGAACCCACATCGATCCCTAGATAGGCTTCCACCATGTCTTTCTTTTCGGTGGGAGAGGGCCTGTCCTGTGGAATATGGTTCACTGCTCCACAGGGTGGAGGTGAAATAAGGTGACGAGAGGAAAGGCAGAGCGGTTTCAGCGGCGTCTGCTCTTCCTGATGTTCCTGGATATAGCGACGTAGGGGCGTTAAATTAAACACCCCTCCCTTTTTATTTTCTTGGTTCTCCTGTGTCACCAGTACGGCGCCCATGGCGCCCATGGAGGTAAAATGTTTTGGGATGATGAGCTCTCCGTCGGAAAGCTCCAGCACATCCTTAAATGCCCGGCGCATCCCCACATTGGCTGCTACCCCGCCCTGGAAGGAGATCGGTTTCAACAACGTCTTTCCCTTCGCGATATTGCTCTTGAAGTTTCTGGCTAAGGCAAAGCAGAGGCCCGCAACAATGTCATAATCCGGAGTAGCAATCTGTTGAAGATGAATCATATCCGACTTCGCGAAAACACTGCAGCGGCCGGCGATTCGGGGAGGATTCGTCGATTTCAGGGCAACCTCCCCAAACTCTTCAATCGTCAGGCCTAAGCGGCTGGCCTGTTGATCGAGAAAGGAACCGGTGCCTGCCGCACAGAGGGTGTTCATCGAAAAATCGCTGATTCGATAGTGATCCCCTTCCTTTTCAAGAAGGATCAGCTTCGAATCTTCTCCTCCGATATCGATGATTGTCCTCACCTCTGGATAGAAGGACTGGATCGTTTTTGCCTGGGCAATGATCTCGTTCACGAAATTTCCTTCCAGCAGGTCGGAGAGCAGCTTTCCCCCTATCCCCGTGAAAGAAATGGAGTGGACTTGCTCAAAAGGAATTCTCTGCTGAATCTCTTCGAGAATCTTATGGACGGCTTTGAGAGGTTGCCCTTTGATTCGAGTATAATGCTCTTCCAGGACTTCCCGCTGATCATTCATGATCACGGTATTAGCGCTGATAGAGCCGACATCGACACCTAAATAGAGTCTTTTCATCCCCGGACCACCATTCACCCCTTCAGGAAAGATTTTGAAACGAATTCTAATTGATTTAAGCCCGGATTTTCAAGTGAGGTTCGCAACTTAACCCTTTGAAAATCCTGCCCCTGGGGGGAGGCGGTAAACCCTCGAACTTCTACTTCTCAGAGCTAAAGTGCTTCAAATAAGTTAACATTTCAATATGATATCCTTTCAAAAACTGGCGGCAGTCTCAGAAAAGGTGGCTGCAACAACCAGGAAGAAAGAAAAGACCTTTCTCCTTTCTGGTCTTCTTCAAGAGGCCAGAGGAGAAGAGATTGCGTTAGCCGCAAGTTATCTTTCGGGCGAACTCCCTCAAAAACGTCTCGGCGTTGGCTGGGCAATTCTGCAGCAAGCCTTACAAGGCATCGCCCTGGAACTTCGGCCTCTCAGCCTTGTTGAACTAAACCAGCGGTTGGATGGAATCGCCCAAACAACAGGAGCCGGATCCATTGAAATAAAGGCAGGGCTCCTTCGAGATCTCTTTTTTTGTCTCCGGAAAAATGAAAGAGAATTTCTCTCCGGGCTGATTATAGGGGAGATTCACCAGGGCGCCCTGGAGGGATTAGTCCTTGAAACTGTTGCGCAAGCCTCCTCCCTTCCTGTTGATCACGTCCGTGAAAGACTGATGTTTGCAGGAAGTATTGGCGAAGTTGCAAAGGTTGCCTTGGAGGAGGGCTTAGGCGGCCTTTCCCGTTTCCAAGGCGGGGGTAGAAATAGGATGGATCCGCCCGTACGAACCACCGTAGAATCCTCCGTTGATCAAACCTTGAAATGTTCGATCGATTGAATGATCAAATGATGGCTTGTTTTATCTTGCTGCTATGAACAGCTTTCAAAGTAACGATTGCTTTTGCGACCAGAACCTCTCCATCAGGTCGATGGTCAAAGACCTCAGATTCTCCGACCAGAATCTGTCCCCCTTCCCTTAGTATTCGTGACCTGCAAACCAGGGAGTCTGCCCAGGCTGGTTCAAGAAAATTGATCTTGAATTCGATGGTCAAGATGCGATACTCCTCCGGCACCAAGGTGAAGGCTGCGTATCCGGCCGTATGATCAGCCATCGCGGCAATCACCCCTGCATGGAGGTAATTGTCTTGTTGCCGGTGGCGCTTTAAGACCTTCAACCGGGATTCAAGACGACCTCTCTTGCAATGTACAGCTTCAAATCCGACATCAGCAATGAACCCTTGAGAATAGTCCTTCTTCAAAAACTCCTTCCTCTCGGGACTCATTTCTTTTCCCATGGAGACCTCTTTTCTCCAGAGGAGTAAAGTCAGGTGTCAGGTCCACACCTCTCTCTATCTCCGGATATTCAATTCTCAAGGGCCGAGCTATGGAAAATGTATATCAAAACAAGAAATATTTATCAAGAGTGTAGACCCGACTCCTAAGACACCCTTTAGATAAACTGTCGTTCGCCATTTTTTCTCTTTGCTTTTTTAATTACCTCCATAATATCATCCATATCAAATCGCCAGGAGTCCCCGATCTTGAAACCGGGGAGGTCTCCTGTGGAGGCAAGCTTATAGATCGTGGATTCGGAAATCTTGAGATATTCGCTTACTTCTTTTGCTGTGACAATGTTCGCCATCTTCAGCCCTCAAATGATTTTCATCCTTTTTCACTGATCCAATACTTCTCGGACTTTCTTGGCAAGGACGGTCAGCGAGAAGGGTTTCTGGAGAAGGTGGTCTCCGGGTTTGACTATGACCTGATGAATAATCGTGTTATCCGAGTAGCCTGAGATAAAGAGCACTTTAACATTAGGGTGAAGTTCTCTGAACTGACTGACCAGTTCTCTTCCTCCCATCTGCGGCATGACCACATCTGTGAGAAGGAGATCGACTTTTCTCCCTTTCCATTCGTGGGCCAGGCTAAGGGCCTCATGGCCTTGGGTTGCTTCTAATACTGTATAGCCTTGATCCCGGAGAACCCGAGCTGCCAATTCCCGGACGGATACATCATCTTCCACAAGGAGCACGGTCTCATTTCCCTTTGGCAGGTGCTCACTATCATCACGAGGAGGAAAAGAGTCAACGTCTTCCTCAACCCTTGGCAGATAGATCTTAAATGTTGTTCCCTGGTTGATTTCACTGTAGACCCAGATATTGCCTCCACTCTGTTTGATAATGCCGTAAACCGTCGAGAGGCCAAGGCCGGTCCCTTCGCCCTTTTTCTTGGTTGTAAAAAAGGGCTCAAAGATATGTTCCCTGACATCGGGCGGCATGCCGCAGCCTGTATCAGACACCGAAAGCAGGATATACCAACCACGTTTTGCACCGATATGATGACGAACATAATCTTCATCAAATTCAATATTGGATGTTTCAAGCAAGAGTTTTCCCCCTTTGGGCATTGCATCTCTTGCATTGACGACCAGATTGAGGATGACTTGCTCGATTTGACCGCGATCCGTTTTGACCCTTCCCAGGTCCTCCGCCAGAATGGTTTTTAATTCGATATCTTCTCCAATGATCCGGCGTAACATCTTATCCAGATCCATCAAGACAGCATTCAGGTCGATGACTTTCATGTCCAAAATTTGTCGCCGGCTGAAGGCGAGAAGTTGATGGGTTAAGCCTGCTGCCTTCTCCGTAGCTTTTTTGATCTCCTCCAAATTTCCTTTTATAGGATCATTCTCCCCGACCCCCTGCAGGGAAAGCTGGGCGTAGCCGCTGAGAACCGTCAACAGGTTATTGAAGTCGTGGGCAATCCCGCCTGCCAGCCTGCCAACCGTTTCCATCTTCTGAGACTGAAGGAACTGATTTTCAAGCTGTTTCCGTTCAGTGATGTCCTCGATCATGAAAATAGCAAACTCCGGCGCCTCCTTCTCATCCCGGAAGAGAGAAGCATTCACCAGTCCCCAAATCAGGCTCCCGTCTTTCTGGAGATGGCGCTTTTCAATCTGGAAGTGGTCCCGCTTTCCCGAGATCAATTCTTGATAGAGTTCGATATCCGCAGTTGGGTCTTCAGAAGATAAAAGCTCTGTTAAAAATCTGTTCCGGAGTTCTTCCTCGCTGTACCCAAGCATTTTCTGTAGAGCGGGATTGCTTTCCATCAGGCGCCCCTCGGTGTCAACAAGCGCTATCCCTGTGGCAACCCTTTCAAAGATTGCACGGAATTTCCCTTCTTTCTTCTGTTGGGATTCCCGCAGTCCTTTGCCATCATAAATGTTTAGTACGGCGCCTTTCCCCTGTTGCTTATTCTTATCTCTCTTCGGGTCCAAGAGGTTCTCCCTTCTAAAGGATTAACGCCTCAAAGGTCTGCCATTTGACCGAATCTTTCTACTGTTTCGCGTGTATACCTTAAAGAATCACGCAAGAACCTGGGAGGTAATTTTATCAATTTCAAGAATATCGAGGGGCTTTTTCAGGTAATTGATGACTCCGAGTGATTTCGCCTCATCCTCCACGCTTTCCTGATTACTCGCCGTGATGATTACCACCCCGATCCTCTTTTTTTCTTCTCGAAGCCTCTTCAGGATGTCAATACCGTCGATGCCCGGCATTTTGATATCCAGAAACATGAGACTCGGGGGATCGCGCTCCAGAATTCGAAGGGCCTCATAACCATTTTCTGCCTTGATCAGGTCATAGCGATCACCCAGAAGAACTTCAAAGGAGTCGAGGATGCCCTGATCATCATCCACAACTAAAATACGTTTCAAGGGATGTCCCATATTTCCCTCCATCATCTTATTGGATTGCCTGTTCTCGCTCATTCTTTGTTAGTTATTAATAGAGCAATGAAAATGCCAACTCTCTCTTTCTTTTAATAGAAATGAAATCCTGTTGAATTTCAAATAGTTAAGTTAAGGGCGGCAAAAAGGAAGAATATTAGAGGTTATTTTGGAGTGTTAACGATTGTTAACAGTCTCAGGTTTTTATTACAGGGAATCTTAAGACGAAGATGGTCCCCTTCCCTTTTTCACTTGTAATCTCAATTACACCTTGGTGGTCTTCAACAATCTTATGTGTAAGGGCCATTCCAAGGCCAACTCCCTTGTCCTTAGTCGTATAGAATGGATTGAAGATGTTTTTTGCTGTTATTTCATCCATTCCGATTCCTGTGTCACTAAGTTGAC
>Ga0214473_10002515_pt1 | contig 22518 bp, 21 predicted proteins | sample RVTome_7_FD_203509 | JGI IMG/M metagenome (GOLD analysis project Ga0214473, IMG submission 203509) | Soil microbial communities from uranium-contaminated site in the Upper Colorado River Basin, Wyoming, United States - RVT98D197 | ecosystem: Environmental > Terrestrial > Soil > Contaminated >... | reverse complement strand
CACGATGTCGTAAAAACACTTCGGCCGCAGGCGCGGCAGGCAGGACATCTGCGCGCGGCTTTCCACCTGAAACATGCCCACGGTGTCCGCTTTTTGCAGCGCCTCATAAACGGCGGGATCATCCGCGGGCAGGCGTCCCAGGTCTATCTCTTCTCCGCGGCTTTCGCGGATGAGTTCGAGCGACTCTTCGAGCACGGCCATCATGCCCAGGCCCAGCAGGTCCACTTTGACGATGCCCATATCGGCGCAATCTTCCTTGTCCCACTGCACCACCACGCGACCGGGCATCGTGGCCGGCTCCAGCGGCACCACCGAATCGAGTTGTCCCTGGCAGACCACCATTCCGCCGGAGTGCTGCCCCAGGTGGCGCGGCAGGTCCTGCACCTGCCGGCAGAGCTCGGCATATTTGCGGATCAGCGGATGCTGCGGGTCGAAACCCGCGTTGCGGAACTGGCGATCTGGTTTGTCGCGCGCGTCCCGGTATTCCCAATGTCCCATCACCCGGGCTAGGCGGTCGAGCGTTTCCGGCTCAAACGAGAGCGCCTTGCCGATCTCCCGCGCCGCCGAACGGCCGCGATAGGTGATCACGTTGGCGGTCATGGCCGCCCCCAGCGGGCCGTAGCGCTGGTAGACGTACTGGATGGCGCGTTCGCGCTGGTCGCCGCTGGGCAGATCGAGATCAATATCCGGCCATTCGCCGCGCTCTTCGGAAAGGAAGCGCTCGAAGAGCAGGTCCATGCCCACCGGATCCACGGCGGTGATTCCCAGGGCGTAGCAGACGGCGCTATTGGCGGCGGAGCCGCGCCCCTGCACCAGAATGTTCTGCTCGCGGCAGAAGCGCACGATATCCCAGACGATCAGGAAATAGCCGGCCAGATCCAGTTTTTCAATCACGGCCAGCTCGTGCTCGATCTGCCGCCGCGCCCGCTCATTCCCGGAACCGTACCGGCGCAGCAGGCCCTCGTAGGTGCGCTGGCGCAGAAAATCCATCTGCGAGCCGCCGTCGGGGACCGGGTATTTCGGGAACTGGTAGCCCAGGTCATTCAATGTGAATTCGAGGCGCGAGGAAAGCGCTTCGGTGTTGGCGACGGCTTCGGGAAGATCGGCAAACAGGCGGGCCATCTCCGCCGGGGATTTCAAATGGCGTTCGGCGTTGCGCGCCAGCAGGCGCCCGGCGGTGGCCAGGGTGCGGTGATGGCGAATGGCGGTGAAGACGTCGAGCACCTCGCGCTGCTGCGGACGCGCGTGGCAGACGCCGCCGGTGGCCAGCAGCGGAAGAGATAATTTTTGCGCGATGGCCACCGCCGCCTGATTGCGCGCTTCCTCCGCGCGCGAGAAATGCCGTTGCAGCTCGACGTACACGTTGCCGCGGCCGAATCGCTCGCACAATTGCTGCACGCAGGCCGGCGCGGCAGCGAGCCCTCCGCGCGCCAGGGTCTGCGCCAGCGGGCCCTCCGGGCCTCCGGTGAGGCAGATGAGGCCGCCGGCGCTTTCGGCCATCTCTTGCGGCAGGACCTGCCCCTGGCCTTTGCTGGCGCGCAATTTCATGCGCGTGATCAGGCGGCAAAGATTGCGATACCCGGCCCGCGATGCCACCAGCAGCGGATAGCGCCAGCCATCCGAAGAAGTGACTTCGGCGCCGATGTGCGCCCGCAGGGAAATTTTCTTCGCGGCTTGGTGAAAACGCGGCGCGCCATAAACGCCGTCGCGGTCCAGCAGGGCCAGCGCCGGAATTTCCCGTTCCGCGCAGACGGCGGCCAGTTCCTCGGGCGTGGACGCACCTTCGAGAAAACTGAAAGCGGAACGCGCATGTAATTCGGCGTATTTCAATCGTAAACGCCCCGCACCAGCCAGACCCGGCGGATTTCGTCGTACGAAAAGCGATACAGCCCGCGCTGCGGGCCGCGTTGTTGTAGTTGTAAAGGTTGCAAAGACGGATTGGCCGTTCGCCTGCTACCGGAAAAAGCGAAGCGAATTTCCAGGTCCCATTCGTCCTGCTGCCATGAATCTTTCCCCCACCAGTCTCCGGAGGTGCGCCAGGGTCCGGAAGCGGCCAGCACCTCGCCGCGCAGGCCATGGAAATAGACGATTGCCGGGCGTCCCGCGCGCATTTCGACGCGCGCCGGCAGCGCCGGCCGGAAGATGCGAAAGCCGGACGGGTGCGGGCTGTACTTGCAGCCCGCTGCAAAACTACGGTGCTCCCGTGCCGCCGGTGCGGCTTGGCTCGAACGATCCGGCGCTTGGCCGCCGGGGACAAACCGTCGCATGCGAAACGCCTCCGGGCGATGCGTGTCCATCAATTGTGGCGAACCGACGCGGGATTCCCCCACCAGATGAGCCAGGCGCGCCAGGGTCAGCTCCAGTGTTTCCGGATCGGGCCCAGAGGGAAGAAAAAATCCGCCCTGTGTGACGCGCGGCCGGGCCGGATCGGCCGCCAGAAAAATCGCGCGAATGGGCGCGGGCGGGGGATCGGCCTGCAATTGCAGGCGCAGCAGATTCAGCAGCAACTTGGAATTGCGCAAGGGCACAGGCAGGCTCAAACATTTTTCATATCCGCCCGGCGCTTGCCCCGATTCCATCGGGGCAAGTTGCAGCCGCAAGCGCAGGGCGGAGGCGGCCAGCGAACGAGCCGCCAGGCGCGCGCACAACGCTTCCAGTAGCCGGCTCAGCAGGAACGCCAGAGGCTCGAGTTCCGCGACCTCGTAATCGAGCGTCAGCTCTTCCTCAAAACAAAGCGCCGGTTCGGCCAGCAGCAACGAACGGCGGCCCGCGCCGCGCGCCCATTCGTGCAGGCGAACGCCCTCCGGCCCCAGGCGTTCCGAGAGATCGAGGACCGGCAGCGCCGCCAGGGCCGCGCAGGTGCGCACTCCCCAGCGATCGAGTGTTTCGAGAGCTTCCGCGGAGGGACCCAGCACGCCGATCGGCAACGGTCCCAGATGCGCGGCCTCTTGGCCCGCGGGAATTACGGTGACGCCCGGAAAGCCCCGCCCCGATAGGTCCGGTTGCTGGACTCCGGTGGTCCGATCCGGATCGAACCCGAAACCGGAGATCGGGGCGCGCGCGGCATGCAGGGCCGCTTCAGGATTTGCAGCTACGGCAACGCGCGCGGCCAGCCCCAGACCCAGCGCGCCTTGCGCCAGTTGGCGCGCCACGGTTTCCGCGCCGCCGAACAGGGCGTCCAGCCCGGCCAGGTCCAGCAGAATGGCGTCCGGCGCGGTGTCTTCCAGGCGCGGGGAGAATGACCCGCCCAGGTCCAGCAATGCCGCGTGAGCGTTTCTTTCCTGCTCCAGGGAACGCCGGCGTATCTCCACGCCGCGAAACTGCTCGGCTTGCGCTTTGGCCATGCCCAACTCGATTCCCGCGGCGATGGCCGCTTCGCTGGCGGCCACCACCCGGCAGAGCGGAGGGGTGCCCTCCACCAGCGCCAGCGCGCGGCCGCGAAGCGCAGGTTCGCTGCGCACCACGGCCTGCACCAGAAAATCGGGAATATGAAGGCAAGCGAAGGCCATAAAAAGCCCGGTCGCGAATCGGCCCGCCAGGCGGAATGGCGGGCGGCGAAAACCTCACCGCAGATGAGCTGTCATTTCGTTTTCGGCTGATTGAGATAACTCCACCCTGTCCTGGTCTGGAAAATTCCCGAACTATCGGCTGCGCCGGCCGTCCGCCACGGCGGACCGGCAAACACGATTTCCTTCACCGGCTGCACGCGAGCATGTATCTTTTCGGCGCGCACTCCGAAGCCGTCGAGCAGGCAAGTCCACGAATGCCGCAGACTCCCCGGGTCTTCGCATGTGGCCAGCCAGCGCGCCGGCTCGGCATCCAGCCGCAGCACCAGCGAAGCGCAGGTCTTGGCGTTGGACTCCTGCTCCAGCAGCAGCAGTATGGCCGGCGTATCCTCGATGGCTCGCCGGAAGCGGAACCAGGCGTTGAGCGGAACGCCGCGAACGGTCTCGGGAGCCATGTCGGCCAAATCCACGGCGATCAATCCGAAGCCCCCGCCGCGCAGAAGCAGGTCCGTGGCGCGCAGGGCCTGCTCCATCTCCCGGCAGCGCACCCACAGCAACTGCTCGAGTTGCACGCCGGCCGCTTGCGCCGCGTGAGGATCGAACCCGTCGCGTCCGTCCACCAGGGCGCACACCTCGGCCTGGGCCGTTCTGGCGGCCAAAGCCGAGAGCAGCAGGCTGGTCCGGCCCGAGCAGGGCGGGCCGCATATCTCCGTCAGCCCCCCGCGAGGCAGCCCTCCGGCCAAAAGATCAATCTCGGGAATGCCCGAGGAAGCGGTGTCAACGACCCGGCGGTCGCGATAGGCAAAGGGCGCGGGTATGCGCCCGGCCAGAGAAGATTCCACACGGGAGCGGAGAGCGGTGATCGAAGGCATGGCCAAGGGGGGCGAACAGAGCAGCGATTATTTTCGCTTTTTATTCGCCTACGGGACTATCTTGCTGCAACAATCCGATTTTGTCAATCCGCACCTGCGGGAAGAGGTGCCCTTTCGCCATGAACTGTCCGTCAGGACAGTAGACCTTGTCATGCGGGCTCTCGTAGTCTATTGCCAGCGGGCCCCAGCCCGCCGCGTTGGAGACAGATCATGGCCGATAGTGAAGCTCTTACCGAGTTCAAGCAAGGAGTGCGGATGCTACGCGACGGGCATCCAAACAACGCCCTCGTACATTTCCGCATAGCCGCAGACCTGGAGAAACACAACCCCTACTACATGTCGTTTGTCGGAGTGTCGCTCGCTCGTGCCGAAATGCAATGGACGCCCGCGCTGAAACTTTGCGAAACGGCCCTGAGCATGAAGCGCAATGAGGCTCAACTCTACTTGAACCTGGCAGAGGTTTATATGTCCGCCGGACGGCGCGAGGAAGCACTCATGACCCTTGATAGGGCGCTGGCATCGCTGGGGCGTGATGCTCGCATACAGCGGGCGCGCAGGAAGCTAGGAAGCCGGCGTTCTCCCGTCCTGTCGTTCCTCGATCGTCAAAATATCGTGAACAGACATTTGGGGATCTTGCGGCACCTCATATTGGCATGGGCGGATGGCTCGCGCTTCCGTCTCCTTCATTCTTCCTGACCGCGAGATCAGGCGCGGGAAGCGCTGGCGCTGGCGGGCGCGGACTCCCGCCGCGAATACTTGGTGGCCACGTAGTCGTCTACCAGCGCCTGAAACGCCGTGGACAGCTCGTCATAGTTGCCGCGCAGCGTGGTGAAGTGCTGCCCGTCAATATACACGGGGCAACTGGGGACTTCGCCGGTGCCCGGCAGGCTGATGCCGATATTGGCGGCGCGGGATTCTCCGGGGCCGTTGACGATGCAGCCCATCACCGCCAGCGTCATAGTCTCGACGCCTTCGTACTGCCGCTTCCACTCTGGCATTTTGTCGCGCAGGTAGCCCTGGATGCGCTCGGCCAGCTCCTGAAAGGTGGTGCTGGTGGTGCGCCCGCAGCCGGGGCAGGCCGTCACGCTGGGCGCGAACGAGCGCAGGCCCAGCGCCTGTAATAGCTCGCACGCGGCATAGACCTCCTCGCGGCGGTCGCCGCCGGGCCGCGGCGTGAGCGAGATGCGGATCGTGTCGCCGATGCCTTCATTGAGCAGAATGCCCATGGACGTCGCCGACCAGATGGCGCCCTTCAGGCCCATCCCGGCTTCGGTCAGGCCCAGGTGCAGCGGCTGGCGCGTGCGCTGCGCCAGGTCGCGATACACGGTGATGAGCTGCTGCGGACGCGAGACCTTGCAGGAGATGATGATCTGGTCCTCGCGCAAGCCGCATTGCAAAGCAAGTTCCGTGGACTCCAGCGCGGAAATCACCATGCAGTCGTGGATGATCTCGTCCGAGCTTTTCCCCAGGTTGCGGTCGGTATTCTCCTGCATCTTGCGCATGACCAGCTCTTGGTTGAGCGAGCCGCCATTGACGCCGATGCGCACCGGCTTGCCGTTGTCGCGGGCGATGTTGCAGATGGTCGAAAACTGCTCGTCGCGGCGCTTGCCTGCGCCCACGTTGCCGGGATTGATGCGGTACTTATCGAGAGCGCGCGCGCAGTCGGGATATTTCGTGAGCAGGACGTGACCGTTGTAGTGAAAATCGCCGATGAGCGGCGCGTAGCAACCCGCATCGCGCATGCGCCCTTTGATCTCGGGCACCGCCGCGGCCGCTTCCGGCACGTTCACCGTGACGCGCACCAGTTCCGATCCCGCCGCGGCCAACTCGATGCACTGCCGCGCTGTGGCCACGATATCGGCCGTGTCCGTATTGGTCATGGACTGAATGACGATGGGCGCGCCTCCGCCCACAGTCACCGGCCCCACCTTCACCGCATGCGTCTTGTGCCGGATAGTCATGGAAAGGAGATTATATAGGGTTTTCTATGGCCGGTTCACGTATCAATCCCTTTTCGAGGTACAATCGCGACCATGACCGAAGAAGCGACCAAGCTCCTGAAAAAGGCGCTCACTCTCCCAGTTGCAGAACGCGCTGAACTGGCCGGATCTTTGATTGAAAGCCTCGATAATACCGAAGACGAATCGGTCGCCGAGGCCTGGGACCAGGAGATCGCCCGGCGCATGGCAGAACTGGATTCCGGTAAGGTTAAGCCCATCTCCCTTGAACAAGCTCGCCAGAGGCTCTCCTCGACTATCGAATGACGGCTCGCAAGATCGTCTTTCACCCCGACGCAATTGAGGACGCGGAGGGGGCCGCACGTTGGTATCGCAATCGCAGTCCTCGGGCTGCGGCTAGGTTCGTCGAAGAGATCAGTCAGGTCATCGATAAGATCTTCGCTGCGCCTCAGCGCTGGCCGCTTGGAGTTGGCGGCACGCGGAAGATCAAGCTTCCGTGCTTTCCGTTCATCGTCGTTTATCGGGAGTCGGACGATACCATTCAAATTTTAGCCGTCGCGCATTGCCGGCGCCGTCCCCGCTATTGGAAGGAACGGCTGTAGCGCAGCCTGGCGTTCCCTACAAATTCGACGCAGCGCAGCGGCGCGTTGAACTTGTCACATTGCGCCGAGTCGGACGCATCTCACCGCAGTGTCACGAAGATTTGCGCCGCCGCGGCCAACTGCTGGGGTGTGGCTCGACCCCCGCGCAGAGCCGGCGGAATACGCACCTCGATCCTCAGCGTGAGGCGCTTCCGGGCCTCGAAATCGGCACTCACGATGTTCGACAACTTCAGCAATTGTCCGACTCTCGTCCGCACGCGGAACTCATGCACGCCCGGGGGAACGTACAAATCATCGTACTGCTGCTTGAATCCCGCTTCGCTCCTGTGGAAATAGGTCTTCCCGTCCATCACCACGAAAAAGTCCGCGTTCGGCGGCACTCGCTCGGCGTCAATCCTGAGCCGCGCGTTCTCATTCGGGTTGAGCGCCCGCGGATCGAAATTCACCGCCGCCGGTTCTCTGGGCGGGGCCGCAGCGGCCTCCGGAGGATTCGCAGCCGTTGGCCCGGGAGCGGGTTGTGCCGGGGCCGGAGCGGGGGCGGGCTGGACGGGCGGTTGTGCAGCCACAGTTTCTGCGGGCCGTGCGACCGAAGCGGGAGCCGTCGCCGCTGGTGCGGGCGGTGCTGACGCCGCCGGCGGCACGCGCGGTGCCGGCACCGGGGTCGGCACGGCCGCCGCGGCAGCAGGAACTTGCGTGCTCGCCTGTGGAGCCGGAGCCGCTGGCGCCGCCGCGGTGGGCGCGGTAACGCTGGCTCGGTCCCTGTTTTGCAGGACGTACAAGCCGCCCAGCGCGATCAGCAGGGCGGCAAGCACTCCCAGGAGAACTCGGTTCTCCCGTTTCGTCCCGGCCGCCGTGGCCATTGCCGGTTGCACAGGATGCGGCTCCTCTTCAAACTGAGCGGCCGGCGCTGCTCCGCCGTAAGACCTATCGAGCGTCGCTTGCGGGTCGTTAACGTGCGAAGTCACCACTGGAGCCGCGCTGCGCAGCCCTGCCGCCATTCCCGTTGCGCGCACGGCTGCCAGATCCCGGGCCAGCTCCTCCCCGGTCTGATAGCGCTCGGCCGGACTTTTCGCCAGGCACTTCAGGATCACGCGGTCGAGTGCTTCCGGTACCGCCGGATTCAGTTTCCGCGGCGGCACAGGATCGGTGTGCACGACTTTGTAGGAGACCGACATCAGGGTCTCCCCGGGAAACGGATATTCGCCGGTGGCCATCCAGTACAGGATCACACCGAGAGAAAACAGGTCCGTGCGCCCGTCAATCGGCCCGCCGGTGAACTGCTCCGGCGGCATGAACGCCGGGGTGCCCAGCATCTGCCCGGTGGTGGTGATTTGCACCGCGGCCAGCTTGGCCACGCCAAAGTCGGTGATCTTCGGACGTTCAATTCCGTAGCTCTCGCGCGAGGTCAGCAGGATATTCGCCGTTTTGATATCGCGGTGCACCACGCCGTTCTTGTGCGCGTATCCCAGGGCCTCGGCGATCTGCTGGCCGATTTCGCATACGCGTTCCAGCGGCAGCCGCTCGCCTCCCTTGGCCGCATCCGCCAGCGTCCGGCCATTGATGAACTCCATCACCAGGAACGGCAGGCCCTCGTGCTCGCCCACGTCGAACACGGGAACGATTCCGGGGTGCGCCAGAGCTCCCGCGGCGCGCGCCTCGCGATAGAATCGCTCGCGAAATTCGCCCCCCTGCTGGCCCGCAAGGACCTCGGAACGAATGGTCTTCAGCGCGACGATGCGATCCATGGCCGGATCTTTCGCGCGATACACGGTGCCCATCGCGCCGTGACCCAGTTCTGCCAGAACCTCGTACCGTCCGATGGTATTCAGCGCATTCATCGCCCAAGTCTCGCTACTTTAACACAAACCTCTTCGCGGCATTCTCCTCCGCCGTCTCTGAGTGCTTATTGGCAACGCGCACCCGGTGCCTTAGGCTCGTTGCAGAAGAGGGCGCAGCTCGCGCACGTTCCTTACGTTTTCGATGGCCAGCAGCGATGCGATGAGCCGGTCGCACTTCGCGGCGCCGAGGACGGGCGCGATCAAGTCGCGGCACTTGGCGGCGACTTCTGCGCGCGGCATGGGATTTTCGCTGGTGCCCCGCACATCGCGCACCCACTCGCGCAACTGCGTGCCGTCGTTGAGCGCCACTTCGATGATACATTCGCGACGGGGACGGCGCGCGTCAATCTGCGGATCGGACAGCAGTTCCACCTTGGCGCGCTGGCGCAGCACCGCCGGGTCTTTCATGCGCTCCTTGTCGTGCGTCGCGGCAAACGTCACGCTCTTGTCGAGCAACATCACGGCGACCATGTGCTGTAAACAGATGTCCGGCATCTCGCGGTTGTTCACCGTGACCACTTCGTCGGTCGCCAGGCGCACCACCACCTTCTGCACGTCGTTGGCGTTGAAGGTGCGCTGCTTGAACATCGTTTCCAGGCCGTCGAGCGGCGCCTGGATAGGCGAGCCCACGCTCCATTTCTTGATGTTGGTGCGCACGACCTCGTAACGCTCGCCGAGCGCCTCCACTATGACCGCCGGGTTGGCTTCCGGCCGGTACGCCTGGAAAAAATTGTCCGGACCGGAGAAGACGTCCTCGACGCCTGTCCAGCCCGCGCGCACCAGCAGCGCCGCGGTTACCCCGTTGCGCGCGGTCATGCCGCCAAAGACGAATGCCTTTTCGATGTGCTCGGTGTCGCGCTGCCAGACGCCGAAGCCGGAGGATTGCTGCGAGGCGTAATCCAGCAGCAGGCGCATCTGCCGCGCATCGAGGCTCGCGGCACAGCCGGCGGCCGCGGCCGCGCAGAAGGTGCCGGCGGCGGCGTGCGTGCTGCGGTGCGTGGCCGTCTGGTACGCCGGGCCGCCCATGGCCATCAATATGCGTGTGCCCACGTCATAGCCAAGCACCACGGCGCGCAGCAAGTGCGTGCCGTCAACGCCATACTGCTCGCCGAGCGCCAGTGCCGCGGGCACCACGGCAGCGCCCGGGTGCGCCCGCGAAGGGCCGTGCGAGTCGTCGGTCTCGTCGGCATGCGCCAGCACGCCATTCGCCAGCGCCGCCTCGATCGGGCCGCACACCACGTTTGACCCAGCTACCGTGGCCACCGGCGCGCCGCGATACTCGCGCGCAAAGGCGATCGCGGCGCGTCCCGGCGGAAGACCGGTGCCGGAAATCATGGCGGCAATGGTGTCTAGGATGTGGTGCTTCGCTTTCTCGACTACCTCGGCCGGCAACGCGCGGCTGCGCGCTTCGCTCATGTACGCGCTGAGCCGGGCCATCACCGGGCTGACGGCGTTGTCGGGCGCCTGACCGCCAAGCTTGGCCAGCGGTGAAAGCGCCCCCGCCGCGACGAGCCAGCCGGCCTGCCGCAGCAGGTCGCGCCTCGTCAGCACTGGACGTCCGCACGACACCTTGGTCTTCGCTTGCTGGCCGAATCTCATGGCGTATCCTCCATCACGACTTGCGTTCCAGGCCCAAGCGGGCTGCGATGCCGCACATGGCTTCGATGCAGATGGCCATGTGCTCCTCGAGCGGCAGGCCCAGCTCTTCCGCGCCTTTCACCAGGTCCTCGCGGCTCACGCCGCGCGCAAACGCCTTGTCCCTCATCCTCTTTCTCACGGAAGCGGGCTCCACTTCCAAAATAGTCTTCCCCGGGCGAATCAGGGCGCATGCCGTGAGAAACCCGGCCATTTCATCGCAAGCAAAGAGCGCATGATCCAGCGCCGTCTCGCGGGCCACCCCGGTATAGTCGGCGTGACCCATTATGGCGTGAATCATCTCTTCCGAATAGCCGCGCTGGCGTAGGATCGGCGCGCCCGATGACGGATGGCCCTCTGTTGGGTGATGTTCCTGATTGGGCCACCGCTCGTAGTCGAAGTCGTGCAACAGCGCCGTCAGGCCCCACAACTCTTCCTCCGCGCCGCTCTTGCGCGCATAGGCCCGCGCGCAGGCCTCGACGGCTAATGCGTGCTTGCGCAAGTTTTCGTTCGCGGTGTATTCGCACAGCAACGCCCAAGCATCGTCTCGCGTCGGCATGGCGGCTTCCCGGGTTCCTTCAAAAGCAGTGTCGACTTGCCAAAGTCCGTCCTGCCCCCGAAATTCCCCTAAACTTTTCGCCTCATATGTCGAAGAAAGCAACAGGAACAGCGATAGCTTAGCGCAAATCGGAAATGCTTTGGCGCGCTGTTCCGCAGCGGAACACAGGGAAATCAAGCCCCACGGCGAATTCAGGGGGACGGGGCGTGCACATTCTGTTTCACCACCAAAAAAAGCGCTTGACAGATGAGCGCGGTGCCCGCAAGATGTTTCTCGCGCCAGCTATCTGCCTTCCCCTTGGACGTCTCGTACCGTCTCGTTTCTCCGCGTCCGTATGCCGGAATAACAGTGAGGAGCTCCGGTGTCGGATCATTACAGCAGCGGCAACGGCAATGGTAGCAAAAGCTCAGTAGCGATAGATCAGGACCAGGACCGCGAAGTTGTTCGTTGCAAGGTCTGCGGGCTGGTGCAGTTCCGCACGCGCGCCGGCAACTGCCGGCGGTGCGTCCGCTTGCTGCCGCCGAAGGTGGAATTCTTGATTCCGCCGCCGGCGCCACAGGAGCTCCCCGGCGACGATCGGCAGCTTTTCGAAAAGTGGCCGAATCGTGAGACGGTGGAGAACATCGGCCAGCGCATCCGCCAGCTCCGCGAATCTCGCGGGATGACGCAAAGCCAGTTGCAGGCGCGCTCGCGCGTCTCGCGCTCCTACCTCTCGCGCATCGAAAGCGGGCAGATGACTCCCAGCCTCGGCACGCTCGAGAAGATTTCCGAGGCGCTGGGGGTGGGTCTGAACCGCTTCTTCGTGCCCGAATCTAACGGCGAAACGCTGTTTGAAGACCCCTTCATCCAGGGACTGCGGCCGTTCTTGCGGCAGCTCGACTGGGAACAGTGGCAGTCCATTCTCAAGCGTCTGGCGGCCATCAGCGACCACGTCTCAACCAGCGGGCAGATGCGCACCATGCCGCAGCCTGCGCCGCCGCGGACGGCTATGCCCGCCTCGCGCCGGCCGGTGCAGTCGGCCGTCATGGCGCGCCGCTAGCCGGGCGAGCGCCGGTTCGCACGGCGAGTGCGGCCCCGCACGGCGAGTGCGCCACGCCGCGCTCCGCCGCTCTTCTCGCGCGCCGGCGCATCACAAGTGTCTTGTCTTTATCTTTGGGCGTTATTTTTAGGCGGAGATCGCGGCGGCCCGTCCAGCCCGCCAGGTGAATGGTGGGGCGGGCCGCCGCGGCGCTTTTAGCGCTCGCGCAGGACAGCTTCAGTTAAACCGAACCTTCACGTCCGGCCGCTTCTCCAAATGCACCGCGTCCACGAAACGTACCTGCCGGTCCTCGAGCCGCATCACCAGGGAGTGCGTGCGGATGCCGTCGCCGAAAAAGCGCACCCCCCGCAGCAAGTTGCCGTCGGTCACTCCGGTGCAGGCGAAAACGATCTGCTTGCCCGGCGCCAAGTCTTCGGTTTCGTACACGCGCTTGAAATCGGTGATGCCCATCTTTTTCAGGCGCTCTTCGTGCTCCGGCTTTGAAACCACCAGCCGCGCCAGGATTTCTCCGTTCAGGCAGCGCAGCGCGGCCGCGCACAGCACGCCCTCCGGCGCGCCGCCGCTGCCCATGACGGCGTGAACGCCCGTGCCCAAAACCGCGGCGGAGATGCCCGCGGAAAGGTCGCCGTCGCCGATCAGTCGGATGCGCGCGCCGGTGGCGCGAATGTCTTCGATCAGTTTCTGATGCCGCGGGCGGTCCAGGACCACCACGACCAGGTCTTCCTTGTCCCGGCTGAGCCGGCGGGCGATGGCGCGAATGTTGTCGGCCACGGGCGCGTCCAGGTCCACCGCGCCTTTGCAACTCGGCCCGACCACGATCTTATCCATGTACAGGTCCGGGGCGTGCAACAGGCCGCCCTTTTCGCTGGCCGCCAGCACGGTGATGGCGTTGGGCGAGCCGGTGGCGCAGAGGTTGGTGCCCTCCAGCGGGTCCACCGCGATGTCCACGGCCGGGTAGTGGTGTTCCGGGTGTTTCGCGCCGGCGCCGACTTTTTCGCCGATAAACAGCATCGGCGCTTCATCCCGTTCGCCCTCACCGATGACGATCGTGCCGTCCATGGCCACCTGGTCCATCATGCTGCGCATGACCTCCGTGGCCACCCGGTCGGACTCGTGGCGGTCGCCCAGCCCCATGGTGCGGGCGCACCCGATGGCCGCCTGCTCCACCACGCGCAACAGTTGCAAGCTCAGCTCGGTTTCCATCGTCGCTCCTGTGATTCGGGACGGGTGCGGGCTGTACTTACAGCCCGTGTAAACAATGGGCCGCCGGTTCCCGCCGGCCCCCGCCGGCAAAGACGAAGAACCTCATCATAGCCAAGACCGGCCGGGGGGCAAAGCCCTTCGCAGCGCTCCCCATGCGCCTGTGCGCACGTGATTACGAGACTCGCCAGTGTTGCGTCCCCGAAGGTCGTTGCATTTTCCTTTAGGGGGTCAGGGCTTCAGCCCTGACATTAAAGCCAACAAAATGAGGCGGGCTTTAGCCCCTGAATACAATGCACCTCTCTCACGTATTTCCGGGACACCGCACTATACGAAGGCCGAAATGCCCGTGATGCGTTCGCCGATCACCAGGCGATGAATGTCGTGCGTGCCCTCGTAGGTCGAGACCGATTCCAGGTTGTTCATGTGCCGCATGATGCAGTAGTCGTCCACGATGCCGTTGGCGCCCAGGATGTCGCGGGCCTTTCGCGCCGTCTCCTGCGCCATCCACACGTTGTTCATCTTCAGCATGGAGACGTGGGTGTGATCGGCGCGCCCCTGGTCCTTCAGCCGGCCCACGTGCAACGCCAGCAATTGCGCCTTGCTGATCTCGGTGATCATCCACACCAGCTTATCCTGCACCAATTGGTGCGCGGCGATGGGCTTGTCTTCAAATTGTTTGCGCGTCTTGGCGTACTCCAGCGCCGTCTGGTAACAGGCCATGGCCGCGCCCACCGCTCCCCAGCCGATCCCGTAGCGCGCCTGCGTCAGGCAGGAGAGCGGGCCGCGCAGTCCCTCCGCGCCCGGCAGCAAATTCTCCGCGGGAATTTCGCAGTCGGTGAACGTCAGGCCCGAAGTGACCGACGCGCGCAGCGACCATTTCCCGTGCACGTCCCAGGTCTTGTATCCCGGCGTGCCTTTTTCCACCAGAAAGCCGCGCACCACGCCATCTTCCGTCTTGGCCCAGACCACAGCCACGTCCGCCAGCGAGCCGTTGGTGATCCACATTTTCTCGCCGTTCAGGACGTAACCATCGCCCCGCCGCGCCGCCCGCGCCAGCATCCCGCCGGGGTTTGATCCGAATTGCGGCTCGGTCAGGCCGAAACAGCCGATGGCTTTTCCGCTTTGCAGCCGCGGCAGCCACTGCTCCTTTTGTGCGGGTGAGCCGTAGGCGTGAATGGGATACATGACCAGCGCGCTCTGCACCGACACGAAGCTGCGCAGTCCCGAATCGCCCCGCTCGAGTTCCTGCATCACCAGACCGTAGGCCACATTCGGCATTCCCGCGCAGCCGTGTCCCGAAAGTGTGGCGCCGAAAAATCCGAGCTGGCCCAGTTGCGGCACCAGGTGCATCGGGAACGTCGCCTCGCGGTTGTGCTTTTCGATGATCGGCAGCACCTGCTGGTCCACAAATTGCCGAGCCGTTTGCCGCGCCAGCCGTTCTTCGTCGCTCAGCAGCGAATCGAATTCCAGGAAGTCCACTCCGGGGAATGTCGGCATCGGATCTCCTCGTTTGCCAGGCCCCGATTCTAGCAAGCGCCCTTTCGCAGCAGCAAGGCGCCACCGCGCGCCGCGCATTGACTTTTTCTGCCGCAACCCCTATCCTTGGCGTTTGTCTCCAGTCGGAAAGGTGTCACTGAGCAGATGAGTACCTATGTGCCGCGGGGCCGCGAGGCGGAGGCCCTTATAACAGGACCCAACTGGGTTGTGGTGGATGCCGCCGGGCAAGTGCTCGGCCGGCTGGCGGCCCTGGTCGCTCGGGTGTTGATCGGCAAGGACAAGCCCAGCTTCACGCCCTACCTGGATTGCGGCGATCACGTCGTGGTCATCAACGCTCAAAAAATTCGCCTCACCGGCAACAAGCTCGAACAAAAGATCTATCGGCGTCACAGCGGGTATCCCGGCGGTCTGAAGGAAGTTCCCGCCAAGCGCCTGCGGCCGACTCGCGCCGATTGGATGCTGCGTGAAGCTGTCCTGGGCATGCTGCCGAAAAACAAGCTCCGCGCGCGCCGCGCACGCAAATTGCGCGTGTATTTGGACGACAAGGGTCTGGCCCGGCACGCGGGCCAGAAGCCGCAGCCGCTCCCGTCCTAGGTAACGTGCCTGCCAGTTGGGGCGTCCAACTCCGTAGCGGCTGGGCAGTGGAATCTCCGGACGGCCTTCGGCCTCTGGCCGTGTCGAGGAAGTGTCGAAGAAGCATTGACGGGTCGTTGACCCGTGCGGATTGATTTTTAACCATGATGTCGAGCGGTACGGGTGCGGGCTGTACTTGCAGCCCGCCATGAGAGAGGAGGAGCATTGAGTTCCAGCGCACCGCCCCTCGAGGGCACAGCCAAGACGCGCACCTACGGCACCGGCCGGCGCAAAAACGCCGTCGCCCGCGTGTTCCTCAAGCCCGGCGCCGGCAAGTTTGTAGTCAACGGCCGGCCGGTCACTGAATATTTCAGGAACGTCAACTGGCTCACGCGCGCCGTCGAGCCGCTGAAGTTCACCGGCACCGAAAGCCAGATGGACGTTTGGTGCACCTGCAATGGCGGCGGCGTCGGCGGCCAGTCCGGCGCCGTGCGCATGGGGCTGTCGCGGGCCCTGTCGATTATGAACCCCGATCTGCGGCCCGGCCTGCGCAAGAACGGTTTTCTGACGCGCGATTCTCGCATGCGCGAGCGCAAGAAGTACGGACAAAAGGGCGCGCGCAAGCGCTTCCAGTTCAGCAAGCGCTAACGGGTGCGGGCTGTACTTGCAGCCCGCTCTAGAAGACGTTTTACGGTCCCCCGACCTGGTCGGGGGACCGAATACTTGGCCGGCAAGATGCCGGCAACAGGATGCTCTTTCCCGTGAGGGACTCGCTGGCTTCTCTCGGGGTCGCAAGCATCCAACTTTCAAGGAGGTCCGTTGGCAGTCGAAATTACCATGAAGGAACTGCTGGAGGCCGGCGTGCACTTCGGCCACCAGACCCGCCGTTGGAACCCGAAGATGAAGGAATACATCTTCGGCGAACGCAATGGAATCCACATCATTGACCTGCAAAAAACTTTGAAGATGTTCCGGGAGGCCAGCCGCTTCGTCAGCGGTCTGACCGGCCAGGGGAAAATCATTCTGTTCGTTGGTACCAAGCGCCAGGCCCAGGAATCCATCTCCGAAGAGGCCCAGCGCAGCGGAATGTTCTTCGTCAATCATCGCTGGCTGGGCGGCACGCTCACCAACTGGGCCACCCTGCAGAAATCCATCAAGCGCCTCAAGACGCTCAAGGCCATGATCGAAGACGGCCGCATGGCCGAACTCTCCAAGAAGGAAGCGGCGCGCCTCGAGCGCGAGCTGAAGCACTTGCTGCAAAATCTGGCCGGAGTCGAAAACATGTCCACCCCGCCCGATGCCATGTTCGTGGTGGATTCGCATACCGAGGCCATCGCCGTGCGCGAGGCCCGGCGCATGGGCGTGCCGGTGGTTGCCGTGGTGGACACCAACTCGGACCCCGACCAGGTGGATTGGGTCATCCCCGGCAACGATGATGCTCTGCGAGCCATCCGCCTGTTCACCTCCAAGATCGCCGAGGCCGTCATCGAGGGACGCTCGGCTTTCGAGCAGACCCAGCTTGCCGGAGAGAAGGCCGCGGCCGGTGCAGGCGCCGGGGGCGGCGAGGCTGTCGAGTACGTGGACACCAGCGCCTACGAGTCCTACGAAAAGCAGGAAGGCGATTTCCTGGAGGTGGCGGAAGCTGCTGCCGAGCCGGTGGAGGCTCCGGCCGAAGCCGAGCCGGTGGAGGCTCCGGCTGATGCTATTCCGGCTGAAGGTCAGACCTGAGGCCGCGCCGCCCGTGCCGGTCGCGGTCCGCCGTCCGTCTGGCGGACGCCGCGCGTGGGCATCAATACCCAAGAAAATGGACCCTATTCTTAGAGGCTGGCCGAAGCTATGAGCACCAAACCTGAACAAGTGAACGTTCCCGCGCAACTGGTCAAGGATCTGCGTGAGCGCACCGGCGCGGGCTTCAACGACTGCCGGGCGGCTCTGCTGGAAGCCGGCGGCGACATCGAGAAGGCCATTGACGTCCTGCGCCGCAAAGGCCAGGCCGCGGCGCAGAAAAAGGCCCAGCGCGAAGCCACCGAAGGCTTGATCGGCCACTACATCCATGCCGGCGGGAAAATCGGCGTGATCATCGAGGTCAACTGCGAATCCGATTTCGTCGCCCGCACCGAGGAATTTCAGCGCCTGTGCCACGACGTGGCCATGCACGTGGCCGCTCTGGACCCGCGCTACATCCGCCGCGACGAGGTCACTCCGCAGATACTTCAGCACGAGGGCGAAATCTACCGCGAGCAGGCCCGCGCCACCGGCAAGCCCGACGCCGTAATCGAAAAAATCGTCAGCGGCAAAATGGAAAAGTTCTACGAAGAAAACTGCCTCTACGAGCAGCACTTCATCAAAGACGAATCCGTCACCGTCGGCGAAATGATCAGCCAGATGGTCGCCAAACTCGGCGAAAAAATCGCCGTCCGCCGCATGGTCCGCCTCAAAGTCGGCGAAATGCCGGGGGCTTCCGCCCCCGCCGCTCCCCCCGCCCCCGCCGCTGCGCCTGCCCCCAGCGAAGGCCCGGTGCCGGCTGCCCCCAGCGAAACTCCATAGCATTTCGCCGAAACATTCCCGGCGGCGCCATCGGCCTCTAGTAGCATAGGCAGTCTTGGCTGCCCCGAGCGTTTCGATGACGAAGCCACAAGAACCCTGGGACTGTCCATGCGCATTGCTCGCCTATATGCTATCGTCCTGACGCTGTCGCGGATCGATCGCCTCATGATATTTGTGACCGTAAACTTGGTGGAAGTTGGTCAACTCTAACAAAGTCCACCAAGGCATCGCTGCTGGGATGCTGTCCAGATGAAGGGTATCAACTTCGCGAAGACTAGCTGTCGGAAAGACAAGTCTGACAGAGAGGGTTTCGCCGTCCCTCGCAGATACTTCCGGATAGTGGAAAGGCTGGTCGGTGACCGAGCGGATGGCCTCAACAAGCTCAGCCTCCAGCCTATCGCAAGTAGTCGCGTACCCCGATGACCCGGTCGTCTCCAGACCGCGCATTTTCAATGTGTTCGGAAAATTGAGACCGAACGTAACGACCGCAGGTTCATCCAGAGTACTGCGAAACCGCCACTCGGCGACAACATCGGCTACCTCCGAGTCGGAGATCGCTCCTTTCTCTATCAACATCTCCAACTTGCCAAGAACGTCCCCTCTTGTCGCTGTAGTTCTCAAACGATGCAACTCAGCGAGGATTTGTGGAAGGCTCTTGTGTGTAATTGAGAGGTAGAACAGCGTAGTTTGCTTCGGGTAAACGGCATCACCTTTCCGCAGATTGCAAGAAGCTCCGTGGGACGGGACCATATTCGATAGCGCATCCAGGGAGAAATCCGGATAATTCTCGATGACTTCGTAATCCCTCAGAGTAGCCTCAAGCCTTGTCGGATCATTTGCTAGCGACTTGGGAAGTACGTGATCCACATGCAGACTCAACAAGTCAACTGGCTGACCGCAGTAGAAGCACTTCATGCCATAGGCTCGCCAGAGTGCGTATCTCGACGCATAATCCTGCGGATAGCTACGCATGAATCAAGATGCAATCACGGTGCGCCGGACCGTCTCGATGACAGCATTAATGACCATCGCAGCCTGTTCGCGCGATGGGACGGGGACTCTCTCAACCGCGTGCACTGCCGGAATCCGACTTCTATTGATAATCTCACTGATCTGATGCAGCGACGGGTCCAGATACCTTGGGATACTGTTCTCGCGAACGACCCTCAGAAGCCGTCCGATCATCCAGCCGTCGTCGAACTGAATCTGATGGTCCATCAGAAGCTGCTTGAGCGCAATTTCGAGTATCTTCCCGGACAGAGCTAAGCAGGCGATATAGCAATCATGTTCGAAGCAGGCATCCAGTTCGCCAAGGCTGGCCAGCAGGTCCTCGGCATAGGTTCGGTTGGTGACGACCATTTCGCAATCCCGACGCAGTTCGGCGACAGCGCGCGCAGTGTCGCTTCTCGATGGCCCTAGCGACGCGACGACCCATTGTGCGACTCCATTGTCACCTGCGTACATGTCCGGCAGCCTGGCAGTCTTGTAGGCGAAGCCGATCCCTGTCTCATCGATCCAAGGTTGTACATCCGTAACGATCCCGTGTTGACCAAGTATCTCCAAAGTGGCCGCGACTGCTGCGTTGCCGGCGCCACGCACCTCCGTGTCAGTATTGGCGATGGCGTAATCTTGCCCCCTGCGGTGAGCGTCAAGGCCGACGCGGACAAGCCTGACCGCCAATTCCTTGGAATCCATCAGCGCCCTTGGGAGACTACTTTCCTCCGCCCTGACTCACTCAAGGCCGGTCCGGGTCCGAATAAGGCTAAACAGCCACCCGCGGAACGTGGCGGCCAACGGGTGCTTATAGAAACCCGATGTTCCTGAATTAGACAGCCGCTCCATGCCTGAGTCAAGCGAGGTGGGCTGGGAGCCCCCATACTCACCGCGAGTAGACTGCCGGTCGAGAGCCCCATCCTCGCGGGGTGTGCGAGGGTGGGGCCGTTGGTCACGACGTGTCTCCCTCGACAACAGGTCGGCCTGTTGAACCGCGCTCCATCCCCATTCTGCTCCCACAGCGCACTCTAGGAAGTCGCCTTCTATTCGAATCGCTCATTCCTTGAGGTTTACCCCCTATCCTCTTTCATTTCGAACGCGGCAATTCGAATCACTGGCAATTCGAATCACTAGCAAGTAAACATTATTGACTTTCAGTACCTTTCATGGTAACATGCCTTGTGACCCTCGGACTTCGTCCTCGCCCGCTGCGGCTTGTTCCTTCATTTCGCTCCTCCAATTCTCGCCCGCTCGTCCGCCGGCCTGTCCACCGTAGCCGTGGCGAAGGCAGATCCTTTCAGCTCTCAACTTTGAACTTTCAACCCTCACCCTACATCTTTCCTGTTTTCATACTCTTGCGCACTCTTTGGCTCGCTCTTTTGCTCTCCCCAACGCTCCAACTCCCTTGCTTTCATGCCCTTACGCACTCTTTCGCAAAAACACCCTGGGTGGGGTATCCCTCCAATTCACGAGGTCCAAAATGAACAAATCCATCCTCAATGACACCTCTCGCTGTCAGCATCGCACGCCCTCTGGCCGCCAGTGCCGTTTCCGTACCTCGGGCGCGGCTTCACACTACTGCCCACGTCACAATGCCATCAAGAAACTGCGCCACTCCGCGGATCTGGCTGCCGTCCTCGCCGTCGGTGACGAAAAAACTTTCCAATCCGCGGAAGGGATCAATCACTCTCTGGCTGAACTCTTTACCCTTCTGGCCAAAGACCGCGTCTCCCCCCGCCGCGCCGCCGTCCTCGCCTACATCGGCAGCCTCCTCCTCCGCACCCTCCCGGCCATCGAAAAGGAAGCCGCCGCCGCTGACCCGAAAAATGGCCCAGTCAAAATCATCTGGGACCTCCCCTGCCCCGCGCATGAGCGAAGGGACCCAACGCCATGACCATGAACCTTCCCCATTCCAGCCCATTCTCGCGGCGGCCGATACGGAACATAGTCGCACGGCACGGTTCTCTGCTAGAATGCCCGCCGGTTTTGTCTCGACGGTCGAGTCGGGACCGCACACGAACTATGACTGCTGCTGATCCGCCAGTACGCACCAGCGCCGCACGGCCTGTTTATAACCGTGTGGTGCTGAAGCTTTCCGGCGAATCTTTGCAAGGACCTCTGGACTCCGGGATTCACGCCGAGACCGTGGCGCGCATTGCCGGTGAGGTCAAGGAAGTCAGCGATCTTGGCGTGCAGATGGCCATCATGGTCGGCGGCGGAAATATTTTTCGCGGCACCCGCCAGAAATCGCTGGCCATTGACCGCGCCACGGCCGACTACATGGGCATGCTGGCCACCGTCATCAACGGCCTGGCGCTGCAGGACGCGCTCGAAAAGCAGGGCGTTCACACCCGGCTGCAGAGCGCCATCGAGATGCATCAGGTCGCCGAGCCCTTCATCCGCCGCCGGGCCATGCGCCACCTGGAAAAAGGCCGCGTGGTGATTTTCGCCGCGGGCACCGGCAATCCCTATTTTTCCACCGATACGGCCGCGGCGTTGCGCGCCATGGAAATCAAGGCCCAGGTCATCCTCAAGGCCACTCGCGTGGACGGCATCTATGATGCCGACCCGGAAAAAGTTCGCGGCGCCAGCCGCATCGAGCGCATCACCTATCTGGACGTGTTGCAGCGCGGCCTTTCGGTCATGGATTCGACGGCCATTTCTTTGTGCATGGACAACCACATGCCGATCATTATTTTTGATATGAATACGCCCGGAAACATCAAGCGCGTGCTGCTGGGAGAAAAAGTCGGATCTCTGGTCAGTGAAAAGTGAGCGGCAGTGGCATTGGAAAGGGAGCGTGGCGTAGCCCATGACTACCATTGGCACCAGCAAAGAGGCCATGGCGCAGGCCCGCCTGCGCATGGAAAAAGCTGTCGAGGATTTTCGCCACGGCCTGGCCGGGCTGCGCACCGGCCGCGCCAACGTTGCGCTGCTGGATTCGATTCGCGTGGACTATCACGGCACGCCCATGCCCATCAATCAGCTCGGAAACGTTACCGTGCCCGATCCCATGACCATTGTCGTCTCGCCGTGGGACCCGGGCGCAGTGCCGCTCATTGACAAAGCCATTCGTTCTTCCGATCTGGGCTTGAATCCATCGAGCGACGGCAAGGCGGTTCGCGTGCCCATCCCGTCTCTCACCGAGGACCGGCGCAAAGAACTCGTAAAGCATCTTCATCGCGTGCTGGAAGATCACCGCACCGCCGTGCGCAATATTCGCCGCGATCTCAAGGAGGCCGTCGAGCGTCTGGAAAAAGAAAAAAAGATCAGCGAGGACGAACGCAAGCGCTCAATTGACGAGTTGGACAAGCTGACCCATACTGAAACGAAGAAGATAGAAGACCTCTCCGCGGCCAAAGAGAAAGAGATTCTGGAGATCAAGTAGGGCAGCCCATGAGCAGCGATTCGACCCTTAACCGTTGCTATCTTGTTGATACGGAACAGGTTGCCAGTTTTTCAGCGGGGCTGCGCTCTTTGCTTGCCGGGCTTCGTCCAGCGGCCTCAAAGCCCGGAAGTAGCCGCAGGTTTCCACAGGTTAAGTTTGACATAACTTGCCTTTTCTTCTATACTTTGCGCTCTGTCAGGGGGATGCACCCTGCTGTAAGAGGGATAGGTTTCCGGCCCCGGAACAAAGAAGGAAGGAACGGGGCTAGGAGTGCGGCCGGAATGGGGCGCCAGCCCCGCAAAGCCGAG
>Ga0214473_10002514_pt1 | contig 22521 bp, 18 predicted proteins | sample RVTome_7_FD_203509 | JGI IMG/M metagenome (GOLD analysis project Ga0214473, IMG submission 203509) | Soil microbial communities from uranium-contaminated site in the Upper Colorado River Basin, Wyoming, United States - RVT98D197 | ecosystem: Environmental > Terrestrial > Soil > Contaminated >... | reverse complement strand
GTCCATCAAATCGGGGCCGGCCCACCATTCGCCGTGGAGGTTGGAGTGGACCCGCGCAACGGGGGGATATGGGTGGGTGGCGAGGGCCTTCACCACTTGAACGCGGTCGGCGGCGAGGGCCCGCATCCCGAGTTCGCCGCGGCGTGCTGTGAGCTGGCTGAGGGCCTGTTGTGGGAGAACATCCGCGCGCTGGCAGTGGACCCGAGGGACGGCACCGTGTGGATCGCGGACTCGTGGCAGCGGGAGATCGCCCACCTGCGGGTCCGCCTCTTCCCCGACGTGCCGGACGATTACTGGGCGGAGCCCGAGATCTCCGCCTGTGTCTACGGCCGGACTGTCCGCGGATACGCGGACGGCGCCTGTTGCCCCACCCACACCGTCACGCGCGATCAGATGGCCGTGTACCTTGCCCGCGCCACCGTCAATAGACCCATTGATAGCGTCTGGGGGCCGTACCCGGCGCACTTCTCGGATGTTCCCATGGAGCACTGGGCCTATTCGCATGTGGAGCATGTGTACCGTGAGGGGATAGCCTCTGGGTACCCGGACGGCAACTACCATCCGGACGACCTCGTGAGTCGTGACCAGATGGCGGTGTTCGTCGCCCGCGCCATGACGGGTGGCAACGCGTCCGTGCCTACCGGTCCCCTCACCGCGCATTTCCCGGATGTGCCGACCGACCACTGGGCGTTCAAGCACGTTGAGTACCTCCGAGCTGAGGGAGTGACCGGCGGCTATCCGGACGGAAGCTACCGACCAGAGGAGGCGGTGACGCGTGACCAGATGGCCGTGTACGTGGCGCGGGCCTTTGACCTGATGCCATAGCGCTGCCCTGGGTCCGAGGAACAGCGCAGGGGACCGCCGATAGCGACCCCCTGCCACAATCGTGCTGGCTTCGCGTCGGTCAGGGTTGGGGGGCCGGCGAGACCGTCCGCGCCGCCAGACGTCTCGCAACCAGGATCACCGCGAAGGACACCGCGACCAGAATCACGGCCAGGGCGATGGAGGTGCGGAGGCCCTGCGGGGTGGCGGCGGAGGCGTGAGAGTAGATGGCCACGGGCATGGTCTCAGTGCGGCCGGGGAACGCGCCCGCGAACATCAGGGTCGCGCCGAACTCGCCCAGCGCCCGCGCCCAGGTCATCACCGCGCCGGCGATAAGGGAGTTGCGGGCTAGCGGCGCGGTGACCTTGAAGAACGTGCGCAGCGGCCCTGCGCCAAGCGTCGCGGAGGCCAGGCGCAGACTAACCGGAACCGCTTCGAAGCCGGCCCGCGCCTGTTTCACGTAGAACGGGGAGGCGATAAACAGCTGGGCCATGATCACCGCGGTGAGCGTAAACGAGAGGCGGAGATCGTGCTGCGCCAGGAGAGAGCCGAGCCCCTGCCGTCCGTAGAGAAGCAGCAGTGCGAGGCCCGCCGCCACCGGTGGCAGCACCAGCGGCAGGTCAACCAGCGTGTCAATGAGCTCCTTGCCGCGGAACTGGTAGTGCGAGAGCAGATACGCGACAGGGGTCCCAATCAGGATCGCTCCACCCAGCGCGATGGTGGCCGTGAACAGGCTGATGTGTAGCGCACTCAGCGCCTCCCCACAGCATAGATAGGAGTGGGGCGAGGTGCGCAGCACCAGACCCGCGATTGGGGCGACGAGGTAGCATACCAGCGGGAGCGCCGCCAGCCACACCAGAGGGAGGAGGCGTTTTCCCCCTCCCTCTTGATCCAGATCCAGACTGCTACCGCTTATCGGGGCTCGTCTTGGGTGGCTTGACTGCGTATCCATGCTTGACGAAGATCGCCTGTCCTTGCTTCGAGGTCAGGAACTTGATGAACTCGACCGCATCCTTCTGCTGCTCCGAGAAAGCCGACACCGCGGCCGGAACGTTGCGCACCCGCAGGTACTTCGCCGGAATCGGGACGAGATCAATCTTGTCCGGCGCCCAGGCCTTGAATGAGTCCCAACCAATGATCGCGTCCACTTCCCCGAGCTGCACCAACTGCTGGGTCTGCTCGCAACTCCCCGCGTAGGTTAGCACGTTCTTGCGCACCGCGTCCAGCAGACCGGCGTTCGCCAGGATCTGCTCGGCCACGTCCCCCAGGCACACCGCCCCGGCCTTCGCCAGACCGACGGTCACGCCCGGCCGGGCCAGATCGTTCAACGCGCGAATGCGCTTCGGATTGCCATGCTGCACGCAGATCATCGGTACCAGATAGGCCAGGATCCTGCGGGTGGCCGGCAGCGTCGCCTTCTGCTGCTCCGCCTTGTCCATGTAGTCATCCGAGCCGGGCACGTAGATATCGCCCACCTCCTCCAGCAGCATCTGGTTCAGCAAGGTGCCGGACCCGCCGAAGGTCATGTCCAGGACGACATTGGGATGAAGCTTCTCATACACCTTCTTGCACTCTTGCATCGGAGGCTTACTGGCCGACCCTACGAACGCCATCAAGCGAGTCTGCTTGGCGGCGGAGGCAGGTCCTACGGCCGTCGCGTGCACCGCCACTGCCAGCAATCCCAGCATCCCTGCTCTTACGACGCATCTCATCATTGCCTCTTCCTCCTCGCATAGGAATTAGGACAAGACCTGCGCTTAGACTACCGGGCGCAGGTGACAGAGGCGTGAACAGAAAGGGATTTTCGGTGAACGGTTTGTGGCTTTTCCCTGGAAGCACTCAGCCAGCCGCGGGGCCGGGACGGCGTCTGCCATGCCGCGCCAGGTGTCCGCCGAGGATAGCCGCCATCATCGCCGCGCTGAGCAGGCCCACGAACAGGCCGACGCGGTAGCTGTCGGGCTCGAAAGTGAGCACCACCTGGCTCCGCCCGGCCGGTATTGGGATCCCTCTGAAGGCATAGTTCGCGATCGCAATCTTCGCCGGCCGGCCGTTCACAGTCGCCCGCCACCCGGGGTAGTGGACGTCGGTGATCACCAGCCAGCCAGCGTGCTCTGATTCGGCCTCAACTGTGACGCGGTGCGGCGCGTACTCCAGCAGCTTGGCGACGCGAAGCGATTCCCCCGCGCGTTGCCCGCGCGCAGTCTTATCCTCGATCAGTGTTGCCCGCCCCGGATCGAGGCCGGAGGCGAGCAACAAGAGCGCGGCCTCTGCCGTCACCGTACGCACACCCGGCGCGACGTAGGCCCTGGGCAGACTCTCGGGACGACGCGCGAGAGCGACGCCGCCCCGGCCGTCCTCGTGCCACAGGCAGGCGATGCTCGCCACGCGATTGAGGCCCGGAACCGGCTCGGCCGTGCCATAGATGGGGGAGATTGACGTCTTGCCAAGCTGTCGTTCACCCAACACGGTCGCCAGGGCGACAAAGCGTCTGACGGAGAGCGGGTCATAGACACGGGCATCGTAGAGACCGTAGGCCATCGCGAGGTTGGGTGCGAGCATGTTTGGCGGGCCGCTGATGCGAGCATGGCCGGCGATCTTGCGTGCGGCCCGCGCTTAGGGCAGGTCTGGCAACACTGCGTTCGCGCGCGCGGTGACGTGCCAGCGGGCGCCGAACAGAAGCAGATCGAGGAATGATACCGCGACCAGCCCCACCGCAAGCGCCGCGGTCCAGCGCGTCCGCCGCGCGCCCAGAAAGAGCAGGCCGGCCAAGACTGCCGCCGCGAGGGGAGGAGCAAGCAGCTTGGCCACTCTCAGCCACAGGTCGCTACCCGAGAGATCTCTCCAGTGAGCGGAGAGCGCGGTCCAGGCCGATCCAGCCAGGCCGGCCTGCACCGCCACCAGCGCGAGCGCCACGATCCAGAGCGGAAGACGCCGCGGCCGCGTCGGCGCCGGTCGCGCCGGGAACCACTCGGACACCGAAAGTGCCACCACCACGGCCGCGCAGAGCGAGAAGATGAAGCGCAGCCGCGTGGGCGAGGTGAGTCTGATGATGGGCAGATAGGGGACGAGGTTGAACCCCGGCAGGTGTAGTAGCACCCCCAGCATGGCCCCGGCTGCGATAAGGAAGAAGCGGTGGTAGCCGGGCGACGGGCGACGGGTCAGGCCCAGCAGCAGCGCCAGCAGCGCCACCGTGCCGACGTAGCCGGCGCATTCCGCGTAGTTGCCGTAACCCGAGAACGGCCGGTAGTCCCCGAACGCCGGGTTCCCGCGCGCCTCCGGCAGGAACAACAGGGCGGCCTCGCCGGGGGCGATGGAGGTGAGGAACCACCGATCCCCGAACAGCGCGCGGCTAACGTTTTCCGACGCGTTGGCGCTTACCCATCGGGAGCGACCGGTGCGCGAGATGGCGCTAAGGTCAAAGTACTCTGCAACCGGCGCCAACATGGGGGCCGCCAATCCCACGCCCAGTGCAAGCCCGAGGGCTAGCGCCCCCCAGAATTGGGCCTTCCACACGCGGCCCTGGGCCTTGCGCCGGAGCTGATACTCGTAGCCCGCAAACACCAGCCAGAACGCAAGCGTCTGAACCGAGGTGCTGAGGTGCCCCGCAAGGAACTGCCATCCGATTATCCCGCCGATCAGCGCGGCGCCCCCCAGGGTCGGCCTCCCAGCGATACGATGGGTGATCCACAGCAAGGCCGGCAGCCACACGGCGGCTCCGGCCAGGGGATAGCCAAGCCAAATGAAGGTGAAGCCGCCGAGTCCGAAGGTAAGGCCCGCCCGGATCCCCCCGAGAGGAGAGGCGCCGAGCGATCTGACCAGACTGTAGGCGAACAGGCACGCCGCGAGCAGCGTGAGCAGGCCGAACGCGGTCTGCGCCCGGGCGGGAGAGAGCACCTGATTCAGGACGAGGTTGGCTGGATTGAGCACCGCCGACTGGTTGTTGGCCAGGAACGGCGCGCCACAGCCCACATAGGGATTCCAGAGGGGGATGCGGCCGGCCCGGACGCTCTCTGCCGCGAACTGCCGCCACACGTAGAACACGTACACCTGGTCCGGCGTCAGGGTGACGTTCATCCGGTCGGGAAGGTCCGCCGGCCGCGACTGCACGAACGCGCGATCAATGAGGTAGACGCCGTCGGAGGGGACCAGCACGCGCCCGGCAAACACGGGCCAGAAAGCCGCCAGGCAGAGCGCCGCCGGCAGCAGGCAGGCCAGCAAATCGCGAGGCGCGCCACGCCGGGCGACGCCGCGGCCTTCCGGAAAGCAGTTGGCCCCGCACGCGCCGGCCATCGCGCCGCCTCCCTGCTGAGTCGCTACTTCTCCGGCGGCCCGCCCGCCAGAATATCCTCCGGAACCGCGCCCTCGAACTGCTTCATATTGTCGCGAAACGCCGTCACCAGCCGCTTCGCAGTTTCGTCGTAGGCCTTCTGGTCGGCCCAGTTGCTCCGCGGGTCCAGCAGCTTCTGGTCAATGTCCGGGCACACGGTGGGAACGTGAATCCCGAAATTCGGGTCCTGGCGCGTCGGGATCCTGTCTAACTCCCCCGAGAGCGCGGCGCGGATGATGGCGCGAGTGGACTCGATGTCAATGCGCCGGCCCACGCCGTACCCGCCGCCGATCCAGCCCGTATTCACTAGCCAGCACTTCGCCTGGTGCTTGCGGATGCGCTCCCCGAACATGTCCGTGTAGACCGTGGGCGGCAGGGCCATAAAAGGCGCGCCGAAACACGCGCTGAAGGTCAGAGAAGGCTCGGTGACGCCGCGCTCCGTCCCCGCCACTTTGGCCGTATAACCGGAGAGGAATTGGTACATCGCCTGCTCGGGGGTCAGCTTCGCCACCGGAGGCATCACCCCGAAGGCGTCGCAGGTGAGCAGGATGACGTTCTTGGGATGTCCGCCGCGGCCGTCCCGGATTGCCTTGGAGAGATGCGTGAGCGGATAGCAGGCGCGCGTGTTCTCGGTCAGGGTATCGTCGTCCAAGTCCAGACGTCGTGTGTCGGTGTCCAGCGCCACGTTCTCGAGCACCGTGCCAAAGCGCCGCGTGCACTCGTAGATGTCCGGCTCCGACTGCGGCGAAAGGCGGATCACCTTCGCATAGCAGCCACCCTCGAAGTTGAAGATCCCGTCATCACACCAGCCATGCTCGTCATCGCCGATAAGCATCCGCTCGGGGTCGGCGGAGAGGCTGGTCTTGCCGGTCCCGGAGAGCCCGAAGAAGAGCGCGACATCGCCCATATAGCCTACGTTCGCCGAGCAATGCATGCTCAACACCTGAGTGCGAGGGAGGCGGTAGTTGAGGATGGTGAAAACGGACTTCTTGATCTCGCCGCCGTAACTGGTGCCGCCGATGATCACCGTCCTCTGCGCGAAGTTGACGATGATGAAGGTCTCGCTGTTCGTCTTGTCCACCTCGGGGATGGCGTGAAAACCGGGGAAGCAGAGCACGCGGAACTCTGGGATGTGGTCGAGACGCTGCCGCTCGTCCTTGATCTGGATGAACATATTGCGCGCGAACAAGCTCTGCCACGCGTCCTCGGTGATGATGCGAAGTGGGATGCGATAGTCGGGATTCGCGCCAACGCAGCAATCCTGGACAAATAGCTCCTTCCCCTGGATGTAGGCGAGAAGGCGGTGGTAGAGCGTGTCGAAATGCTCCTCCCCAAACGGCCGGTTCACCTTGCCCCACCAGATGTGGTCGGCGCTGCCGGGCTCGTGGACAAGAAACTTGTCGTTGGGCGAGCGGCCGGTGTGGTCTCCGGTGCGAACCACTACCGGGCCGAGGTGCGCGATCATGCCCTCTTGGCGGCGCACGATCCCTTCATACAGTGCGGAGGTGGCGAGGCTCCAATGTACCGGGCCGATGTTGCGGAATCCGTGATGTTCGAGCCCGTGACGCGGGGCTCGGTCTACGTCGTGCTCGCTGGTCGTCAAGTTCCTGCCTCCGTCGCACCAGAATGGAATGATCACGTGTCAGGAAAAGGCATGATTCGCCAGAGGCAGGCCCCACCCCTTTCCTTCGGGCAGTCTGCGAGAACTCCCGCTCGGCGAGAGCTTCCGGCCAAGGCGCCGAAGACGTGAGTCTGCACGCCGCGAGCCGAGAAGAGTGGCTGAAGATCAGTGCGGGTCAGCAGGCGCGGAGGAAGGCTCGCGCAAGGCTGTCGGCGGCGCGCCGCGCCGCAAGGACTGGCACAACGGCGATAGGACCCCGAAGCCTGGCGTGGAAACCAGTATTTGGAGAGGAGGCGTCGGTGCAGTGAACGGCGCCTTGCAGCACCTTAGGGACCTCTTTCGAAGCAGGCCATGCACGCTCCTGGCCGGGGGTGCAGCGACGGCGCTCGCCCTCGGACTGACTCTCTGGGTGGGTCTCAGATCGCCCCGGGCCCCGCGGATTCCCGCCGGTGGCCCGGAGGGCAGGTTTACGTTGCTGCACCGCGCGGCCCAGCGGGGCCTGGCGGGAGCGGTAAGCCAGCGGCTTGCGATGGGGGATTCGCCCGAGGGCACCGACGAGCTAGCCATGACGCCACTACACTATGCCGCCCGCGAAGGCCACCTGAAGGTGGCGCAACTGCTGCTGCGCGCGGGTGCGCGCCCGGATCGACGCGCGGAGCGAGGCTGGACGCCCCTGCACGTGGTGGCCAGCATGGGGCACATCCCAGTCGCCGAGTTACTCATCGCCAAAGGCGCCCGGGTTGATGTTGCCGACGAGTCCGGGCTGACCCCTCTGCACCATGCCGCGGCCGAGGGGTACCGGGGAATCGCGGAACTACTACTATCTCACGGGGGCGACGTCAACGCCCAGGACAAGCTCGGGTGGACACCACTTCACCACGCCGCATATGAAGGCCACGCGGAGGTGGTGAGGCTGCTGCTGGGTCATAGGGCCGATCCCACTATCCGCAACCAGGCGGGCCGTACCGCGCGGGAGGAAGCTCAGCGACAGGGCAGCATCGAGGTGGTGGCGTTGCTTCATCGTGAGGAGGGAGGCCAGCGCGATGCACGCCAGTGAACGGCCGCGGGTGAGGCTTGGCTGCGGGCGCCATCACGGACTGCCCCGTTCCCTCCTGATGGTTGCGCTCACCGCGGCCATATTGGCGCTGCCCAGCTGTGGAACGCGAGGAATCCGACAACCTGTATCTCACAAACCGAACGTATTGCTGATCGTGATTGACGCCCTGCGGGCCGACCGCCTTCACTGCTATGGGTACCCCCGTGCCACCTCCCCTGCACTGGACACACTCGCGGCCCAGGGCGTGCTTTTCACCGATGCCATGGTGGAAGGGGCGGAAACGCTCAACTCCGTTCCTCTGCTCCTGACCGGCCGGTATCCCGCCACGCCCGGGATGGTGTGGCGACGCCTGCAGGATAAGCACTTCACCCTCCCCGGGCCGGGCTGCCCAACGCTGGCCGAGTTGCTGAAGCAGGCCGGATATGCGACCGGAATGATTTCGGCCAATCCGTTGCTCGGAGCGGACCTGGGGCTGGAGCGTGGGTTCGATGCTTTCGATTCCTCCTGGGGTCAGGAATCGGTGTGGGTGCAGACCTCCTCCTCCGACGTCAACCAGCGCGCGTTCGCCTGGTTGAGCCGGCCCCGCCAGGGCAGACCGTTCTTCCTCTATCTCCACTACCTCGACCCACACAGCCAGTACCGGCCGTCGCCTACCTTCTGTGTTTTCGGCCGACCCGGGTATACGGCCCACGATGATGTGATCAACGTCGCCCTAAACGACGTGGGCGAGGGATTCACCACGCCGCGGGCGACTGACGCACGCCTCGCCCGCGAGGGGCTTTCGCGAGCGGACGTAGTGCGCCTGAGCGACCTCTATGATGGAGAGGTGCTTTGCACCGACCATTACCTCGGCCGGCTTTTCCAGAAGTTGAGGGACCTGGGCTTGTATGACGACACGGTCATCATCGTGACCGCCGATCACGGGGAGGCCTTCCTCGAGCACGCCGACGTGCAGCACGCGAACTCGCTCTACCAGGAGGTGATCAGGGCACCCCTCATCATCGCCGGCCCCCAGATCCATGGGGGGAGACGAGTGGATTGCCTGGTGGAGAGTGTGGACCTCGCGCCCACCATGCTGGAGGCGGTTGGTGCGGCGGTGCCGACCGGGATGTCCGGCCGGAGCTTCTATGGGGCGCTGGCTCGTGGGGAGAATTTCGCGAACGAAATCGGCCTCGCGGAGATCCCCGTCACCAAGAGCTACGCGGTACGAGAGGGCAAGTGGAAGCTTATCTCCACACCACGAGGCCGGGAGCTATACGATCTGGCCCGGGACCCACACGAAAGGCAGAACCTCGCTAGCTCTAGGCCGCAGCAGATGGAACGCCTCACGCGGCTTCTTCACAAGCTCCTGTCCGAACGCAAGGGGACGAAGGTTTCCAGCAGACCGTTGAGCGAGCGCGAGCGAAAGGCGCTGGAATCGCTCGGGTACCTCAAGTGATGGCATGACCGACCGCGCCGCTTCTGCAGGAACCCAACCGTGCGGCCACGCGCGCGCGATGACGGCCGCGCACTGGGCGTTGCTCATCCTCGCCTGTGTCTACTATGCTGCCTTTATTCTCCGCACCAGCTTCGTCATAGACGGCGTGCGCCATTTCTGTCTGTTCGACGACGCCATGATCTCCATGCGCTATGCCGGAAACCTGGCCCATGGTTACGGTTTGGTCTGGAATCCCGGTGGCGAGAGGGTAGAGGGTTTCACCAATCCGCTATGGACGCTGTACCTGGCGCTGTTCCACCTCCTGCCGATCTCCCCGCAGACACTGAGCCTGCCCGTCCAGGTCAGCGGGGCCATGTTCCTGCTCGGCACCCTCCTCTACGTGAAGCGCATTGCCCTCCTGCTTTCACGCCGCTCACAGCTCGCGGCCTTCACCGCAGTCGCGCTCACCGCGTTCTACCTTCCGCTGGTCAACTGGAGCCTGCAGGGGATGGAGGTAAGCCTCCTCGCGCTGCTGGTGACCGCCGCCGGGTACCACCTGCTCGCCTCCCTATCGCGCGGCGAGTTCTCCGCTCTCCCCTACCTCCTGCTGGGCACAGCGCTGCTCGTACGCTTGGACGCGATGGTCCCGCTGCTGACCATGCTGCTGTTTGGCCTGCTTGCCCAACGCCGACACCGGAGAAGCCACCTGTTGCTCGGGATCATCGCGCTCGCGCTCGGCCTCGGAAGCCAGACGGTTTTCAGAGTACTCTACTACGGCGATCTGCTCCCAAACACGTACTACCTCAAGCTCACCGGCTACCCGGCCTCTCTGCGCGTGCTCCGGGGCCTGTACTACTACTGGGTGTTCATCGTGAGGCTGCCCTGGTGGTTGCTGCTACTGGCGGTCTTCCCCCTACTGCGGCCGAGAACGCGCGGCGCGGCGCTGCTCGCCGCGCTCTTCTGCGCGCAGTCCGCCTATAGCATCTACGTCGGGGCGGATATCTGGGAATGGTGGGGAGGCAGCAATCGCTATCTGAGCATTACCATGCCCGCGTTCCTCCTTCTCGTCGCGTTGGGCCTGGCGAGGCTGTCGGCCTGGGCGGTGGCGGGCCTGGAATCGCGCGCACGATGGATGTCGGTCGCGGCCACAGGGCTGACCGCGGCCCTCGCGCTGCTGTGCGTGGTGGCGGCCAACTCCTTCACCCGCGACTCACGTCAGCAGTGGCTGCTGCGGCAGCCCCCTCTCCACCAAATGGACAACGCGCACAATGTGCGCACGGCCCGGCTATCGCGGGAGGTGACGACTGACCAGGCCCTGATTGCGTTGAGTTGGGCCGGCGCGATCCCGTATTTCTCCGGTCGTCCCAGTCACGATCTACTGGGAAAGTGCGACCGAAGAATCGCACATGAACCGGCGCACGTGATCACGGGCTGGAATGTCATGGACTCCTTCGTCCCAGGGCATCTCAAGTGGGATTTCGACTATTCGATCCTCCAGCTCCAGCCTGACCTAGTCCTGCGCGACATCTCCCGAGGACCGAAACAGAAGGCGGCTTTCCTGCAGCGATATCGCTCGTTCTACCTGGGTGAGCAGCTAGTCTACGCAAGGCTGGGCTCGCCACGCATCAGGTGGGAGGCGCTGCGCCGACTGGATGCGGCCGAGAAGCAGCGCCAACGGAAGGCCTGGGAGCGTTCGGCCGGGGGTCGGCCCCTAACTCTGCTTGGCGCCGGGCAGCGGTGATCTTGTGAAGCTCATTTCGTCGCTCGCGAGAGGAGCCTCGCGCCTTGGCGGAGAATGGATAGGTCTTACAGCAGTGTCCGCCCGCCGAAGGCGGGTAAACCTCTGACGGGCACTTTGGCTCTCGGCGAGAGTGACCATGGCTCCCAGGTTCAAGGCCCCGCGTGGGACGCAAGACGTACTGCCGCGCGATTCCTGGCGCTGGCAGCGCGTGGAGGCGGCCTTTCGCGAGGTGTGCAGGCGGTTTGGCTATGCCGAGATCCGCACTCCTGTGTTTGAGGAGACAGAGTTGTTCGCACGCGGCGTCGGCGAAGGGACGGAGATCGTCTCCAAGCAGATGTACACCTTCGAGGACCGGGGCGGGCGTAGCCTAACCCTTCGATCAGAAGGCACCGCGCCGGTGGTCCGCGCCTACATCCAACACAACCTCGCCGCTGAAGGCAGGTTGGTGAAGGTGTATTATACCGCGCCCATCTTCCGCTACGAGCGCCCCCAGGCCGGTCGCTATCGGCAACACCACCAGGTGGGTGTCGAGGCCATCGGCGCGCCGGGGCCGGACATAGATGCAGAGGTGATCGCACTCTTCCACAGCTTCCTTACCGAGATCGGACTGGCGGGTGGGGTGACGCACCTCAGCAGTATTGGGGACGCGAACTGCCGGCCCGCGTTCTACCAGGATTTGCGGGAGTTCTTCGCTCCCAAGATCGCGGAGATGTGCGAGTTCTGCCAGGCCCGCTATGAGACCAATCCGCTGCGGATCCTGGACTGCAAGGTCCCGCATGACGTAGAGGCGCGCCAGGGCGCGCCCAGCGCGCTGGAACACCTGTGTGAGGAGTGCCGAGAGCATTTCGCGGGTGTGACGTCCGCCCTGGACGCGCTCGCTGTCCCCTATCAGGTGGACCCCACCATCGTGCGCGGGCTGGACTACTACACTCGCACCGCGTTCGAGGTGATCCACCCCGACTTGGGCGCGAAGGACGTACTCATGGGCGGTGGGCGGTATGATGGCCTGGTGGAGCAACTCGGCGGCCCGCCCACGCCGGGCATCGGGTTCGGGTCGGGGTTGGAGCGGTTGCTGCTGGTGTTGGGGGATCAGGTCGCGCCGGCTGCGGCCGACGTGTACGTCGCCGCCGCCTCCGCGGAGGCACGAAAGCCGGCCTTCGCGCTGGCGATGGAACTGCGGCGGGCGGGGGTGGCGACGGAACTGGATTACCACGCGCGCAGCCTGAAGGCCCAGATGCGGGAGGCCTCCCGGCTGGGCGCGCGCTATACGGCCTTGCTGGGCGAGGACGAGCTCTCGCGCGAACAGGTGACCCTACGCGACATGAACTCTGGGGAGCAGCAGAGCGCGCCGCGGGCCGAGGTCGCAGCCCGCGTGCGGGCGCTGCTCGACGGGGGAGAGTGAGCCGATGGCACTCTGGATGGTACGCGGCGGCAGAGACGGTGTGTTCGAGCAGTTGGCCCTTGAGCAGGGCCTAGTGATTATCGGATTCGCGGAGATGCCTGATATGGGGAAAGCCGCGGACCCGGCAGAACTTCGCGCCATGTGTGGGAAAGCCTATCCCGACTCGCCAACGGCACGGATCTCCAACTTCCTGGGCAGGTTGTGGTCCTTCCGGGAGCGCATGCAGCCAGGCGACCTTGTCGTCATGCCACTGAATGACCACTCTACCGTGGCCGTAGGTAGGATTACTGGTCCTTACGAGTACCGCCCCGACTTGCCAGATAGGGCTACTCATGCACGCCCGGTCGAGTGGTTGCGAACCGATGTGCCTCTGACCGAGATTCCCGCGGACATCCTCAGATTGCTGAGATCGCGTGGTACTCTGAAGTCGATCAGGGCGGCCGATGGTCAAGCGCGAATCCTCCACATCGGCGAGGGCCGGACTCCCCCACCGCCTGAGCCATCTACCCCACCTGAACCGCCCACCGATGACGACCTGGATATCGAACAGGTAGCTCGCGAGAACATCATCGCATACATCGGCCGGCGTTTTCAAAGCCACGAGTTGACCCGCCTAGTGGACGAGCTGCTCAGAGCTCAAGGGTACCATACAAGGCGATCACCAGCAGGACCTGACGGGGGAGTAGACATCCTTGCCGGAGCCGGGCCGATGGGATTCGATCGGCCGCGGCTATGCGTGCAGGTCAAATCGGGCAATCAGCGGGCCGACGTGGGCGTTCTACGAGAGCTCCAGGGCGTGATGAGGAACCACGGAGCTGACCAGGGTCTCCTCGTCTCTTGGGGTGGGTGGAATGCCAATGTGGATGCGGAGGCCAAGAAGCTGTTCTTTGAGGTCAGGCTCTGGAAAGCAAGCCATCTAGTGGACGAGTTGCTCCAACACTACGATAGGCTTTCTGAGGGGGTGAAGGCAGAGTTACCCTTGAAGCAAGTCTACATGCTTGTTACTGAAGAAGAAGGCGATGGATGAAGAGGACCCACGCCTGCGGGGCGCTTCGCCCCACTGATATCGATAAGACGGTAACGCTTGCCGGCTGGGTGGCCTCCACCCGCGACCACGGCGGGCTGACGTTCGTGGACTTGCGCGATCGAGAGGGGATCGCCCAGCTCGTGTTCTACCCGGACACCGACCCCGAGGCCCATGCGGTGGCGAAGCGGCTGCGCGGGGAATTCGTGGTGGCGGCAACTGGCATCGTCGCCGCGCGCCCGCCCGAGGCCGTGAATCCGAATCTGCCCACCGGGGAGGTGGAGGTGCGGGTCTCCCGGTTGGAGGTGCTCAACCCCGCGAAGACTCCACCTTTCGAGATCGGCGACAGCGCGCGCGTGGACGAGTTGGTGCGGCTGCGCTACCGCTATCTCGACCTGCGCTCGCCGCGCATGCTGCGGAACCTGCGACTGCGGCACGAGATGACCCGCGCCACCCGGGAGTACTTGGACGCGCGCGGTTTCATCGAGGTGGAGACGCCGCTGCTGATCCGCTCCACCCCCGAGGGCGCACGAGACTACATCGTCCCGGCCCGTACCCGGCCGGGCAGCTTCTACGCTTTGCCGCAGTCGCCGCAGTTGCTCAAGCAGTTGCTGATGGTGAGCGGGATCGAGCGCTACTACCAGATGGCGCGCTGTCTCCGGGACGAGGACCTGCGGGCCGACCGGCAGCCCGAGTTCACGCAGATTGACCTGGAGATGTCCTTTGTCGAGCAGGCCGACGTGCTGGACTTGGCCGAGGAGCTGACCCGGTACGTGTACCAGCGTGTGGGGATAGACCTCCCAGGGCCGTTCCCGCGCCTCACCTACCGCGAGGCGATGGAGCGCTACGGCTCGGACAAGCCGGACACGCGGTTCGCGCTGGAGTTCGTGGCGCTCGACGACGTCTTCGGCAACACCCAGTTTCGCGGCTTCGCCCAGGCCCTGACCGAGGGGGGGATGATCCGCGGCCTCCGCGTCCCCGGCGCGGGCGGGCTGGCCCGTCGCGAGCTCGACGAAATGGAGTCCATCGCCCGCCAGACCAAGGCGAAGGGGATGGCCTGGTTCCAGGTGGGTGACGACGAGATGAAGTCGCCAGTCGCCAAGTTTCTGTCCGCCGAGGAGTTGGCGGAACTGCGGCGGGTCGCTGGCGCGGAGCCGGGCGACCTGCTGCTGGTGGTGGCGGACAAGTTTCCCACTGCGTGCGAGGCCCTGGGGCGGATTCGCTTGCACCTCGGTCGCAAGCTCGACCTGATTGACCAGTCCGCCTGGCGCGGGCTGCTGATCGTGGACTTCCCTCTGTTCGAGTGGAACGAGGAGCTGCAGCAGATCCAGCCCATGCACCACCCCTTCAGCTCCCCGCTGCCGGAGGACCTCCCGCTCCTCGACACCGATCCGCTGAAGGTGTGCGCCAGCCTCTACGATGTGGTGCTCAACGGCGCGGAGATCGCCTCCGGCAGCATCCGCATCCACCGCCGCGAGGTGCAGGAGAAGGTGCTGGAGATCATCCGCATGCCGCACGCGGAGGCGGAGCGGCGTTTCGGGTTTCTGCTGGAGGCGTTTCAGTACGGCGCGCCCCCGCATGGCGGCATCGCCTTCGGCTTCGACCGAATGGTGGCCATCGCGTGTGGGGAGGAGAGCATCCGAGAGGTAATCGCCTTCCCCAAGACCGCGGCCGGCGTGGACCTGATGATGGGAGCGCCCGCAGAGGTTTCGCCGGAGCAACTCGACGAGCTGAACTTGGCGGTGAAGCGACCCCCGGTCGAGGAGGGAGGTAAGTGAACCGATAATGCGCGCCCACCCCAAGAGCAAGGCGTCCGTGCGTCCCGCCGCGTCGCGGCTGGCCGGAAACGCGGGGGCGCTCGCCAAGCGGCTGGGGATCGAATTGCGCCGGCCCGAGCTGATGCAGCAGGCCCTGCGCCACAAGTCCGCTCAGCAGGAGCTGAACCTGCCCTCCAACGAACGGCTGGAGTTCCTGGGCGACGCGGTGCTCGGGCTCACCATTGCCGCCTATCTCTACCGCGCGCGCCCCGACCTCGCGGAAGGAGAGCTGACCAAGGTCAAGGCGGTCGCGGTGTCGGAGCCGATGCTCGCGACGATCGCGCGGGAGCTCAATCTCGGCGCCTACCTGCTCCTCGCCAAGGGTGAAGAGCAGAGCGGTGGCAGGAAGAGATCCTCCATTCTCGCGGACGCGCTGGAGGCGGTGATCGCCGCGATCTACCTGGACCGCGGGAAAACGCTGGCGCGCAAGGTGATCGTAGAGCTCTTCTCGGACCACCTGGGGGCGATCGAGCGCGCGGAGCACGAGCTTGACTACAAGACCGTGCTCCAGGAGAAGATCCAGGAGTTGCACCGGAGGCCGCCCTCCTACCACGTCGTAGGGGAGTCCGGGCCGGATCACGATCGGACTTTCGTGGCCGAGGCGCGCTTGGCCGGTCGGGTGCTCGGGAAGGGGACGGGGAAGAGCAAGAAGCAAGCTGAGCAAGCGGCGGCGCGGGCCGCGCTGGGCAAATAGCCCGCGTTGCGCGCCGCGCTAGCGTGTCTATACCGACGTGGACCGAACCATCACAAAACCCATGAGGAGGTGCGGAAATGTCTAGCCGGGTAGTAGCAGTCCTTATCGCCTGCGTGTTGGGAATGACTTTGACGCCCCTCGCGGCCCAGGCCGCGGCGTCACCGAAGGAGGCCGCCTCCGGCCCCGGCGACACGGCGATCGCCTACGCGAACGCGCTCGCGCTGAGCAATACCCAGCGCGCCTGGCAGTTGCTCTCCACCAAGTCTCGTAACGAAACGGACGTGGTGCAGTGGCAGACCGCGTTCGAGCAGCGTCAGCCGGTCATGAAGCCGCCGGCCACCACCGTGCTTCGCGCACTGGCCGGCGCCGCCGAGGCCCCCGTCGTCACCGATGTCCTGGTGAATCCCGGCGAGGCGTTCCTGGAGGTCAAGGGAACGGTGCAGGTGACGCAACACGTGATGGTGGTTAAGGAATCTGGAGCATGGCGTGTTGACCTTATGGCTACTGATAGGCGGAATAGCAAGGAGGCTGGCCAGCTCTTCCTGGAGGCGGTGCGCGATGAAGCGCTCTCCGGCCAGGCGCGAGCCTCGCGTCCCCCCGCCGGCCTCCCGTTGCTGCGTGCGATGATGGCCCCCCAAGCCAGGAACTATCGGGTTCTGCAAGTGGACGGCGACCAGAATCAGGCCGACGTGATCGTGGCGGCCGACCTCCCGGTCAACTTGGTGCTGCGCGCGAGCCGCAGCGGCCCGGGGTGGACGGTGGACTTCTCCCGGCCTCTCGCCCAGGTTGACCTGTCCGCAGCCGAGCCCCTGAAGGAAGCCGCCTCGCAGGCCACCCGCCAAGCCTGTGAGGAGCAGTTGCGTCAGATCTCATCGGCGATCCAACTGTACGCCGCCTCCTCCGATGACATGCTCCCCGACCCGTCTCGCTGGCTGGACCAGATCGCGGTATACCTGCCGCAGCCGGCGAAGCTGCATTGCCCCGGCGATCCGAAGGGCGGGGTAAGCTATGCCATGAACCGCAACCTGGCCGGCAAGCGCCGCCGGGACATCGCCAATCCCGCGATGGTGCTGCTCGTCTATGAGTCCACGCTACACGCGCGCAACGCGGCCGACACGGGCCAGAGCTGGCCGGAGTCGGCCTGGCACGTCAGCGGCAATCTGGTGCTCTACCTGGATGGCTCGGTGCGCCTTACCGCGGCCAAGCCATCTTTCGACGCGCCCAAGGCGCCGCCGGGGAGCGCCTCTAGCCTGCCCGCGCGACCCACCCCGCAGCAGGGCGGCGGCCCCGGCCCGATCCGGCCCCAGCGCCCGCCGCGCCCGGGAGCCCAACCCAGGCCCGGGGCGACGCCTGGCGCACCCTAGCGCTTGATGCAGACCACGAGGGACCCGCCGCGGCGGGTCCCTCGCTTGCGTTACTTCCTCTCCTTGTTCGTCTCAGAACTCCTGTCGCACCCCGATGGCGAAGAATCGAAGCGGGGTGCGGGAGAAGGGCACGTAGTAGATCGCGTCCCCCACGATCTCACCGATCAGCCCGCCGGTCCGCGGATGGTAGATCGCGTAACTCGTGACGTCATCCCGGCCGGTAAGGTTGAAGATCTGGAAGTACACCTGCCGGCCCGGGCCCAGGTGATACGACAGGTTCAGGTTGACGGTGAGATTGCTGCCCGTCATCAGCGAGTTTGGCGAGATGAATCCCTTTGAGGGATCGCTCGGATCGACGTAGTTCTGCGGCACCACCAGTTCGCTCAAGCCCTCTGGGTCATCGGGGTCAGGCACATGTGCGGGGTCACTGCCGCCCACGTCGAGACCGCTCTGACCGTAGGGGAAGCCGCTGCCGTAGATCACCCACGGGTTCACGGCAAGCCTCCCGAATTGCCGGTGCGCGGCGAACACCGCGGTGTGCTTTTGGTTCCAGTCCACCGGGAACTCTTGCGCCAAGGAGACGGGATCGGTCTGGTTCAGGTACCCGTACCCGAATGGATAGAGGTTGTCTTGCGAGCTCGTCGCCTTCGCGTCGAGATAGGTGTAGGAGAACCAGGCCCGCGTGCTCTCGCTCAGCCTCCGGTCGAATTTCACCTCCGCGCCGCGGGTGGTGCCGGTGCCAGTGGCGGCGAACCACACCGGCGCGTCGGGGTCGAAGTCAGCGAGGTCGAACGATGGGATGGGGTTCCCACTGTCATCGAGGATCCACTCACCGCTCTGGTCGTGCAGGACTCCCTGCCAGCGCTGCATCATCTGACGGCTCTCCCGGCGGAACACGGTGGCCGTGACGAGCGTGCTGCGACCGGCCTTCCACTCCACCCCCAGCTCCCGCTCGCGGTCAAGCTGCGGTCGTAGCGGGAAGCTTGGGAAGAACGCCATGTCCCACGTCAGGCCCCAGTCCGCGAAGTCAGGGTTCTCGGTAAGGTGTGGCACGAACCGCGAGGCGATCAGGTTGGCGCGCGGGAAACCGACATAAGTGCCGAGCGCGCCGCGCAACATCACCCGCGGCGATACCACATACGTCGCTCCGGCCCGCGCGGTGGTTTCGCCGAGACTGGTTGCCCCTGCGATCTCCCGCTCATAGGTCATCTTGTCATGCCGCGCCCCGACCGCCAGGAGCAGTTGGTCGTTCACCTGCCATTTGTCCCCGAGATAGGCCTGGGTATTCCGGGTGTCGTTGGTCGAGATCGAGTCCAGCAGTCCGAAGGGGCTGTACTGGGTCCCGAACACGCTGTAGCGCGAGTTGTTGTCGCTGTTGATCTGCCATATCCCGGCGTTGACAAAGTGGTTGCCGATCTGCCGCTGGCAGTCGAACTGACCGACGAACATGCGCTCGTTCCGATGCTGCCAAAACAGGTTGCCGGGATCGCCCAGGTCCAGTTCCAGGAAGTGGGCGACCCGGGAAAAGCGCAGGTTCCAGAAGGCCGTCGGACTGAGGGTGTGATTGAGGGCGAGGGAGTCAATATCATACCCCTGGCGCCCGAAGTCGTCGCTCGGGTCCACGAACTCCCATTGCCCCAGATCGGGGTTGAACGTAAACATACGCTCAAACGGGAAGAGGTAGCGGGAATACCCGTGATGCGAGAACAGGGTCACCTTGTCCTTGCCCCCGGAATCGTAGATCAGCTTCGCGATCCCATCGGATACCGTCGGGGCCTCGGAGGTAAAGAGGTTCTCGTTGAACTTGCTGTGCCAGTTGTACAGCCCGTAGTACCAGTTCGCGCGACCGTCCACCGTCCCTTTCTCCAGTATCATGCCGCCGAAGTCATAGGGCGTGCCGGAGCCGATGTCCACCACGCCGCATTCCATCTGATCGCCCCGCTTCACCACTTCATTGATGATGCCGCCGGTGTATCCCCCGTACTCTATGGGATAGCTGCCGGTGAACAGCTCGAGGCGATCCAGCCCAATGGAAACGATATTCGTCGCAAATACATTGGCATTCGGCTCCGTGATCGGAATGCCGTCCAGGAAATACCCGACCTGATTGGCGCGGGCTCCTCGGATGTGCGGGTAGAACGTATTGTCCGGCACCACCCCCGGCTGGGCGAAAACCAGCCCGGGGAACTGGTAGCGGTCGTTGGGCTGCGAGAGCGTCATCTCCTCGTCCGCCGATGTCACCACGTAAACGGGCGAGATTAGGTCCTGTCGGAGCGTCACCCGGGGTGCCGTCACCTTCACCGCGGCGCCTGGCACCTCGATCACGGTTGGCTGGAGCTGCGCCGCCACCCGGGTTTCCTCACCCTGGTTGACCACCGCCTCCGCCAGGTTCAGGTCGCGGTAGCCGACCAGGCTGACGCAGACGGTGTACAGGCCGGGCGGAACATTCGTAATCGCGAATCTCCCCTCGGCGTCACTGACCGTGGTGAGATCGGAATTGGAGAGTAGGACATTGGCGCCCGAGAGCGGCGCCCTGGTATCGGCGTCTGTTACTGTACCGGATACCACGCCAGTCACTGCGCTCCACGCCGGCACGGCCATGAGCGCGACCAGGACTGCTGCGATTAGCCCTACGACGGTACTGCACTGGGTTGCCCTCACGGTAGTTGCTCCTTCACGGTTCTCAAGTGTTCCAGCTTGGCCCAGTTGAGGCCCTCCTCCGCGTTCCTCGCGGATAGGGCCCTTGGGGCGACACTATTCAGTTGAGCGCGAACTGCACGGTAGCGCGCGTGTTCACCCGGCGTGGTTTCCCGTCCTGGACCGCGGGCCGATATCGCCACTGCCGCACGAAGTCCAGCGCCACCTTGTCCAGCCGTCGGTCCCCGCTGGACCGCGTCACCTCCACTTCGATCACCTCGCCCTTCTCGCCGACCAGTACTCTCAACACACAGGTGCCCTCAACGCCCTCCGCAGCGGCCGCCTCCGGATAGGCGAGCCGACCCTTCCGGACCACCTCCGGTTCCGCTCGATCCGCTAGCCGTGACACAAACCCCGGCTCTGGTGGTCCCCCCGTTCCGCCGTCGCCTCGCCCCCCTCCAGCGCCCGCCCCCTTCCCGCCGCCAGTCCCTGTGCCGGACCCGCCCCCGTCACCCGACCCCTCGCCCGAGCCGGTGCCGGCGCCCTGCCCGGGCGCCTGGCCCGACTCTGTGCCCCCGCCGCCACCCGGCAGGGCGAAGCTCCCGTTGGGACTGGGAGACCCCGGGGCGAGCGGGCCACCGCCGCCACCGCCCGGCAACGCACTCGGCCCAGGCATATGGGAGCCGGCGGAAGAGGCTAGCGGGCATTGCCGCGGAGGGCCGACAGGCTGCACCTTGACCACTCGTTGCATGCGCACCTGCGGGTGAGGTGTCGGCCCGCCCCTCTTCGGCGTGTCCACTACCATGGCCGGCGCCGCGGTTTCCCTGTGCCGTATCTCACTGGAAGTTGGGGGCGACGTCGGCAAGTCCACCAGCGTCACAGGAGTTACGGGGATCACGGCCGCGGAGTTGAACACCTGGATCTCCCCCGCAGTGTCGGGGCTTAGCCTGACGATCGGCAAGTGCGCGGCTGCGGCCAGCGCCGCCCCGTGCAAGAGCAACGCCAGCGCCAGTGCCCATCTGAACCCAGTTTCACCTCCGTGGCGGACCATCCGGCCCCCCTCCGTCGTCTCGGGGTCGTTGTGTCGCGATGGACATATGCTTCGCGCCCGCCCGCCGGATTGCGTCTATCACCCGCACCACCGTTCCGTGCCTCAAGTCCTCATCGGCGTTCACCACCACCACCAATTCCGGGCGCGCCCGCAATCGCGCTCGCAGGGCACTCTCCAGCGTATCCCAGTGCGCAGGCTGTTTGTTGAGGAACAGGCGCTCCTGGCGATCCGCGGTGATCACCAGCATCCGGTCGGCCGATGTCTGCCGCGTCGCCGCGCTCGCGCGCGGCAGATTCACGGTCACGCCCATCTGCTGGGTCATGGCCAGTGACGCGATCATGAAGAACACCAGCAGGAACGCCATGGTGTCAATCATGGGGATGAGCTCGAGGCGCGCTCTCTCAACGGGAGGACGCTTAAGGCGCAACGGGGATCTCCTCCCGCTCCGGCACAGGGCGCTCCGCGCCGAGGCCTAGCAGATTCTCCAGTTGGGTCGCCCGCAGCTCGATCTCCTCGGTGATCTGCCGCAGCTTGTCCCGACACCAGTTGTAGCCGACCAGGCTGAAGATGGCGATGCCCAGACCCGTCGCCGTTGCAATCAGGGCTTCCGCCACCCCCCCCGTGATTCCCGCGGGGTGGTCGGTGCCACTCACGGAGATGATGCGGAAGGCCGAGATCATGCCCAGCACCGTCCCCAACAGCCCGAGCAGCGGCGCCAGCGTCACCGTGGTATCGAGCACGGCCAGCCGGCGATACAGCTTCGGGTTCTCTGCCAGCGCCTGTTCCTCCATCGCCTGCCCCACCGGCGTCCCCAGCAGGTAGGCCCGCATCCCGGCGGCCAGCACGTTTGCGACCGGTCCCCGCGCTCTCTCACACCGCTTGAGCGCCTCCAACCCCTCGCCCCTCCGGAGCGCGATTCGAATCTGGCCGATGAGTTCCCTCCCGCCTCGCGCCGCGTTGCGCAACACCGTGTAGCGCTCGATGATCACCGTAAGGGCCAGTATCGAGCACACGGCCAGCGGGGCCATCACCAGTCCGCCCTGCGACAGGACTCTCAGCACTCCCAGCATATTCCACTCCCGTCACGCGCCGACTCTCCCGGCGACGCGGGAATCCCGGTCCCGCATCGTTCCGGGGCCACTCTTGGCGACAGGCAAACTCCTGACAATATATTCCACATCCGATGGGGCGGTTCTACCCACCAGGCGGGCGCTGACCGCGTGAAACGCCGCTATCCGTACTCCCCTCGGTCCCCCATCTCTGCCTGCCGCGGCGCCACGAAGAAGACGTAGAGCATCTGTAGCAGCCCGGGGAAAATGAGGATGGCGAGGACAACGTACCAGCCCAGGTGATCCCGCCGCGCCGCCTTCCACAGGGCCACCAGCGTCCAAACGTAGCTCCATACCACGATTGCCAGCACGATCCCCCAAGCAATACATAGCTGTGCTTGCCGCTCGTCCATGTCTTCTCTCCTCAACACTATCTGCCCAATCTCGGCTATACTGTACACACGCGAAGTGGCGCAGACCCGAAACGGCGACCAGAGG
>Ga0214473_10002513_pt1 | contig 22527 bp, 21 predicted proteins | sample RVTome_7_FD_203509 | JGI IMG/M metagenome (GOLD analysis project Ga0214473, IMG submission 203509) | Soil microbial communities from uranium-contaminated site in the Upper Colorado River Basin, Wyoming, United States - RVT98D197 | ecosystem: Environmental > Terrestrial > Soil > Contaminated >... | reverse complement strand
CAACAGCTCGAAAGGAAAAGAGCCGGACTATACAAACAATTCATCGCCATGGAAGAGGCTCTGGGCAAACTGCAGGCTCAACAGCAATATCTATCGTCCGCCATCGCGGGACTCGGCCAGCTTTCCGGCGGGTCCCGGAGCGGAGGATCATCATTCGGGTCAAACTAATCCAAAGGACGATTTGTGGCCAAGAAAGACATCGATACCTATCTGAAAATGAAAATCTCCGAAATGAATCAGCAGGAGCTGATCGTTTTCCTGTATGAATCGGCCATCAATTTGATGGAGGAATCGAAGGCGACTATAGGCAGCGGCGATTTGCAGGGCACTCATCAACGGTTAAATCGCGCCAGGAATATTTTCCTGCATCTGCTCGGCACCCTCAATATGGAAGGGCAGGGAAAGGCCGTGGCCTCGAAGCTCTCCGCCCTCTACGCCTATTTTGTCGAAAAAATCACCATGGCCAACACAACAAAAAACGTTCGAGATCTCGACGATATTCTGCCGATTGTCAGCGATCTGAAAGGCGCCTGGGAGAATATGAAACCGACGTCGAATGAACCCGGTCCTCCCCTGAAAAACTCATCGCTTGATAGCAGCCTGATTTCCATGGAGGTATAGTGAGCGGTTATATCGATCAATTGAAAATTCATCTGCAGAAAAAACGTTCCCGTCTCGAGGATATGGAGAAAATTTTCCATATACAGGATCAACGGCTCGATGAAAACGACCATGTCGTCTTCGGCAGGCTATGCGATCGGGTGGACGGGATTATCCTCGAGTTGAAGAATATCGATTACGAAATAGCACGCCTCGAATCCTCCTCTGAAGTCGAATCCGTTATTTATGATTCGTTGCACGATAATGAGTTGGCCTGCCTTTTCGCTGAAATCGGGGAAAAAGCCCGGCGTAATGACGATCTGCTTCGCCGCCTGGCGGATAAATTGATCATCTCGAAAGGCGAGATCAAAAAAGAGCTCGATAATACGGTGGCCGGGAGACAACTGAAGGGCTATAGACCGTTCGAACGCGAGAATCCGATCTATTATGACAAGAGAAACTAAATGTTTCCCTGCCGAAAGCCGATAATAATAAGGGGTATAATGAATGATAGTTAAAGGTCTTGATCACTCGCTGCCGCCCCCCGATGATGAAAAGGGTCATAAAAAGCAGCCATCTGCCGGAAAAAAATTCATACCAGATCAAATCGAATTATCGCCCGAGGCCCAAAAACGGCTATCAAAGTCTAACGGGCTTTCGGAAATAAAAAGCTCCGGAAGCGACACCACAAGACCGGAAATTCCCGGGCATAAAGTCTCCTCCGGAGATAGGATTGAGATAAACTCTTTGAAAGACAGATCGGAAAAATTGGCCCTTGTACGTCAAAAAATAGCCGACGGTTATTATAACAGCCCGCAATATATCGAAAAACTGGTCGATATTCTGATTGAGAACCTGAAATTGGATCGAACGGAAAAGCCATAATATGCCCCCGATAACAGCCGAAAACGAAAAAGCGATAAAACTGATAGTCGCCAAAATCCACAACCTGCCGACCCCTCCCATAGTTTTCATGCAAATTACCAAAGTGGTCAACAATCCGAACACGTCTGCCTATGATATAGCTTCGATCATATCCGAGGACCCGGCTCTGACCGCCAAAGTTCTCAAGCTGACAAATTCGTCTTTCTATGGTATTTCCGGGACCATCACGAACGTCAAACAGGCTATCGTGATACTTGGACTCGAGGCCGTAAAATCGCTGGTCATCTCCGCCTCGGTATTTGAGTCGTTTTCCAAAAACACTAAACTTGATACGGAGTATCTCGAACGCTTCTGGAGACACTCGCTGAGCGTGGCGTTTATGGCCAAAATCCTGTGCCGCGTCAAAAAAATCGGCTCTATTCAGATGACGGAGCAGTCCTTTTCGGCGGGCCTTCTGCACGATATCGGCAAGCTGATAATTATCTCTCATCTGCCTCAGGAACATCTGAGGATCGCCGAGCTCTTGAAACATCACCCCGATCTGACCGAGGACGAGGCCGAGAAGAAGGCGCTTGAATTCACGCACGCCGATATCGGCAGCTACCTGGCGACTAGATGGAATTTGCCCGATTCGATTGTGGCCGCCATTCAAAACCACCACGACCCCGACATGGTAATGTCCAACAAGGAGACCGCCATCATCCATCTGGCCGATTACCTGGCTCATAAGATGAAAAATATCGAAAAAGGCATTAAGGACAACGAAGGACGATTCCACGAAACGGCCTGGGCGACGCTTGGTCTGGATCCCGGCTCGGAGTTTCAATTCATAGAAATGCTCAGAGAAGAATACGCCAAGGCAGAGACATTTATCAAAATGGCCCAGGCGGTATCCTGAACCGTCCCTTCCCGGAATGCTCAAGCCCGATAATTGCATGAAAGTTAATCGGATATCCTTTTTTTCTCTTGCATGACAAATCGGCTCCAGGTATATTGGGTGGCGTTGAATCGGGCCGATATACCGTTTCTATCGCGCAACATGGCCCGGGTCGACGGAGACGGGGGTCGTTGAAGCCTAACATGTTGTCCGCCCCTTCTTTAGTCGATTATTATTATGAAGATTACTTTCGACGGTTCGGGGCGATTAGCTCAGATGGTTAGAGTACTTGCTTGACATGCAAGGGGTCACTGGTTCAATTCCAGTATCGCCCACCATTAATCGAGAGGAGCGGCGTTTTTCTCCAAAATAGACGGTTTTGGCCCGGCTGCTCCGCGGGAGCAGTCAATTTTTTTATCTATGAGTAAAGTGAAAATCAGCTTTCCTGACGGTTCCAGCCGTGATTTCGACTGTCCGATTTCTCCTGCCCGGATAGCCGAATCGATCTCCAGAAAATTGGCGAAAGAGGCTCTGGCAGCGATTGTCGATACTAAAATTGTCGATCTGGCCTATCAAATTGCCGGAAACTGTTCGCTCAGAATTCTTACTTTCGACGATCCCCAAGGGCAGGAAGTATTCTGGCATTCGTCCGCTCACCTGATGGCCTCGGCGGTGATGGAGCTTTATCCCGAAACAAAACTGGCCATCGGTCCCGCTATCCCCGATGATTTCACGGCCAGGTTTTATTACGATCTCGACTTGCCTCAGCAGCTTGGCGATTCCGATCTCGAAGCCATAGGACGCAAGATGCAAGAAATAGTCGAAAAAAATCTGCCGTTTACCCGCAGCGAGATCGACAGGAAAAAGGCCATCGCGAATTTCGAAAACCGGCGCGATATCTATAAAGCGGAAATGGCCTCGGAAATGACGGAAGATAAGGTCAGCTTTTATTCTCATGGAAATTATACCGATATGTGCCGCGGGCCGCATGTACCGTCGACCGGTCTTATTAAAGCAATAAAGCTATTGTCCGTGGCCGGAGCTTATTGGCGCGGCGACGAGAAAAATAAAATGCTGCAAAGGATTTATGGCGTATCCTTCCCCGATAAAAATATGCTCGACGAGCATCTGGCCAGGATCGAAGAGGCCAGGAAAAGAGATCATCGCTTTTTGGGACGCGATCTCGACCTGTTTTCTTTTTCTGACGCTGTCGGAGCCGGCCTGGTTTTATGGCATCCGAGAGGATCTTTGATCAGGCATATCATCGAATCGTTCTGGAAAGAAGAGCATCTGAAAAACGGCTACGATATAGTATATTCGCCTCATATCGCCAAGCTCGAATTATGGCATACCTCGGGTCATACCGACTTTTATGCTGAAAATATGTACGCCCCCATGCCTATCGATAATGTCGATTATCAGACCAAGCCGATGAACTGCCCGTTTCATATTCAGATCTATCGCAATAAAACACGAAGCTATCGCGATCTACCCTTTAGGTGGGCCGAGCTCGGCACGGTCTATCGCTATGAGCGCTCCGGGGTCCTTCACGGACTTATGCGGGTCAGAGGATTTACCCAGGATGACGCCCATATTTTCTGCCGTCCCGACCAGCTGGAAGCGGAACTTTGCCGCACTATCGAATTCAACCTGTTTTTCCTCAAAACTTTCGGCTTTTCCGAGTATGACGTTTTCCTCTCCACGCGTCCCGAGAAATATGTCGGCGCTCTCGGGGAGTGGGAACAGGCCACCGAGGCCCTGAAAACCGCCCTGCGGACAACTGGACTCGCTTACGCGGTTGATCCAGGCGAGGGGGTTTTCTACGGGCCGAAAATCGATATAAAAATTAAAGATAAACTGGGCCGCTCCTGGCAATGTACCACCATCCAGGTCGATTTTAATTTGCCCGAACGGTTCGGAATCGAGTATGTTGCCGACGATGGTTCGAGGCGGCAGCCCATAATGATCCATCGAGCCCTGCTCGGATCGCTGGAAAGATTCTTCGGGATTCTCATCGAACAGTACGCCGGTAATTTCCCTGTCTGGCTGGCCCCCGAGCAAATAAGGATCCTGCCAGTATCCGAACAATCGCTCGATTACGCCAGAGGACTGCAGGATAAGTTTCGGGAATCCGGGTTGCGGGCCGGTCTCGATGATTCCAGTGAAAAAATAGGAAAAAAGATCCGCGCGGCGGAAAATATGAAAGTTCCCTATATGGCGGTCGTCGGAAAAATCGAGGCTGAAGCCAATAGGGTTGCGCTCCGCAAACATAGATCAGGGGACCTCGGAAGCCATTCTGTCGAACAGATTATCGAAATGGTGGGGTCGGAAAATAAGAACAAAGTAATTGATGCCGAATAACTTAAAGACGGAGGTAATGGAATAGCTCAGGAATTATTAGCCAGAAAAAACCAGAAAATCCGGGTGCCCGAAGTAAGGCTGATTGACGAGGATGGATCTCAGGTGGGAGTTGTTCCCACCGCCAGAGCCCTCGAGATCGCCTTCAGCAAAGGATTGGATCTGGTGGAGGTCGCTCCGAAAGCGAAGCCGCCCGTATGTAAAATCATGGATTTCGGAAAATATCTTTACGAAAATTCCAAAAAGGCCAAGGCGGCAAAAAAGAAACAGCATCAGATCAGTTTAAAGGAAATGCGTTTCAGGCCCAAGACCGAGGAACACGATTATCAGTTCAAGATCAAACACGTGAGGGAATTTCTCGAATCCGGGGCCAAGGTTAAGGTTTTCGTGGTGTTCAGGGGTCGCGAATTAACCCACAAGGAAATGGGATATAAGATCCTCGACAGACTCAAAAACGATCTTACCGATATCGCCGAGCCCGAGCTGCCGATCCGCATGGAGGGACGTCACCTTTCGATGATGTTTTTGGCCAAGTCCAAGAAAAAATAAGAATAAGCGATCTTAACCGGATCGTTCGATGACTCGGCATAATTTTTTGTTGCGCTGAAAGTTGTTTTTGCGTATAATTTCCGCTTAAAGGAGATTTGATGCCAAAAATTAAGACAAATAGATCGGCCGCAAAACGGTTCAAGAGAACCGGAACCGGCAAGATAAAAAGACGTAAACCGCTTAAAAGCCATATTCTTACGAAAAAAACAACCAAGCGGAAGCGGAATTTGCGTAAAGGGACTTTGGTCCACAAAAGTGACGAGGGGCGAGTCAATCGGATGATCCCCTATTAGGATCTGTTCAATAACGGAGTAGTTTATGTCCAGGGCAACAAACAATGTAGCTGCGCACAGGCGGCATCGCAAAGTACTTAAAGCCGCCCGCGGTAATTTTGGTGGACGCAGTAAATTGTATAGGACGGCCCATGAAACGGTTCAGAAAGGGCTGACCTATGCGTATCGCGATCGCAAGAACAAAAAGAGACTTTTCAGAAAATTGTGGATTATCAGGATCAACGCGGCGGCCAGGCAGAACGGCCTGTCTTATTCCGTGTTTATCGACGGTTTGAAAAAAGCGGGCATAGTCCTTAACAGGAAAATGCTCGCCGATCTGGCCGTTCGAGATTCGGTCGCTTTCAACCGACTGGCGGAATTGGCCAGAAACGGGTGATCCTGGTTAATCGATCGCGCCACCTATAACGACCCGGCGGGCTTTTCCCGGTAAAGCCCGTCTTGATATTATGAGAGAATTCTTAGCCTCTCTTGAGGGTATTGAAAAAAAAGCCGTCGAGGCTTTAGAGAAGATAGATGATAAGGACTCGCTTGACGCCCTGGCCGTCGAGTACCTGGGGCGTAAAGGGACCATTACCGCTCTTTCCAGACAGCTCGGTTCGCTCGACCCCGGACAGCGTCCCGCCGCCGGGGCCCGTCTAAACGAATTGAAAAATCGGCTGGCGACGTTCTTAGAGGAAAAAAAACTTGCTCTGGAAGCCGTGGCCCGGCCCGAGCCGACGTTCGACCACACCCTGCCCGGAAAAAGATCGTATGTCGGTCGAAGTCACCCGCTTGTTCAGACCGCGGAACTTATCGTTCATATTTTCCGCGGCATGGGATTCGGGGTGGCCGCCGGCCCCGATATTGAGACTGATTTTTATAATTTCGACGCCTTAAACACGCCGGAAGACCATCCGGCCCGCGATCTTTCGGATACTTTCTATATCGAAAGAGGGATTCTCTTGAGAACCCATACATCAACCGTGCAAATCCGCACCATGCAGGTCCACAAGCCTCCTGTCAGGATCATATCGCCGGGACGCTGCTACCGGTCGGACCCGTTCGACGCTTCCCATTCGCCCGTTTTCTTCCAATGCGAGGGTTTGTATGTCGACCATGATGTCACGATGGGCGATCTGAAAGGCGTTATCATAACCTTCGCCAAAGAGCTATTCGGCCCGAAAATAAAAGTCCGGTTCAGGCCCCATTTCTTTCCATTTACCGAACCCTCGGTGGAATACGACTTCTCGTGCGTTCTCTGCGGCGGACGGGGGTGTAGGGTCTGCAAGCACAACGGATGGCTGGAGATCTCCGGCGCCGGCATGGTCGACCCCGAGGTTTTTAAGGCGGTCGGATACGATTCCGAAGAGTTCACCGGCTACGCTTTCGGCATGGGAGTCGACAGAATCGCCATGCTGCGCTACAGCATCGGGGATATTCGTCTCTTGTACGATAACGACGTCCGGTTCTTGAGGCAGTTCTGATGAAAATATCTTACAATCTTCTTAAGACCTTGATCGATTTCGATTGGACCCCGGATGTCCTGGCCGAGCGCCTGACCATGTCGGGCAGCGAGGTCGAGGCCGTGGAAATCAAAGGCGCCGATATAGAGGGAATTATTACCGCCAAGGTGCTGTCTGCCGACAGGGTCCCGGCTTCGACAAGGTTGAGCCTGTGCAGGATTTTTAACGGCCGAGGGGAATATCAGGTAATCTGCGGCGCCCCCAACGTCGCCGCCGGGCAAATTGTCCTTTTTGCTCCTCCTGAATCGAAAATCCCCGGTAGGACTTTGGAAAAAACGGCCATTCACGGGCTCGATTCTTTCGGCATGATTCTCTCCGAAGCCGAACTCGAGTTATCCGAAAACGCCGAAGGCATTGCCGTGTTGCCGCCGGATACCAGGCCGGGCATCCCGCTTGAACGCATAGTCAATTTCAAAGATACTATTTTTGAACTGGAGATTACTCCCAATCGACCCGATTGCCTGGCCCATATCGGCGTGGCGCGCGAGATTCAGGCCCTGGGCGGAGGAAAATTCCGCCTGCCGGATATATCTTTGGTCGAGATTAACGAACGGGCGTCCGATGCCGTCAAAATCGCTATCGACGATGCGAAAGGGTGCCCTCGTTATACGGGTCGGCTTATTCGCGACGCCATAATCGAACCATCCCCGTTATGGCTCAAGATGATGGTTCATTACCTCGGCATGAGGCCGATCAACAATATCGTCGATATCACAAACTTCGTCATGCTGGAGCTGGGACACCCCTTGCACGCTTTCGACTATGATTTATTCATGCGTCCCGAGGTTCGCGTAAGGCGGGCTGCCGAAGGCGAGGAATTTCTGACTCTCGACGGCATGGCCCGAAAACTCAATAGCGATCATCTCTTGATAACCGATGGTTCCGAGGCCGTAGCCATCGCCGGAATAATGGGCGGAGAGAAATCGGAAATCTCCTCCGATACCCGCAATATCCTGCTCGAATCGGCTTATTTCGATCCTGTGACCATCCGGCGCGGCTCGAAATATCTCGGCCTGGGAACAGAGTCATCGCGACGTTTCGAAAGGGGCGCCGATCCGGAGATGGCTCCCATAGCCAACGACCGCGCCTGCAAACTCATCGCCGAGCTGGCGGGGGGGAAAATCCTTAAAGGCATAGTCGATGTATATTCGGAAAGATTTGTCCCCGTGAAAATAGATCTCCGGCCCTCCCGCGTAAATAAAATTCTGGGCACGAATCTGGCCTCCGACAGGATTAAAGATATTCTGCAAAGTCTCGATATTGACGTTTCCGGGGACGGCAACTATATCGTCAGGCAGCCGAGCTTCAGGCCGGATCTGACCCGCGAGATCGATCTGATCGAAGAAATCGCCAGAATCCACGGCTTGGAGAATATTCCTTCGAAATTCAGGCCGGGCGGTTCCCTGGTTACTCCCGAATCCAGAATTCGAGCCATTACCGGCAAAATGAGATCTTATCTGGTCGGTTCGGGCGCGACCGAGATTTTCCCCATAACCCTGGTCGATTCCAGGATAACAGAGCATTTCCGTCTGGCCGATTTCGCGGTCAGGATCATGAATCCTCTGTCCGAAGAGATGGCCGTCGTCCGACCCAGCTTGATACTATCCGCGTTCCCGGTGATCCGCCGCAATTTCGGTTTCAAAGAAAAGGATCTGTATCTGTTCGAAATAGGCAACTATTATATGCATATGGGGAAGGGAAAACTTCCCGCTCAGAAAACCGCCCTGCTGATCGCCCAAACCGGCTTCGAAAGTCCGGTATTCTGGGACGGCAAGCCGCGCCAGAGAGATCTTTTTTCCCTCAAAGGAGTGATAGAAAATATCGCTGATTATTTCAAAATGGGCGGCGTGGAATTGAAGCCGGCCGGTCATTTCGCCTTTGAACTTACACGATCTTTCGCCGTATATATCAATAATACCCCGGTGGGGCATTTGGGCAAGCTTTCCCGCGAAGGTTGTGCCATTGCCGATATCAAGGGAGACGTTTATCTTGCGGAAATCGAATTCGATCGATTCATCGAACTCATTCCGGAATCGTTGGCGGCCTCGGAATTGGCCCGGTTCCCGTCCGCCGACCGGGATATCGCCGTTATTGTCGCCGATAACGTAAAGTCGGAGGAAATCAAACTGTCAATTATCGAAACCGGGGGAGAAATCGTGGACGATGTTTGGGTTTTCGATCTTTACAAAGGAAAAAATATCCCCGACGGATTTAAAAGCCTGGCCTACGGGATACGATACAGGCTCTCCGCTCGAACCCTGACAGACGAGGAAGTCGACCAGGTTCACGGCAAGATAGCCGACGCCCTCAAAGGAAAATTCGGGGCCCAATTAAGAAGTTGATATTAAATGAATGCCGAAGTAATAATCGAGTTGGAAAAGAAGGTCGGCGAGGCCATCAGCCTGATTGCCCGCCTTAGAGAAGAGAAGGAAAAATTGGAAGGAGAAAATCAATCTCTGAAACACGAGCTTGAAAATATTAGAAAAAAACTGGAAGAATACGGGAGACAACGAAAAAAGGATAATTCCGAATCCGCCGAAGGTATGTCGGGACCCGAGGGCCGTGATATCAAAAAAAGGCTCCGGAATCTCGCGGTAAAATTGGCGGCCTTGGAAGACAGTTGGAATTGAATATATAGCGGGCGTTCCTTTGGAAAAAGCGAGAGTGAAAGTTACGATTTTCGATAGGGAATACAGCATCCTGTCGGGGGTCGATCCGGGTTATATCAACAAAGCCGCCGCCTATCTCGATTCGAAAATGAGAGAGGTGGCCGGGAATTTTCCCGGTGTTTCGGAAAACAGGGTGGCTGTTCTGGCGGCTCTGAACATTACCGACGAGCTGTTCAAATCGGACCGGGATAAGCCGATGGAATCCGACGCGGAAGAAAGAATTATCCGGCTCGCTCGCCAACTTTCCGATATTCTGTAATTTTACATAAAAACGTCCGCCCCGCACTGGAGGAACAATGAATCCGATTTACTACCTGGTTGGGGCCGCGATTGCCGTTCTGGCCTTTGTGATAGGTCTTTTGATCTCTCGCAAAACCGGCGAAGGCAGGATCGCCAACGCCGAGAAGCTGGCCGCCAAGATTGTCGCCGAAGCTGAAAAGTCGGCCGAATTCAAGAAAAAAGAAGCCCTGCTCGAGGCCAAAGACGAGTGGTTCAAAGCAAAACAGAAATTCGAAAAGGAGACTCTGGCCAGAAAAGACGAAATCTCCGCGCTCGAGCGAAACCTTGTCGCCAAAGAGGGCAACCTGAACAGAAAAGTCGACATCCTCAATAAAAAAGAAAAAGATGTCTCCCATCGCGAGAGGATGATCGCAGTCAAAGAAAAAGCAGTCGAGACAAAAGAAAAGGAACTCGAACGCTTGATTTACGAACAGAATGTGCAGCTGGAGAAAATCGCCGGCATGACCTCGGAAGAGGCCAAGAAACTCCTGATTTCCAATCTCGAGGCGGAAGCCCGGCGCGAAGCCGCCATGATGATCAAGGAAATAAAAGACGCCGCCGAAAGAACTGCCGAAAAAGAAGCCAAGGATATAATAATTCAGGCCATTCAGCGATGTGCCTCGGATTTTGCCGCGGAATCGTGTGTCTCCGTCGTTAATTTGCCCTCCGACGAGATGAAGGGCAGAATTATCGGCCGCGAGGGGCGAAATATCCGCTCCTTCGAGACCGCCACCGGCATTGACGTTATTGTCGACGATACCCCGGAAGCCGTTATTCTCTCCGGTTACGATCCCATCAGGCGAGAGGTGGCCCGCATGGCCCTCGAAAAACTCATTATCGACGGTCGTATTCATCCGTCGCGGATCGAAGAAGTCGTGTCCAAGGCGGAAAAGGAAATGGAAGTCATCATCCGCGAAGCCGGAGAACAGGCCTGTTTTGATGTCGGAGTTCACGGCGTCCATCCAGAGGTGGTCTATCTTCTGGGAAAACTCAATTTTCGCACGAGCTACGGCCAAAACGTCCTTCAGCACTCCAAGGAAGTTGCTATTCTATGCGGCATCATGGCCGCCGAACTCGATCTCGACGGAAGTATCGCCAAGCGGTCGGGATTACTTCATGACATAGGTAAAGCCATCGACAGGGAAACGGAAGGAACCCATACCGCCCTGGGTGTCGATTTCGCCTCGAAATTCAACGAAAACAGCGTCGTGCTTAACGCCATCGCCAGCCACCACGAAGACGTCCCCATGGAAACCCCTTATTCGGTGCTGGTGCAGGCCGCCGACGCTATCTCCGGGGCCAGGCCGGGCGCGCGACGCGAGACTCTCGAAGGGTATATCAAACGCCTGGAAAAGCTCGAGGAAATGGCCGACAGCTTCAAGGGCGTGGCCAAGGCCTACGCCATCCAGGCCGGCCGCGAGGTGCGGGTTATTGTAGAGTCCGAGCAAATAGACGATGTCGCCAGCGCCAATTTGGCCGGCGAGATCGCCAGGAAAATCGAATCCGAAATGGAATATCCCGGGCAGATCAAAGTCACGGTCATAAGGGAAGTGAGGACGGTCGAATATGCCAAATAATCGAGCCACGCGGTTCTTTCAATCCGACAAATACGCCGTTTTGGGCATGTCCCGAACCCGCAAGAATTTCGCCTGGCATATTTATCGGAGGCTCTTGAAATCGGGCGCGACGGTATTCGCCGTTCACCCCGAAGGCGGTGTCTCGCGCGATGTTCCTTTCTATCGATCCCTCGATTCTTTGCCGGAAAAAGTGGAATCCGCCTTGATTTGTTTTGACGTGACCAAATCGGGAATTATGGTAAATGAACTGAAAAATTCAGGCATTCGAACTGTCTGGTTTCAGCAGGGCTCTTACAACGACTCGATCATCGAGGATGTCAGATGCCAGGGTATCGAAGCTTATACCGGATGCGCCATGATGTATATGCCGCAAGCTTCTTTTCCGCACCGGCTGCATCGGTTTTTTCACGAGCTGACGGCGAAAGGAACAAATTGAAAATCCTGTTTATCGGCGATGTCAACGGCAAACCGGGCAGACAATGTGTCGAAGCGTATCTGGCCGAATGCCGCAGGAAACATATCAACTACGACTTTGTCATTGCCAACGTGGAAAACGCGGCCGGCGGGTTCGGGCTCACGAAAGAAATTTCCCAGAAACTGTCCTTAAGCGGTGTCGATTGCCAGACCACTGGCAATCATATCTGGGATAAAAAGGAAATTTTCTCCTATTTCGAATCGGAGCACAGGCTCCTTCGGCCCGCCAATTACCCCGCCGGGGCGCCGGGCTTCGGGTATAACATCTACGAAACCAAAAGCGCCGATAGAATCGCCGTTATCAATCTGCAGGGCCGCATTTTCATGTGGAATATCGACTGCCCGTTTCAAACCGTCGACAGGATACTCTCGGAGATCGGCGACGGGGTCAAGATCATCTTTGTCGATTTTCACGCCGAGGCTACCTCGGAGAAACAGGCTATGGGATGGTATCTCAACGGTCGGGTATCCGCCGTTATCGGCACCCATACGCACGTGCAGACGGCTGACGAGAGAATTTTGCCGGCAGGCACCGCCTATCTGACCGATATAGGCATGACCGGCCCTTACGAATCGGTAATCGGCATAGAAATTCAGGACGCTCTCTATCGTATCACCAGGGGGATGCCCAATCGGTTTACCGTCGCTCAGAACGACGTTCGTCTGGCCGCCGCGGTCATCGATATCGATCCTGGGACCGGGAAGGCTCAGTCTATACAGAGAATATTCTGTCCCATGGAATGCGACGATGATCATAATAAGAACCAGGAGAGATTCTGATGCCTGCCGAGATCATCAGCGGCAAAAAGATATCAGAGGAAATTAAGGCCGAGATAAAATCCGAAGTCTCCATACTAAGAGCCAGAGGCATAATCCCCGGTCTGGCCGCCGTGCTGGCAGGAGACAATCCCGCCTCGGCCTTATATGTGAAAATGAAAGCCAAAGCCTGCGAAGAGGTCGGGATTTACTCCGACGTTATTGCAAAAGATAGGTCATGCGGGCAATCGGAGATTTTGGATTTGATCGACGAATTGAACGCCCGGGACGATATCGACGGTATCCTGGTTCAATCGCCGCTGCCGGATCATCTCGATGAGGCCGCGGTCACATTCGAGATAGATCCGGGAAAAGATGTCGATGGTCTTCATCCTGTCAACGCGGGATTGCTCCTCGCCGGACGTCCCGCCTTCGAACCGGCCACGCCCCTTGGCATACTCGAATTGCTTGATCGCTCCGGCCATAATCCCGGGGGGAAAAGCGTGGTTATTCTCGGGCGCGGTAGGCTGGTCGGAAGACCTCTGGCAGTCATGCTGGCCCATAAATCATCCAAAGCCAACGCCACCGTAACCGTCTGCCATACCGGCACGAAGGATATAGCGTGGCATACCAGAAACGCCGATATAGTTATCGCCGCCATGGGCAAAGCCCGCTTTTTGACCGGCGATATGATCAGACCCGGAGCGGTCGTCATCGATGTCGGGACCAACCAGATCGACGATCCCGCGCATCTCAGAGGAAAGCGCGTTGTCGGCGATGTCGATTTCGAGTCCGTCAATGAAGTTGCCGGCGCCCTGACGCCGGTTCCCGGCGGGGTGGGTCCGATGACTATCGCCTCGCTATTGCAGAATACCTTGAAAGCATGCAGGCGCCGTCATAATTTGGATTAGCTTATGGCCGAGAAGATTTATTCCATAACGGAACTGACCAGGGAAATCAAACAGATCCTCGAGGGTTCTTTCCCCAGAGTCTGGGTCGAGGGGGAAATCTCCAACTATATCAGGCATTCCTCGGGGCATCGATACTTTACCATGAAAGACCAAAGTGCCCAATTGCGGGCGGTTATATGGAAATGGACCGGTCAATACCTGCAATTCGAACCCCAGGACGGCATAAAGGTTAAAGCTTGCGGCCAGATTACGGTTTATGAAAAATCGGGGCAGTATCAGCTTATCGTTTCTTCGATCTTGCCGGCGGGCGTAGGAGAATTGGAATTGGCCTTTCAGCGTCTTAAAGCCAGACTCGCCGAAGAAGGTTTGTTCGACCCCGATCATAAAATTGCTATTCCCGAATTTCCCGAAGTGATCGGGGTGATAACCTCGCCGACCGGAGCGGCCATAAGAGATATTCTCAATATAACCCGTCGACGCGCCCCCTGGGTGAAGATTATCCTCTGGCCGGTAGCAGTTCAGGGCGAGGGAGCCGCCGCCCAGATCGCCCATGCCATCAAGGGATTCAACGATCACCGGCTGGCCGATCTGCTGATTGTCGGAAGGGGAGGAGGGTCGCTGGAAGATCTCTGGGCTTTTAACGAAGAAGCGGTTGCCAGGGCGATCTATGATTCCGAACTGCCGGTCATTTCGGCCGTCGGGCACGAAATCGATTTCGCCATCTCCGATTTCGTGGCCGATTTGCGCGCTCCAACACCTTCGGCGGCGGCCGAGATGGCCGCGCCCGATGGAGGTATTTTGCGGGAGCGCATCGACGGCGCTCAGGCCGCCATAACAGGCGCCGTACAGCAGACTCTTGAAAATTATTCCTCCCGGTTGGGCGAGATCATCTCGCGTTACGGCCTTCGTAGACCGGCTGAGATCATCGCCCAGAGAGCGCAGCGCAGCGACGATCTGGCTCACCTTCTTGATCTCAGTATGTCCCACAAGATGCAGTCTTTCGGCGATATATATCGATCTATCCATGAAAAACTCGAGGCCGTTTCCCCCGGTTCGGTCATGAAAAGGGGCTATTCGTATTGCCGGGATAAACAGGGCAATACCGTCACGAGTTTTAAACGGGTCGCGGTGGACGATAAAATCGATATTATACTTTACGAAGGCGGTCTGGAGACCAGGGTCACTCGAATCGACCCTCACGGATTGCGGCAGAGCGGAGGCGAAAGTTAACATGGGCAATAACCTGCAGGGGAAAATCTACTATTCCATCTCGGAAGTGGCCGGAATGGTCGGAGAAGAGGCGTATGTTTTGCGTTTCTGGGAAAAAGAGTTCCCGCAGCTAAGGCCGAAAAAAAACCGCGCCGGGAACAGAGTCTACCAGGCTAAGGATATCGAACGGGTCATGCGGATAAAAAAGCTGCTGCATGAAGACGGCTACACTATCGACGGAGCCAAGAATCTCCTCAAGCGCGATGGAGGGGCGGCCGGTACCGATCCCCGAGCCGGAACAGTAAAAGCGATACTGCGTGAAATACGAACCGAAATAGAAAATATCCTGAAACTTTTCCCTTGATTTGAACGCTTTCTATATTATTATGCATTCGAAAATCGGGGCGTAGCGCAGCCTGGTTAGCGCACTTGCTTGGGGTGCAAGGGGTCGGCCGTTCAAATCGGCTCGCCCCGATTAATTTGTTGCCAGATAAATACTTACAGAAAGAACACGACTAATTCAATTTTCAATATGAATCTTAATATAATAATTCTGAAATAATACGGGCGAAACTCATTGTCTCGGCGCAACTGCCTTTATATTTCAAGAAAGGGGCGCCCTCAAACGCCCCTTTCCATTTGCCTGAAATCTATAAGTCGTGACGATTATCAGGTTTTTGCGACAGCCTCCTTGCGCCTGCGAACGATCGCCACTGTACCCGCGGTGATCAACAGCAGTAACAATGCGATCATTCCCCATTCGGATAGGGTGGGGACATTCGCTTCCTCGCAAAGATCATCGATTCCATTGCCATTGGCATCGCCCATGCAGGCGACTCCGTTACCCTTGAAATCGCCGCCGGCGTTAAGGCAATTGGCTTGGGTTTCCAGAGTGCATTGGCCGTTGGGCCAGCAACAGGCGCCCAGAACCTGTTCGCAGGCATCATCGATACCATTGCCGTTACCGTCGCCAAGACAAACCGAGCCTATACCCAGGAAGATGCCGCCCTGCGTATTGCAATCCGGCTCGGTCAGATCTGCGCACGTGCCGGTGGGGAAGCAGCAGGCGCCGGTCTGAGGCAATCCACCGCCGGTAATGCAGAATGCCAGGTCAAGCGATTGCGGGTTCGGGTCGCGGGGCCGGCAGGTATGTTCGATTATTCCGTCGAAGCGGAAATTGTATCCTCTGATATCTACCGATACCCATTCCGGATTGTATTCCATGATTTCGAATAACCCGTCGATGGGACCCTCATAATCCGGTTGCATGAAGAATGTCTGACGCCCGATAAATTGCTCTTCTTGCGGGACGTCAAGCGGCGGAATCGGCGGAGGACCGCCCGAGGGCCAGTAAGACGTAGACCAGTTGAAGGCTATTTCGATAAACGATGGAAGATTCGGATCTATTTTGGACACACTACCCGAAATAGTCATCGTTTTCATCCGCGCAGGGTCAAGAGGATGATCGTAAAACCAGATGTTCCACCATTCGAAATTCTCATAATAATACCATCCCTGTCCGTAAGCGTCCGGTCCCCCGCCTCCGGCAAATCCGCCACTCGGATCCATCATTATATAAAATGAATTGGTGATGGTTTCGGGCGGTATTATAGGTTCATATAACTCTGTCCACGGTGGCAAAGGATCGAACGGCCCCGGTGCCCAGACGGCGTCGTCCAGGAAATGATCCTGTGACGATTTCCATCCCCAGTGAGTGTTAACTGGGTCTGAGACCATGGCCGTTATTCTCAGCCAGTAGACCTGGTCGAGGGCCTGCATGAACCACATCGGTTCGGGCAAGAGGATATTGTAACGGTCGTAGTTCTGGTGGTCGTTTGGAAGGACTTCACCTGTCATCGGGTCGAACCATCCCTGGGGCGAGGGAGACTCCTGCATGACAGTGTAGTCGGAGAAGTAATACGGTCCCCAGAGCGGGTCTCCCGGTATGCTGTATCCGTTCGGGCCGACCGGGATATTGCTGTGAATCGTGATGATGAAGTAGTTGACGTAGCCCGCTATATCTCCTTTCCAGGACCCCCAGAAATGAATGTCCTGAACCGGGCCGGTCTCCGAGCATTGCCAGTCATCCGCAAGACTTATAGGATCGGTATCGTGGACATCCCAACCGTTAGGATCGGGCAGTTGCGGGAAGTGCATCTTATGGTTCTGGCAGTCGGCCTGTCCGCAATTATTCGGCGGAGTCTCGCCATTCACCCAGAATAACGGGTATCCTGGTGCCGGGTCGCCCCAGAAATTGGACCATTCATACCAAACGCCGTCCGCGTAAAACATCCAGTTGTCGCACGGGGGCGGAACCTGATTATCGAATAATATCGACGGGTGAATTGGGAAGCTGCTGGTGTACTGCAGCCCGATGAAAAACGGTTCATTGACGCAGCATACTTGAGGAAACACGGCCGTCCCCACGTTGGGATATGAGAATGAAGCCTGGTCGCAGGACACGGTGAAACGACATAGTTCGGCGCCGGGACCTTGGCATGGATCTCCAGATACGGCCATGTCGTAGACTACCACGTCGATGGGGTACGGCCAGGTGTTTCCGGCCCAGTCGTACAACGTAAACGAGAACGAAGTAATCTCGAACGGATAAGTCGGCACGCCGGGGCATACGGTGGGATCGAAATAGGTTACTGTCTGTATTGGCGGGACGTATCCCCCATAGAGATACGCGGCGGCACCGTTGGTCTTGGCCAGTCCGCAATAGTCCAATATAACTGGAGTCGGCGGATTGATCGTGACCCTGTTTTCAATTTCTAAGGCTTTGTGTGTGCCTGTCGCCCATATGGGTATCGCCAGAACAAAGGCGACCGCCAATATGGTCATGGCAACTATTAGCTTTTTCACTTCCTTCACCTCACTTTTTTAGATTCGAGTTTCAAAAGTCGTGTTACGGCATGATCGCCGGGGGTCCCCGGAAATTAGGCAGAAAATTCCGTGGTTTCGCCAATCCGAAATTCTCTCTCGGCCGAAATGTCGCTCCTGATTTGCAATATTTGAACCTGGCCCCGGAGAAACGGATCTTGATGACTAATTCGAGAAGCAAAAGAATAAGAAAATTGATCAGCATTATGAAAAACGAGACCGTCAACAATCCGAAAAGCGAAGCGAATCTGATAAGCAGGTTTGATCCGGAATACGGGAAATTCAAAACACCTTCGATACCGGCCCACCTGATCAGAAAATACTCCAGCGGAATCCATAAAGCGGCTATGAAAACCGGGTAGAATCCTATACTCTTTTTTATTCGATTAAAGGTGATGCCGAATAATGAGAATATCGATATTAGTATGGAGAGTCGGGCTATAAAAACGATTGGCGACAACAATATATTTTCGATAAATACCACAAACGAAAAACAGACTGCGAATATGGCGCCCAGCAGGATCGAGCCCCAAAATCCCGTACGTTTGAGTTTCCATAAATAAGGTACCAGAGCGAATAGCGAGAGAAACCATAACACTTGATGAGTATGGGCAATTGATAAAAACAGCGCGGACAATCCGCCCGCCAGAAAAAGACGAGATGTTCCTAATAGAAGATCGTTTTGGACGGTGTCCTCGTCCATTTGATAAAATCCTGCCTTTGGAACTACCCCTATCAAGGGACGATAGAAAACCGCCCTACAGATCTCCTGGCCCTAACCGTCCGCTGATACCTGATGCTGCCCCGTTCTACCACCGTTCCGCAAATAACCTTGCGAAAATCGATATTCATTTGAAAAAGGGTGCCAAGCTAAGAACAAAATTCCCGGGCTCTCAATGGGAAACGAGCCGATATACGGTATATCCTATGATAAACTATGTCAAGCGAAAAAGCATTTATCGATCTATGATTATTTGCTTTATGAGAATTCGATACCGGTATGGCGGGCCTAGCCTGTTCTCAGGGCTCTCATTCCATTGAGAATTACCAACAGGGAGATCCCCATATCCGCAAAAACTGCCATCCAGAGAGTGGCCGCTCCCATGAATGTCAGGGCTACAAAAACCGCTTTTATGCCGATGGCCATGGAGATATTCTCGATTATGATCCCATAGGCTTTTTTCGATAACCTGAAGGTCCAGGGTATTTTCGACGGTTCGTCCAGTATCAGGGCGATATCCGCCGTTTCGAGCGCGATGTCCGAACCTGCCGCTCCCATGGCAAAGCCTATATCGGATGCCGCCAGCGCCGGCGCATCGTTAATGCCGTCGCCGACCATGACAACTGTCCCGAATTCTCTTTTGATATCCTCTATCGCTCCGACCTTGCCGTCGGGCAAAAGCTCGGATCTGATATCTTCGATCCCGACCGCCCGGCCCACAGCCTCGGAGGTCCGCCGATTATCGCCTGTCAGCATAACAATCCGATCGATACCAAGATTTCTCAGTTCTGCCACCGCTCCCGGCGAGGCGGTCCTGATCTCGTCGGCGATAGCGATAATCCCCAATACTTCTTCCGATGTTCCCAGAAGAATCGCCGTTTGAGACGCGTTTTCAATTTCCTCGAGCCGCGCCTGAATCCTGGCGTCGACAACCCCCATTTGCTCAAATAATTGAAGATTGCCGACATAGTATTTCTTCCCGAAAATCAGGCCGCTGGCCCCTTTGCCCGGTATCGCCTGGCAGTCAGCCGCCGGTATTATTTCCCGTCCTGATTCTATCGCCCGGCGGATTATCGCCGACGCTATGGGATGCTCGCTTCGTTTCTCTATGGAGGCTGTCAGCTCCAAAATACGGTCTTTGTTAAGTTCGTTGACCGGGATTATCGTCTTAACAACCGGAATCCCCTTGGTAATAGTGCCGGTCTTGTCAAACGCGACCGATTTTATCCTGTGCAGATTCTCAAGATAAACTCCGCCTTTGATTAAAACGCCGTTATGGGCAGCCGCCGTCAGGGCCGAGACTATCGTTACCGGCGTGGATATTACCAGGGCGCACGGACAGGCTATGACCAGGAGGGTCAGAGATCGATATATCCAGTCGACTGCCACGGCCCCGAAAAGCAGGGGAGGAATAATCGCCATTAAGACTGCGACTCCGACCACGACCGGCGTATATACCCGGGAAAACCGTTCCACAAATCCTTGCGTCGGCGCCTTCGCAGCCCTGGCTTTCTCCACCAGCTCGATAATTCTATCGAGCGTGGTATCTCCGGCCACGTGGATCGCTTCAATCTCTATTGCCCCCTCGCCGTTGATAGTCCCGGCAAATACCGTGTCGCCCGGGGATACATCGACCGGCAGCGATTCACCCGTTATGGCCGCCCGATTGACCGAGGAATTGCCGGAAATTATCTTGCCGTCCACGGGGATCTTCTCGCCCGGTCTGGCAACCACAATATCGCCGTGCCTGACCTCCTCCACGGGCACCTCTATATCCTGTCCCTGGCGGATCACGTTGGCGGTCTGCGGTGATAGATCTATCAGGCTTTTTATCGCCCGACGCGATCGGTCCAGGCTGAACGATTCCAGAAGCTGGGCCAGGGCGAAGAGGACAATCACCGTGCCCGCCTCTACCCATTGTCCGATTACCATTGCCCCCAAAACCGCGGCGGACATCAGAAAATTCATATCCAATCTTAGTCGTAGGGCCGCCAAGGCCCCCTTCTTGCCGATTTTCCAGCCCCCGACGGCAACTCCGGCCAGGACCAAACCCTTTATCAGCAGGGCATTAGCATTCCAGATATCCGCCACGGCCCCTAATGCGACCAAAACCGCCGATACCCCTACACCCCATATCGTAAGCCGGGAAACAGGAGACTCAAGCCCCAAACGCCCCGGATCGAGTGCCTTTGCCTCGAATCCTTCCCGGCGTATCGCCTCCAGCAGGGAAGAAGCCGTTGAATTATGCTCGACCACAACCCTGCGGCCGATTAGATCGAATTCGAGGCGGGACACGGTTTCAATCGATTCCAGGGCTTTGCGAATGATTCGCTCCTCGTCGGCGCAATCCATGTCCGGAATCAGCAGGGATGTCCTCTTCGGGCCGGATTGGTCTATTGGCCGGGCGTTATAACCGAGCAGCCGCACTCTCCTCTGAATATGGTCGAATTCAAGCCCCTCGCCGACCACTGTAAGGACATTACCGAAAAAATCGACTCTGGCCGATTCGACCCCGGCCTGTCTTGCTATGTCTTTTTCGACCTTCAAAGCGCAATTGGGGCAATCCATACCCGTTATTTTGAAAGTCTGCTTTTGCTTATCGTTTTTACTCAACGCCAAACCCCTGAACTATTACTTTAATCTTTTTGAAGATCGCCAATAAATAGACGGTTGTTAATATGATTTCGACCTGATAGATCGATTCATTCTCTGGCGTAATCTCTGGCTACCGCCATGAGCGCCGAAACGCGGCCGCCTTTAAGTGAATACAATACCATCTTGCCGGATTTTCGAAACTTTACCAGGCCGCATTGCCTCAATCCCTTCAAATGGTGCGAAACCGACGGTTGAGATATACCGATTAAACTCGCTATATCACATACACATAGCTCCTCAAGCTCAAGAGCCTGTATAATCTTGAGGCGGGTGGGGTCGGAAAGTATCTTAAAGACCTCGGCAATCCTCTCCGCGGTATTTTCCAGACCGAGCAACTTACGAATTCGGAATACTTTTTCTTCATTCACGCTAAGATATTCGCAAACATCTTCAGCCATATTTCCTCCTATCGATATCTATATATGCATGAATATATTATCGTCCTATAATGTTCCCTGTCAAGGCTTTTTTTAAAAGATCGCAGGGCGCCTCATGTCGCTTCGGGCCTTTATCAAAAAAGCATGGCAACCCAAGATAACCGCGGCGACGATTCCTTGAGCAATGTCCCGGCCGAGGTTTTTTGAGGCTTTACCTAAACCTGCCGGGAGACCGTTCTCTTCTCATCCGTGGCCCCCGCCGAAGCCCGTCTTTGTTGGGTCGGCGGCTCTATCCCGGTTAGAATTCCGTTGACATATAGCTGTTTTCGATTCCATAATCTAGTGACATGGAATTCTGGCTTCTGATAATCGCCTGCCTCTTGCTTTCCGCTATCGCTTTTTTCGGTTCGGGGCGAACGGGCCGCCGTTTTTTGTTTTATCTTTTCTGGATTCCCGGCGCTATGGCGGTTGTGGCCGCGGTTTTCCTATATCTCTCCGTTCCGCTTTTCGATCAGGATCTAATGGCTTTTCCCTATTTCAAGATCTCCCTGATTGCCGGGCTGATCGCTTTGCTTTTCAGCGAAATCATGGCTATATCAGGCGGTAGAATCTCCGTCGATTCGCAACTGGCGGAGGAAAGACAGCAGCGAGCCATCAGCGAAATCTCCCAGGTCGCCGTTTCCGGCGCCAGCCTGATGGAGCTTCTGAATTTCACCCTCGATAGGATCGTAGCCATGCTGCAGATGTCGGGCGGGGTCATTCATGTTTATCACCGCGCCAGGCAAAACCTCGTGCTGGGATCGTTCAAGGGGCTATCCGCCAGAGTTGTCCGACGGCTGGAGACGATCGATCTGGGCGATACCGCCATCGGCAAAACCGCCAGGAATCAACGCCTTTTGATCATCAGAAACCTCCGATTGAGCCCGGATTACGAAATCTTCGGCGGTAGATC
>Ga0214473_10002512_pt1 | contig 22530 bp, 15 predicted proteins | sample RVTome_7_FD_203509 | JGI IMG/M metagenome (GOLD analysis project Ga0214473, IMG submission 203509) | Soil microbial communities from uranium-contaminated site in the Upper Colorado River Basin, Wyoming, United States - RVT98D197 | ecosystem: Environmental > Terrestrial > Soil > Contaminated >... | reverse complement strand
GGATTCAGACACTACGAGCCGCGCCCTCGTACTACGGGCTCTACCTGGCTCTCGCCGCCGATGTCGATCTCTCGGAGCTGCCTCGCGGCTTCTACTACCTTCCGCAGGACGATGAGGGTCCCATCGACTGGATCTACCTGTCGGTGACGACAAGATACGATGCGAGCCTGGCGCCGTCCGGAAAGCAGATTGTGTCCACCACGGTCGGAGTGCGCTCTTCTTCCTCGGAGTTCCTGGATTGGCAGGACGACAAGCAGGCCATGGCGCGGAGTGTGCTGACCTATCTCGATAGTCGCGTGCCCGGGCTGGAACGAGGAGTCGAGTTTCTCGAGACAGCCTCTCCGAGGACTCTCGCCCGCTACACGCTCGCAAAGGATGGAGCCGCTTATGGCTGGGCTGTCGTTCCCGATCAATCGGGTGACGCCCGTTTGCCGTCCGAAACGTCTCTTCCGGGCCTGTGCTTGACGGGCCAGTGGACCACGCCCGGTCCCGGCGTCGCCGCGGTGGCGGCTTCGGGGTGGTCGGCGGCAAACCACGTGCTTGGCGCAAAACAGTGAGTTGATTGGGGAGGAAGGAATGAAGAAGAAGAAGCTCGTTCTCATCAATCCGCACCCGGCGGGGCGGTACGGCGAAGAAGACATCCGGGTGATCGTTCAAATGCCCTTGAATCTGGCTTACGTCGCGGCCCACACACCGCGGGACGCGTGGGAAGTGGACCTCATCGATGAAACCAAGGACCCGGCGGTGGACGCGGCCGGAGAGCTGACCTTCGACGCCGATCTCGTGGGGATCACCTCGCTGACGTACCAGGCCCCGCGGGCCTATCGCATCGCCGAAAAGTGCCGAGAGCGCGGGATTCCGGTGGTCTTGGGTGGAACCCACGCCACCACCGCGCGCGAAGAGGCGTCTCGATTCGCGGACGCCGTCGTCGTGGGCGAGGCGGAGGGCGTTTGGCCTCAGCTCCTGGACGATTTTGCCAAACGCCAGCTCAAGCCGATGTACGAAGGAGGGTTTCCCGAGCTGGACTATCTCAAGGCGTATCCAGACCGGGAGCTCTTCAGGGACAAGTATCAGTACAGGTTCTCCTCGATCATCACGACCAAGGGTTGTCCCTGGCGCTGCGAGTTCTGCAGCGTCCCTCTGGCTCAAGGACAAAAGTACCGAATGCGCGACGTCGAGGACATCGTCGACGAGATGGAGGCGATTCCATTCAAGGGCTTGATGTTCGCGGAGGACAATTTCTACGGGTACATGCCGGATGCGAACGCCCATGCGCGCCAGCTGTTCCAACGGATGGTCGAGCGCGGAGTCTACAAAGACTGGTTCGGATTCACTCAGTTCAGCACCGGGCAGGACCTTGAAGCTCTCAAGTACATGTCTCTCAGCGGGTGCCTGGGGTTCCTCATCGGCATGGAGTCGACGGACGAACAGGTCTTGAGGAAGCTCCGCAAAGGCTCCAATCTCAAAACGGGTGTCGCCAACTACCCGACCGCCATCCGCAACATTCACGATCACGGGATGGTGGTGTGGGCTTCGGTCATCTGGGGAGCGGACTTTCAGACGGCGGACTGCTTCAAGGTCATGGTCGATTACATCCTCGAGCATTCCATCGACATCCTGACGTTCGGCATCCATTGCCCGTTCCCGCAGACCGCGCTGTTCAAGCGCATGGTCGCCGAGAACCGAATGCTCCGGCCCAATTTTCCCGAGGATTGGATCTACTACGACACCGCTCACCTCACCCATACTCTCAGCCACATGACCCTCGACGAGTTCATCGTCGGAATGCAGTACGTGTACGACCACCTTTATGGCGAGGAAAATCTTCGGAAACGTTTCGTAACGACGCTCAAGGCGAACGGCAGCCGTAGAACGGCCATGTTCGCTTACCGGGTGGGAATGGATTGGGACAAGGTTTTCCGCCAGGTCATGGACAACCTGTACCGTCTGCGGGAATCGGGGCTGTACCAGGAGGTCTGGCGAGAGCGCGGGTTGAGTCTGGCCGTCTGACGCTTGGGTGCAGGATGCCAATGAGCTTCCGAGGCAAGACGATGCTGGTCACCGGAGGAAGCCGTGGCATCGGCAGGGAAATCGTGCGTCAGCTCGCCGTCCAGGGGGCGGCGGTGGCCTTCACCTACCGCGACAGGAAGGACGCGGCCGAGGAGCTGCTGGGCGAGCTCGGTACGACGAACCAGCAGCTTTTGGCTTTCCAGTGCGATAGCTCCGACCTCGATGCCGTCCGGTCCACCGTACAAGCCGTCACCGAGCGTTTCGGTCCCGTCGATGGTCTCGTGAACAGCGCCGGCATAACGCGGGATCGGTCGCTGGTCCTGATGATGCCGCAGGACTGGCACGACGTTATCGACGTCGACCTCAGCGGGGTCTTCAATTTTTGCAAGGCCGTCATCTTTTCGATGAGCAAGAGAAGATCGGGAAAGATCGTGAACGTAGGCTCGATCAGCGGCATCGTCGGCAATCGCGGGCAGGTGAACTATTCGGCTGCAAAAGCCGGCGTCATCGGGCTTACCAAAGCACTCGCCAAGGAAACCGCGGGGCTCGGCATCACCGTCAACGTCGTGGCGCCGGGATACATCGAAACCGAAATGACGGAGCATATTTCGGAGAAGACTCGCCGTAAGATGCTCGAGGCGATTCCCATGGGACGCTTTGGGACGACGCAAGACGTCTCCGCCCTGGTCTGCTTTCTTCTGGGTGAGAGTGCAAGCTACGTCACCGGCCAGGTTTTCACGGTGGACGGCGGGCTCGCCATTTGATGCGGCGACTGGCATCGACGAGGAGGTGCATCGCCATCGCTCGAAATTGTGCTAGGATCACGGCGTCGGTTGCAGGTTGCGCGGCTTCTCACCCCCCGTTGAGAACGCAGGCGGCAGGCACAAAGCGGGCGCCGACTCGGGCCAGCTCCGCCCAAGAAAGCTTGTCTTCCGAGGTCGCTGAAGGGAACACCATGGTTGTCGCGAGGGCGGTCTCGAAGTCGGCGGTGTGGGCACTCGGTATCCTCCTCGCCGCTTCGGGATGCGGCTACGACGACGAATTGCCGACGCCGACCCGGCCAGGCTCGCCCCCTCCGGTACCCCCGACCCAAGCAGCGATTACGATCTCTGTGAGTCCGAGTCCCGTTGATGCCGTCGTCGCCCTCGAGGGCGAACCCTGGAGCGCGGATTGGACCATCACCATCCGGGAGACGTCGGCGGTCGGCGGAGACATCGATTTCGTGCGGGGGATCCTCAGAGACGCGGCCGGCGCGACCATCGCCGAAACCGAGCTCGACGCTAGCGCCATAAGCGAGCAGTTGGGCGGCAGCAATCACATCCGAGGCGGAAGCACTCAGGATCTACTGATGAGCCTGAACTTCGATTTCCCCGTCGACGCGGGCTCGGGCGATCTATCCGTCACCTTGCAGCTCACCGACGAGCGAGGCAACGTGGTCTCGACGACCGCCGACGACACGATCCGTGTCTGCATCCCCACCTTGATAAATCCCGTCGAGGGCGGGGTGATGGACAACGGATGTTCGAACCGAGAGAACGGAATCTTATGGGAGTTCGACTGGTCCGATTGCTCCGGAGCCGGCGCCTACCACATCATCGTGCAGCAGCGCAGCGCACCGAGACCCCTCATCGACGAACAAAACCTGACGGTCTCGTCTTTCACCGTGCTCGATGAGAGATTCATCACCGAGGATTCGCGATTCGGATGGTTCTGGAAGCTGCGGGTGGAGCTCAACGGCGTCTGGAGCGAATTCACCCCGGAGACCAACTTCGCGATCGAGCCGCTGAACACCGATTGTGTCACTCCCTGACGCGAAGGGCTCTCATCGGGTGCGCGGGACCGCCTCCGGAGACGACTACGATCGTGTTCTTCAGGCTGTCGGTGGCAGAGCTCATGCAAGGGCCACTTCTCGGTCCGGCAGCTGCGCGGATGTCGACAGGAGGGTGTCATTCGAGCCGTCATCGTAGTCCCAACCATACGCGAAGCGGAGATTCAGAAGTTCCTGGAGCTCTGGGCCGGCCAGTTCCAGGGGCACGAAGTGATCGTGGTGGAAGACAACCCGGAGCGGACCTTCACCCTGCCCGGCGGCGTGCGGCACGTGGCGTGGAAGGAGATCGACCAGGACCTGGGCTCCGACGCCTGGATCGTGCCGCGCCGCACCGACGCCGTCCGCAACTACGGCTTCCTGCTGGCGGCGCGGGAGAAGCCCGACCTCATCGTCACCTTGGACGACGATTGCTACCCTTCGGACAGTCAGGGCACAGCCGAGCCGAACTTCGTGGAAGCGCATTGGCGGCGGCTCGAAACGCCCGGAACCGACCTGCCGGTTCTCGACACGCTCTTCTCGGCGATTGCGCCGGTGAGACCGCGGGGCTACCCGAAAATCGCGCGTGAGATTCCAACCGTCGTGAACCACGGTCTATGGAACGGCGTCCCCGACCTGGACGGCGAGACACAGCTCCGCAACGAGGGGATGCGGGTTACTTTCCCGCCCCATTCGTTGCAGGTGCCGCCCGGCATCCTGTTTCCCATGTGCGGCATGAACCTGTCGTTCCGGCCCGGGGCGCTCCCTCTGGTCTACTACCTCCCGATGGGTAAGGGCCAGCCCTACCATCGCTTCGCCGATATCTGGTGCGGGTGGATCGTCAAGAAGGTGTGCGACCATCTGCGCTGGTCGGTGCGCTCCGGCGCGCCGTTCGTGTTCCACAGCCGCGCGAGCAATGCGGCCAAGAACGCAGAGCTGGAGTCCCACGGAATGGAGATGAACGACCGGCTCTGGCGTTTGATCCAGGAGGCAGAGGTTGAAGGCCAGGACGCCCGCGACTGCCTGGCTTGCCTCTACCGGCGGATCACGGAAAGGATCGGCGGGCCCTACTGGGAACACTGTGCGGCCGCCGCCCACATATGGTGCGATCGCCTGGCGTGAGCTCCTTACGCCGGAGCGCGAACGGGATTCGGAGTCGGATTCGCGGAGGGTCCCCTGGACGTAGTCTCCTGACACCAGCCTTAGACTCCTCGACGGCGACAGCTTTCCGCTCCCCACCCGCCGCGGAGGAACCGTCCCAGGCTCGCCTGGTCGACAGCGTAAACCTCGTTGGCTTATACTCGACGCGTCAAAGGGGTGGTGCGGGCGATCCGTCCTCGTTAGCTATGAGCATTCGTTGTCCGACGGAAGCCGTCGGCCTCAGCCGTGCAGTAGGGATTTCCGGCGCCCATCGTAGGCGTCGCAACAACAAATTGGTGATCGATACGATACCCAATTCAGAGAATACACAACCACGGTGCGATGTCATGACCGTCACCAGCTCCGGGGTCACGTCCCGGGCACGTCGTCTCGTGCTCGGAAGACTGACCGTGGGTTTCGCGCTCGCCTGCGGCTGCGCGAAGCTGCCCCCTCAACAGGCCCCGGAGGCCGGAGGAGTCGAGGCGCCCTCTCCCCAGGCGCCGAGCGCCGGCGAGAGCGAGCCGATGCAGCCGCCGCAGCCAGAAGGGCCTGACGCAGGAGAGCCGGGCACAGAAGCGGCTGGCACAGAAGAGACCGAGCCGGGTCAGGTCAAGCGTCAAGTGGGCGCTCGCCTCTCCACGTACTATCTCTCTGCCGGTGATGAGATCCGCATCTACGTGTATGGTTACGACGAGCTCGATGTCACGTTGCGAATACCGCCCCACGGGAACGTGTACTATCCCGTGATCGGTGAGATCCACGTCGATGGCATGAGTATCCCCGAGCTTCGCCAGCTCCTCACGGAGGGGCTGCGATCCGCGAAGGAACAGCGGATCGCAACGGGCGACGAGGTATTCATCAGGGTTTATCGCCAAGACCTGGAAGCCGCGACCATCGTACCGTCCAGCGGTCGGGTCAACCTGCCGCTGGCGGGCGAGGTGGAGCTTGCGGGACTCACTGTCGAAGAGGCGAACCAGCTCATTGCGGAGAAGCTCTCCCGGTATTTCGTGAAACCCTCGGTCAGCACGACGATCCAGAAGTCTGCCCTTCCCGGGCGAATCTCGGACCCGCACGTGAGCGTCGAGGTCCTGCGCTTTGGCGGGCATAAGATCCTGATTTTGGGCGAGGTGCAGCAACCGGGGGTCTATCTCGACGAAGGGGGGAGCCGCCTGCTGGAAATCTTGGCGCGTGCCGGCGGCCCGACTCCACACGGCCAGTTGAAGAACGTGGCGCTCATACGACCAGGCACGGAAACGTCCCCCCCGCGTGCGTCGCTCGTGAACCTCGCGAGCGCCATCGAGACCGGCGGTTTCACCGAAAACCCTCCCGTCCAGAGGGGAGACGTCATCTACGTTCCGAAAAGCGGGATCGCCAACGTGGCGCAGTTCTTCGAATACGTGTACACGATCGTACGCCCCTTCGTGACCATCGAGACCGGTATCTGGCTGGGGCAGAACATCGACGCAGGTCCCCGGAGCAGAATAAACAGCACCGTTCTCTTCCAGTGATCGAGACCTAGCCCCAAGTTGCCCAGTCTTGTGGATTGGGAGGAAGAACCCGCACGTGATGCGAAATCGTTTGACACGAGACTTCATCATATTGGGGTTGGTCCTCTTCCCCGCGAGCGCCCCCGTTTTCCCTCAGGCCGTCACCTACGGGAGCCTCGAGGGCGTCGTCAAGGATTCCCAAGGACTCGTGCTCCCTGGAGTGACGGTGTCGCTGTCGGGGCCGGCCATCGTGGGGGAACGCTCGGCCACGACCGACATGAACGGAAGCTTTCGCTTCCCGGCTCTTCCTCCGGGGGCTTATACCGCAATCTGCCAACTGTTGGGCTCTCAGACCCTGCATCGCGAGGGGATCGTCGTCACCACCGGCAGCGCTCTTGTTCTCGACCTGACGCTCGAGCCGGCTCCGATGCAAGAGACCATCCCCGAAACCACGGGCGGACCCGTGGTCGACGCGAGGACCACGGGAGCGGCGGCGACTTTCGACAATCAGCAGATCGAAGACACTCCGAGCGCCACCGACATGTGGGCAGTTCTGCACAGCAGCCCCGGCATACGGATGCGGGGCTATGACGTCGGGGGCTCTCACAAGGGCCAGCAGACCGAGTACGAGACCTTCGGCATCCGTAGCCAGAACCGCGTCCTCAACGACGGGGTGAACACGACGGAAGGCACCGGCGGGGCAGGCGGCTACTACGACTTCTACGCCGTCGATGAGTTCCGGGTCAGCGCGCAGGGATTAGACGTAGAGATGAGCACTCCGGGGGCTCAGGTGGTGGCCAGCTGGAAGAGCGGCAGCAATCGGTTCTCCGGGCTCTACCACGGGGACTTCGAGACCGAGGATATGGTCGCCGACAACCTCGATAACAAGCTCGAGGCACGCGGTGGCACCTCGGCCTTGATGCGCGAATTCTATGAGTACCATCTCGACCTCGGAGGCCCAATCGTCAAAGACCGGGCCTGGTTCTATGCGGCCCACAGCCGCTTTTTCATCGACCGGGGCGTCTCCGGGCAGGATCCTTCCGTCGCCACGGACATCGCCGATTTCGACACGTTCACCGGGAAGATCAACGTTCGGCTCACGGAACGGGATCAGCTCATCGGCTTCAGTCACTGGAGCTTCAAGCAGCAACCGAACCGCGGCCTTTCCTTGACCGTTCCCGCCGAGTCGGTCCTGGCTCAGGAGAGCTGGACGTGGTTCCACAAGGCGGAATGGCAGCGGACCTGGTCCGAACGACTCTCCAGCAGCATCCTGGTGGGCCACTTCGGCTACGACTGGCAGATGGTGCCCAGGGTCGATTCGGCGACCGAGCCGCCGCGGCTCGACACCGCAACCGGCGTCCAATCCGGAGCAGGTTGGCAGCCGTTCGAGTCCTCTCGCTGGAAACCGCAGTCGACCGGGCAAGTCAACTACTACCTGCCGACGCAACGTGCGGGAAACCACGACCTCAAGGTCGGATGGGACTGGCAGATCGACCGGAACGGGCCTGCCTGGAGCGACGCGTCAGGGGCGATCCGCTACCTTGACAACAGTCAGCTCGGTCGGCCCACCAGCATCCCGGATGTCATGGTCGACCGGATCCTCTTCGCCAATGTTCCCAATCAGGGGGAAACGGACCATAACCAGCACACGGACTTTTTCGCGCAGGACATCTGGCGCGTGAATGACCGGTTGAGTCTGACTCTCGGGCTGCGCCTAGGCCGGCAGAACATCTACTACGCGGACGTCGAGAACAACCCGCTCGAATCGGATATCTTCGAGGCGGCGAGTTCCCCGAGCAGCCCGATTATTGACTGGTGGAACGTGGCTCCCCGTCTGGGAGCCACCTTCGACCCGACGGGCAAGGGTAAGACCGTCTTCAAGGCGTACTTCGGACGTTTCTATGCCAACGTCGGGAGCGGTCTCGAGGAAGCGAACCCGGGCGGCAGAAGCATCGAGATCTACGACTTCCTCGACCTGAGCGGGAACGGACTCTACGACGGGCTCCACGAGCTGGGAGATCTTCTGGAGGCTACCGGAGGTAGCGTCACCGAGGTCGATCCGAGCCTCGAGCTCGCTTTCTCCGATGAGCTCAGCTTTTCGGTCGAGCAGGAGCTTTCGGCCGACGTCGGATTCCGGTTCTCGTTCATACATAAACGTTATCGGAACTTATGGGATAGCGACGTGAACGTGGCCCAGGCGCTCAACCTTACCAATCAAGCAACCGCCACCTGCTCCGGTTGTCCCTTCGGGCTGGAGGGATCCAACATCAACCTGGTGACGATCCCGGATGACCAGGAGACACTCGTCGACAACCGGATCATGAATGTCCCGCTCCTTCCCACCACGGGGGGCGAGAACACCGACATGAATTTCACTACCTTTGAGCTCGCGCTCAACCGGCGCTTCCGCGATAACTTCTTTCTCAGCGCCAGCTTTGACAAGGAGTTCCGGGACGAGCTTCGAAGCCCAGACTCCTCGACCCGCCCGTTCACCACCGAGCCGGTCGATCAGGATCAGGGGTGGTTTCAGAACCACAGCCTCGACGTCGCGAACCGGCAGGAGACCAAGTACTGGTCATTCAAGTTCCTTTCGCGTTACGTCGCGCCGCTCGAAATCGGGCTCGCCCTCGGCATTCGCTTTCAGAGCGGCTTTCCATGGGCGCCGGTCCATGGGCTCCAGGTGCCGAACCTAGGCACCAGGGAGATACTGCTGATGGACTTCGAGGAGAACCGCTCCAAAGACGTGACCCTCGTCGATCTCCGCATGGACAAGTCCTGGATGGTCGACGACCGCTATCGCATCACCGCCATGGCCGACATATGCAACGTTCTCAACGACAACCCCGAGACCAACTTCATCGTTCGCACCGGAAGTCGGTTCCAGGACGTCATCGAGTGGCTGCCCGGACGGGCACTGAAGCTCGGCCTGCGCTTCGAGTTTTGACGAAGCGACCGGGGCGCTCGACGTCAGGCCGGAGCACGATCCCGGCGGAGGTTGGAGGTTGCGGCCGGCCGCGGCGCCGCGCGGCCACGCGCCCGCAGGTAGAGCTCGAACGCGCCGCCGAGCGCCGCCCGGAACTGAAACGGGGTGCGTAGCGGCGCCGTGCCGATCCGAGGCAGACGCATCGGGTCATGCTCCGCTATGCAGGCGCCGAACTCGGTGGTGCAGGCAGTGCGGTAGCCGGCGGCGCGCACGGCCGCACGCGTACGCGCGTCGTGGTGACCGAAGGGGTAGCAGAACGACGGGACCTCGAGACCAAGCCGGTCCTCCAGTTCACGGCGCGACCCCGCCACCTCTTCCTTCAGGGATGCATCGTCCAATTCCGGCAGGTGCGGGTGCGTGCGGGTGTGCGAGCCGATCTCGAACCCGTCCCGAGCCAGGGCGTTCAGTTCGCCCCAAGAAAGTATCGGCCACCCGCGGGGGGGTGCGGCGGTGTCCCATCGATTGGCGCGCCCCTCGTGCGCCGTGGGGAGGAAGATGGTCGCCACGAAGCCGGCTTCCTGGAGCACGGGCACGGCATTCTCCAGCACGCTGCGGTAGGCGTCGTCGAACGTGAAGCAGACGAGCCTGAGGGCGTCCTGAGGCCCGGCGTCCAGCACACGGGCGGCCTCGGCGAACGTGATCGAGCGGTAACCGGCCTGGCGCAAGTGCGCCACCTGCCGCCGGAACAGGGCGGGGGGCACCGCGATTCGGGAGGGTGTATCCGTAACGGCGTGATAGGTCAAAATGGGGAGCGCCCAGGCACGGTTCATCGCCGCCGGCAAGGACAGCAGAGCGAGCAGACCGCTCTTGAGCGCCTGGCGAGGGTTCATAGATTCCCGGACCTCATCCGCCGAGATCGGACGCGTCTGACTCGTCGCGGGAGCACAAAGACATCGAACCAGATCTTAAGATGTTCGGCTCACGCTTGGCAAGGCGTCGGGAATCGCCGAAGTCGTGAGCAATCGCTTGAGTCGGTAGGACCTTTGAACCATGACTCAGGGTTCGCAGCGCTCGTCCCGCCGAGAGGGCTGTGCGGAACGATTCATCAGGGTTTGCTCGACCGGAGTCTCAGGATATACGTGCGGAAACGCTGCAACCGTGTGCCTTGACAGCGAATCTCGCCAGGGCGTAGATTGCTGTCGGTGCCTTTACGGGTCCTTCCCCCAACAGAAAGCTCGTGACCCCGGAGGTGAGCGGCCGAGCGGTCGCTATGGAGGAACTTTGTGCTGGGTGGACGTTGGCAAGGACCGTAATGGGAAGGGTGCAGCGTTGGTGCGGGACGTCCAGCAACCAGGTCGAAGCGGGGCGCGAACGCTGATCCTCGGAAGGTGGGGGCATGACGGGGGGTTCTCCGGTGGGCACTCGCGTGTCGGCACTAGCGCCCAGGCCTTGGATCCAGGTCTGCCAGGCCGGCGACGAAGAGAAGTTGGCCGCCTTCGATCACCGTATGGACCGCGCACCCTCGTCGGCCGAATCCAGGCCATGGATTTCATCCGGTGAGAGCCCTCATGCGATTTCGCAAGCAACGCCCCGAGTTGAGTTGGCAGCGGATTGTGGCACTTCACGAGCAGGATGGCGACGTCTCACGAGCCTGCGCGGACATCTTCAGAACGATCTTCCTGGATGGAACGAACGCTGACGGAAAGACCTTCCTGTTCACCAGTGCGGTCGAGGCCGAGGGCAAGACAACGACGGCCCTCCACATCGCGGCGATGCTGGCGACGAAGGGGAAGCGGGTGCTGCTCGTCGACGTCCATTGGCGGAGGCCGTCTTTGAGCCGTTTCTTCGGCATTGCAGAGCAACCCGGCCTGACGGAACTGATTGAAAGCGGCGGTCGCCACGAGGACCTGATGGTCGAGGATAGCCGGATTCCGCAGCTCTTCGTACTTCCCAGAGGAACAGGGAATGCGGATCTTCTCGATAGCGCCGCCCGCGAGCGCCTGAGCGCGTTTCTGCAGCGTGTGAGGGGAGAGTTCGACTTCATTCTCCTGGACGGTGCACCCACCGCATCCGGACCGGAGGTGCTCATTCTCAGTCCCATGGTCGACGGCGTTCTTCTTGTCGTAGCTTGCGATCGGACGCAACGGGCTGAAGTAGCCGCGGCGCGCCGCGCCGTCGAGAAACCTGCCGGCAAGCTCGTCGGTGTAATCCTCAGTCGGGTACCCCGCTACCTTCCGGCCTACTACCGGACGGTGTAGCCACCGAGCCAACACTTTTCGGGACACGCGGATAGATCGAAGAATATGGAAACGCCCACTCCGCAGATCGAGTACCTCCAATACGTGTGGCTGGTGATCCGCAAGCGGAAGCGGTTGATGGCCGCGATCGGTCTCACCACGTTCGCGGCCGTCCAGTTCTTTGGCTACCTGGTTACGCCGGTCTGGGAGGGAACAACACTGCTCCTGGTGGAGCGGATGTCGAAGCAAAACCTGAGCGTGTTCCGTGAAGTCAACATCCCGGTGGCGGGAACCGATAGCGGCGGAGACGTCTCTCTCGATCTGATTCCGCTTCTTACCGGCTCGAATATGGGGTACGACGTGGTGCGGCAGTTCGGCCTGGATGAACTGATGCGAGAGAAGCGTTACAACCCACCGACGCTGCGGGATGTGATCAAGAACCTCATCGTCGACATCGTCTACAGCCCCTTGTACCTCATTCGAGGGTGGGAAGAGCCAAACTGGACTGACAGAGCGGCGGAGGAGTTCGTCGAGGATTGGATCGACATCAAGGAGGAAGAAGAGGGGACGGGGGTCATCAACCTCACCGTGTACGGGGAATCGCCTCAGCAAGCCGCCGACGTTGCGAATGGCATGGCCGCTCTCCTGGAGCAGCGTACGCAAGAGTTTTCGCGGAGCAGAGCGTCGGCCGCGTTCGAATTCGGCGCTCGGCAAGTCTCGGAGGCGGAGGCCAACCTCAAGAAAGCGGAAGACGACATTGCCCGCTTCCAGGGGGCGAGCGGCCTCTATGGCCCTGAAGAGAATCGGCGGCTGCTCGTTGAGAAGCTGGATCAGCTCAAAACGGATCTGGTAGTCGCCCGGGGACTGCGGGAGGAAGTGGACTCGAGCCTCCCGGGCGAACTGGAGAGCCAGACAGGGACGCAGTTCCTACAGGCGAACATCGCCCTCAGCCCCGTGATCCGGCAGATTGAAACGAACCTCGTGGGCTTGAACGTTCGACGGTCGGCCCTGCTGCTCGAGAAGACGTCGGATCACCCCGACGTCCAGATGGTCGACGCCGAGATCGAGCGCAATCGGCAACAGCTCCGGGACGCCCTCAGGGTGGAGAGCGCGACGCTGACGGTGCGCGAGGGGGAGCTGGAGAAAAACATCCAGAACCTCGAATCCCAGATCCGGAAGATGCCGGAGAAGGAGATGGAGCTGGCCAGGCTGCAACAGGTGCTGGCGATCAACCGGTCGGTCTTCGAAACCTTGAAATCGAGGCTTGAGCACCTGGCGGTGGAGCAGCAGTCAGCGGACAACGAGTACACCATCCGGGTCGTAGACCGCGCGTTCGTCCCCCCGGGGCGAGACCAGGACTGGCCTTTGTGGTGGCTGAACATCCTCGCCGGTCTCTTTCTCGGGTTCGTCTTTGGTGTGGGGAGCGCCTTCCTTGTGGAATACTGGAACGAACCGGTCCTGGGCGCGCGCGACGTGGAACAAGTCCTCGGACTCCGCTTTCTGGGCCGCTTCCCGGAACTGGACAAAAGCGATTCCTGACGCCGACGGGCGGTCCGCGCGGGCGAGGAAGGAAGCGCCCTCACCCGAGGCCGCAAAGAGGCGAGTGTTAGCGAACGACCATGGGAATCGCTAGAACCATCACCCGAAACGCGTTCTACATCGCTCTTTCTCAGGTAACACAGAAGCTCGTCCACGTCGTCTTCGTCGCTGTCGCCGCGCGCCTTCTTGGCGCCCAGGGATACGGAGAGTTCCTCCTGGTAAGCACGATGGTCCTGGTGACGACGACGTTCGCAAACTTTGGCATCCGCCCGCTGATCGTTCGCATGATGAGCCGGGAGAAGGAGCGAACCGAGGAGCTGCTGAGCAACGTCCTTGCCGTGAGGATCGTACTGGCGATCGGCGCCTACGGGATCTTGCTCGCGTTCGTGCACCTCGTGAGCTATTCGGCTGAGATGCGCGTGCTCACCACCATCGCTGGAACAGCGATCCTCTTTCACGCCATACGGGATTCGTTGGAGGCGGTCCTGATCGCCCACGAGCGGATGAAGCTGCTGGGCGTGATTTCCGCCCTGGCGGCGTTCATTGCGACGGTCATCGGGATTGCGATCCTATGGCTCGGGTTTGGATTGCGCTGGCTGTTCGTCACGAACGTCGCGGTGGAGGCGTTCTTCGTCGCGGTGATGGCGGGTTTGATCTGGCGACGCATCGCTCGGTTCTCGCCGCGGTTCGAACCGGTGGTGGTGAAGGCGCTGATCATCGGATGCCTGCCGTTTCTGCTGGCCTTCCTGCTCGGGTTTATGGACACGAAAGTCGACATCTTGATGCTTTCCTTGCTGAAAGGTCCCCTGGATGCGGACCTTGCGATCGGCTACTACGGTCCGGCCCACACGATCCTGCTGGCTGTCATGTTGCTGCCGCGCAGCCTCAATCAAGTGCTCATTCCGGTGGTCTCGCGGAAGATCTACGTGGAGCAGGCCGTGGTGCGGGACGTGGTGGAGAAGGCCACGAAGGTCGTCATTTTGACGGTGAGCTTTCCGGTCATTCTGCTGACGACGTTGTTCTCCCAGGAGATCGTGGGGATCCTCTTCGGTCCACAGTACAGCCCCACGGCCGATGCGCTGGCCATCCTCGGATGGGCGTACGGGTTCTATGCGCTGAACCTTCCTTCGCATTCTGTCCTGGGCTCCACGAAGGAGATGCGCTATTTCCTTCCCGTGCTCGGCGGGTCGTTCCTCCTGAACGTTGCGCTGAATTTCCTGCTGATCCCCCGCTACAGCTACCTCGGTGCGGCGATGGGCTCCGTAATCGTTCTCGCGCTGGGTTTCTTCTGCAGGTTCTACTTCCTGAACCGGATCCTCGACATGCGCCTCTCCGCCTCCCGGGCGTATGTCAAACTGTTCCTCATCCTTTTTCTGACGCTGGCGGTGGGTTACGTCGTCCGTCGCCACCTTCCGTGGGTGGTCGCGGCGGTCGTGATTGCGCTGGTGTACGGCGCGCTTCTCTACGCGTTCCGAGCGGTTGCGCCCGAAGAATGGCGGTTCGTGGTTGGCTTGGTCTCGACGAAGCTCGGACACGGTGCGGCGCGTGAAGCCACCGCCAGGAGGGAAGGCGACGGCGGGACGGGTGCGGAGTTCGCCGCAACCGCCGCGGAGTCCCGGGTGGAGAGGGAAGCCGTGGCCTCCGCCGGAGCTTTGGAGGATCGGTGCCGACGGGGATGATGGACCGGACGGGCAACGTGATATTCCGGGAAGGATGGCTCGCGGGCCGGGCGTTCGGGTACTTGATTTCGGGTGCGGTCCTGGCGGGCTGCGCCTTCGTCGCACTGGTCTATGCGGTGAAATGGCAGTTCGGCGTGGCGCTGGTCGGCTTCCTAACGCTCTTGGTCGCGGACCTTTTCAGCCTACAGCTTGCGGTGCTGCCGGTCTTCTTCTCCATCCCCTTCGACCGCCTTGGCAGGATCGGCCCCGAGAGCTCGCTCACGGTGGCCAAAATACTCATCACCGTCCTGATTCTGGCATGGGCGGCTCATCTGCTCCTGAAGAGGGCGCCACGACCCCTCGCCGTCCTGTTCCATAGCCCGCTCTTCCTGCTGGCCGTCCTGTGGCTCGCCTTCTCGTTGTTCTCGGTGATCAACGCTCGGGACTACGACATTTTCTTCGCCCAGATCCTGCGCCGTGTCAACAACTTCACGCTCTTCATCCTGATCACGACGATCGTCGACAGCAAGACCTTTGTACGGCGGATCTTTCATGTCTTCTTGTTCGCCTACTTCTTCGTCGGCCTGATGGTCTTGGACGAGATCGCCACGGGGCAATCCATCCTCCGGACAGTCTGGGGTGAGGAGGAGATCGCGCCCGAGTACACGATACAGAGCGATACCTTCCGGGTCGCGGGACCGTCAGGGGACCCGGACTTTCTGGCGATCTCCGTGATCTTTCCCATGCTGGTCGGCCTCACCCTGATGTTCGAGTCGGTTCCGCGCCTCGTGAAGGCGTTGGTGCTGGGGGTGGTGTTGATGTTGATGATCGCGATGCTCGCCACGGGGTCGCGCGGAGGCTTGGGGGGGCTGTTAATCGGTGCCTCGATTTTCTTGTTTTTCACCAGGATGCGACACAAATACCTGATCGTGACCGTCTCCGTTGTCATCCTGATCGTCGCGACGGTCGTGCTTTCCGTGGCCGGTGGAACCTCGTCTACGGAGCGGTACACCGGTGAGTCCGGCAGCAAATCCCTGGTTTACCGTCTCGGGTGGACGAAAATGGCATTCATGATGATCCAGGATCACCCATTCGTCGGGATCGGCACCGGGAACTTTCCAAAGGAATACAACCGCTACACGCGAACGATCCCGGAAGTGCCCAGCCGCCCGCACTGGACGCACAACAGCTTCCTTCAGACCTGGGCAGAGAACGGGATGTTTGCGTTCATGGTCTATGCGGGACTGTTCCTGACTTCCGCTGGGGCCATGCTCCGGGTGATCTGGAGGACAACGGACCCAGCACTGCGCCGCCTTGCCGTCCTGATGCTGTCCACCGTCGCCGCCTACTTCTTCTTCGCCGGGACGTCCAACGTCCTGGAGAACGAGAACTACTGGATCGTGTTCGCCTTGGTGACCGTCGTCTCGTTTCTCGCTCGGGAAGAGACCCTGCGGAATGGCGCAGGAACGGCGGAACGGACGCCGGCATGAGCACGGCGGCGCACGGCAACTGCCCGACCGGGGGTCATCGCATCTTCCATCTCTTGAGCGGCAGGGAGAAGGGAGGCGTCGCGCGAGTGGTGGGGGCAATCTCGCATAGCTTTCGGGCTCTAGAGGCCGAGGTGATCGTCGGGGTTCTGGGGAACACGGCCGCCGTCCTCCCCGCAGGGCGCCGTGTCGTTCGGTTCGGCCGCACGGGGCCGCTCGACGTCCTGGCAGCAGCTCGGCTGGCTAGGTTCGTGCGCAAGGAACGGATCGCCGTCGTCCACACCCACAACGTGACCGCGAATCTCTATGGCCTGTTGCTCAAGCTCCTGATGCCGAGTCTGATCCACATCATTCACGTCCATGGAAACTTCACGCAGATCCTCCTCGACAGCCGGTCGCCGCGCCTGAAACGATTTCTCTTGCTGCGCGGCAACGCACGAGCCTTGCGAACCTGCGATCGGATCATCGCCGTCTCCAGTGGGGTCCGCGAGTTTCTCGCGCTGCGATTCGCCGACGTGGGCAAGATTCACGTAATCAATAATGCGGTGGACGTGCCGTATCTCGAGCAGGAAGCCGGCCTGCCCTGCACGGTGGTGGATGTCGTCGCGGGACGGCGGAACGATCTGAGGCCCGGCGGAACGCCCACCGGTCCGGGGCGGCTCGTGGGGGTCTTCGGGCGGCTCGCACCGGTGAAGAACTACCCGATGTTTCTGCGGGCCGCCCGCCTCGTACTGCAAGAGGAGCCCGCCACGTTTGTGATCGTCGGCGACGGTCCCGAACGGGCACGGCTCGAACTCGTGGCCGCCGACCTGGGCATCACGGCAAACGTGCGCTTCACGGGCTGGCTCGCGAACCCCTACCCCTTGCTTGCCTCCACGGATGTGGTGGTATCGACGTCGTCGACGGAGGGGTTTCCTGTCGGACTGCTCGAGGCGTTGGCGCTGGGAAGGCCGGTGGTCGCGACCGACGTGGGTGCGGTGCGGGAGATCGTGCGCGAAGGGACCACTGGCATGGTCATTCCGGCCGGGGATGCCCCAGCGCTCGCTGGTGCCATCGTGCGCCTGCTCCGGGACCCTTCGTTGTGCCGCGCGCTCGGGGCGCGGGGCAGGGAAGTCGCCCGAACCGAGTTTTCCCCGGCGGCGATGTGCGACCGCGTGGAAGAGGTGTACCTCTCGGCCCTGCAACGGCGGCGGTTCGGTGTTGCGCCCGTTGCCCACGCATGACGATGCGAATCGTCAAGCTGATCTTCCAGACCTATCTCCCCTTCCAAGGTCGGTTTCCCCGGGTGTCGGGGCAGGCGAAGATGCTGCGGGAAGGCGGCCACCAGGTGACGATTTTGGCCTGCGACCGAGACGGAACGAATCCGGCCGATGAAGTGATCGACGGGATCCAAGTTGAGCGGATCCGGGTTCCCGCCGGTGAAATGAGGGGACCCTTCCGTCAGGTGATACCGATTCTCGTGTTCTACGCCCGCGCGTTCCGCTGGCTCTGGCGGCGATCGTTCGACATGCTGCATTGTCACAATCTGGACGTCCTGCCGCTTGGGTGCCTGGTGAGGAAGGCGAAGAGAATCCGGCTACTCTTCGACGCCCACGAGCCCAACTACTACGCTCTCTGGCCGAAGCGGTTGCGCTTCATGGTCAGACTGCTGGAGCGGGTGGACCTGTTCTTCGCGAGGCGGGCCGACGCGGTGTCCGTGACCAACAACTACCAGGTGGAGAAGTATCGTCGGGCCGGCGTGCCACGGGTCGAGCTGATAGGAAACTATCCTTCCCCGGACCTTCGGGTCGGAACGGCCGGCGCTCAAGTCTCGCGACCGTACGCGTTCGGCAGATTGGGCACTTTCTATCCGGAGGTCGGGCTCGAGGAGACGGTAGTCGCGTTCCGTCGAGTGATCGAGCGACATCCCGAGGCCAAGCTCCTGCTCGCCGGCCGAGTCGTGGATGCCTATCGCGCGCGGTTCCACGAGGCCATCGAGCCCCTGGGGCGGAGTGTGGTCTGGACCGGACCGTATCAGGCCAGCCAAATGGCGGAGCTGTACCGTCAGATTCGGGTGTCCTGTCTCATCTACCCGAAGACCGACTGGTTCCGAAACATCACTCCGCGGAAGTTCTTCGACTCCGTTGCGAACGGTGTCCCGGTGCTGATGACCGATATCGGCGGCCTCGGGCAGGTGATCCGGGAGCACCGCTGCGGATTGGTCGTGGACGAGGAGGATGTTGCCGGGATCTGCGAGGCGATGGAGATGTTGATCAAGGATGAGTCCCTGGTGAACGAGCTGGCGGCGAACGCGCTCGCGCTGGCTAGATGCGAATACAGTTGGGAAGCGGTGTCGAAGAAGTACATCCGATTCGTCGAGGACCTTCATGCCAGCTAAGATCTTTATCTTTGGGATCGACGGTGCCACCTTCGACATCATCCTGCCCATGGTGGAAAGCGGCCGGCTTCCGAACCTCGGACGTCTGATTCGTGAGGGCACATGCGGGCCATTGCAGTCCACGATCCATCCGATCACCCCCGCCGCCTGGTCGAGCTTCGCCACCGGTAAGAATCCGGGAAAGCACGGGGTCTTCGACTTCTCTTCCCCGGTTCGTCGGACCTACGGTTTCAAGCTCAACAACGCCAACGACCGACGGTGTGAAAGCGTTTGGGGTCTCCTGAGCCGCCAGGGAAAGCGGGTCACGGTGGTCAACGTACCATTCACCTACCCTCCCGAACCGGTGAACGGCATTCTGATCTCCGGATTCGACGCGCCGGGCGCCGACCGCTCGATGAGCCATCCGGCCGAGGTCTACGACGAGCTCGTGGCTCATTTCGGTAGCTACACACCGGATTGGTCGTTCCCGGCGGGCAGGCGATACGATCCGGAACGATACCGGCGTGACGTCGCCGACGTCATCCGTCGCCGGGCGGAGACCACCGTCTTCCTGATGGAGAAATATCCCTGGGACCTCTTCATGACGGTGTTCCAGTCCATCGATCACATCCAGCACGTGTTCTTCGGTCTCGGTGATTGGGGCATTGAGTTCATCCGGCAAGCGTACGACGCTGTGGACGAGGCACTTGGCCGGGTCCTGGGGATGCTGGACGACGATACCGCGCTCATGGTCGTTTCCGACCACGGGGCAGGCGACATCCGCAAGGTGTTCTTCCTGGACCAGTGGCTGGAGCAGGAGGGGTACCTGGTGCCGAAGAAGGGGGCGGCATTGGAAAGTCTCCTCCGGCAGTTGGGGAAGAGGGGAAGGATTCTCGCGAAGTCGATCCTGCCAACGCGGGTTCGTGGATACTTGCGCGGCCGCATGCCGGGGATGCGGAACCTCGTGGTGAACCTCGGTGCCAGTGCTTCAGTGGACTGGCCGCGGACGCGCGCATACTCCGGTGGGATGTACGGGAACATCTTCATCAACCTGAAGGGGCGTGAGGGTCAGGGCATCGTCGGGGAATCGGAGCACCGAAGTCTCTGCGACGAGATCCGGGAGCGGCTGCTTCGACTGGAGGACCCGGACTCCGGGGAGAAGGTCGTCGAGGCGGTCCATCATCGTGATCAGGTGTATTCGGGTCCCTTCGTTGCTGATGCGCCCGACCTACTGATCCAGTGGAAGGACTATGCCTACTTCACGAAGAAGGGGATCGACAAGAAGGGCCTCATCTTCAGTCGCGACCTGACCCTGGACTCTTCCAACTTTCCGCACACCGGCACCCACCGGCTCGACGGGATCTTTCTGGCAAGAGGCGGTTGCATCCGTCCGGGGCAATGGCTGTCCGACCTCAGGATCGTGGACGTCGCGCCAAGCCTGCTCTACTTACTGGGAGAGGCGATCCCGGACGACATGGATGGGCGGTTGCCCGCGGCGATGCTCGACGATGAGTACTTAGCCAAAAACCCGCCGCGGTACTCCCGGGGTGGGCCCACCGGTGCGACGCCGGCCAAAGCACCTCCCTCGGGCGAGGAGGACGAGAAGCTTCGGGACCGGCTGCGAAGCCTGGGGTACATCGAATGACTGCGGGGGGCCGAGTTCACTGATCGGCATCCGGGACTGAGTCTTTGCCGACCCGTCGAGCGATTGCGGGTTCACCTCGTTGTTAGCGATCGGAAAGTCTCACAGACGGGTTTCTCTCCTTCGGGCACCGCCGGCGGGTCACGAAGGATCACGACGTCGTCCACCCACTGATAGAATGGAGGGCCGACGTAGCCACTGATATCCCCAGAATAGACTTTGAAAGGCCACCATACATACAAGCCGCTGTCTACCTGAGTGAACCCCCTATAGTCCGCCACGAGCTTGCCATCGACCGCCGCCCACACGAAACCATCCGTCGGATGGTTTCGCCAGTAAGTCTCGAACAGAAACCACTGCCCCACCGGCACGGGCACGTACGAATTGCACTCCCAAACTTTGCGCTCCTCATGATTACCTTCGCCGCCCAACTGGCCGTAGGTTTTCCAGTAAAGAACTCCGTTGCGGTCGCGATACACGTTGATGTTCCAGCGGAAGTCGTACATATAGTCGACGACGGGGCCGCTCTCCCACCACTCCATTACCATCCGGAACTTTTGCGGCGATAGAGCGATTGCAGCGGCGAGATCCGGTTGAAACTGTACGCGCATCGCGAGATACCCGTGATCGAGATTCTCTCCTGGATAGATGCCGAACTGATTTCTCGTCGCACCGGGCTTAAGCGGGTCGTCCCCCTTGACCGCCTGATAGAGTGCTCGGGTTAACGCACCGTTGTGGCCGACCACGGTTTCGATCCGCGTCTGCACGAAGTCTTCCACCCGCTGCCGTGTTGAGATGACATAGCTGAAGCCGTTCGTGGGTGAAAATCTGCGGGGCAGGCCCGTTTCCCAGGAGTTTCCCTGGTCGGCGCCCTGAAGAAACTGCCACCAGTCATCGCCCAAGAGCTGCGGCGTCGTCAGGGTTACGCCTTCCTCGAAGCCTGAGCGAAATTCCTCCGATGGGCCATCAGGCGGCGAATCTGGTTGAGGAGGGCTCTCTGGTGGAAGAGGGCTTTCGTCGCCGCCGCATTGTGAAGCCGCTGTCGTCATCGTAATGAGAAACGCGAAAAGGCAGGCTTTCATTCGAGATCTCCTAATGCGGGAACGTCCCGCATCGCGACTCCACCCCATCAGGTGCGCGTCGTTAACCCAGCTGCCACTTGGACTCGCGTCGATGGATCTTGAGGTCCCTGCCAATGATCACGTTCGATCTCCGCCGAAGTGGAAACGTCAATCGGTCCTGTCGCACCGCCATCGAGGCCGTCGAGCGCCTTCCTCGGAAGGAACCAATGTTCGCCGCTCTCTTGGACTGATAGGCTCGGAGTCTACTTCGTTACCATAACTCGAAAGGGCAGAAACAGAAAGGAAGAGTTACTACTCGCTCTTCATCTCCGAGTGGGACGAGGCTCGAATGACAAGCATGGCCAGCAGCATCTTCGTGGCGAGAGAGTCTTCTTTAGAGTGAAGCTGATGGAATCGCGAGACGCCCATGTGAGTGTCTATGTCTCTCCACCCTATCGCTCCGTCTTGTCAGACATTAGAGTGCAATAGTGCCGCGGGGCCCCACCCCCGCGGCCTCGGACTGTCCGGCGCTCCGCGCCGATCTCGCGGCAGATCCGAAAGACGCCGCTCGGTAGGGTGCGGGATGAATTCTTCAGCACCCTGTTCGTGCAAACCTACCTGACGACGTCGAATGCGTCTACCACGACGTGCGCTCCGTCGGCCTCCGGATGCTTCTCTCCCGTCGCGTCAATCCAGATCCAGTGCAGACCTCGCGGCAATCCACTGATCGTGAATAGCGTTTCCATACTACTCGTCGACGAGCCGAACGAATCGATCGTGGAGGCGAGAGCGCCATCGACGTACACTCGCGCGATGCCCTGGAGAGGCGATCGTGGACCGACCCAGCTCACCCCCGTCCCCACGAAGGTGAACAGACAACGGTCTCCGGCGCGATCCGAATAGCGAAGATCGTACGCGCTGGCTGGTTCGGTGCGCAGGACTCTCCAATGCCCCAGATAGTGGATCATGTCATTGCTGCTTTCGTACCGCGCCGGCCTGGGAAGGACCACCCAGCTCACGCCCCGGTCCGTCGACCGAAGCAGAGACGCCGTTGAAGACCCGTACAGCGTGCCGTCCGTAGCGAACGAGGGCGAAAACCGGATGTTTTGCAGGAAAAAACCCTGGGCCGTCAGCTCCATCCCGATCTCGTTCCAAGTTTCCCCGCGGTCCAGGGTCTGGAACAATC
>Ga0214473_10002511_pt1 | contig 22537 bp, 24 predicted proteins | sample RVTome_7_FD_203509 | JGI IMG/M metagenome (GOLD analysis project Ga0214473, IMG submission 203509) | Soil microbial communities from uranium-contaminated site in the Upper Colorado River Basin, Wyoming, United States - RVT98D197 | ecosystem: Environmental > Terrestrial > Soil > Contaminated >... | reverse complement strand
GATCGTCATGGACGACAAGACCTGCATGGTCGACATCGCCAAGTACTTCCTCAACTTCCTCCAGGACGAGTCGTGCGGCAAGTGCGTCTCCTGCCGGGAAGGCACGCAGAGGATGTACGAGATCGTCAAGGACATCACGGAGGGCAAGGGCAAGGAGAGCGACCTTGCGCTTCTCGAGGAGCTCGCCCAGACGACGAAGGACGCTTCGCTCTGCGGCCTCGGCCAGACGGCAGGCAATCCGATCCTCTCCACCCTGCGCTATTTCCGGCACGAGTTCGAGGCCCACATCCTGGACAAGCGCTGTCCCGCGGGCGTCTGCGCCAAGCTCATCCGTTACGTCGTCCTGTCCGAAAAATGCACCGGCTGCCTGTCCTGCAAGAAGGCCTGCCCGACCGAAGCCATCACCGGTTCGCTCAAGGAAGTCCACAGCATCATCCAGACGAAGTGCATCAAGTGCGGCGCCTGCCAGGAGGCCTGCCGGTTTGAGGCCATCGAGTCCCAGCGGGACGAGGCCATCCAGATTATCTGAGAGGGAACATGATCGCCTTTCGCATGAACGGTTTGGAAGTCAAGGCCGAGGAGGGCTGGACGGTCCTCGAGACCGCCAAGTTCTACGGCCTGGAGATCCCGACGCTCTGTCACCACGAGGGATTGACAGAGTTCGGCGGCTGCCGCCTCTGCCTCGTCGAAATCGGGGAGGGCCTGAGGACCAAGCTCGTCTCCTCCTGCACCTACCCCGCCGAAGAAGGGCTCATCGTCCGGACCGACACCAATAGGGTCTGGACAGCGCGGCGGATGATGATCGAGCTCATGCTCTCCGTCGCGCCGGGCTCCAAGGTCCTCCAGGACCTGGCCTCCAAGTTCGGGGTCACCAAGGTCCGGTTCACGCTCCGCAACGAGGAGTGCATCCTCTGCGGCCTGTGCGTCCGGATCTGCGCGGAGCAGATGGACGCCAAGGCCATCGGCTTCCAGCAGCGGGGCCACAAAAGGAAAATTTCGACGCCGTTCGACATGCGCTCGGAGGAGTGCCGGCTGTGCGGCGCGTGCATGTACATCTGCCCCGTCTGCCAGCTCCGCTGCCAGGGCCTGAACGCCGACACGGCCCTCTGCAATGGTTGTCTGACCATGGACCCGTCCTGCCTGGATCACTACGACGACCTCCAGTGCTGGATGTACGACGCGGGCCGCTGCGGCACCTGCGTCCGGGAAAAGACCTGACCGGGTTTGAAACATGAACCCAAAGAATAACGCTCAAAAGATAACAAGGAGGTAATTTCATGCCGACTTTGACAAAACTCAACAGAAGCGCCGCCACCCTGACCAAGAACAGGACGGAAGGGTCGGTCAGCCCCTTCAGCGGGATGTGCGTGACCTGCGTCGACGGCTGCATCGGGATGTGTGAGATCGGAAAATCCGCCTACCGCGGGCACGAGGTCCTCTATCCCCAGCCGTTCGGCATCATCACCGCGGCCTGCGAAAAGGACTACCCCGTCGACCTGTCTCACTTCAGCATCATGGGCACGGCCAAGGGCGCCTATGGGGCGCCGGCCGACAGCGACAAGGCGACCTTCGAGAAGGTCACCATCGAGACCAAGATCGGCCGCAACAAGGACATCAAGCTCAAGGTGCCCTTCATCATCTCCGGCATGGGCTCGACCAACGTCGCCAAGCAGAACTGGCTGGGCCTCGGCGGCGGCGCGGCCATCTCCGGGACCATCTTGACGATCGGCGAGAACGTCTGCGGCATGGATGACGAGACCGAGCTCAAGAACGGCCGCGTCGTCCGCTCCCCGGACATGGAGTTCCGCATCAAGTCCTACCGCGACTGGCAGGACGGCTACGGCGACGTCGTCGTCCAGGCCAATGTCGAGGACACCCGGCTGGGCATCCAGGAATACGCCATCGAGAAGCTCGGTATCGAGACCGTCGAGCTCAAGTGGGGCCAGGGAGCGAAAGATATCGGCGGCGAGGTCAAGATCAAGTCCGTCAAGAAAGCCCAGGCCCTCAAGAAGAAGGGCTACATCGTCCTTCCCGACCCCGAAGACCCCAACGTCATCGCCGCTTTCGAAAAGGGCAGTTTCAAAGAGTTCGAACGCCACTCCCGTATGGGCATGGTCGAAGAGGACGCCTTCATGAAGCGGGTCGAGGAGCTGCGCAAAGCCGGGGCCAAGCACGTCTTCCTGAAGACGGGCGCCTACCGCCCGGCCGACCTGGCCCGGGCCGTCAAATACGCCTCCAAGGCCAAGCTCGACCTGCTGACTGTCGACGGCGCGGGCGGCGGCACGGGCATGAGCCCCTGGCGGATGATGAACGAATGGGGCATCCCGGGCGTCGAGATCTGGTCGCTCACCTGGAAATTCGCCGACCAATTGGCCAAACAGGGTGAGTACGTGCCCGACCTGGCCTTCGGCGGCGGGATCACATTCGAGGACCAGATCTTCAAAGCCCTCGCCCTCGGCGCTCCCTATGTCAAGGCCGTCGGGATGGCCCGCTCGCCCCTGGCCGCGGCTATGGTCGGGAAGACGATCGGCGGCCGGATCAAGGACGGCCAGATCCCGGTCTACGTCGAGCGTTTCGGCAACAGCAGGGACGAGATCTTCGTCACCGCTCCCGAGCTACGACGGAGCTTTGGCGCCCGGTTCGACGAGCTCCCCGCGGGGGCCATCGGCGTCTATACCTACTTCAAGCGGCTGAGCCAGGGCCTCCGGCAGATGATGGCTGGCGCGCGCAAGTTCACCCTGGACTACGTCAGCCGGGACGACATCGCCGCCCTGACCAAGGAAGCGGCCGACATCAGCGGCATCCCGTTCATCACGGACGTCGACAAGGACGAGGTTCAGAAGATCCTCAAGGCAAAATAGGTTCATCGGCAGGCCGAGATTCCTCCCGTCGGCGGGAGAAAGGCGAGAGCTTTCTCCCGCCGGCTTTTTTTTGGATATTTACCAGGAGTGCGGCTTCGAGCCACTCAGCCGACGGGGGAACCGCCGGGAATCACTGACAAAAACGGGCAGCATCCTGCGGGCAGGCCTATCTTGTCCACGGCCAGCATTCCTTATATAATGGATTCATCCTTCGGAATCCAACGCGGCGGGAGGTCTCGATGATCGTGCTCAAGGACGTTCTGGCCCTTCTCAACGGCGAACTGCTGACGCCGGGAAGCCCGCTCGAGGTCGAGTGCCCGAAGGTCTTCGCCTCGGACCTCATGAGCGACGTCCTGACATCCGCCGAGCCCGGCTCTCTCCTCCTGACGGGCCTAGCCAATGCCCATGTCGTCTGCACCTGCTCAGTAGCCGACATAGCGGCCGTCGTCTTCGTCCAGGGCAAGCGCCCGGACTCGGGGGTCGTCGATCAGGCCCGGTCGAAGAACCTGCCTCTCATCGCCACGAAAATGCCGATGTTCGAAGCGTGCTCCCGGATCGCAGCGCATGTTAAGGACGGCGCCCATGGCCGCTGAGGACGTCTATCGTCAGGAATTCCCGGTCAAGGGCGGCGATTTCGCCAAGGCCGGGGCAGTCGCCTGTAGGATCAAGGACCTTCTGAAAGACCTCGGTCTCGACACCAAGACCATCCGGCGGGCGGCCATCGCCTCTTACGAGGCGGAGATGAACGTCATCATGTACGCCTGGGAAGGCCGCGTAAACCTGGCCGTTTCCCCGCGGGAGGTCAGCATCACCGTCGACGACCAGGGCCCCGGCATCGCGGACATCGAACTGGCGATGACGGAAGGATACTCGACGGCAACACCGGAAATGCGCGAACTGGGCTTCGGCGCGGGCATGGGCCTGCCGAACATCAAGAAAAACGCCGATATCTTCCACATCGACTCGGAGTCGGGACGGGGGACCCGCCTGGAGATCGTCATCCGGACGAACGGACACAAGACATGAAGGAAAAAGCCTACCACTCCATCCATATTACCAAGGACAAGTGCATCGGCTGCGTTCATTGCCTGACCGCCTGTCCGACCAAGGCCATCCGCGTCCAGGACGGCAAGGCGCGGATCATCGACGAGCTGTGCATCGACTGCGGCGAATGCCTCCGCGTCTGCCCCTACGACGCCGTTCATTCCCACACGACATCGTTCGCCGCCCTCGACGCCTTCGCCTACAAGGTGGCCATCCCCTCGACCGTGCTCTACGGGCAGTTCGGCAGCGCCATCCTGCCCAACGAGATCCTCTCTGCCCTGCGCCGGATCGGCTTCGACGAGGTCTACGACCTCAGCTCGATCTGCGAGCTCAACTGCGCCGCGACCGAGGAGTACCTCAACGAGCATCCCCGGCCCCGGCCGTTCATCACCGCCACCTGCCCGGTCGTCGTCCGGATCATCCAGGGGCGCTATCCCGCGCTTTGCAGACAGATCCTTCCGATCGAGCCGCCTCGGGAGATCGCGGCCAAGATCCTGCGGACGATCTTGCCCAAGGCGTTGAACATCCCCCCCGAGAAGATCGGTATCATCCACCTGACGCCGTGTCCCGCCAAAATGGTCTCCATCAACAGCCCGGCGACGCTGAACAAATCCTACATCGACGGAGCCATCTCGATCCGGGACATCTACCCCCAGATCCTCGCCGCCCTCCGCAAAAGCCAGGAGGACGCGCTCATGCGTCATCTCTTCCCGGAGACGCAGTTCAGCGGCATCGGCATGGGCTGGTCCCTGTCCGGCGGCGAGACCCGGGGCCTCAAGAACCACCGGGCCGTCGCCGTCTCGGGCATCCAGGACACCATGCGGGTCCTGGACCAGGTTGAAAGCGGCCTCCTCCAGGATATCGACCTCCTCGAGTGCACGGTCTGCCCGGACGGATGCGTGGGCGGACCGCTCGAGGTGGAGAACCGTTTCCTGGCCAAGAGCCGGATCCTGCAGCTCGTCGACGCCGCGGGGGAGCGGGCGGTCGTCGACCCCAAGGACGTTAGCCGGCTCTACCACAAGAATTTTCTGTCGTTCGACCACCCCGTGACGCCCGTCGAATCCCGTCCGCTCGACGCCGACCCGGCCCGGGCCATCCGGAAAGCCAAGCGCCGGGAAAGGGTCTTCGCCGACCTGCCGCGCAAGGACTGCGGGGTCTGCGGCGCGCCGGACTGCCGGACGCTGGCCGACGACATCGTCCGCGGGCTGGCTCGCCTCGACGACTGCCCGTTCGTCAAGAAGGAGAAGCGATGACACTGTCCGACCTGGCGACACGCCTCGAGCTCAAGGTCCATACCGCCGGAACCCCGCTCGAACGGCCCGTCCTCGGCGGGTACGTGAGCGACCTCCTGAGCGACGTCATCGGCCACGGCCGCAAGGACAACCTCTGGGTCACTATGCAGGTCCACCCGAATATCGTCGCCGTCGCCGTCCTCAAGGAATTGGCCGGGATCGTCCTCGTCAACGGCCGGGAACCGGCCGCCGAGACCCTCCAGAAGGCGGAGAGAGAGGGCGTGCCCGTTCTCGGCACCCGGCTGAGCGCCTTCGAGCTCGTGGGCCAGCTCTACGGGCTCGGGGTCAAAGGGAGTTGATGGAGCTCCGGCGTCTCCGGGCCGACCTCCACGTCCACACCTGCTTGTCGCCGTGCGGGGAGCTGACCATGTCTCCGCGCGCGGTCGTCGATCGGGCCCGGGCCATCGGGCTGGACATCATCGCCGTCACCGATCACAACACGACGGAGAACGCCGCCGCCGTCATCCAGGCCGCACGGGGGACAGGGCTCACCGTCCTGCCGGGGATGGAGATGACGACCGCCGAAGAAGTCCACATCCTCGGGCTTTTCGATCCCGGAACCGACCTCGGCCCTTTCCAGGCGACGGTCTACCGGAACCTCCCCGATGTCCCCTCGAAAAAAAAATTCGTCAAGGACCAGGTCATCGTCGACGCGGCAGATTACGTCACGGGGTTCAGCCCACGCTGTCTCTTTGGGGCAACGCGTTTTTCCGTCCAGGAAGCAGTCGACCTCATCCACGGCCACCGCGGCCTGGCTATCGCCTGCCACGTCGACCGGGAGTCTTTCAGCATCGTCTCCCAACTCGGCTTCATCCCGCCCGGCCTTCGCCTCGAGGCAGTCGAGGTTTCACCGCACCTGACCATCGCCGAGGCCCGGACGGCGTTCGGCCCGTTCGACCCTCTGCCCATGGTCCGTTTCTCGGACGCCCATCAGCCGGAGGAGATCGGCTGCGCCTCGACCGATTTTCTCGTCGCCTCACCGGTTCTCGAGGAAATCCGGAAAGCCCTGGCCGGGGAGGACGGCCGGAGGATCATCCCGTCATGATGGAGGACCTCTCTCTCCACATCCTCGACATCGTCGAAAACGCGGTCGTGGCCGGCGCGACGCGGGTCTTCATCGCCGTCAACGAGAACGCGCGGCGGGACCTCCTGTCGTTCCGGGTGACGGACAACGGCCGGGGTATGTCGCGGGAGGAGAAAGAACGGGCCCTCGACCCGTTCTTTACGACCAAGAAGAAAAGGACTGGCCTCGGCCTGCCCCTCCTCGCCCAAACGGCCGAAGCCTGCGGCGGGAGGGTGGTCCTCGAATCCGTCCCGCGGAAAGGGACACGGGTCACGGCGCGCTTCCGTTTCCGCCACATCGACAGGCCGCCGCTGACGAAAATGACCGAGACGATGATGATGCTCATCTTCGGCCACCCCGAGGTCGAATTCCGCTACCGGCACACCCGTAACGGATTACGTTTCAGCTATTTACGCCGTGCCTTTCCCGGCCGGGCCACCGCGTCCGGCGACGTCGCCGCGCTCAGGGACTCGTTGCGGGCCGGTTTAAAGAGGATCGGCGTCAGCTGATCTCGCCGGTGAGGTAGGCCCGAGTCCGCGGGTCTTTGGGATTGGCGAAGACCTCGGCCGCCGGTCCGTGCTCGACGAGCTCTCCCAGATAGAGAAAAGCCAGGTAGTCGGCGACGCGCCGGGCCTGGCGCAGGATGTGAGTCACGACGACCACGGTGTATTCCTGCTTGAGCTCCATCAGCCGCCGCTCGACGTTCTGGCTCGACTGGGGGTCGAGGGCCGAGGTCGGCTCGTCGCCGAGGATGATCTCCGGCTCGACCGCGAGGCCCCGGGCCAGGCACAGTCTCTGCTGTTGTCCGACGGAAAGGCCGGAGGCGGGCTCGCGGAGTCTGTCCTTCACTTCCTCCCAGAGCCCGGCAACCTTGAGGTAGTGCTCGACCCGGCGGTTGAGGTCCTTCTTCGACTTGAGGCCGTGGATCCGCGGGCCGTAGGCGACGTTGTCGTAGATCGACATCGGCAGGACCTGGGGTTTTTGGGAGAGCAGTCCCATCTTCTTCCTTATCCGGGTGACTTCGGTCCGGGGCTCGTAGATGTTTTCTCCGTCGAGAACGACCTCGCCGCGGATCCGGACGTCCTCCGCCGTGTCCAGCAGCCGGTTCAGCGACTTGAGGAGCGTCGTCTTGCCGCAGCCGGACGGCCCGATGATGACCGTGATCTTTTTGGCCGGGATGTCCAGGTTGACGTCCTTGAGGACCTGGAGGTCGCCGTAGAAGACGCTCAGGTTCCGGATACTGATCGGTGCGGGTCCGTTCATGGGCACTCTCATCCTTTATTTGACGACGTGTCGGGTGTATTTCCGGCTCATCGCCCGGCCGGTGAGACTGATGAGGAGGATGATCAGGGTCAAGACCGCGGCCGAGGCGTAGGCCCTCTGCTGGACCTCGGGGAACGGCGTCCCCAGTTGGAAAAAGATGGCCAAGGGCAGGGTCGCCGCCGGGTCGGCGAGCGAGGTCGGGATGCGGTCGGTGAACCCGGCCGTGAACAGGACCGAGGCGGCGTCGCCGATGCCCCGGCCAAAAGCGAGCAGGACGCCCGTTAGGATGCCCGGGGCGCATTGCCTGACCATAACCTTGAAGGCTGTCTCGAAGCGGGTGGCGCCGAGCGAAGCGGAGGCCTCCGTGAGCTCGCGGGGGACGAGGCGCATGACCTCGTCGATGGCCCGGCACATGATCGGGAACTCGAGGAGGGCGACGGTCAGCATCCCGGCCAGAAGAGAGGCCCGAAGCCCCAGGGCCAGCATGACGACAAACCCGAAGGCCCCGTAGACGATGGACGGCACTCCCCAGAGGACGTCCAGGAAGAAGCGCGTCCAGACGGCCGTCTTCGAAGTGCGGCCCTTGTAGAGGTTGAGATAAAGGGCGAGGGGAAGGCTCAAGAGAAAGGCCAGGACCGTCGCCCCGACGCCGAGGTACAGGGAGCCCAGGATGGCGTTCAGGATGCCGCCCGCCTTGCCCAGGTAGAAGCCGCCCTTCGGCGTTTGTGTCAGCATGGACAGGCTCAAGGCGGGGACGGACTTCCACAGGATCGTCCCGAGGATGAGGAGGAGAGAGAGGAGGACGACCGCGGCGGAGGCGGTCGTCAAGACGCGGAAAAAGAGGTCCGTCCTCTTACGTTTCCCGAGATGTCCGTTCGGAATCCCGGTCACCGGAATTTCCTTTCGACGCGGACCAGGATGCGGCGGGCAAGGACGTTGAAAAAGAGGACGATCAGCATGAGGACGAGGGCGGCCGTCATCAGGGCCGCGTCGTAGCGGGGGACGGACATCATCTCCCCGTAGTTGTTGGCGATGAGCGCCGGCAGAGGGTAGCCGGCGTCGAAGAGCGACCGGGGCACGGCCGGGACGTTGCCGACGACCATGAGTACGGCCATGGTCTCCCCGAAGGCCCGGGAGAAGCCGAGGACCGACGCCGCCAGGATCCCCTGTGCGCCCTTCCTCAGGACAACGTGCCGGGTCGTCTCCCATTTCGTCGCCCCGAGGGACAGGGACGCGTCGCGGAGCGAACGGGGGACGGAGGCGAAAACCTCGAGCGTCACGTGGATGATCGTCGGGAAGGTCATAATGGCCAGGACGATCCCGCCGGCGAGGATGCTGTAACCGGAGGAAAAGACGCCGGCGAGAGGGGCGAGGACGCCGCCGACGAAGGGCACGACCAGGATGACGCCCCAGACGCCGTAGATGACGGAGGGAAGGCCGGCCAGGAGGTCGACGACCGGCTTGGCGCTTTCGCGGACCCAGCGCGGGGCGTACTCCGAGAGGTAGATGGCCGCGAGGATCGAGACCGGCACGGCCAGGACAAGGGCGGTCACGGTCACCCAGACCGTCCCCGTGATGAACGCGAGGAGGCCGAATTGTCCCTTGAGCGGATGCCAGGCGGAGGAGAACAGAAGCCGGGACAGGGGCTCGACCCCGAAGATGGCTTTCGACTTGAGGAAAAGCCCGATGACGATGAGGAGGACAAAAATCCCCGGCAGGGCGGCGACGAAGCTCATCGCCCGTCGGCCCAGAGCATCCTTGAGAAGCCTCATTTTTTCTCCGCCGCGCCGCGGACGACGGCCAGGCCGGAGGCGATGCGCTCTGGCGTGAGGCCGATGTAGCCCATCTCGGCTACGAACTTTTGGCCGGCCGTGAGGACCCACTCGAGGAACTCCCCTAGGAGGGGGCGCCCGGGCTGGCTCTTGATGACGAAATAGAGCTCGCGCGCCGGAGGCGAGGGGTAGACGTTCGCGGCAATGGCCCGGGTCAGGTCGTCGCGGGTCGCGTAGATCTTTTCGCCCGGGTCGAGCGTGCCGTTGCCGTCAAGGTCGACGGGGCAGATCACGAGGCCGTCCACGGGTTTGAGCGTCTTGGCGTCGTAGGCGAAATTGACGTTGTTAAAGCCGATCGCCAGGCGGTCGCGTCGGACGGCCTCGGCCAGCCCCGGGTCGCCGAAGACTCCGACGCCGGCCAGGTCTTCCTGGTGTCCGCCGAGGTAGGTCGCCCAGGTCTCCGCGGCGCCGCAAGCGTCCGAGCGGGTGAAGACGTGGAGGGGCGTCCGGCCGCTCCGGCCGACGACTCCCTCCCAGGTCGACACGGATCTCTTGATCCATATCCCGAGGAACTCATCCCGGCGCAGACCGCGCCTCTGGATCTCCTCGAGGAACGGGTTTTTCCGGTTGACGGTGGCGACGACGGCGTCCTTGGCCACGGCCAGGGCCACGGCCCCCTTTTCGACCTCGGCCGGGAAGATCTCTCGGGAGACCATGCCGATGTCCACGACGCCGGCCAGAGCGTCGACGATGCCCTTGCCCGCCCCGCCGGCCTGAACGTCGATGTTCACCCCGGGATGGGTTTTCTGGAATTCCTCCTGCCAGCGGACGGCCAAGGGATAGAGAGCCCAGGCGCCGGAGAGCGAGAGGCTGCCGCGCGCCGCCGTTCCGGCCTTTTGGGCGGAGGCCGTGTCCGGCCCCGCCGCGCCAGCAAGCGAAAAGTTCGCGCGGACGGGACCGGAGCCCTGCGACAGTCCCGCCGGAGCGACCGCGGCCGCCGCGAGGATGACCGCCAGAATCGCGAGTGTCTTTTTCATTGCCTTCCTCCTTGGCCGCCCGTTAAAACGCGGCCTGGAACTGGGCCAGGAGGCCGGACCTTTCCCTCCAGCCCGCTTCGAGCCTGTGGATCTCATAATTTAGCTGGAGCTTGGTCTTCCCGACGATGTGCCAGTTGACGCCCACGGCGATCGACCGGTTGATCATGTCGATGTCGGAAGTTGACGTGACGCTTTCGAGGCTGAAGGGGACGAGGAACTGGCCCGCCCGGAGACCGGCCGCCTTTGATGGAGTGAACTCGACGACGGCATCGAGCAGCGCCGGCGATTTCACGAGGTCGGCTTGGATCTTGAACCTGAGGTTCTTGGCGATCTCCCCGCCGAGAGAGAGGCGGGCCCGGCGGAGGGAAAAGGTGTCCACGCTCCTATCCCAGACCGCGCCGAACAGTTGGGTGTAGCCGCCGAGCTTCAGGCTCCGCAGGGCCGTGACGGCCGGCGAATCCTTCTTCTCCTTGGCCGGAGCGAACCCGGCAACAAGGACCGCGGCCAGAAGGATGAGCCCGGCCTTCCCGAAGGTTGTTCGACATCTCCTGTTCATCATCGCTCTTTCCTCTCTTCTTGTGGAATGAACCCGCAGACGGCCCTCCACCCGCCTCTCAACGCTTTTTCCCCGACCTGCCCCGGGATTTGCTCTTCCTGACTAGGTCGGCAAAGGTCGTTTTCTCCAGGATCCCGGCCACCGAATCCCGGACTTCTTTCCACAGCCAGCGCAGACCGCAGGTTTTCTCCATGGGGCAGGTTTCGTGGGCCATGACGCTGACGCAGTCGATGGGGGCGAGGGGACCGTCCATGACCCGGATGACCTCGGCCACGTTGATCCTCTCGGGCGATTTGGCCAGGACATAGCCGCCTTTCCGGCCCTTGCGGCTCTTGAGATAACCCGCCCTCTTGAGGAGGAGGAGGATCTGCTCGAGGAACGCCTGGGGGATCTCCTGGGCCTTGGAGATCTCCCGGCTGTGGATAGGGCCATCCGCGTACCGGCGGGAGAGCTCCAGCATGGCCCGGCTGGCATATTCGCCCTTGGTTGATAGCCTCATCGTCGCTCCTGTTTAGTTGACTATATCAATAGACTTTGTCTATTAACATGACCGCGGAGGCTCTGTCAAGAGTTTTTTAGGGGTTTTTAATTAATATATATTAGCTGAGGGGGTCGTCGGAGGATGCATAAAGCGGTGATTCAGCCAGTCCGGGACGGATACGCGGACTCCTCTCATCGGATCCGGACCGGGAAAGCGTGAAAAATCACCGCGCGGACGGAGACGACCGCTGAACCCGGGGCCCTTCAGCGCACGAAGGCTTTCCGCCCGGCATAAACGGCGTTGGAGCCGAGTTCTTCTTCGATCCTCATCAGCTGGTTGTATTTCTCGACCCTTTCCCCGCGGCACGGCGCCCCGGTCTTGAGGTGCCCCGTGCCCATGGCCACCGTCAGGTCGGCGATGAAGCTGTCGACCGTCTCGCCGCTCCGGTGGGAGACCATGGCCCCCCAGCCAGCCTTGCGGGCCATGTCGATGGCCGCGACGGTTTCTGTCAGCGTCCCGATCTGGTTCAGCTTGATTAAGACGGCGTTCGCGGCGTTTTCCTCGATGCCCCGGGTGATACGCTTGACGTTCGTGACGAAAAGGTCGTCGCCGACGAGCTCGATTTTATCGCCGAGCGTCTTGTTCAGGAGCTTCCAGCCGTCCCAATCGTCCTCGGCCAGCCCGTCTTCGAGAACGAGGAGCGGATAATTGCGGACCCAGTCCTCGTACATCCGGACCATCTCGTCCGCCCTCACTTTTTTATTCTCGGTCCTCAAGTGGTAAAAGCCGTCCTCGTAGATGCTGCTCGTCGCTCCATCGACGGCCAGGACGATGTGTTCGCCGGGCTTGTAGCCGGCCTTCTCGATGGCTTTCAGGATCGTTTCCACGGCGTCCGAGTTCTTCTTGAAGGCCGGGGCGAAACCGCCTTCGTCCCCGACGCCCGTCGTGAAGCCGCCGCTTTTTAGGACGCTCTTCAGGGCGTGATAGGTCTCCGCCCCCCAGCGCAGGGCTTCGCAGTAGTTCGGCGCGCCCACCGGAGCGATCATGAACTCCTGGAGGTCCGTGCTCTGCCAGTTGGCGTGGACGCCGCCGTTGAGGATGTTGAACATCGGTACGGGGAGGAGATTGGCCGAAGCGCCGCCGAGGTAGCGATAGAGCGGCAATCCGACCGACATGGCCGCGGCCCGGGCCACTGCCATGCTCACGCCGAGGATGGCGTTGGCGCCGAGCTTGCTCTTGTTCTCCGTGCCGTCCAGGGTCAGCATGGCCCGGTCGACACCGGCCTGGTCGAGGGCGTCGAGGTCCAGGACGACCTCGGGGATGTCGATGTTGACGTGCTCGACGGCCTTGAGGACACCTTTGCCTTGGTAGCGGCCCGTCTCGCCGTCGCGGAGTTCGAGGGCCTCGTAAACTCCGGTCGAGGCGCCGGACGGGACGGCCGCGCGGCCCCAGGAGCCGTCCTCGAGCGTGACTTCGACCTCGACGGTGGGGTTGCCGCGGGAATCCAAGATCTCCCTGGCGTGGACCTTCTTGATAAGAGCGGACATGTTGGCTCTCCTGATTTTTGGGCCATTCTACCAGAACCGGGCCGCGATTGACAACCTCTCCCGCCAATGTTAAAAGAGTGTGGGAGTTTCCATGGAAACGATCGAAGTCATCCTCAAACTCATCCTGGCCATCGCTCTCGGAGGCTTGATCGGGCTCGAGCGTGAGGCCAGCCAGAAACCGGCCGGCTTCCGGACGAACATCCTGGTCTGCGTCAGCTCGGCCATGATGATGACCATGGCCACGCTCCTGGTCCAGGCCAAGGGCGGCACAGCCGACACGCTCGTCCGCATGGCCGCCGGGGTCATCACCGGCGTCGGTTTCCTCGGCGCCGGGACCATCTTCCAGGCCCGGGGGACGATCGCCGGCCTGACGACCGCCTCGACGCTCTGGCTCGTCGCCGGCCTGGGCCTGGTCATCGGCGCCGGGTATTACCTGCCGGCGCTCATCTTCACCGCCCTGACGATCACGACCCTTCTTCTTTTCCGCAAGATCGAGGATTCCTACCTCCGCAAGTCGCAGTTCCACTATCACATGAAGGCCAAGGCCCGCCCCTACATCCTCTCCAGTCTACGCAAGCTCGCTCTCCATCACGGCGTCCGGCTCGAGCGGCTGACCATGAAACAGGAAGGGCCGTCATATCTCCTGGCATTCTCGTTCGCGGCCTCCGAGGAAAAGGAACAGGAGTTCAACCAGGGGCTCCTCGAGCTGGCCGACATCGAAGAGCTGAAGATTGACTGACGGCCGCATCCTTCTGGCGACCCAGAACCCGGGAAAGGTCCGGGAGATCCGCGGCGCCCTGAAAGGCGTTCCCCTTAAGATCATCGGGCTGGAAGATGTCCTTCCCGGCCTTTCCCACAGGGAACGAGGGAAGACCTTTTCCGCGAACGCCCGGGCTAAGAGCCTCTTTTACAGCCGGAAATGGGACGGCCTGACTCTGGCCGAGGACTCGGGCCTCGAGATCGAGACCTTGGACGGGGCGCCGGGGGTCCGCTCGGCGCGCTTCTCGGGCCCGAAACCGTCCGACGAAAAGAACAATCGGAAGGTCCTCCGTCTCCTCCGGGAAGTTCCGGCGGGAGAGCGGAAGGCCCGCTTCGTCTGCGTCATGGTCCTCGCCAAGAAGGGGCGTGTCCTCAGGGAATTCCGCGGCGAGGTCCGCGGCAGGATCGGGCTCGCGCCGCAAGGAGCCTCGGGGTTCGGATACGACCCGCTTTTCTATTACCCGCCCCTGCACCGGACCTTCGCCGAGCTTCCGCCCGAGGTCAAGAACGCAGTCAGCCACCGCGGCCGGGCCGTCCTCAAGCTTCGCGCCTTCCTCGAAGCCGAAAAAAAGGCCCCGCCCGGAGGGCTTCCGGGCAGGGCCGCGGCCAGGCGTTAAGCTTTCTCGCCGCCCACCGTGATCAGGTCCCTGATATTTTCGAAGACCTTCTCGCCGATCCCCTGGACTTTCATGATCTCCTCGACCTTCTTGAAATTCCCGTTCTTGGTCCGGAAATCGATGATCCTCTGGGCGACCTTGGGACCGACCCGGGGCAGGGTTTCGAGCTCCGAAGCCGAGGCCGTGTTGATGTTGACCTTCGCTTTCGGCGCGGCCGACTGTGCGTAGGCCGAGGCCAGGGAGAAGACGACGATCGCCACGGCCAGCCCGAACGCCAGAACCTTGTTTCTTTGTACGGTCATTGGTTTGACCTCCTTTCACCGGCCTCTAATGCAACCGCGATGCCAACCGGGGCAGTTGGCTAATCTATTTGTTTTATGTCTGTTAGGTGAATGTCCCGAGCAGGCGCGTCAAGACCCGTGGACAAACCGACCGACACCGGGAAACCCGAGTTTGCGAGTCAGACGGCAGCCGGGGCGCTACTCAGGCAGGGAAAGAATGGGGACCGGGACTGGGAAGCCCGGCCCCGGCCTTGCCCGGGGGTCCAGTTCCGCAGTACTCGCCTGTAGATATAACTCACGGGCGAGTGGCGAGCCGAAGGCTCGTCCCTTGACTCCCCGGTCTGTAGCCCGGGGTATGTTCAGGGTTAATACTGAGCACCACCCACCCCGGATTTTTCAAATGGGTGGTGTCGAACGTATCACCGCAGCGGACGGAGACCGGCAGGGAGCAGAGTCTTCGAAGCGACCGATAAAAGCGAGGCGGAGTAACTCGGAGCCGCGCTTCTGGGGAAATATCTGAAGTGAGTCTTGGGCCAAGAACGGGGGGATATCGGTGAGCTTGACGCTGCCCGGGCAGTGATGGGGGTCATGCATAGCCCCCGTAGCGGAGGGGGTCCCATCAGCTTGCTGATGGGGGAACCGCCGGGACTGGTTCCCGGGGGGCCGGGGGAGATGCATGACCCCCATCGCTGACAATAACGGGCAGCGTCATCAGGGGTGGTTGAATTCAGGACCGCGGGTGGCTCTTTTTATAGACGGCGAGGAGCTGTTTGAGGTCGACGTGGGTGTACTTCTGCGTCGTGGCCAGGCTCGCGTGTCCGAGGAGCTCCTGGATGACGCGCAGGTCCGCCCCCCGGCCGAGGAGGTGGGAGGCGAAGGAATGGCGGAGGGAGTGGGGGCTGATCTTCCGGGCGACGGCCGTCCTGTGGATGTACTTGCGGACCATCCTCTGAACGGACCTCGTCGTCAGCCGCCCGCCGCGGTAGTTCAGGAAAAAGGCCGGCTGGACGCCCTCCTTGTCGATCAGCCCCCGCCGCGCCCGGGAGTATTCTTCGAGGGCCTCTCGGGCCTTCCGGCCGAACGGGACGATCCGTTCCTTCTTGCCCTTGCCCCGGACCCGGACCAGGCGTTCCCCGAAATGGAGGTCGCCCGTCTCGATGCCGACGAGCTCGCTGACCCGGATGCCCGTGGCGTAGAAGAGCTCGAGGATGGCCTTGTCCCGCAGGTCCAAGGGCTTCCCCGACAGCGGCAGGTCGAGGAGGGCGATCGTCTCGTCCTCGGAGAGAAAAGAGGGGACTTTCTTCTCCTGCTTGGGCGTCGCCAGGACCTTGGCCGGGTTCTCCGTGGTCCATTTCTTCCGGACGCAGAAAGCGTAGAAGGAGCGCAGGGCGGCGAGCTTGCGGCCGATGGTCGACTTTTTCCGTTTTTTCTCGTAGAGCTCGGCCAGGAAGCCGCGCAGCAGGACGTTTCCGGCCTTGTCCCAGCGGACCTCTCGTTCTTTCAGGTAGGCCGCGACCTGCCGGAGGTCGCGTTCGTAGGCGGCCAGGGTGTGGGGGGAAGCGTTTTTCTCGTGCCTGAGGAAAGACAGGAACTCAGAGATTTCCTTGTTCATCGGGCCCACCGGGCTCCCCGGGTGTCCCGGGTTCCTCGGGCGTCCCGGGCTTCTCCCAGATCTTCTCCCGGGGCGCTGTTTCCTTGAACGCGCACTTCTCGTTCCGGCAGTAGATGTAGGGGTCGCCGCGGATGAGGTTCTTTTTGAGCAGGACCTTCTCCCCGCACTGCGGGCAGGGCCGGTTTATCGGCTCGTCCCAGGTGGCGAAGGTACACTTCGGGTAGTTGCCGCAACCGAAGAAGATCTTCCCCCGGCGCGTCTTTCGCCGCAGGAGCTTGCCGCCGCAGGCGAGCGGGCAGTCGATCCCCGTCTCGGCGTTCTCCTTCTTGATGTACTTGCACTTAGGATAATCGGGGCAGGCGACGAAGGCGCCGTATTTCCCGAACTTCTGGACGAGCTGGGCGCCGCACTGGGGACACTTCTCGTCCAGGGGCTTGGATTCCCTTTTGACCAGGCTTTCGCGGAACTTGCATTCGGGATAGCCCGAGCAGGCCTTGAACCGGCCGAAGCGGCCGTCCTTGATGACCGCCTGGCCGCCGCACAGCGGGCACTTTTCGTCGATGGGGATGCCCGTTTTCGTGACCACCGCGGTTTCCTGGGCCTGCTTGAGGTACTCCTCGAGGAGCGCGGAGTATTCCCTGAGGCTGTCGACGCCCTTCTGGGTCCCCTCGGAGATCTGGTCGAGCTCCTCCTCCATATGGGCGGTGAACTTATACTCCATGAGTTTAGCGAAGTACTTGACGAGGAACTCCGTGACGTACAAGCCCAGTTCGGTCGGGACGAACTTGCCCTTGTCCATGACGACGTAGGTGCGGCTCTGGATCGTGGCGAGGATCGGCGCGTAGGTGCTCGGCCGGCCGATGCCGCGGGCCTCGAGCTCCTTGACCAGCGTCCCTTCCGTGTAGCGGGGCGGCGGCTCGGTGAATTTCTGCTTGGACTCGAGCTCCACGAGCTTGAGGGTCTCGCCCGCCGCGGCCTTGGGCAGGAGCTCCTTGTCGCCGTTCCCGGTCGGCCACAGGGCCAGGAAGCCGTCGAACTTGACGACTTCGCCCTTGGCCTGGAAGAGGTAGCGGTCGGCCCGGACGTCGAAGGCGGTCTCCTCGACGACGGCAGGGGCCATCTGCGAGGCGAGGAACCTGTTCCAGACGAGCTTGTAGACGTCGTACTCCTCTTTCTTGAGGAAGGGCTTGACCTTCTCCGGGGGCAGGTCGAGGTGGGCGGGCCGGATCGCCTCGTGGGCGTCCTGGGTTTTTTTCTTGCTCTTGTACTGGTTCGGCTTGGCCGGGACGTAGGCGGGCGAGTATTTCTGCGCGATGTACGCCCGGGCCGCTGCCTGGACCGACTCGGAGACGCGCATCGAATCCGTGCGCATATAGGTGATGAGCCCGGTCTGGCCGAGCTCCCCGATGGCCATGCCTTCGTAGAGCTTCTGGGCGACGAACATCGTCTTCTTCACCGGGAAACGGAGAAGCCGGAAGCCGTCCTGCTGAAGGGTGCTGGTGATGTAGGGCGGGGCGGGGTGCTTGTGTTTTTCCTTAACCTCGACCTTGTCGAGGACGAACGGCGCGCGCTCGCACGCTGCGACGATCGCCCCGGCCTCCTCGGCGTTTTTGACCTTGGCCTTTTTCCCGTCGATCTTGGCCAGCGCGGCCTTAAAGGCGGGCGGGTTCTGAGCCTCGAGCCGGGCGGCGATCGTCCAGTACTCCTCGGCGACGAAGGCCTTGATCTCCTTCTCCCTGTCGCAGATGAGCCGCAGGGCCACGGACTGGACCCGGCCGGCCGAGAGGCCCCGGCCGATCTTTTTCCAGAGGAGGGGGCTGATGCGGTAGCCGACGAGGCGGTCGAGGACGCGCCGCGTCTGCTGGGCCTCGAACTTGGCGAGGTCGATCTGGCCGATGTTGCGGAAGGCGGCCTGGACGCCCTCCTCGGTGATCTCGTGGAAGACGGCCCGGAAGATGCGCGGATTGTCCTCTTCGAGGAGTTGGCTGAGGTGCCATGAGATGGCCTCCCCCTCGCGGTCGGGGTCGGCCGCCAGGATGACCTGTTCGCTGTCCCTGGCCGCCTTCTTGAGCTCGGCGACGATCTTCTTTTTCTCGGGGATGACCTGGTAGGTCGGCTGGAAATCGGCCTGGACGTCGACGCCGAGCTGCTTTTTCGGCAGGTCGCGGACGTGTCCCATCGAGGCCTTGACGATGTAATCTTCACCTAAATAATGATTGACCGTCTTCGCCTTGGCCGGCGATTCGACGATAACGAGTGATTTCGCCAATTACATTCTCCTCTGAAACTGTTTCCCGGGATGCTGGACGACGACCCCCTTCAGCTCGAGGCCGAGCAGGAGCGCCAGCAGACCGGAGATGGAAAGGCCCGTCTTTTCGGCCAGCTCGTCGATGGGAAGCGCCGCGTCGACGGGCAGTTCCTTCACGAGCCGGCACTCTTCCCGGCTTAGAGAAACTGAGCTATTCTCCTCTTTCTCGCTTTTCTGCGCAAGGAGATTTTCCCGCCACGGCGACGGTAGGGCCTCGGCCACGTCCTCCCAGGACTCGACGAGCTTGGCTCCGTCCCGGATAAGGCCGTTCGAGCCGCAGCTCTGCGCAGAGGTCACGTTGCCGGGTACGGCCATGACCTCTCTGTCCTGCGACAGGGCCAGCCGGGCCGAAATGAGCGACCCGCTGCACCGGGCGGCCTCGACGACGACGAGCCCGAGCGCGAGCCCGCTGATGACCCGGTTGCGGACGGGGAAGTGTTCGGCGAGCGGCGGCGTTCCCAGGGCGAACTCCGAGACGACGGCGCCCCGCCCGGCGACCTCCCGGGCGAGGCCGCGGTTCTCCCACGGATACGGGACATCCAAACCGGAACCTAACACGGCGACCGTCCTTCCCTGTTTGAGGGCCCCCCGGTGGGCGCAGGCGTCGATGCCGAGCGCCAGGCCGCTCGTGACGACCAAGCCGCGGCAGGCCAGGTCGGCAGCCAGTTTCTCGGCCACGGCCCGCCCGTAAGGGGTGGGCCTTCTCGTCCCGACGACGGCCACCGCGGCCTCCCGAAGCGTCTCCGCGTCGCCCTCGCAATAGAGGACGAACGGAGGGTCGTAGATTTCTCTCAGGTAATCCGGGTACCCAGGGTCCTCAAGAGTCAAAAGAGTATACCCCTTCCGCCCGATTTTTTCTACTTCCTCGCCGGCCCGGCCGATGGCCCGGCCGGAGACGATCGCCTCGATCGTCCCGTTTTCCAGGCGGAGCCCCTCGAAGTCGGCCGGTTTGGCCCGGAAGACATCGAGGACCGAAGGGAAGCGCCCGAGGACTCTCCGGGCCGCTGCGCTCGGCCCGTGAAAGACGAGGTGGAGGGCCAGCCAACAGAGGTTTCGGTCGTCCATGGCGCAGTCTCCTTGAGAAAAAGACGCTCGGAGGCGGCGAATCGTCCCAGCGTGAGGCCGTTTCGTCAGCGCCCGAAGAGGAGGGAGGACCCGGTGTAAAAAGTCCCGGCCACGGCTCCGGTCATGAGGCAAGCCAGGGTCGCCGCCAGCAGGGCCCGGAACCCGAGCCGGGACAGGTCACGGAACCGGGCCGGGGCCAGGGCGCCCGTGCCGCCGACGAAGATCGCCAGCGAGGCGATATGGGCGAAGCCGCAGAGGGCGTAGGAGGCGATGATGGCCGAACGGGGGTCGCGCAGGGCGCCGCTAGAGATCAGGGCGGCGAGGTGGTTGTAGGACACGACCTCGGTCGTCACCGTCCTCTCGCCGATCACCTTGGCGATGGCCAGGGCGTCGGACGGCGGGACCCCCAGGACGAGCGTCAGGGGATAGAAGAGATAACCGAGGAAGGCCTCCAGGGACCAGCGGACGTTCCAGCCGAAAAGCCCGTTGAGGAGGCCTCCCGCCCAGCCGAGCCCCAGGTTGAGAAGGGCCAGGATGCCCAGGAAGGCGATGAGCAGGGTGAAGATGCCGCCGAGGAGCTTGAGGCCTTCGTAGGCCCCGTTGATGATGGACATGATCAGGTTTTCGTCCCTCTCGTAGTGGGGCTTGACGTCGACCCCCAGCGTCAGCGGCATCTCCGTCTCGGGCATGACCAGCTTGGCCATGACGATGCAGGCAGGCGCCGAAATGAAGGAGGCCGAGACGAGGTGCCCGGCGATATTCGGGATGTCGTTCTGGAGAAGGATCACGTACAGGCCGAGGGTGGTCGAGGCGATAGTGCCCATGCCCGCGGTGATGATCGTCCCCAGCTCCGAGCGGGTCATGTCGGCGAGGTGCGGCTTGACGACGAGGGCCGACTCGACCCCGACGAAGATGTTGGATGAAACCGAAAGGGCCTCCGCCCCGCTGATCCGCATGGACTTGGAGAAAATCCGGGCGAAGAGGCGAACCAAAAAGGGCATGACCCGTAGATGGTAGAGGGCGCCGAGAAGGGCGGCGAAGAAGATGATCGTCGGCAGGGCCTGGAAGGCCAGGGAGTAGCCGAGCGATGTCTCACCGGCCTCGTTCGTCGCCCCAGGAGGCAGGGCCACCCGGCCGAAGACGAACTTCGTGCCGGCCGTGGCGCTTTCGAGGACGGCGACGACGGCCTTGTTGACCCAAAGGAAGACGGTCGTCCCGGCCGGAATGACGAAAACGAAAAGGCCGACGAGGAGCTGCAGCCCGATGCCCCAGAGAAGGACGCGTTTGTTGACGACCCTCCGGTTCGACGAGAAAAGCCAGGCGACCCCGGCCAGGACGAAGATGCCCAGGAAGCTGATGAGGTTCGATGCGGTCATGCCCCCCTCCCCCTCAGGGCTCGAGTCTGAATTTTTTATGGGCCGAGGCCGCGCCCCGGACGAGGGTCAGGCGCGACGGCGGGACGTCCAGGTATTCGGCCAGCCGTTCGGCGACCTCCCGGTTGGCCCGCCCCTTCTCCGGGGCGGCCACGACCCGGACCCGGAAAACGCCCTCGCCGAGCCTCTCGACTCCGGGCGTTTTCGCGCGCGGCTGGACTTTGACCGTGAGGAGCGTCGCCATGCCTCTCCGCACCGGACGTCCGGGCGTCCGGGACTTCGTCCCTTCCTAGTTCCGGTCCTTGAGGACCGAGCGGTACTTGTCGAAGAGCTCCTGGAGCTCCTTCCGGGTGATGACGTAGCGACTGACGTAGATGGACAGCGTCGAGCGGACCGGGTCGTTCGACTTGATGAGGACGTAGTCGCGCTGGACGCCCGTCCGGGACTGCGGCGGGAAGCGGAGCTCGACCTCGCGGGACTCGCCCGAGGGCAGGAAGAACGGAGAGACGAGAGGCCGGCCGCCGGAGAAGAACTTGACGTTCTCATGGGCCATCTCGACCTTGAGCTCGCGTTCGCCCATGCTCTTGATGACGATCTTCGCCAACGGCGTTTCGCCCTCGAGCGAGAGGCCCATGTCGACGTTGTGCTTGTCGACGTCGATCCTGGCCGAGGGCGGGACCTCGATGTCGGCGGTCAGGCTGAGCTCCCGGCGCCCGCTCTCGGCGTCGTTGGAGACGAGATAGATGTAGCGGGTCATCTTCCCCGAATACCCCCGGGTGTCGAAGGTCGTCTTGATCTTGCCCTCCTTGCCCGGAAGGATCTTCTGGTCGGAAACGAGCGCCGCCGTGCAGCCGCAGGTCGTCTCGACTTTGTCGATGACGAGGGGGGCGTCCCCTTCGTTCTTGAAGACGAATTCGTGGTTGACGACGTCTCCCTGCTTGACCTTGCCGAAATTATGGGCTGCTTCCTTGAAGACGGCCCGGGGCTTCTTCACCTGGGCCAGGGCGCCGGAGGCGAAGAGAAGGGCCACGGCCGGAACGATGACGGCGCCCAGGCGCCGCGCGGCACGATTGCTCATCGGTGTCTCCTCATTGAAGGATACGTTATGTATACAGGATATTCTCACTTTTCCGCAAGGTCACTCGACCGTGACACTCTTGGCCAGGTTGCGCGGCTGGTCGACGTCCAGGCCCTTGGCGGCGGCGGAATAATAGGCGAAGAGCTGCAGCGGCAGGACCGTCAGGAACGGCGAAAAGAGCTGGTGGACTTCGGGGATGGGAAAAACCTCCTCGGCGGCGGCCAGGACCCGGGCGTCGCCCTCGAAAGCCACGGCTAGGATCCGGCCGCTTCTGGCCTGGACCTCGGCGATGTTCGAGAGCATCTTCTCGTAGACGCGGTCGCGGGGGACGATGGCCAGGGTCGTCATCCCCTCGTCGATGAGGGCGATGGGGCCGTGCTTCATCTCCCCACCGGCATAGCCCTCGGCGTGGGTGTAGGAGATCTCCTTGAGCTTCAGGGCCCCTTCGAGGGCGATGGGGAAGTTAATCCAGCGGCCGAGGAAGAGATAGTCCTCGCAGGCGAGGTAGCGGCGGGCGACCCGTTCGAT
>Ga0214473_10002510_pt1 | contig 22537 bp, 17 predicted proteins | sample RVTome_7_FD_203509 | JGI IMG/M metagenome (GOLD analysis project Ga0214473, IMG submission 203509) | Soil microbial communities from uranium-contaminated site in the Upper Colorado River Basin, Wyoming, United States - RVT98D197 | ecosystem: Environmental > Terrestrial > Soil > Contaminated >... | reverse complement strand
CTTGTGCTCTTCTTCTGCGGTGAGGATGGGATAGCGGCTGATATCCTGCAGGTAGAAACGCAGGGGGTCTAGGGGCGCTAGTTGCTCTCCCGGCGCCTTTTCCACAAGCTGGATTTCGGCTGGTTCCCCGGTGACAGGCTTCTTAGTCTTAGAACCTTTGCGTGCCTTGGCCATTTTCTCGTTCCTTGGTTCTTGTATGTTAATACCATCAGAAGGAAATGACAACCCCTGCACTCCTAGCCCAATGCGCTGCTTGAGCGAGACGTTTCCAGCCTCTTTTTCTTTGCATAAAAGGGGCATTTGTGTTATATAAATAAAAAAATGATAGTTAGAAAGTAAATTTCTTTCCTCTCCCCTCGGGGAGAGGATGAAGGTGAGGAGGAAGGCGATAATGATATCCACTGGCCAAAGGGCCACCTTCGGCCTCACCCTTGCCCTCTCCCGCTTGCGGGAGAGGGGTAATTCATAGTGAGAGGCGTATGGCGAAGGCGAAGGCGAAGATTCTCATAGTGGACGACGAAGAAGGTATCCTCAAGTCCATCGTCGGTATCCTGCAGGATGAGGGATATCAGACCATCACTGCCCGGGATGGGAGGGAGGCCCTGGCGCGCTATCAGGCCGAGGCACCTGATGCCCTGCTGCTGGATATCTGGATGCCTGACATGGATGGGATAGAGGTATTGAAGAGGCTGCAGGTGCTCGACGTAGACAGCGCGGTGATTGTTATCTCCGGACACGGGACCATCTCCACCGCGATCAAGGCGGTAAAACTGGGGGCCTTTGACTTCCTCGAAAAGCCCCTGTCCATGGACATCCTCTTGGTCATCTTGGAAAAGGCCCTTGAACATCGCCGCTTAAAGCAGGAGAGCAAGCGTCTGCAGAAGCTTTTGCGGGAAAACGAGCGCAGCCAGCAGCAATTCGCCTTCTTGACGACGGTCCAGGCAGAGGCTGAGGAACGCCTCTCCCCGCGCCCCGAGACCACCTTGAAGCCTGGTCTTTTGCCGCAGCGCACCCTCAAGCAAAGCATGGTGCTCTATGGGACCGGCCTTCATTCCGGGCTGAAGACGGGGATGATCCTCCTGCCTCAGCCCCCGGGCACCGGCATTGTCTTCTGCAACCTTTCCGAAGATCACACCGTGCCGGGACATCTGGATTACGTCCGTTCCACGGAAGCCGCCACCTCGGTGGCTAAGGGAAGGACGATTATCAGGACGGTGGAGCATCTTATGGCGGTGCTGCACGCCTACCGTATCAATAACCTCTTGATCAAGATCAACGGCGAGATCCCCATCATGGACGGCTCTGCCATCGACTTTTGCCGCATCATCGAAGAGGCGGGGATCGAACAGCAGATGGCCGGGCAGGAAGAGGTAGTGATCGACCGCCGCTATCAGGTGGGGGAGGAGTCTCCGGGCGGGAAATACATCTATATCGAGCCCGCTGATACCTTCGGCGTCAGATATACGCTCAGTTATCCCCCTCCTATCGGCGAGCAGGACTACGTCTTTATCTTAGATGGGTCGGAGCACTTTAAGGCGGAGATTGCCCCTGCTCGGACCTTTGGTTTTTTAAAGGATGCGGAGAAGCTCAGCAAGATGGGCCTGGCCGGCGGCGGCCATCTGCATAACATCATCCTGCTGGACGATAAGGGTGTAGTGAATACTACATTGAGGTTCCCCGACGAATTTGTCCGCCACAAGATCCTCGACATCTTCGGGGATTTTTATCTTCTGAACCGTTCCATCAAGGGAATGGTTACCGCGCGGATGACCGGGCACTCCGAAAATATCGCCCTGCTGCAGGCGATCAAGAAGGGCATGGGCCTGTGATCGTCAGCCTATCTCTTTGACCGATCGCAATCGCCTTCCCAAAAATCTCTCCCCTACCCTGACGAAGCGCTCCGCATTATCGGTGACATAGAAGGTATATGATTCATGCTTCTTGCCGGGTGCGGTGAGCTTTTCCTCCTCCAGGACTCGCTGGACTTCCTTAGCCGTCTCCTGGGCGGAGTTGACGAGACAGACCTCATCCCCCACGATCTCCTTGATGATCCCCTCTAAGAGGGGATAGTGGGTGCAGCCGAGCACCAGGGTGTCGATTGCCTCCTCACGGAGCGGGCGGAGGTAACTTTGGGCTGTCAGACGGGCCACCTCATTGTCCACCCAGCCCTCTTCTGCCAGGGGGACAAAGAGGGGGCATGCGCGGGAGCTGACCTTGATCCGCTGATCGATTGCCCGGATGGCATGCTCATAGGCCCGGCTCTTCACCGTCCCTTCGGTCCCGATGACCCCCACCTGCCTGTTTTCGGTCATCTCTGCTGCCCGCCTGGCCCCGGGTTCAATCACCCCGATGACTGGTATAGCATGCTCCTTTTTAAGAGTAGGGAGGCTCACGGCCGACGAGGTATTGCAGGCCACCACGAGGAGCTTGATCCCCTGGCGCAGGAGAAAGCCCGTGATCTCCTGCGAATACTTGATGACGGTCTGGGGGGAGCGAGTCCCGTAGGGGACCCTGGCCGTATCCCCCAGGTAGATGATGTCTTCGTGGGGCAGAAGGCCGGCAACCTCTTTAAAGACCGTGAGGCCTCCTACCCCTGAGTCGAATATTCCAATGGGCAGCTCTTTTTTTTTCATCGTTGCGAAAACGGTATCGTGCCCTGCGCGGGCATCCTACTTCCTGATGCCGAGAAGGGATTCACAGATCAGAACCACCTTTTCCCGGATGGGCAATCATAGCAATAAGCGCGCTGAAGCTCAAGGTTTTTTAAGGTGGAGGATAGGGGAGCGAGTGTCAAAGAGTTTTTTTAAGCGTGAAAGAGATTTCCCATCGCGAGAGGGCGATGGTGACATGGCCCGGTGTATGGTACAATTGTATATAGGGAGGGTATCTTTAAAACCATCAGTCAGGGTCTCATGAGATTATCGCTGAGGCCCCAACAAGAAGGAGGGCGTTATGAAGTTTCTCCGGGTGAATATGACAGAGAAGAGCATAAAGGCCGAGGATGTCCCTCAGGCCTATCGGGGTCTTGGGGGCAGGGGGCTTACCTCCATTTTTATCAATGCCGAGGTGCCTCCAACGTGCGACCCCCTGGGGCCGGAGAACAAGCTCATCTGTGCTCCAGGCCTTTTAAGCGGCACCACCCTGATCAACACCAGCAGGATTTCCATCGGCGCCAAGAGCCCGCTTACCGGGGGCATCAAGGAGAGCAATGCCGGCGGCACGGTTGCCGCGGCGCTGGGACGGTTGGGCATCACGGCCATTATCGTGGAGGGTAAGGCCCCCCAGGGAGAGTTGTATGTGCTTAAAATCGATGAAAACGGAGAGGCCGTTCTCCTTCCGGCCCAGGGCTTGAAAGGCATGCGCACCTATGCCCTGGTTGAGACCTTGCAGAAAGATTATGGCGAAAAGAACGGCATCTTGTGTATCGGGCCGGCTGGCGAATATCAGCTGGCCAGCGCCTCCATTCAATCCACGGATGTGGATGGCCGGCCCTGCCGCGCGGCAGGAAGGGGCGGGTTGGGTGCTGTGATGGGGTCCAAGGGGCTCAAGGCCTTGCTTGTCAGCCAAGGAGGCAACCGCCCCGATGCCCTGGCTGATCCCGAGGCCTATAAACAGGCTGCTATGGTATTCGCCAAGGCGGTCAAGGACCACCCCTTCAGCGGGCAGCTCATGCCTGCCCTGGGCACTTCTATGCTCGTCGGACCGATCAATGCGGCAGGGGCCTTTCCGAGCTTCAATGCAACACAAGGGGTATTGGAAGGCTGGGAAAAGATAAGCGGCGAGAAGCTGGCGGAAACGATCAAGGCGCGGGGCGGCAAATCGGGACATATGGGTTGCAGTCAATGCATCATACACTGTTCCAATGAGTTCGTGGATACCCGGGGCAAATACGTTACCGCTTCCCTGGAGTATGAGACCATCTGGGCTACCGGCGGCATGACCGGCATTCCGGATCTGGATGTCATCGCCCGCATGGACTTTTTGTGCGATGACATCGGCCTGGATACCATGAACACGGGGGTGGCGATTGCCGTGGCCATGGATGCCGGCTATAAGCCGTTTGGAGATGCACAGGCGGCTATCGAGATGCTGGAGGAGGTTGCCAAGGGTACGGAGCTCGGGAAGATCATCGGCAACGGCCCCGTGGCCGTGGGTAAGCATTTCAAACACCACCGGGTGCCGGTGGCAAAGAACCAGAGCATCGCTGCCTATGACCCCCGCGCCATTCAGGGCATGGCTGTTACCTATGCTACCTCGCCCATGGGCGCGGACCACACAGCGGGCTGGGTCGTGGGGCAAAACCTGGCGGCCTTTGGGGGGAAACTCGATCCCTTGAGCCCGACGGGGCAGGTGGAGGTCTCCCGGGCAGCCCAGATCGCGACCGCGGCCTTCGACGCCACCGGTCTCTGCCAGTTCGCTGCCACGGCGGTCAATGATATCCCGGATGCAGGCAAGGCGCTCTTGACTCTGCTCAGCGCCAAGCTTGGTTCGACACTGACCCCGGAGGATGTGACTGCCCTGGGGGTCCGGATCATCAGGGCAGAAAGGGAATTCAATCGCAAGGCCGGCTTGACCAACGAGGCGGATCGCCTGGCCAAATTTTTCTATGAAGAGCCGCTGCCTCCCCATAACAAACCGGTCTTGGTCAGCGATCAAGAGATGGATCGCACCTTTGATTTTTAAGGATTTATGGGCATGAACGTGCAGGTCAAGCTCTTCGGCCTCTTGCCCCGCCGCTTCCCCGGCTACGATCCGGAAAAGGGGATGAAGGTAGATTTGCCGCCCGAGGCGAGGGTAAAGGATCTCCTCGCCCGGCTCGGTATATCAAAGGAAGAAGGAGGTATTGTCGCCGTTGATGGTTTGGTGCTAAAGGCAGAGGCCGAGCTGAGGGAGGGTGCAGTACTGCACGTCTTTCATCCTATCGTCGGAGGGTAGGCCTCTGCTCGATCATCTGAAGGGCATGATGTCGAAGCCGATTCCCAGCGACCCCTTTCATCCCCGCACCCGACAATACCTGCACGAGGCAGTGCGCGCCCTTTCGTTGGAAGGCCCTCCTATCATAGAGATAGTAAAACGGGCCGAAAGGGGGATAGAGGCTAAAAAAAGGGGCATACTGGGTGTCCTGCCTGCCTCCTTCAATCCCCCGACATTGGCGCACGAGGCCCTGGTTAGTGAGGCGGGGGCTATTGTTGCCTTTGACGAGATCATTCTGATCGTGGACCAGCAGGCTATGGACAAGGAGGGCAGGGGAGCTCCCTTGGAGGATAGACTTCTCATGCTCCTCGCGCTTTACGGTGGTAATGCCCGGGTCTCTGTGGGGATCTCCAATCGGGGGCTGTTTCTGGAGAAGGTCGAGGCCATGCGCACGGTCTACGCCGGAGGGGACCCACAGATCTATTTCATCGTCGGGTATGATACCATCGTGAGGGTCCTCGACCAAAAATACTATGCAGACCGCAGCAAGGCCCTGCGCTCGCTCTTTGCCCAGGCCAGATTTCTGGTGGCTAATCGAGGGAGAGGTGATGAGCGAGGTCTCAAGGAGCTTTTCGGCCTGGAAGAGAACCGGGCTTTTGCAGCGCGGGTCTTGCCTATTGCGCTCCCGCCGGCGCTGACCCGCATCTCCTCCACGCAGGTGCGCCGGCACTTGGCAGAGGGGAAATCAATAGAGGGACTCGTTTCTCCCGGGCTGGCGGAGTTCTTACAGAAGCAAGGACTTTACGATAGACAGGGCGGATAAAATGAGATAGTATTTTTCCACTGTCGGGGTGAGGTGAGCAGGCCCTAGAGCAAGGCAGTGGGGATGTAGCTCAGTTGGGAGAGCATCACGTTCGCAACGTGAGGGTCGGGGGTTCGAATCCCCCCATCTCCACCATTTTATTTTAGCACCACGCACGAAGTCCACGGTACAAAACCTCACGTCATGCATCTCTTCGTCCGCTTGCTCTCCTCTGGCAATCCTACGAGAAGCCTCGACTAAATCCCGTCCTTTGCCGGCGGGAACAAAAAAAACCTTCAATCATGATCATGACTGAGAAGGAGTCAAAGATGCAGAAGAAAAAGATCGGGATCATCGGCTGCGGAAACATGGGCGAGGCGATCCTGCGGGGTCTCCATCAGAAAGGGATGACAAAAGGGATTGTAGTTAGTGAGCTCCGTTCCGACAGACGGGACGCCATCAAGAAGACCTACGGCGTGGAGGTCGTCTCGGATAATCGCGAGCTCGCATCCCAGGTTCAGGTCATCATCCTCGCTGTCAAGCCGCAGGAGTTAAAGGGAGTGCTTCAGGAGATCGCCCCTGCCGTGGTTTCCACGACACTCCTCATCTCCATCGCCGCCGGCGCCTCCCTCGGTGCCATTGCCTCAGTCCTGGCGAAAGACGTGCGTCTTATCAGGGCAATGCCGAATATTGCCGCCCTGGCCTTGGAGTCCGCTACCGCCCTCTCGCCAGGGGCTGAGGTAACTGCCGCGGATCTGGAGATGGCCCGAGAGATATTCAACGCCATGGGGAGGACGGTGATCATAGCGGAGTCGCTCATGGATGCCGTGACCGGCATGAGCGGCAGCGGGCCTGCCTATGTCTCCCTCTTCATCGAGGCCCTGGCAGATGGGGGGGTGCGCATGGGCCTGCCGAGAAAGGATGCCCTGGAAATGGCTATCCAGACCGTCCTGGGGACCGCCCGGCTCCTCTCGGAGCAGGGTGAGCACCCGGCCCATCTCAAGGACAGGGTGGCCTCTCCCGGAGGCACCACCATAGCAGGGATCGCCGCGCTGGAGGCCAAGGGGTTTAGGGGGGCGGTGATGGAGGCCGTGGCCGCCGCCACCCAGCGATCCAAAGAGCTGGCGAAGTTACAGGGGTGAGCCTAACAAAAAAAGCTCATCTTTTTATCGGCGTCTGAGCAGAAAGATTTAACTTCCCCTGCTCACCGTTGCATCCATCGTCTCAGTGCTGCCAGGTGGTTCCGTAGATACCACAGTCCCTTCCCCCTGCTTATTTCGAGCGAGATGGCTTGATGATGGAGCAACTGCATGACCTCATTGCGAAGCGTCTTTCTTCCGTGCACACCCGACAGTCGGCTAGCCCACGTTGCAATCTCCTGTTCGCGTTGGTCATCGGTCCATGTACGTCGCTGGATAAACGGGAATTTCAGTGCGGTGGGGCGGCGCAACGTCGACACTCGGCAAGCGGGATCGGAGAGAAACTGTTGGAACATGTAGTGATCCGTGAATTTGCCGGGTGGGGTCGTTCGCCAACCATACGGTAGTCTCCTGTACGCTCCCATGGTGTGTCCCATCGCGGTTAGGCTGACATAGCTAGTATTCTTTAGCTCCCGCCGGCGGAACCATTCTTGTCCGAGGTCGACAAGCTCCAAGATCAGTGATCCAGCGGCGTCGACGTGCAGGCCGAAGCCGTGGACTAGATCATGCGTAGCCAGCATCTCACGGGTGTGTTCCAGGTGGTCGGGGAGGAGCAAGTCGTCGTCAGAAACATAACTGACGTAGGGCGTGCCTCTACGGAGTAATTCTTCGTGTCGGTATGGTTCGCCGGTGCGCGGGGACTTGGGACGATCCACGAACGTAATCTGTTTGTTGTTTCGGCTCAGATCGGCCACAACGTCCCTGGTGTCATCACCTACTCCATCGCCAATTACGACAAGCTCGAACGACTCCACCGTCTGGATGAGAACGCTGTGAATTGCGTATGACAACAGACGGGCGTGGCTGTGCGTAGGGATTATGACGGTAAACTCGGGAACTGCTGTCATACCATGGTTACTCCTGCAGAAAACTAAAAAGATTAAAGAAATTTCTTTGCCCCGGGTTTTTTGTATGACGGCTTAACGCGATGGGACGCTCCTCTTGTTTAGCTCAGCACTCTATCTCCGGTCTGACAACTGCGTCAACTCCCATTAGCCCATGATGCAGGCCGTAACGGCAACGCGGCACTCCATCTATATTATATTGGGGTAAGCGAAGCAATCAGAAGATTGTAGCAGGTCTTGCCCTCCTCCGTTAGCTTTGCGCAGTTGGACTAACTTTTCTATATAATCGCTAAACATCGGCGGCCGATGCCTCGTTCCGATAAAACGGTAATTGTTACTGTTTATCTCACTGAGTCGCTTCAATCTCTGCGGATGCCAGAGGAAATCATCTTCCAGATAGTCATTGAGATTTAACAGCTCGGCATCCTTTTCATATTTGCATTCCGGGCCGGCGTAATTGATACCATCTGCTCCGACCTGTATGAGGAAGTGAGACCCATGGAGCTTCTCGAAGTATAAGGGCTTTTCACTATAACGCTCAAATGGTACTTGAATATTGGCATCCTGGGGCGCTCTTTGTTTTAACTTTTCGATGGCATCTAAAACACCTGCTTGATCTGCCTGGGCTGGATATTCTTTATCCCAATCAACACAATAGGGATGAAAATAGAGCCAATCTATGCCGGCATTCAATGCCTGCAATCCGACTGATGAATACCTGTGGTTCCACTCTGCGCGTGTCAACAGGGAGGCACCAATTTCCAGCTTGCTCCCTTCTTTTTCGACACGATTCTGCAGCCCCTCGATTTTCTTCAGGGTATATCGAAAAGACTCCGAATCATCTTCCTGCCAGTCATAGAGGGAAATACGAATGGCGGTTACATGCTCCAGCAGGGCATCCTGCACTTCGGGGTGATGGATATTTGCACCGTTTGATATAACGGCAATTTCCTTGAACCCCTTTTTCCGTGCCAACGCAACTGTTGCTGGAAAATGAGGAACTATGGTCGACTCGCCGCCGGTCAGTACTAAACCCGGGGTATGCGGTCCTAATACACTAAATAATCTGTCGAGAAAAGGGAGCTGCAGTGTGAGACCCGGTTTCCTTGACGCAGAGTATGGACACCCTGAACAAGAACGCGTGCACAATTGGGTCAAATCCATTTCTATAGTTGTAGGGAAGATTTTCTCGCCCCTTAGATAGGCCTCTATTTTTTTATGATTGCCGTTGACTTTCGACGGAGAGAAAATCATAGATTGATTGTCTGTCATGCTAATCCTTTCAATATGTTCATGACCGATTTTTCAAACCGGCCCTCTCCCTGAGATTCAGGATTGCTTGGGTTGCCTCTTTCGCACTCTGAAGATTACAGCGGGGCGCGGGACCATCATGCAAGTACTCTACAAATTCCTTTAACTCCAGATAGAGAGGTAAGGTAGTATCAATCGGTATTTTTTCCTCGCCCGCGCTGTCTCTTACGGTAATGTGAGCATCGTAGGCATTATAAAGCCCGGCTGAACCTTTATTCCCATGGATGCTGACGCCGCTTATTTTATCGCAGTGTCTGCCGCTGACAGACAGAACAACCGCGGGTTTATCTCCCACCAGAGCGGAAAAGCTGATTGGCAATCCGTCTTCGTCCTTAATGACGTGGATAGCCTTAACCTCATCCGGGATATAACCTAAGATATGTTTGGTAATAGTCAGATCGTGGACAGCTTGAGTCCAAAAAACGTCGCCGCCGTGAAAATCATTGACCCAGGCGTGCCTTGTTGCGCACAATTCCTCTATTTTCCCGATCCTCCCCGATTGAGCAACAAGGCGCAACGCCTCGATGCCCGGATGATAGTGCCATTTATGCATGGCAAAAATATAGTCTGAACCGCCCAAATCTTTTAAGAGATTATAATCATCTAGGGACAGACAGAGCGTCTTCTCCGAGAAGACGGGTTTTTTGTATTCCAATAAACGGGCACACTCCTTTGTTAAATCAGGAATTGGCACGGCTACCACATACCCATCGCAAACGGATAAATCATCTATACTGGAGTGAACTTCCAAAGCCCCCATCTCAGAGGCACGTGCTCGCGCCTGTGCATCAATATCAACTACGTCTACGCTGCAGTTTAATTGGATCAAATCGCGTAAAATATTTTTACCCCAGTTGCCGCAGCCGATCAAGCCAATCGATTTCATCTTTTAAAATCTTTCAATACTTTTTTGTAGAAACCTTTTTTCTCCCTAGCCCTCTTCCCCGATCGCCTCACTCTCTAGGCGACGGCCTTTTCCTCTCTCAATTTCTTAATTTCATCCTTTGCATACCCGAGACCTGTCAGTATCTCGTCCGTGTGCTGGCCATATAACGGCGGCGGCATATCCTTTTTCAACTGCATATCGGAAAACCTGGCGGGGAAGGCCCTCTGCTTGATTGTGCCCTCAACAGGATGTGCCATTTCAAAGACCATGTTGCGGTGCATTATCTGCGGATCGGAAAAACTTTCTTCAATTGTTAAAACAGGGCTGCAGGGGACATCGGCCTCATGCAATAACGTGAGCCATTCTTCTCTTGTTTTGGTCTTAAACGCCGCTTGTAGGGCGTCTAACACCTCCTCGCGCTGCGCGATCCTCTCCATGAGATTCAAGCTTTTCATCTCGCCGAGATCTATCACCGCGCACAGGTTCTCCCAAAAATGTTGTTCGTGAATAATTCCGAGTGTTATAAATTTATTATCCTTGGTCTTAAAGATCCCATAGTGAGGAATATAGAGCGATTCCGAATTATCAAGTCCCTTCAGGGCTGTAAACAAGGAAGCGCCTGCCCAGGAAAAGACGCCGGCAGCCATGGAGACGTCGATATATTGCCCTGTGCCGGTTTTAGCGCGATTTACTAGTGCCGTCAATATTGATATGGTTGCAAACATGCTGCCTGCAATATCCGCCAACGGCAAGCCGGAGAGATCAGCGCTCGCCTTTAGATCCTCCGTTAAACTCAAGAGACCAGAGATCCCCTGATAGTTTATGTCGTGGCCGGATATGTTTTTATAAGGACCATCTTGGCCGTATCCCGAGATCGCGCAGTATATGATCCGAGGATTGATCCCCGTGAGCGTTGCATAATCAATATCCAACTTTTTGGCTACACCGGGGCGGAAGCCCTCTAACACGATATCGGCCTGCACAACAAGTTTATACAATATCTCTTTCCCCTTGGGTGATTTTAACTCCAGGATCACGCTTTTTTTGTTCCGGTTAATGCCGTTAAAAAGGTCTGGAAGCGCACGGGCAAAATCGCCGATGCCAGGCTGTTCGATCTTTATGACCTCTGCCCCCAGATCTGCGAGTATCATGGAGCAATAGGGGCCGGGGATCTGTATGGACAGATCCACTATCTTTATGCCGCTTAAGGCGCCGGGCGACGGGGCATTGTGATTTGTCTTCATTATTCGGCTCCTAGAATTTTTAGCTATTCGTCAAAATCAACAGAGTATAACAGCTTTTCCGTCTTTTTATAAGTTACCCGGTTTTTCGAGAACGGCAAGGTACCATTTTTTGTGTCGGTAAAGGAATCCCTTTATCCCCCCCCTCACCTGTAACAATGTCTCTATGTCTCTATATTGACCATATTACGTAAACTGAAAAATAGGGCTTGTAAATTCCAATGGCACCTGCTATAGAGTACGCTGTTGCGGAAATAGGGTCCCGCAATAAGAGACAAATTTTAAAGAAGGAGGGATGTTATGAAAAAGTGTCATGTTTTATGGGTCATGTTGTTGGTATCCGTTCTCCTTGTAACCTTTAGCTTCCCTGCCTGGGGGGCCAAGACGATCAAGATAGGCGTGATCGGGCCGATGAAATTCGTGCAGGGCATAGGCCACTGGAACGGGGCGACCTTAGCTGCCGAGCAGATCAACGCCAGAGGGGGTGTCAAGGTCGGCGATAAAATGATGCAGATCGAGCTTGTGCAGGCGGATTCCAACGAGTTCGTCAATGTCACGGATGCCACCAATGCCATGGAGAAGCTTATCTCGCAGGACAGGGTGAACTTCGTGGTGGGCGGGTTCCGGAGTGAGGCGGTGCTGGCGATGCAGGACATCGCCATGGAGAACAAGGTGATCTTTATCGGCTGTGGGGCTGCCCATCCGGAGCTCTGCACGCGGGTGGCCAAGGACTATGATACGTACAAGTACTTCTTCCGGGGCACCCCTTTCAATTCCAACTACCTTGTCAGAACGTCCTTCATCCACATGGAATACGTCGCCGACATCATGAAAAAAGAGTTGAAGATACCCAAGATAAAGGTGGCGGTGGTCATGGAAAAGGCCATGTGGGCTGACGCGTTTGCCAAGGCGGCCGAGGGGTTCATCACCGCGAAGGGTATGGAACTAGCAGGCACGTGGAGGCCCTCGCCGGTGGCCACGGATGTCACGGCCGAGCTCTCCGCTATCCAGCGCTCAGGTGCCCATATCATCTTTACGGTCTTTTCCTCGTCCGTAGGTATCCCCTTTGCTAGGCAGGCAGGTGAGCTTAAGATCCCGGCGGTGCAGGTGGGCATCAATGTGGAGGCCCAGAAGGATAGCTTCATGCAGGCCACCCAGGGCAAGGGTGACTATGTTCTGACCTCCAATACCTATTGCCAGGGTGTCGAGTCCAATGAGCTCACCAAGACCTTTTTTGACGCCTATGTGAAGAGATTCGGTGAGTCGCCGACCTACACCACGGCTACTTACGACGCCATTTTCTACGCGCTGGTGCCGACTATTGAGGAGGCCGGGACCCTCAAGCCCGACAAGCTGGTCTCCATCCTGGAGAAGCGGGTGTTCAAGGTCCCTTCCGGCACCGTAAAATATATGATGGATCAGTCAGAGCCGCCGCGGCCACTCCATGACCTCACCTGGGGACCGGGGTACTTGACCGGCATTGCGACCCAGTGGCAGAATGGTAAGCAAGTCGGTGTCTGGCCCTACAAGTGGAAGCTGACGCCGGATTCTCCCGAGGTCACCTATAAGGGGATCGTTCCCTACAAGATAGCACCCTGGGTCGTCAAGAAGTATAAGAAGTAAGATCGTTAGTCTGCTACGGTATGCCCGCCCCTTCCCTTTTAAGGTTGAAGGGGCGGGCATACTTTCTCCTACTCACTACCCTCTCTTACCGCATCTTTTCCCCTCCCTGCAACCATGTCCATCCTCATCTATCGTTATAGGAAAACGAGGCTTGAAAATTCCAACGGTGCCTGATATACAGAATAGTGTTGTGGGGAGGAAGGCCCTCGCAATGGAATGTGAATCTTCGAGAGAGGGAAGGGAGGGTATAGTATGAAAAAGTTTAATGTTTTGTGGGTCATCTTATTGGCGTCTATTCTTGTGGTATTCATCAGCTTCCCTGCCTGGGGGGCCAAGACGATCAAGATAGGCGTGATCGGCCCCATGAAATTCGTGCAGGGCATAGGCCATTGGAACGGAGCGGTCCTGGCTGCCGAGCAGATCAATGCCAAGGGGGGCGTCCAGGTTGGTGACAAAAAGATGCTCATCGAGCTTGTCCAGGCGGATTCCAATGAGTTCGTCAATGTCACGGACGCCACCAATGCCATGGAGCGGCTCATCACGCAGGACAGGGTGAACTTCGTAGTGGGCGGGTTCCGGAGTGAGGCGGTGCTGGCGATGCAGGATATCGCCATGGAGAACAAGGTGATCTTTATCGGCTGTGGGGCTGCCCATCCGCAGCTCTGTTCGCGGGTGGCCCAGAACTACAAACTTTACAAGTATTGGTTCCGGATGACCCCTTACAATTCCGCATTCCTTCTCAGGACGGCCTTCATCCACTTGGACTACGTCGCCGACATACTGAAAAAAGAGTTGAAGATACCCAAGCTTAAGGTCGCGGTGGTCATGGAAAAGGCCATGTGGGCTGACCCGATGGTTAAGACATGCGAGGTTATCATCCCCCAGAAGGGTATGGAATGGGTAGGCACGTGGAGGCCCTCACCGGTGGCCACGGATGTAACGGCCGAGCTTACCGCCATCCAGCGTTCCGGTGCGCATATCATCTTTACGGTCTTATCCTCGTCCGTAGGGATCCCCTTTGCCCGGCAGGTGGGTGAGCTTAAGATCCCGGCGGTGCAGGTCGGCATCAATGTGGAGGCCCAGAAGGATGGCTTCATGCAGGCCACCCAGGGCAAGGGTGACTATGTCATGACCTCTTCTACCTTTTGTCAGGGTGTCGAGAACAATGAGAACACCAAGGCCTTTGTTGACGCCTATGTGAAGAGATTCGGTGAGACGCCGACCTACACCGCTGGTACTTACGACGCCATTTTCTACGCGCTGGTGCCGACCATTGAGGAGGCCGGGACCCTCAAGCCCGACAAGCTGATCTCCATCCTGGAGAATCGCGTGTACAAGACCAGCAACGCCACGATAAAATATACGCAAGATCCCGACGGACAGCCGCTTCATGATATCACTTGGGGCCCGGGATACGCGACCGGCATTGCTGTTCAATGGCAGAATGGTAAGATGGTGGGTGTCTGGCCCTACAAGTGGAAGCTGACACCGGATTCTCCCGAGGTCACCTATAAGGGGATCGTTCCCTACAAGATAGCGCCTTGGGTCATCAAGAAGTATAAGAAGTAATTAGGTAGTCTGCTCTGTAATATTTTTAGATGCGCCCGCCCTGAGCCGAAGCTCGAAGGGGCGGGCGCACTTTTTACAAGGTCAAAAATCGTTGCAAAAAATTGTCATCAGTACCCCCTCCCCTTTTTCGTCAATATAAAAATCATTTGATATTAAATGGTTATAAAATTGACATTTGAGCACATTTCTTGCATAGTATTAAACAGTGCAAAACCTTTAAGGAGGGATGTTCATGAAAAGACTTACTGTCTTATGGTGCATCTTCTTGGCATTCGCTTTCGTCGCATGCATGAGTTTTCTTGCGCAAGCCCAGGAAGCCAAGAAGATCCGGATAGGCGTGATCGGCCCCATGAAGTATGTGCAGGGGCAGGGCCATTGGAACGGGGCAATCATGGCAGCTGATGAGATCAACGCCAGAGGGGGCATTAACGTTGGCGGCCAAAGGATGAAGATCGAGCTTATCAAGGCAGATTCCAACGAATTCCTCAGCATCACGGATGCCGCCAATGCCATGGAGCGGCTCATAGCGAGGGACAGAGTGAAATTCGTTGTGGGCGGGTTCCGGAGTGAGGCGGTACTGGCGATGCAGGACATCGCCTGTGAGCACAAGGTGATCTTTATGGGCGCCGGGGCCTCCGCTAATGAGCTTTGCTCGCGGGTTGCCCAGAACTATGACTTCTACAAGTATTGGTTTCGGGTTTCCCCTTTCAGTTCCTCATTCCTTGCCAGGACGGCCTTCATCCATTTGGGCTTTGTGGCCGGCATCTTGAAAGAGCAGTTAAACATACCCAAGGTAAAGGTCGCTATTGTCTCGGAAAAGGCCATGTGGGCTGATGGGCTTACCAAGACGGCCCAGGTGGTTGTCGCCCAGCAGGGGATGGACGTGGCAGGCACCTGGAGGCCCTCTCCGGTGGCCACGGATGTCACGGCCGAGCTCGCCGCCATCCAGCGATCAGGCGCCCATATCATCTTTACGGTCTTATCCTCCTCGGTGGGTATCCCCTTTGCCCGGCAGGCGGGTGAACTCAAGATCCCGGCGGTGCAGGTGGGCATCAATGTGGAGGGCCAGAAGGATGGCTTTTGGCAGGCCACCCAGGGCAAGGGCAACTATGTCATGACCTCGGCTACCTATACCCGTGATCTCGAGTACAACGAGCTCACCAAGCCCTTTGTTGATGGCTATGTGAAGAGGTTTGGCGAGACGCCGGCCTACACCGCCGCTACGTACACCTGCCTTGTCTACTCGCTGGTGCCGGCCATCGAGAAGGCCGGGACCCTTAATCCCGACATGATAGTGCCTATCATTGAGGAGCGTGTGCACAAAGCTACCTCGGGCACCATAAAATATATGAAGGATCCAGATGGCAAACCGCTGCATGAGCTTGCATGGGGGCCAGAATATCTGACAGGCATGGCTGCTCAATGGCAAGACGGTAAGTTGGTAGCTGTTTGGCCCAACAAGTGGAAGCTGGCGCCAGATTCGCCTGAAATTACCTATAAAGGGGTGCACCCCTACAAGATACCGCCCTGGGTGAGGGAGAAGTATAAGAAGTAATTCGGTAATCTGCCCTGTACTATCCTTGACTGCACCCGCCCTTTCCTTGAAGCTCGAAGGGGCGGGCGCATTCTTTTAAGGTCTCTAGTGACAAAATCAAATTTATGATTTATAAAACAACTATCAATGAGTAGTCATTCCCCTGGGGTTATCTAGCCCGCGGGTAAAGAGGGTGCGAATAAATGATGATGCGCAGGATCTTGGCCCTTGCGGTGTCTGCCATGGTGTTAGCGGCATGTGTCTTCACCCCGCAGCCGAACGCCCGCCGCTATCTTGAACAGTATGATATGGAGGACCCCCATCCCTCAAGCTTTACGATCTGCTATGGTTACGGCTGCCGACAATCGGCCCGGGTGCAGTTGAGTGCTGCTCAATGGGAGCGCGTTCGCGGTGTCTTTTTACCGATGCCGTCAAATGCGGCCAGTGAACGCGCATGTATCGCCCCGGCGATCGGCGTGCTGGAATCCATGGTCGGGCCGCTCACCGGCACCGACGTGGATATCGGGGGGAGCTTGCAGGCGGCATTTCGTAAAAACCAGATGGATTGCGAGGATGAGGCAGTCAACACCTGCACCTATCTGGTCATGATGCAAGACGACGGGCTTATCACCTTCCACGATATCTACAAGCCCACTATGCGCGGTTTTATGGTGGTGGGCTGGCCGCACGTAGCCACCGTTCTGAAGGACAAACAGACCGGGGAAAGATTCGTTGTGGATTCGTGGTTTGAAGACAACGGCCGTCCGGCCTATGTCGTGCCGTATAAGGAGTGGAAATCCGGCTGGCGGCCCGTACCTGATAAGAAGGGGTGAGACTGGGAATAAAGAAGTGCTTTTTGCTTCGGTGCATGAGCAGCAACAATTGCTTTAGATTCCGAGTCCCCTTTTTGTAGAAAGAAGGTTGTGAAGAATGGCAAAGATGCTCAAAAAGAGATCGAAAAAAAGCGGTTTTCCGCCGGGAAGCCTCGTGCACATTGGAGAAAGAAGGGTAAAGACGCCCAAGATCAGCATCCTGGATTATGACGAGGCCAAATTTCATGAAGAGAAAACCGAGGCGATTGATAAGTGTTTCGTCTTTAAAGATAAGCCAACGATGACATGGGTAAACATCGACGGACTCCATCAGACAGAGATATTGGAAAAGCTCGGCGAGTATTACGGATTTCACCCCCTTGTTTTAGAGGACATCCTGACTACGGATCAACGTCCGAAAATGGAGGATTACGGAGAGTACGTCTATATCGTCCTCAAGAGCCTCGAATACAATCATCAGAAAGACGAGATAGAAGCCGATCAGATCAGCATCATCCTGGGTCCGAATTTTGTCTTCTCTTTTCAGGAAAAGGAAGGAGATACCTTCGACCCTATCCGTGAGCGGCTCAGAACCGCTAAAGGGCGTATAAGAAAACTAGGAGCGGATTATCTGGCATATACGTTAATGGATTCCCTCGTCGATAACTATTTTGTCATCCTGGAAAAACAAGGCGAGCGGATAGAACTTCTCGAAGAGCAATTAATCACCAGCCCGACACCTGAAACCTTACAGACTATCCATGACCTAAAAAGAGAGATGATATTTTTGCGCAAGGCTGTCTGGCCTTTGCGTGAGGTGGTGGGCAACCTCGAAAGGGGAGAGTCGTCTTTGTTTCAGGCTTCAACAAAGATCTATCTCAGAGACCTGTACGACCACACCATTGAGGTGATTGATAGCGTCGAGACATTCCGGGACATGATTGCTGGGATACTGGATATCTATCTTTCAAGCGTCAGCAACCGCCTGAACTCGGTGATGAAGGTATTGACCATCATCGCGACGATTTTTATGCCCCTCACCTTTCTCGCCGGGATTTATGGCATGAACTTTAAATATATGCCGGAGCTGGAGTGGAAATGGGGGTATCCGCTCATCTGGGCCGTCATGATGGGAACAGGTATCTTCATGCTGGTTTATTTTAAAAGGAAGAAATGGTTATAAAATAGACTAACAACGCGAGAAGCATGAGCATGGATTTGGAAAAATATCAATATAAGTATGAAAAGAAAGACAAGTCTTTACGTGTATGTTTTTTCTCTCATTCTTCACTTCTCACGGGCGCAGAAAGAAGCCTCTTAGAGTTAGTTACAGGGCTCATCAGGGACTATGGAGTAACGTGCACCGTATTCTTGCCGAGTGATGGGCCCCTAATTGAAAAGCTTGAGAAGACTGGGGCATCAACCTTTACTTACAAGTACGATTGGTGGTGTGGTTTAAATTCATCTGCCACGGCACAAAAAGCCTGGCGGTTTATCAATAGTTTTAAAACAACTCTTGAAAATATAAAAGAAGAAGTAGAAAAAATAAATCCCGATATTGTTTTTACTAATACCATGGTTATTCCATGGGGGGCCATGGTCGCTTCCAGGCTCAATAAACCTCATGTATGGTTTGTCCGTGAATTTGGAGTGCGAGATCATGATTTGAAATTTTACCTCCCGTTTCCGAAAGTATTAAATATTATCAGAGATTCTTCCAACATTATACTTACAAACTCAACTGCCGTCAAAAAAACACTTTTCGGAGATACACCTGGATCAAATATATTAACAATCGGTCCCTATATAGATATTTCACCAAATACCTCGCTTGAAGACAAGAATGTTTACTATAAAAAGAAGGACGCAACTAAATTAATAATCGTTGGCACCATATCAGAACCCAAGCGCCAAGAAGATGCGATATGCGCAGTCAGAGAACTTATCGGGAGATGGAATGTTGAATTAATAGTAATCGGATATTTTGATCCTACGTATTTAGGCGAATTAAGGGGTCTAGTCAAAAATGAAAGCTTGGAAGGATATGTGAGGTTTGTTGATTTTAAAGAAAATATTTACCCAATCATTAGTCAAGCCGATATTGTCCTGGTGTGCTCAAAGAATGAGGCTTTTGGCCGTGTTATCTTGGAAGCGATGCTTCTTAAAAAAGCCCTTATAGGGACGAAAGCGGGAGGAATCCCGGAACTAGTTAAAGAAGGATTTAACGGCTTATTATTTGAACCGGGGAATTATAAAGAACTTGCAATGAAAATAGAATATCTTTTGAAACACAGGGAAAAAATTAAGGAATTTGGAGAAAATGGCTATCAATTTGCTAAAGAGAACTTTACAAAAGAAAAATCTGTAGGAAGGATATACGAATTACTGCAGGGTATAAAAAATATGTCAAATCCCTCTTCGTATTCTGCGGTGGCAAATATGTACACTTCTCCTGGTTGGAAGTTGTTGCTATGCTATTATGGGATCAGGGATAAAATACTTCCGAAAAATACTCACCGGAGAAATGTTGTTAAAAGAATTTTTAGAGGCGGTGCTTCTCTTCTTAACAATTTCAAGAAAAAGCCGATTAAATCCATTGATGAAGCTTCATTCTACCAAGTTGTCAAACCTGCAAGTGTGAGGATTGAGGCCTCGACTATTTGTCAATTGAGCTGCCCGTCGTGCCCTAATGCTGCAGGAGAAATCCATAAAAATATAGGGGCAGGATTTTTAAAATACGAAGATTTTAAAAAAATTATTGATGACAATGAATGGATTCGCGACGTAGAATTGTCCAATTGGGGTGAAATATTTTTGAATCCCGATTTATTAAAGATAATCAAATATGCCCACGAAAAAACTGTCATATTACGCGCTGATAATGGGGCCAATTTGAATAGGGCGAGTGACGAGGTCCTTGAGGCACTTGTCAAGTATCGATTTAACAGTATGGCTTGTTCGATAGACGGGGCTAGTCAAGAAACTTATTCGACTTATAGAAAGAAAGGAAATTTGGAAAAAGTCCTAGAACATATCGATAAAATAAATCATTATAAAAGCAAATATAAATCGGCGTATCCGATATTAACCTGGCAGTTTGTCGCTTTTGGCCATAATACCCACGAAATCGGGGCCGCAAGAAAAATGGCCGATAATTTAAAGATGAATTTTTTCTTAAAACTTTCCTGGGACGACTTATACACGCAGACCTTCTCGCCGGTAACAGACAAGGATTTGATAAAGAGGGAAACGGGCCTCGGTGTTTCATCTCGGGAAGAATACCTGGAGAAGACAGGCGAAGAATATATAGGCGATGCCTGTTTGCATCTCTGGAAACAGCCGCAGATCAACTTTGACGGCAGGGTTTTGGGATGTTCCTGTAATTATCGAGGTGATTTCGGTAATGTCTTTAAGGATGGACTGGTTGAATGTTTAAATAATGAGAAGATTAATTACGCCAGAGGAATGCTTTTAGGCATTAGGGAAAGCAGGGAGGACATTCCCTGTGCCGGCTGTAAACTCTATGAGTCAAGAAAGAAGAGGTCTGCTTGGGTAAAAGATATGCATGTGAAAAAACAACTGGGCAATAAGATGTGCGAGCATAATTCAACAAAACTACTGAGGAGACTATTGGCCGCAGTGAAGCGGCGATTGCGGCGGGGGTATCTCTGGGAAGGATTAAGATCTGATTTTAACCGTTTTTTTTGGAATCGTGCGGCAACCAGATCGAGGTCGAGATCCTCATTGGTCAGCCGGGTTTACCCGCTCCGCATTCCACTGCCCGCGGCTGAAGAAGATGGCTGGAAGCCATACCCTATTTTTAATATGACGACATCCGGCCTGCAAAACCTATCATGCCATGCGTCCGTGCTCAACAGCGATCACAGTCCACATTTGCCTCATACGCACAATGAGGAAGAAATTCTCATGCTTCTCTGGGGCGAAGTCGATCTCATACTTCCTGATAGTCAGGGGTCTGCAGTGAATCAGCGAATACATTTAAGGCAAGATGAATTCGTGTACTACCCCGCTTGCTTTGCTCATACCCTTCAGACAACGAGCAAGACCTCGGCGAATTATCTGATGTTTAAGTGGCAGGACGACCAGTCAAGAAATATGTCGCCGCTCGGCTTCCGTCATTTCAGCCTATTTGATTCGATTAACGACTCGAAGATGCAAGACGGTTTTTGCTCGCGACTAGTATTTGAAGGCCCAACGGTCTACCTGCAAAAACTTCATTGCCATACATCAACTCTCACTGCCGGCGCGGGCTATGATCCCCATAGAGACGACTACGATGTCGCTATTATTGTGCTCGAAGGTACAGTCGAGACGCTCGGAAAACTTGCAGGACCATATAGTGTGATTTTTTATCGAGCAGGAGAACCGCACGGTATGAGAAATACTGGTTCGTCGATCGCTAAATATATCGTGTTTGAATTCCACCAATAGAGCCGGCGGATGACCGGGGTAGCGATGGGGGAAGGTCACGGTTTACAAACAAGAGATGAAGAGAGCATCGATTCGAGTCGACAGAGACGGCGTGTGGTACTTTGAAGGGAGGGAGATCATCCGCAAGGATATTCTCTCCCTCTTTTATGCATCCCTCCACCTCGACGATAATGGATACTACCTGGAGATCAATGGGCAGCGGGAATACCTGGAGGTGGAGGATGCGATCTTCTTGGTGCAGGGGGCGGAGCTGGTCAGGGAAGGCGAGGAGGTCTTCGTAATCCGCCTCAACGACGGCACCGAGGAACAATTGGATCTCAATACCTTTCGCATTGCCGAAGGGAATTGCCCCTATTGTCTGGTCAAGGGGGGACGGTTCCCTGCCAGATTTTTGCGCCTCCCCTTTTACCAGGTGGCACAGCACGCCCTCCATGACGAGGAAACGGACGAATACTTCCTCCTGCTCAACGGGAGGAGGATCCCTCTGCAGACGGAATCATAGCCCCCTGGTAGCTCCTTACGGTTAATTGCTTTCCATCGCTTTGTACGGTAATTGCGCCGTCGAGATCGGTCCGCAGGACTTGGCAGCCGAGCCGCTCATATCTCTCGACGACTCCCTTGCCTGGCAGGTGAAAGGGGTTTCCGAAGCCCACGGAGACGACCGCATAACAAGGGGAGACTTTCTTGATGAATGTGTCGGTGCTCGATCTCTTGCTGCCGTGATGGGGGACCTTGAGCACCTGGGCGCGCAATTCCTTGCCAGCACCCACGAGTTTGGTCTCGGCCTGTTTGTCGATATCGCCGGTGAAGAGCAGGCGATGATTGCCGAATGATATCGACAGCACCAAGGAGTTGGTATTGACGATATCCCTTTTCTGAGTTCCGCTGGCCGTCCCTTCGGTGGGATTGAGGGCCTGTACCTCAACCCCGGCAATGGTGCGGGAAAATCCATCGGCCACCCTCACCATGGTGATGTTTTTTTCCCTGATGGTCTCTAAGAGCTGCTCATAGCAGGGGCTTTTGCTCCCCGCCCCATTGTGCCAGAACTCGCGGGGGCGGAAGTGCCTGGCGATAAAGATGAGGCCCTTGTAGTGATCGGGCTGGGGATGAGACAGGACCAGATAATCGATCTTCAAGATGCGCTTTTCCCAGAGCAAGGGTGCTATCACCCTTTCCCCCACGTCGAAATCACCGTAGAAGCCTCCCCCGTCGATCACCATGCGCGTGCCCCGGGGGAATTCTACCAGCGCACAGTCCCCCTGTCCGATATCGAGGAAGGTCACCTGCATGCCCTTGTCCGCGTAGCCCTTGATACCCCAATAGGAGAGGTCGAACGCCGCGACCACGAT
>Ga0214473_10002509_pt1 | contig 22537 bp, 19 predicted proteins | sample RVTome_7_FD_203509 | JGI IMG/M metagenome (GOLD analysis project Ga0214473, IMG submission 203509) | Soil microbial communities from uranium-contaminated site in the Upper Colorado River Basin, Wyoming, United States - RVT98D197 | ecosystem: Environmental > Terrestrial > Soil > Contaminated >... | reverse complement strand
CCGGATGCGGCGGGATGGCCGCGCGGCGCATCCCCAGGCTCTCGGCCAGCCGGCAGGTGAACAGGGGGCCCGCGCCGCCGAACGGCACCAGGGTCATGGCCCGCGGATCGAGACCGCGCTCGACGCTCACGCCGCGGAGCGCGCGCACCATGGTCGCGGTGGCCACTTCCACGATGCCCTCCGCACAGCGCGAGGGCGGGAGGGCGGCGGCGCGGGAGACCTGCTCGATGGCCCGGTGCGCGGCGTCGGGGTCGAGCCGAAGGCCGGAGGCCAGCGGGGTGTCGGGGTCCAGCCAGCCCAGCACCAGGGCCGCGTCGGTCACGGTGGCTTCGGTCCCGGCCCGGCCGTAGCAGGCCGGACCCGGCACGGCGCCCGCGCTCCGTGGGCCCACCCGCAGCGCGCCGCCCGGGTCCACCCAGGCGATGCTGCCGCCGCCCGCCCCCACCGTCTCGATCAGCACGTGGGGGAGGGCCAGGGGGATGCCGCCCACGTCGCCGGCGCCGCGCATCAGCGCTTCACCATCCACCACCACGCTGGCGTCGGCGCTGGTGCCGCCCATGTCGAGCGTCAGGAGATCGCGTTCCCCCAGCGCCCGTCCCACCAGCCGCGCGCCCTCGACCCCGCCCGCCGGCCCCGAGAGCGCCAGGGCGGTGGCGCGCCGGCAGGCCTGGGCCGGCGCCAGGGTGCCCCCGTTCGACGCCATGACCCGCAGCTCGGCGATGCCCCGGGCGGCCGCCTCGCGCCCCAGCCGTTCCACGTAGCCCGCCACCGTGGGGCGCAGGAACGCCTCGGCGGTGGTGGTGCCGAAGCGCTCGTACTCCCGGAACACCGGCAGCAGGTCGCTGCTCGTCACCACCGGAATCCCGGGCAGCGCCGCGGAGAGCGCCTGGGCGAGCGCCCGCTCGTGGGTGGGATCGCGGAAACTGAACAGCAGCCCGACCGCGACCGCGTCCGGGCGGCGCGCCCGCACCGCCCCGACCACCCGGGCGATCTCCGCGGGCACCAGGGCCTGCACCACGCCCGCGGGGCCGAGGCGCTCGGCCACGCCCACTACGTCGTCCCGCGCGACCAGCGGGAGCGGATGATCGCGGGACAGATCGTAGAGGGCGGCGCGCTCCTGGCGACGCAGCCAGAGCAGGTCCTCGAAGCCCCGGGTGGTGACGAATACCACCCGGCCGCCGCGCCGCTCCAGGAGCGCGTTGGTGGCGACCGTCGTCCCGTGGAGCAAGGTGCCGACCGCCACCCCCCCCAGCGCATCCACGGCCTGGAACAGGGCGCGGGCGGGGTCGTCGGGGGTGGAGGGCACCTTGACCACCCGGAGGGCGCCCTCGGATCCCAGCGCCACCAGGTCGGTGAACGTCCCGCCCACGTCCACGCCCACGCGCATCAGCGGCGGCGCCACCAGGCGTAGGCCACGAGGAGCGCCGTGCCCGCGAGGCTCAAGGCGCCCACCCAGTCGCCCAGGCGCACGTACAGCGGGCGCGTCGGGCTCCCCAGGACATCGCCCAGGACCACGGTCCGCACGCCCAGCGGGGTGGCCCGGGACAACCGGCCCAGCGGATCGACGAAGCCCGAGATGCCGGTGTTGGCCGCCCGGGCGACCCCCATACGGGTCTCGATGGCCCGCATGGTGAGGTGGGCCAGGTGCTGCCGGGGCGCGCTGGTTCGGCCGAACCAGGCGTCGTTGGTGATGTTGACCAGGAAGCCGGCGCCCTGGGCACGATAGCGGCGCGCAAGGTCTTCGAAGGCCGATTCATAGCAGACGACGACCCCGAACCGGCCCATCCCCACCTGGTAGACGCTCCCCCGCTCGCCCCGGTCGAAGCCGCCGAAGAACGGCAGGTTGAACCACTCCGGCGGCACGAACGGGACCCGCTCGGTGATGGGCACCAGGTATCGCTTGTGATAGACCGGGTAGGGCTCGCGCGAGCCGGTGGAGTCGAAGAGGAACGCGGCATTCCAGTGGTCGTAGCGCTTGTGGTCGGGACTGAGCCACACCACGTGCAGCCCCCCGGCCAGGATGGGCGTGCGGTGCTCGCGCGCCAGCGCCCCGATCTCGCGCTCCCAGGGATGCGGGAAGTACTGCGGAATCGCGGCCTCGGGCCAGAGGATGAGGTCGGGCTCACCCTCCGCGAAGGCGCGGCGCGAGAGCCGCAGCAGATCGTCGAAGATGGCGCGCCGCCGCTCCGGCTCCCATTTCTCCTCGAACCCCACGTTGGGCTGGATGAGGGCCACGGTGCCGATCCGCTCGACCGGCGTGATCCGTTCCCGCCAGACGCCGTAGCCCAGGGCCGCCAGCACGCCGGCGCCGACCGCCACCATCCGCCAGGCGCCCCGGGGGCGTCCCCGATCGAGCCATGCCGCCGCCAGCGCCACATTCGCCAGGACCAGCAGGAAGGTGACGCCGCGCGCGCCCATCAGGTCCGCGATCTGGACCAGCGTGGGATAGCCGGTGAGCGACGTGCCCAGGCCGAGCCACGGGAAACTGATGTCGCTCAGGTGCCCGACGCCCCATTCGAGCGAGGTCCAGAAGACCGGGAGGGCAAGCCACATCGGTACCCGGGGGCCGGCGGTCACCCACCCGACCATGGCGAACAGGACGCTGTAGAACACCCCGAATGAGACGATCGTGGCGGCGTAGCCCGCGGCCGCGAGCGGCGTGAAATGCCACAGGGCGAAGACCATCCAGTAGAGCACCAGGGCCTGCGACAGGAAACCATACCAGAAGCCCTGCACCAGCCGGCGCCGCAGGGGACGCGGGTCGAGGCCCGCCTGGCCCAGCAGCCAGACCACGGGGACCAGGCACACGAAGGAGGGAAGGACCAGATGGAAGGGGGGATACGCCAGCAGCAGCAGGAGGGCGCCGGCCGCGAGGAGGGGCCAGTCTCCCCGCGGCAGCGTCAGGCCAAACCGGATGGTCACACCGCGACCGCGCGGCCCTCTCGCGCGGACCGGTAGATCGCGTCCATGGTCCGATGCAGGAGGAGCTGATCGTCCAGGGCCGGCGGCGCCACCTCGTCGCGGATCGCGGCCAGGAACGTGGCCCACTCCGCCCGGTACGACGCGGAGATCAGGTTCTCGCGCCCCGCGGCGCCGGTGGGGGTCACGTTGACCGGGGTGCCGTGCAGCTCCTTGAACACGCTGAGCGGCGAGACCCGGGCGGAGCCGCGCTCGCCCAGGACATCCAGCCAGAACCGCTCGTGATCGCCCACGTAGTGCCAGGCGACGTCCACGAAGATGGCGTAGCCGTCCTCGCACACCACCAGGGCGCAGCCCGCGTCCTCCACCCCGTCGCCCGTGCGGTGGAGCATGGCCGTCGCCTGGACCGGCTTGGCGTTCTCCGCCATCCAGAGGCCGAGGTCAAGGAGCGGGAGCCCTAGGTCGAGCAGCGCGCCGCCGCCGGCCTCCGCCGCCCGGAGCCGCCAGCCCAGCTCGGCCCGCGAGGGCCGGAACTGGTACCAGCCGCTCCGGATGCCGCGGAGCGGGCCCAGCTCTTTGCCGTGCACGAACGAGCGCGCCGCCTGCACGTCGCTCCGGTAGCGGTGGTTCAGGCCCACCAGGACCGGTCGTTCGGCCCGGCGCTGCGCCTCGAGCACCCGCTCGACCCCCCCGGTGGAGAGGGCGATGGGCCGCTCGCACAGCACGGCGACCCGGGCGGACAGCGCGGTCCGGACGTGGATCTCGTGCAGGTGGTTGGGCGTGGCGATCACGACCGCATCGGGCCGGGCGTAGGCCAGCAGGTCTTCGATGTCCTCGAACACGTCCCGCACGCCGAACCGGGTGGCCAGGGCGCGGGCCTTGGCGCGATCGCTGTCGCACACGCCCACCAGCACGACGTCGTCGCGTGCGGCGAGCGCCGGGAGGTGGGCGATCTGGGCCACCGCCCCGACGCCGATCACCCCGATCCGGGTGCGCGGCGCGGTCATCGGCCGGGCCGCTGCGGGAACCGCAGCATGAAGCCGCCGCGGAGGCTCACCGCCTTGAGCCCGCTGGTCAGGACGCCCCGGCCCTCGATGGTGGCGTGCAGGCTTCGGGACAGCGCGACCTCGAAGCCGGCGGACGCGTTGAGCGCGGCCACTATTGTCTCCAGCGCGTCCTCGATGAACGTGCCCTCGATGGCGGGCCCTTCGACGAACCGGAGGTGCGCGCCGGCGCCCACGCCCAGGTAGGGGCGGATGGGGCCCCGCTGGATCGGCACCCATTGGAGATCCACGTCCAGCGCCAGCGTGGAGAGGGAGACGGCGCCCGCGTCGATGGTGAAGTCGTTGGTAGGGTCCCTCACGACGCCGCGGAGCCGGGCTTCCAGCTCGGCGATCTCGGAGGAGTCGTACTCCGACCGGAAGAACGTGAGCGACAGCAGGGGCCGGACCCGCGGGGCGAAGAAGCCGCCGTCAATCCGCACCGAGCCCGATACGGCCCCGTCCAGCCGGTCGCTGAACAGCCCACCCACGTCCAGCCCGACCCCGGCGAAGTACAACCCCTCGTAGCTGAACTCGTCCAGGACGCCCTGCGCGGCCAGGGATCCCGGTGCGAGGACCAGGGCGAGGGCGAGGAAGATGCGCGCCCCGGGTGCGCGGCATGAAGCCGCGGCTCGGCCATCTGCCGCGTGAAGCGGCGCGATGCGGCCGGTCGTCTCCGACGACAGGTGGCCGAGCCGCGGCTTCACGCCGCGCCTCACGCCGGGGCGGAGCCCCTCAGTACCAGCGCGCAAGCCGGCTCCCCGGGAAGTACGTGGTGAGAATGGTAGCGGCATCCTGTCCCGCGCGGGCCCGGCCGACCGCTCCCCACTGGCAGAGACCCACCCCGTGGCCCCACCCGCTGCCCTCGGCCCGGAGCTGGCTGACGGTGTCGGCGTCCCGCACCGCCGCCAGCCGGATGGCCGAGCTGCCCAGCGACCGGCCATCGGGGGTCGCCAACACCGCGCGGACGGCGTACCCCGGCACCGGAACCTCCCCGCCGTCGAACCGCACCCGGACGTCCACCGCCCGGCCCGACCCACCCGCGCGGCGGACGTACACGTCGCGAACCCGGGTGATTTGCGCGGCGTCCACGCCCAACTGCGCCGGCAACGTTCGCCCTAATATATCGCGCAGCGCGCTCCCGCCCCACTCGACCGACCAGCGAAACCGCGGCGAAATGTCGCAGTAGTGCCCGCCGGGACGCCGGTCGGAGACCGGCCGGAGGTAGGGCGCGCCGCGGATGGAGACGAAAGCCTCTTCGGGGGTGGCGGTCGAGCCGCCGCAGGTGGAGTGGAAGAACGGCGCGATGAGCTCGCCCCGCCACGTGAGCACCTGGCCGGCCGTGGCGGCCACGGCCCGGGCTCCCAGATCGGTTTCGGCCGGGACGCCGCCGTAAACCTGGTCGGCCAGGGCGGCACGCAGGTCGTAGCCCTCGGTCGCGTAGCGGCCGCGATTGCGGAGCGCGTAGGTGCGGGAGATCACCGCCTGGGCTTCGAGGGCGGCGCGCTCGTTGTCCGCCCGGCGACCCATCTCCGCATTGACCACCCCGCGGAGGTAGGCCTCGAGCGGGACCACGTTCACCACCGTGACGCCACCGGCCGCCACGAACGCCTCGAGGGCACCCCGGTAGGGCGTGCCGGCCAGCATCACGTGCAGGCCGGGGGTGGTGCTGGCGAACACGAGGCGGGTGTACCGGGTGTCGCCGCCCGACACCAGGAGGGCGCCGCCCTCCGCCCGGAGTACGACGTTCTGCCCCAGGCCGAGGCGCACGACCGGGGCGCCGTCGGCGGTCGCGAGCCCGGCGCCCTGCGCCGCGATGACGGCTTCGGCCGCCCCGGTCGCCAGGGCCACCCGGAGCGTCGGTTCCCCGCCCCCGGACGGTGGGGTCGCGGGGCGGGCGCAGGCGACGAGGGCGCTAGCCCCGAGGCCGGCCGTCCAGCGCCACCGCGCGGAAATCGTAGTCCTCATTGCTGTGGATGCGGGCGCGCAGCAGCGTGCCGGGTTCGGCCCAGCCCCCGCGCTCGATGTGGGTGACGCCGTCCACGTCATCGGCCTGCCAGGGCACGCGGCCGACGTGGGTGGCGCCCTCGCGGTCGGGATCGGCCACGGCGTCCACCAGCACGTCGGTCTCCCGCCCGACGTAGCGGGCCAGCCGCTCCTCCGAAATGCCCCGCTGGAGCTCGGTCAGCTCTTCCTGGCGGGCGCGTTTGACGTCGTCCGGCACGTCGTCCGGGAACTCGGCGGCGCGGGTGCCTTCCTGCTCGGAGTAGGTGAACACGCCGAGGCGCTCGAAGCGCAGCTCGTCCGCCAGGTCGCACAGCGCGCGGAAATCGTCGTCGGTCTCGCCCGGGAAGCCCACGATGGCCGTGGTGCGGATGGCAAGGTCGGGAATCGCGTCCCGCAACCAGGCGACCTTGGCCCGGATGGTGTCGCGCCGCTCGGGCCGCCGCATCCGCTCGAGGATGCGGTCCGAGGCGTGCTGAATGGGCATGTCCAGGTAGGGCACGATCCGGGGCTCTCGCGCGATGAGGTCCACCAGCCGGTGGGTGAGCCCGGCCGAGTAGACGTAGAGCAGCCGGAACCACGGCACCCCGGTCTCCCGGAGCAGGGCCTCGAGCAGGTCGGGCAGCTTGGGACCGTCGCGCCCCAGGTCGCGGCCGAAGTGGCCCAGGTCCTGGGCCACCAGGTTGATCTCCCGGGCGCCCTGGGCCTCGAGCTGCCGGGCTTCGCGCACCAGGCGCTCGAGCGGCTCCGACCGGTGCCTGCCGCGCATGAGCGGGATGGCGCAGAAGGCACAGGTGTGGTCGCACCCCTCGGAGATCTTGAGGTAGCGGACGTGGGGGCCGTCGCCCAGGTACTGCCGGACGCCGGGATGATGGGCCACGGGATCGGCGATCAGCCCCCGCGCCGCCAGCTCGGGCGCCAGCTTGTGCAGCTCGCTGAACCCGAGGAAGAGATCGACCTCGGGGATCTCGTTCCGGAGATCGTCCCGATACCGCTGGACCAGGCAGCCCACCGCGACCACGGCGCGCACCCGGCCCTCGCGCTTCAGGGCGGTGGCCTCGAGCATGGCCTCGATGGACTCGCGCTTGGCGGCGTCGATGAACCCACAGGTGTTCACCAGCACGACGTCGGCCGTCTCCAGGTCGCGCACCACCCGGGCGCCGTGGCCCACCAGCTCGCCCACGAGGCGCTCGGAGTCGACCGTCGCTTTGTCGCAGCCCAACGAGATGACGCCGAGATTCATGGAGTCAATATAGTGAGCTGTGAGCTGTGCGCTGTGCGCTGTGCGCTGTGCGCGTCCGGGATGCAGAGGGGCTCCGCAGCCACCCCGCCACGGAGCCCCCAGCTCACAGCTCACAGCTCACGGCTCACATCAGGAAGCTCTCCAGTGCCCGCGCTCTGCTGACGTGCCGCAGTCGGGCAAGGGCCTTTTCTTTTATCTGGCGCACGCGCTCGCGGGTGATGCCCAGCATGCCGCCGATCTCTTCGAGGGTCATGGGCTCCTCGCCGTCCAGCCCGAAGTAGAGACGCAGGATCTTGGCCTCGCGCTCCTTCAGGGTGGACAGGACCTCTTCGATGGACTCGGTCAGGGCGTGCTCGAAGGTCTCGTCGTCGGGACCGGGGTTCTGGGTGTCGGGCAGGTAGTCGAGCAGCTTGTTGTCTTCGCCGGGGGTGAGCGGCGCGTCCAGCGAGAGGTGGCTCTGGGAGATGGAGAGGGTTTTGGCGACCTCCTCCTCCGAGATGTCCATCCCCTCGGCGATCTCCTCGACCGTGGGCTCGCGCCCCAGCTCCTGGAGCAGGGCCGACGACCGCTTGCCGATGCGGTGCAGCGTGCCGGCGCGGTTCAGCGGGACCCGCACGATCCGGCTCTGCTCAGCCAGGGCCTGGAGGATGGCCTGGCGGATCCACCACACGGCGTAGGAGATGAACTTGATGCCTTTGGTTTCGTCGAACTTGTGAGCCGCGCGGATGAGGCCGAGGTTGCCTTCGTTGATGAGGTCGGCGAGGCTCACGCCCTGATTCTGGTACTTCTTGGCCACCGAGACGACGAACCGCAGGTTGCTGCGCACCAGCTTGTCGAGCGACGCCTCGCACCCGGTCCTGATTCGCTGGGCCAGGTTCACTTCCTCGTCCCGATTGATGAGCGGGTACTGGCTGATTTCGCGGAGGTACTGATCCAGCGACCCTTCATCGGACGAGAGTTTGCGAGCCGAGGTCATTCGCATACGGGTTCCCATGCTGCCTCGCTGTGAAGACCTAGGGACGACAAGAAACGCCGCCGAGGCAATCGGCGGCGGGATCATTCACTGAGAGGGGGACGAGAGACACCGCAGCCTCGAAGCCATCCGCACTGGGCGGGTGGAGCGGGCTGAAACGACCGGGATCGGCAACTGGCATCAGCATTTACGTTAGTCAGGGCCATGAAGGGGCGCAATGGTCACCGACCACCCCCGGCCGGCCGCCCAGCGCCCCAGCGCGGCCCGGAGTTCGTGCCGGGGGACCCGGTGGCGGATGGTGGCGGCGGCACAGGCCGCCCGGTCGCCGGCGGCGATCTCCGCCCGCACCACCTCGCCGCCGGGCAGGTCCGCCAGGGCCGCGAGATCGAGCCGCGCGCCCCCGGCGCTCAGGATCACCGCTACGGTCGTCAGGTCGGGCATGGCAGAACGATAGGGCCGGACCCCCGCCGGCGTGGGACGATTTCATTGCGGGGAGGGGCGGAAAAGACGGGCGCCGGTCAGTCGGGCCGCGGCGGGTTCCCCATTCGGTCGTTCAGCAGTTGCAGGATCGCCCACCCGGGGTGTTTCACCTGCGCGTCGGCCAGCTCGACTTCGGTGCAGACCGGCGCCGGGGTGGAAGCACCGGGAGCTGATACTGCTCGAGCACGTGACGCAGCGTTTCGGTCTGGGCCGCCGCCGGAGTCGACAGGACCAGGAGGACGCACGGCGGCAGGAGGCGAACGGTCACCGATCGCCTCCAGCACCGCGGCGCGGCGTGTTCCGACTCCGGGACGGCCCCGGCCCCGGCCCCGGCCCCGCATCAGGGTCCCCGGATGGACGGCCCAGCAGGTACCGCCATGCCGGCTCGAGCGCGGGCGCGCCGTCGGTCCCCCGCGGCGTGGCACCGTCGCTGAACACACTGGCGTGCGCCGCCCCGTAGGATCCCGTGGCCGGCAGGAGGTCCGTGGTGAGCATATGCGCGCCCTCGAACGGGGGCGCGCTCTCTTCCACTAGGGTCAGCGGCCCGAACGCATCCAGGCCCAGCGCGAGCCAGTTGGGGACGATGGATGCGAACCCATCCCGCGCGTGCACCAGGCCGAAGTAGCGGGATGCGGGCGTGGCGCCGACCGCCATCCAGGGGGCCGGGCGACCCTGAAAGCCGTCGGCGGGGGCGCCGAACATCACCACCCGCGGCACGGGACGCCGGGTCGCGATGAACGCGGCGTGGCCCCCGCCCTGCGACAGGCCGCCGACCGCGATGGCCGACCATCGCGGCGCGTCACCGCTCAGGAACCGGCTCCAGCCCTCCGCCGGGTACCGCGCGGCCAGATGGCGGAGCAACGCGGCCAGCCTGCCGTCGATGCTGTTATCGAAGTCGACATTCACGTACGGAGAGCGGTCCGCGCCCTCGATGATCTCGGACCGCATGTCGGCCATGCACGTGAGGTCCTGCTCGTCGGTGCAGGCCTGCAGGATGGCGAGGTCGTCGGGATACATGAGGCCGATCGCCAGATAGCCCTGCTCGGCGGCGATGGCACCCATGAGACGGAACGCCCGCGGCGCTCCGCCCGTCCCGGGCAGCAGCACCAGGAGCTGCCGGTCGGCCGCCGCGGCCGCGGATGTGTTGAGCCAAACGTAGTGGTCGGCATCCCACGCCGAGATGGCCGGGTTGGTCTCGGACGGCCGCACCCGGCGCTCGACCACTCCGCCCGACGCGCCGGTGGGATCGCCGCAGGCCAGGCAGAGCCCCAACACCCGAGCAACCGGGCGCACCGCGTTTCCGATCCGAGCGATCACCGCATCCGCCGGCTGAATCTCCACCAGGTTGAAGCGGAACCCCTGCTTCCACAAGCGGCGCGCGACGAACGGCATGGCGGCCGGGGCGAATCCGGCCCGCGACGCGCCGATCGTTCCAGACGGCCCCCAGCAAACGGCCGTTCGTCGCATCCAGACGCGATTGGACTGGCCCGGATCGCACTTCGTCGCCGTCGCTGTCCGGAACGGCGCCGGCCGCGCATTTTCAAGTCGCCATGAGCGAAGCCGCCGCCGCCTCACCCGCCGGCAACCGCCCCCGCTGGGGCCTCATCCTGGGCCTCTGGACGGCGTACGGACTCCTGCAGTCCGCCCAGGTGCACCTGACCTCGTCGCTGCGCGGGTCGGCGATTCCGTGGTCCACCTCGCTGCTCCTCCAGATGCCCCAGGCCTACATGTGGGCCCTGATGACTCCGGTGATCGTCTGGCTGGGACGGCGGTTCCCACTCGCCCGGGGCCAATGGATTGGGAACGCCGTACTGCACCTCGCGATCTGTCTGGCATGGGTGTTCTTCATCGACCTGACCTACGCGTTTCATCTCTCCAACGTCCTCCCCTCGCCGGGCGTCGCGCGGCCGTTGCTTGGCCAGGCCGGTCGGTTGTTCGCCGTCTGGGTGCTGTCGGACGGCATGATATACTGGGCCGTGTTGAGCGTGAGCTACGCGGTGGACCACTACCGGCGGTTTCGGGAGCGCGAGCTGGCGGCCTCCCAGCTCGAGACCCAGTTGGCCCAGGCGGATCTCCAGGCCCTGAAGATGCAGCTCCATCCCCATTTCCTGTTCAACGCGCTGCACACCATCGGCGCGCTGATCCGGACCGGCGAGCGGGACACCGCCGTCCGGGTGGTGGCGGGCCTGGGCGACCTGCTGCGGCGCATGCTCGAGGGCGCCACCCAGCAGGAAGTGCCGCTCAAGCAGGAGTTGGAGTTCATCCGGGGCTACCTCGACATCGAGCAGATCCGGTTCCGGGACCGCCTGGTCGTCAGCATCGACGTGGAGCCGGGCGTCCTCGACGCCAGGGTCCCGCATCTGATCCTGCAGCCCCTGGTGGAGAACGCCCTGCGCCACGGCATCGCGCCGCGCCGGTCCCCCGGCCACCTCACGCTCCAGGCCGGCCGCTCGGGCGACCGGCTGGACTTGCTGGTGAGCGACGACGGACCCGGCATCGGCACCGGCATGGGCGTGAACGGCGGCGAAACCCGGCCGGGGATCGGCCTGGCCAACACCCGCGCGCGCCTCTCCCGGCTCTACGGCGCCGACTACGCGCTCGACGTGACCAACCTGCCGGAGGGGGGGGTCGAAGCCCGGGTGACCCTCCCCTTCCGGTTGGCGCCGGTCGAGTGGGCCGGGGTCGCGTGACCGCTCGGCTCCGGGTCGTGATCGTGGACGACGAGCCCGCCGCCCGCGCGGCGATCCGGACGCTGCTGGCCGGGGATCCGGAGGTCGAGATCGCCGGCGAGTGTGCCGACGGCCGATCCGCGGTCGACGCGATCTCCGACCTCGCGCCCGACATCCTCCTCCTGGACGTCCAGATGCCCGAGATGGACGGACTGGCCGTGCTGCGGCAGGTGGAGTCCACCGGCCTGCCGGTGGTCATTTTCGTGACGGCGTACGACCAGTACGCCCTCCAGGCGTTCGACGTCCACGCGGTGGACTATCTGCTCAAACCGTTCGATGACGCCCGGTTCCGCCAGGCGGTGGCGCGGGCCAAGCAGCAGGCCCGGCAGGGGAAACTGGGCGCGTTGAGCCAGCAGCTTCGCGCGCTGCTCGAAGGGGTAGGCGAGCCGGCGGCGCCCGGGGCGGGCGGCACGTATCTCCGGCGGCTGACGATCAAGTCGGGGGGCCGGGTCACCATCGTGCCCACCAGGGACATCGACTGGATCGAGGCCGAAGGGGACTACGTCAAGATCCACGCGGGGCGCGCGTGGCATCTCCTGCGCGAGACCATGAAGCACATCGCGAGCCAGTTCGACCCGGCATCGTTCGTCCGGATCCACCGGTCGACCATCGTCAACGTCGAGCGGATCAAGGAGCTGCAGCCCTATTTCCGGGGCGAGTATGTCGTGATCCTCCAGGACGGCACCAAGCTCAAGCTGTCGCGGGGCTACAAGGAGCAGCTCGAGACCGCGCTGGGAAGGAGCTTTTGATGCGTCTCGGCTGGCGGCTCTTCGACCCCCTGGGCCTGGCGCACACCGGCGACGCGTCTGACCTCGTCGGCGCCTACACCGGCCCGTTCAGCCTGCGGATTGCCACGCTCGCGCTACAGCTGTACGCGGAGGTGGGCGACCCCGGTCACGCGGTTTCTCACGCGGACCGGACCCGATGCGTTCCGAGTGGGCGATTCTGGCGAACCGCTCAGGTTCGAGCGCGACGCCGCCGGCCATGTCACCGGCGCGGTCTGGGGAGCCGGCGATCACCCCTGCACTTCCAGCGGGCGAACTAGCGGTCAGTCAGCTTTCCCGCGCCCGCCACGCCGCCAATACCTTCTGCTCCTTCTCGGCCGGCAACCCCGCCCGCCCCCGGATGCGTTCCTGGTCCGCCTCCGGCTGCTGGGCCAGCCACTCCAGCGACGCGACCGCCGTGTCGGCCAACGGCCGGAAGGTGAGCCCCGCCGCCAGCGCCCGGTCAATCTTCGTTCGGGAGATCACCGACTCGGGATCGTCATCGGGAATCCACGCGGTCATTTCCTGCCAGGGCTGCACCTCCTGGGCTTTGAGGAACTCCCACGGCATCCAGATCAGGTTCAGGTCTTTGTTGCCGGGGAACGCCGCGCGAATGCCGTGCAGCATGGCGGCCATGGTGAGCGGCGCGCGGGGGCCGGTGGCATTGAAGATCCCGGTGGTTCGCGCCTCCACCATCCGCACGGTCCATTCCGCCAGGTCGCGCGAATCGATGACCTGCACCGGATCGTTGCCGCTCCCCGGCGCCACGATGTCGCCGCCCCGCTCGATCCGCCACGGCCAGTAGGTGAACCGGAACGACTCGTCTCCCGGACCCACGATCAGGCCGGGCCGGATGATCGTCGTGGCCGCCTCGCCGTACTGGCGCAGGGCTTCCTTCTCCGACTCGGCCTTGAGCGGCCCGTACATCTCGCCCAGCCGGTTCCCCACGGTCTGCCGGGTTTCCGCTTGCGGATCGGCGCCGGTGTACTTGAGCAGCGGCGAGGCTTCCTCGATGAACGTCTGGTCCTTGGGGTCATAGACCGAGATGGTCGAGATGAACACGTACTGCCGGGTGTGGCCCTTGAGGACGTTGGCCGCGTCCCGGATCCAAAACGGGAACATGGGCGGGTTGTCGATCACGACGTCCCAGTCCCGGCCTTTGAGGGCGTCGGTCTGATGGAGCTCGCGGTCGCCCTGGAGCTGCTCGACCCCCTCGGGCAACCGCTGGTTGCGGCGGCCCCGGTTGAACACCGTGACCCGATGCCCCCGGGCCAGGGCGTAGCGCACCTGGAACGGCCCGGTGAGACCGGTGCCGCCGAGGATCAGGATCCGGAGCGGGCTCTGGGCGGAGCCGACGTCGGGCAGTCCCCGATACGTCGATGGCCGTTTCACAATGCCGCTCAGCGCGAACGCGCCACCCGCGGCCGCCGAGAGCTCGAGGAACTTCCGCCGGTCTGGTTTCACGTCTGGTCTCCTGAAAGGACCGGCCGGCGCGCGCCCGGCCGGCTGCCGCTCGCCTATCGCCGCCCGAACTGCGCGGTCGCCTGCTCGGCCGCCTGCTGGAGCATCGCTGCGACGTCGGCCCGGACCCCGTCCGGGGACGACAGGCCGATGACGGATCGGCTGGTGAGGCCGTGGTAGATCGTGAGTGCCGCGAGATAGGTTCCCAGGATGCTAGGATGATAGCCGTCGCCATCGTACAACGGGAGCGACGGGTCCACCATCCAGGCCGCCCGCCAGGCCTCGCCGGCCGGATAGAGGGCGGCGTCGGCCGCCTCGGCCGCGTTCCGGTACGACTGGCTCACCGCGTCGAAGAACGACAGCCGCGTGACGTCGGGCCAGACCATGTACAGGGCCGGTGTTCCCCCCAACTGGCGGATCCGCTCGGCGAAGCGGGCGGCGTTCTCCCTCAGATTGACCTGGTTTTCGGGCAGGGACGACGGACCCTGCTGCAGCACGACGACGTCCCACCCTCCTTCGTCCAGCGTCCGCATCGTGCGGGAATCGCCCCAATGGTCTTCGAGGGCGTAGTTGGCGTTGCTCACGTCCTCGACCTCGATGCGCAGCCCGACCCGGGCCTCGAGGGCGAACCCGGCCACCATCGCGGGAAGGTCGTTGGCGTAAGTGAGGCTGTTGCCGATGAACAGGACCCGCAGGGAGCCGACCGCGGGGTCGCCGCTCGAGCCGCACCCGGCGAGGGCCAGCAGAAATACCAGGGAAGCGCGACGGGTCATCGGGCGGAATTAGACGGGCCGGTCGGTGGCCGGCCAATGGCGTTGCGCCGAATGCGCCGGCTCCTGCGACCAACCGGTCGCGAATGGCGACCGGGTGCGCACGACAGCAGCCGCCGGCTCAGGGACCCGGGTCCCGCGATGCCGCCCGGACCACGACCGATTGCCGTGTCCCGGCCTCGATCCATGGCACCGCGCCAAACAGGAGCCGGCGCGCCGTTCGGCGCGTTGGCCGCACCGCCGGTGGGGTTGGTCGCCGTCCGGTTGAGCCTCGCGTCGAGGAGTGGTATGGTTGGCTCAGTCGTCGGAAGTGGCGCCGGCCGGACGAGCGGTGGCACGTCCGGTCGGCGTCGTTACGTTGATGGAAGTAGGCGCCGGGACAACATGAAAGAAGGCACGATGCGGCATGCCATCCTCGCGGCCCCGGTCCTGATCGGCGTGGCCGTGGCCTGCGGCGACGAGACCACCGGCCCCGACCCCGCAGCGCTCGCGCTGGCGGAGCGGATCGCTCCGCGCCTCGCCGTGATGGCGTTCGCCGTGGCCAACGGACCGCAGGGCCGCGCGTTCTTCGACAATGCCCTGCCCTGCGTGCGCCGCGGCGTGGTCAACTACGCCAACACGGAAACGGGTCGCGCGGTCACGTTCGCCGGATGCGACGTGGGCGACGGACTCACGCTCGACGGCACCGGCGAGCTGCGGTGGGGACCGTCCGAGCCCGCCGCGAACCGGGAGCCGTTGTGCGGCTTCGGTACGGCGGAGGCGTGCGCGGCCGGATTCACCTGGGCGGGCGAGCTGCGGGTGACGGTCGACGGTGAGCCGCACGTCCTGACCGAGGGATTCACGGTCTCGGACATCGTGGCCGCCGGAACCGAGCCGGTCGAGCTCCAGTCGCTGCGGGTGGCGTTGGAGCCGGCCGCCGTGGTGGTGACGGAGGCCGGCCCACTGCTCGACCAGATCTTCGACCCCACCGGCATCGACCTGGGAACGATCCCCAACCCTTCCGGATCCGTCGCGACGCTCTCCGAAGCCGACCTCCGCCGGATCGCGCTCCACGGCGCGATGGACCTGGCGTTCTTTCTGCTGGACGAGACGGTCGAGTCGGCCCGCGGCGATCATGAGCACCAGATGCCCTGCGGGACCAGCGGGGTGACCTATGATGCCGAGCAGCTCCCCCACGTGACCAACGCCTGGAGCCAATGCCCGGACCGGGGACTGCTGTTCGACGGAGATTTCACGATGGAGTGGGGCCGCTGGGAGCTGAACGGCAGGGAGCTGGTCGCGATCCGAATGGACCTGACTGGGAGCCTGACGATCGGCGGCGGGATCCCCACCATCGAGCTGACCAGCCTGCGGTGGACCGTGACCCCGTCCGGGACCGACCTGGAGATCACGCTGGAGCTGGAGGGGCCGGGCGGCGCCCGCACCGTCGCGTGGACGATCCCGGTGGACGACTGACTCGTCGCTCGTGGGCCGCGGCCCGCCGTCTCCCGCGGCCTCCTTGCCGCAAGTCCGTGGTCCGCGACGCCATCGCACACAATGTTGACGCTCCGTTTTCCTGCCTCTGGGGGAGGATCGATCATGGTCTCCATCAGGCCCCGTGATCCGCTTCCGGAGCCCGCGCCAGGCGGCAGCGTCCGCGTTTCGCTGGTGGTCGGCGGGCTCCTCGTCGTGGCGGCCGCGCTGGTGCTCATCCTGCTGTAGCAGTTCCAACCACGACCGAGGGGCACATGCGCGGAAGCATCGTGGTTCGCACCGGGGCGCCGCTGGCGGCCGCGCTGTGCTGGACGTGCCGGCTCTGGTCCCAGAGTCCCCTCGCCATTCGCACCGAAACCGTGGCGCCCGGCTACGTGGTCATTTCGGGCTACACCAACGGGAACATCCTCGCCGTGATCGGTGACAGCGGCGTGCTGCTGGTGGACGCCCAGAGCGCCCGGCGGGTCCCCCAGGCCGACTCGGCCCTTCGGACCTTCACCGGCCGGCCGGTCCGCTGGGTGATCTCCACCCACTACCACGGAGATCACATCGAGGGGAACGCCTACTGGCGCGCCCGAGGCGCCGAGGTCGTCGGGCACGAGCGCATCCCAGTCGAAGCGGGAAAGGACACGACCATCGCCGAGCTGGCCTGGCATCGGACGCCCGCGGCGCCGGACGCGCTCCCCACCCGCACCTTCCGCGACTCGCTGAGGCTGCGCCTGCCGATGGGCGACGTGGTGGTAGCCCACGCGCCCGCCGCGCACACCGGCGGGGATGCGGTCGTGTGGCTCCCCCAGGCCAACGTGCTTCACCTGGGCGACATCCTCGAGCTCGGCGCCCCCCCGTTCGTGGACTGGTGGGCCGGCGGCACGCTCGACGGCATGATCGCGGCGGTAGACGCCGTGCTGCCCCGGGTGAACGACCGCACCCGGATCATCCCGGGACACGGGCCGGTCACGGACCGCGCCGGCCTCCTGGCCTATCGCGACATGCTGGCGACGATCCGGGACCGCATGGTCGGCGGGCTGGCGACGGGACGCACCCGGGAATCGCTTCCGGTGCTCGACATCGTCGCGGGCTTCGTGGAGCGTCTGGGCGGCGAGCGCCGCGCGCGGCAGTTCGTGGAGGCGTTGTACCCCGGCGTCCGGAGACCGGCCGGCGCACCCCAGCCCATCAGCCGCGGCGGCTTCGTGGTCAGGCTGGGCACCGACACCCTGGCGGTAGAGCGGTTCGAGCGGTACGCCGACCGCATGGAGGGGACGCTGGTGCGCCGGAGCCCCGAGACGCGGGTGCATCGCTATGTGGTCACGCTCGGCCCGGACGGCCGGCCGGTCCGGTTCGACGATTCGATCTCGCGCCGAACCGGCACGCCCCTCCCCACCGAGCTGCGCGCCGCTTCGGTCCTGTTCGGCCCGGACACGGCCACCATCACGCTCCTGCGCGACACGGCCGTGGCTCGCCGGGTGCCGGCGGCGCGCGGGTACCCCGCCCTTCCCGAGTCGTTCGCGCTCTACGAGGTCTGGCTGTCGGCGATGCGCCGGACCGGCGACACCGTCGCCCACCTGGTCGCGCCGGTGGGCGGGCCGGCGGGCCGGCTCCGGCTCCGGCCCGGGCTGCGGGACACCGTGCTGATCCCTATCATCGGTGGGGCCTTCGTGGCCCGGGCCGACGAGGTCGGGCGGCTGCTCGAGCTGGATGGCAGCGCCACCACGCTCAAATACCGCGTGACCCGGGTGGAAGACCTTCCGATCGAACGCCTGGCCGCGAGCTTCGCCTGGCGCGACTCGACCGGCGCGGGGCTCGGCGCCTGGGTGTCGGGCCGCGACACCGTGGTGGGGACCGTCGGCTCGGCACGCGTCTGGATCGACTATGGCCGCCCCGCAAAGCGGGGGCGCGAGATCTTCAGTCGGGGCGTGTTGGGCGACACCGTGTGGCGCACGGGAGCCAACGCGGCCACTCAGCTCGAGGTGTCCCAGCCGGTCCAAATCGGTGGCCAGCCACTGGCCGCTGGCCGGTACTCATTGTGGACCCACTTCAGGATGGACGGCAGCGCCGAGCTCATCGTGAATGGGCAGTCGGGTCAGTGGGGCACGCAGTACGACCCGGGGCGCGACGTGCTGCGGGTCCCGCTTCGCGGCGCGCCGCTCGAGCCGCCTGTGGAGGTATTCACCGTCGCGCTGGAGGCGAGCGGCCAGACCGTGCGCCTCAGTCTCCGGTGGGACCGCACCGAGTTGAGCGTCGAGCTACGGCCGGCGCCCTGAGGTGCACCGGCCGGGCCATGGTCCTGGGGGCCATCGCACGGCGCTGGCCCGCCCCTTGCCAATCAGGCAGCCTCGTACACTTCCCAGTCTGTTCATCGGCAACGGACTGTGCGTCGAGTGCGGACAGCGCCAAAAGACGCCTGCGCTCCCGGACGCGTTGCTCGGCGCGGCGACCCGCGCTGGGCGCGCCCGGCAAACGCCCCCGCGAAGCACCCGTAACCGGACCGGACGATGTTGGGAGGGACGTCAGGGATGGTGCTACGAAGACGACCCGCGATCAGGACTCGAGCCGCTTTCGCGACCCTCCTCGCCGCGGCGCTCCTGCTGGCCCCCGTGGTCGCCGCCGCGGGCCAGCGGCCCCCGACCTTCCTCAACATCAACCCGTCCTGGTCACCCGACGGTCAGTGGTTGGTGTTTCAGTCCGACCGCCATGGGCCGGCCGAGCTGTCTGTCATCGCCGCGGACGGTACAGGCGAGCACCGCCTCACCTGGAACAACGCGAACGATACCCACCCGGCCTGGTCACCCGGCGGCGCGTGGATCGTGTTCGACTCCGACCGCGACGGCACCTGGAACCTCTACGCCATCCGGCCCGACGGCACGGGCGAGTACCGTCTCACCCATCCCGGCGCCGCGCGCGGTGAGCAGTTCGCCCGCCACCCCTCGTGGTCTCCGGACGGGCGCCGCATCGCGTTCGACTCCGACCGGGACGGGGACGAGGAGGTCTACGTCATGGACGCCGGCGGCGGGCATCCGGCGCGGCTCACCCGGTCGCCCGGACGCGATGGGCCCGCGGTGTGGACGGCGGACGGGCAGCTGTATCCGTTTCTCGACGCGACATCGCGTCCGCAAGGGACGCCGTCGTGCGCCGCCGAGCGTCACTGTGGCTGGTTCCTGGCCGACCTCGTTCGGAATGCCGTGGCACCGGACGGGCAGGCCTGGAGCATCCGGCACGCGGATCGCGGCCAGACCGCGGTCGCCCGCCCGCCCGCCGGGAACGCAACCATGCCGCCGCGGTTGGTGTCCAACGCGCGCGAGGTCAAACCCAACACTCACCACGTGTGGCCGAGGAAGCACTGTGAAGATCATCCGTTCCATGATCTGGCTGGCGACCATCGGACTGTGGTCCGAAGCCGCGGAAGCTCAGCAGTCGGGATCGCCGGCGTCCCTCACGGTTCAGGATATCGTGCAGCGCTACATCGCGGCGCGGGGCGGGATTGAGAAGATCCAGGCCGTGCGGTCCCTCATCCTGCGGGGACCACGACGCCCGGATGGCCGGCCCGGCCGGTTCATGGCCCGAGCCCGCCCGTTCTACTATCTGGTCGGGGAGCCGTCGCCCACGCGGGATTTCGCCGAAGGGTTCGACGGCGCGGCGTGGGAGTTCTACGCCGACCCCGGCCTCGTGATCCGCACCACCGACGCGCCCGCGGCCGCCTCGCGCCACACCGGGTACTTCGACGATCCCCTGGTCAGCTCGCTGCAGCCCGGCTGGAAGCTCGAACTGCTCGGCGCGGACACCGTCGGCGGCCGGCCGGCCTACCGGCTGCGGGCCACGTACCCCGACGGGTTCCTGAACGAGATCTTCGTTGATCGGGAAACGTGGCTCATCAGCGCGTCTCGCAAGGCCGCGCCGATTCATGCCGTCGGCGCGGCGGTGGAAACCGAGACGCGGGTGAGCGACTGGCGGGATGTGAACGGCGCGCTCTTCCCCATGCGGTTCTCCGAGCACGTGGTCGCGACCGGTGAGCCATTGTCGGACGTGAGCGGAGGCTGGGCGACCGTCGAGGCCAACGTGGCATTGCCGCTCGAGTACTTCTCGCCACCGCCCGAGCCCAAGACCCCACTGGCGCGTATGCTAAACGCCGTCTATGCCCTGCGCCTGATGCCGACCGACGCGCTCGGCTGGTATCACGACTTCCGGCGCGATGCGGCCACGGCCGGGATCGACACAGAGGCGGGGATCGAGGCGGTGGGCTACCAGTGTCTCAAGAACGGTGCGGTCGAGACCGCGATCTTGCTGCTCGAGGAAAACCTGCGGGAGCATCCCCGCTCGGCGGCGGCCCACTTCGGCCTGGGGCGCGCGTACCGAACCGCCGGCCGCGAGCGCGACGCGGTGGCCCACTTCCGCCTGGCGCTCGCGATCGACCCGACACACCGGAGGGCCTCCGAAGCACTGGCGCACTCCCCGACGAAGCCCTGAAAGCGGCGCTGGGAGGCTCAATGACGCTCCGACTCGAGGTAGCGCGGGGGTAGCGGCGTGGCCGGGGTCTCCCCCCACCACATCACGGTCTCGATCCACCAGCGCGTGCCGTCGTAGAAGAGCTGGATCGAGTTGATCCCTCGCATGAACGGCAGCGGATCGCCCGCCTTGTGGCGCGACTCATAGGTCGAGAAGGCGTGGACGATCTGGCCGTAGCTCTCCGACCGCCGCGCGACCTCCCGCTCGTGAAAGCCGTTGTTCACCAGGTAGGGCCCCGACGCCTGGATGTACTCCTCTGGCGTCAGCACCCGGGCGCCGACCGCCCCTCCCTGCCGTTGCCCCACCGGAATCAGCCGGGCGCCCGGCGCGAACAGTGACCGGAACCGGTCCCAATCGCGGGCCACGCCGGAATCGCCGCTGATGACGTCGTAGAGCGCCGCCAGGATCGCGTCCACCGAGGATCCGTCCCGGGGATCCGCGGCTTGCTGAGCCGACAGCGGGAGGCTGGGGGACACGGCCAAGAGGGTGCAAACGGCAATCAGGCGAACGCTCATGACCATGCTCCCCGCAGGCAGATGGTTCCCAGCGACTGGTTCGCCCCGGCTGCTCGTAATGAGGCCACGACGGCCGCGGGCCAGCGGGTCGAGCGCCGTCCCGTGGAACAGGGCAGGGCCGCAACGATCACCGTGCCGAGCCACGGCCAGCACGGTCGGTTCCGAGTCACGGAAGTACGTCTCCAGGTTCGGGGCTCTGGAAGTTGGTGCATCCAGCGCGGTGCGCCAAGCCGAAGCGCCAAGCGGCCGCGGAATGACGACGAACGGCCGCTTTTCCGGGACGCTCGGCCTGCGGGCCACGAGAGTGAGTCCGCGAGAACCACCCCCCCAACCGCCGGAACCGCACCCGTTTCGTCGCACGCCAAACACCATTCGTCCCGCGGCCACACGGTTCGTCGAGGAACCATGGGCGGCGGCCCCCCGGCCTCCTAGGATGCACTTGGACCAAACCGACCGGTCCCGCCCTCGAGCGGGAGCGGGGAACGACGTTGGCAACCGGAGGAGGGTGTCATGAGCCACAGTCGTACGAACCGACGAGGGTGGGCGAGAGGAATTGGCTTCAAGCTCCTGGCCCTGGGGGCGCTGCTGGCGGCGTCACCCCTCTGGGCGCAGGGCACCGGCGGCAAGGTCGAGGGGACGGTCAACGATCCCAACGGCCAGCCGGTCGCCGGCGCGCAGGTCCTGATCCTGGGCACGTCGCTCGGCGCCACGACGAACGCCTCCGGCTACTACTTCCTGAACAACGTCCCGGCCGGGGTGTATTCGCTCCGGGCGCAGTTCATCGGGTTCTCGCCCAATGAAGTGCGCAACGTGCGGGTGCTGGCCGATCAGACCGTCACGGTGAACTTCGACATCCAGCGAGCCCTCGAGCTGGGGGCGATCACCGTGACGGAGCAGCAGAACCCCATCGTCCCGCGCGACCAGGTAGCCACCAAGTCCATCGTCACGGGTAACCTGATCAACGACCTCCCAGTAGACAACATCCGCGACGTGCTGTCGTTGCAGCCGGGCGTGGTCGAGTCCGGCAAGGGCGCGGGCCTGTCGATCCGCGGCGGCCGTCCGGGCGAGGCGGCGGTGTATGTCGACGGGGCCCTGGTCCGCAGCCAGTTCAGCGGCGGCTCCCGGACCGACATCGGGACCAACGCGCTGGAAGAGGCCTCCGTTACGACCGGCGCCATCGGCGCCGAGTTCGGCGAGGCCCAGTCCGGCGTCATCGCGTTGGTCACCAGGAGCGGCGGGCCCGCGCTGACCGGCGCGGTGTCGTACCAGACCGACGAGCCGTTCGGCACCAGCACCAGTGTGGGATACAACCGGTTTGAGGGCTCGCTCGGCGGCCCCATCATGGGCAACCTGACGTTCTTTCTCTCCGGGACGCTCGAGGGCCAACAGTCGGCGTTCCTGGGGAAAGGCTGGGACCAGGTTCCCACGTACGTGCTGGGCGGTCTGGATACCACGGTCACCGATACCGATGACGACGGGAACCCGGTGGAGGTGGAGGTCCCGCGGTTCCTCCAGTTCGGCGGGGCGTGCGATCCCGCGCGGAACGCGGGCTTCGAATGTCAGGGCCAGATCCGGCCCTATAATTGGCGCACCGCCGCGACCGGCAACGCCAAGCTCCAGTACACCTACGGCGGCTCCCGGCTATCCGGGACGGTCCTGTGGAGCC
>Ga0214473_10002508_pt1 | contig 22540 bp, 20 predicted proteins | sample RVTome_7_FD_203509 | JGI IMG/M metagenome (GOLD analysis project Ga0214473, IMG submission 203509) | Soil microbial communities from uranium-contaminated site in the Upper Colorado River Basin, Wyoming, United States - RVT98D197 | ecosystem: Environmental > Terrestrial > Soil > Contaminated >... | reverse complement strand
CTTCTTGATCAAAGGGGAACATGTTGAATGGCAGTAAGGAATTGTTGCTGTTAATGAGCTTGGGATCTTTCGGATCTATCCGAATGGGCAGTTTGCTTTCTTCTCTATTTAAGATAAGGAGATAGTGAATTCTTTCGCCCCTATCAAAGGGTTCTGTTGCAATTCGTTGTATCCTCTTCTCGCTAATAACAGAAATGCTTTTCCCAAAAACATTTCTCCCAAAAAGATGCTCCAATGCTCTCATGTTTGCAGCGTAGAAAGTCCCCTCAAACTCTCTTCGCCCTACATTAAAGACGCGATCTACTTTAAGCGGACCTAAAAAGATCTTACCGTAGCGTGTTTCTGGCAAAAGAAGTAGAGACAGTAGATTTGGAGGATCTTTTTTTCCAACCCACATAGCAATCCCCGAAACTTTTGGAGTTGCTATTTGTCTTACGGCTTGCAATATAAACCACTATTTTTATCTTAATAAATTTATATTAAATGTCAAAAAAATTGACGATTGGATAAAAAATTGTTAACTTTGGAAAATAGGCCGCGGTGTTGGAATTGGCAGACAAGATGGACTCAAAATCCATTATCCCTTGGGATGTGAGGGTTCAACTCCCTCCCGCGGCACACAGAAACTACTTCTAAAGAGTAGTTTGGTATTGACAAAAATATTAAAAAATGCTTTAATTTAACGCAGATGAATAATGGTAATTGTAAAAGCTGAAGTTCAAGAAAGGAAAATAGCAAACAATCTTGTTTGGCTATGTTTCCAGACCGAGGAACCGATCTTCAGGCGCACAGAACACTTCCACAAAGACTTGTTCTTTCACACACAGAAGCATTTAGACTTTTTTGCTAACCACATAGGCCAGGGAGCCATCAATCTAGTTCAAAAGATTATGGCGATGAAAAACGTAACGTCAGTCACTGTTTTCAACCGCGATGAAGATGAACCCAAGAAATATAAACATACCTACGATTACGCCATTAAACATGCCATCCGACCGCTGGTTATGGGCGCAGATGCAAAAGTCATCCAGCCAAGAGAAAAGATTATTGAGATGAAATATGGCACCAGCTATGACGCCCAACGACTGGTTGTGGGCATAGATACAACTGATATTATAAAAAAGAGAACGCTCCCAGGCATCAAGTCCTACATAAAAACACTCTTGGCAGCAATGCCGATCGAGCAAGAGGTTGTCAAAATAGCACCTTAAACTATAGGTTCCTCAAACCACAAAAGCGACTAATGAAAATTAGTCCTTTTTTAATTCTTTGCCAATTCGATTAACAGTCAAGGCAGAAATAATTCCAAGCAAAGAACCCACAAATACATCAGAGGGCCAGTGGACGCCAGTAAAAACCCTGGCAATGGCAATTAAAAAAGCAGAGATTAAAAACAAAATTCCTGTTTTTTTATTATGCAAATAAACAATAGTGGCAATGGCAAAATAAAAAGCAGCATGGGCAGAGGGAAAAGCAGCGGTCACTGGATGATAAATCAATAATTTAAACCCATTAACAAATGGTCTCGCTCTCGGAATCAATTGGCGAATAATATCAACAAAAATTTCTTTAGCTAAAATAGCGGCAAAAAAGGACTCAACAACCATTTCTAAGTATCTTTTAAGGTTCTTGAATAAAAATAAGGCCAAAACAAGAAGCAAAATATATTCAAAATATTGAGCTAAAAATATTCCCAAGGTATCCAGCCACAAATACTTTCCAACAAAATTATTTATTCCAGTAAAAATATAAATATCTAAATTCATAATAATGTTTTTAATAAATCTTTTTTATTCACAGCCCCCTCTCTTAAAATTGCCAACTCATCTCCAGTCAAGTCTATAACGGTTGATGGTTTAGATTTTTTTAACATCCCGGCATCAACAATTAAATCAGGCTGATTTTTTCTTTTTCTGAATTGTCCAATAATCTCTTTGGGATTGCCCGAACCGGGTAAATCAGAGACATTGGCTGAGGTAGCGCTCAGTGGAATATTTATTTTCCTCAACAAAGAAATAATTGGCTTATAATCCGGTATCCTTATTCCAACGCCATTATTCTGACCAACTATTCCTTTGGGAAATTTATATTTAGCTTTTAAAATTATTGTCAGCTTTCCAGGCAAAACTCTTTTTAAAAACTTTTCTTGCTTTTTGTTAATTTGAACAAGTTTTTTGGCTTGACTAATGCTGTTAACAAAAATAGAAACCGGTTTTTGGCAATTTCTTGCTTTAATTTTAAAAAGATTGGCTATCGCTTTTTTATTGGTAGCGTCGCAAATCAGTCCATAAATAGTATCGCTGGGAAAAACTACGACTCCTCCTGTCTTAATTGTTTTGACAATCTCTTCTTGGCCGTTTTGGATGCTAATTCTTTTCATTTGAATTCTCTTTTCTGATTTCTTGAAACTCCGTATAAAAAACTGAATTATCTTCAACGTTTTTCCTTACTAAGGAATTGGGGCCGATAATACAATTGGAGCCAATAAAGACTCCTGGCATCAAAGAAACATTAATGCCCATTTTAGTATTATTCCCCACCACAACTCCAAAAGATTGAAGACCAGTGTCAATTTTCTCTCCCTTGACAATAGATTTAATATTTTCTCTGTCTATTCTAATATTTCCGGTGACAGTCCCGGCTCCAACTTTAATATTTTCCCCTAAAATTGAATCGCCAAAGTATCCTGAATGCATTGTTGAACCTTGGCCAAAAATAGATCGGGTTACTTCAGCTAAAGCGCCAGCTATATTATCTCCTTCTAAATCTACATAATCCCTGATTAAACTATTGTTTCCAATGATGGTATTGTCTCCAATATAGCAAGGGCCCTTAATAACTACATTTTCAAAGATTCTAACATTTTCTCCAATAAAAACCTTTCCTTCAATTTTGGCGCTTTTATCAATCTTAGCTGTCTTGGCTATTTTTGCTTTCAAAAACTTGTCCATTAAAAACTTATTAAGTGAAAACAAATCCCAAGGGAATTTCAAAACCATTGTTTCTTTGGCCGCCATTGCTATTCTGGCATCTTTTTCCTTAGCATAAAGCAAAATTGCACCTTCTAGAGAGTATGGATTTGGTGGAACTCTTTTCAAATACTGGAAAAATGATTTAGGAAACAAATAAGCTCCAACAGCTTTTAAATTAGATTTTTCTTCTCCTGGCTTGGGTTTTTCAATCAAATTTAAGATTTTGTCATCTTTAACTTCTAAGATTCCGAAAAGCCAGGGTTTATCGGTTTGGCCGGCTAAAAGAATAAACTTTTCCTCTGAGTTGAATTTTTTAAACTTTTCTAAAAGCGGATCAACAAAATCTTCAATATCAACCATTTCGCCATTGATAACCAAGAAATTATCATTGATTAATTTTTCAGTAGTTAAGATAGCACTACCAGATCCAGTTGGTTCGTTCTGAACAGTATATTGGATTCCCGAAATTGAATAATTATTTAATTCTTGCTCTATTCCCTTGTTTTTTCCCTGGATAATAATTATGTCTTTAATGTTTTTCTTCTTTAAACCGTCAACAACATACCAAATCAAGGGCTTGCCCATTATTTTAACCAAAAACTTGCTCTGGCTATTGATGGGCCAAAAGCGGGAAGATTGTCCGGCAGCTAAAATTACTGCTTGCATATTTTTTCTTTTAATATTTTACTGAATTTTTGTTTTAATAAATTAAATTTTTCTTTTGTTTTTGCTTCAACGTACAGTCTTATCTTTGGCGAAGTATTTGATGCCCTGATTAAAATCCACCCATAAGGAAAGCTTAACCTTATGCCATCTAAAGTATTTACTATTGTCTTTCCGTATTCTTTCTTAAAATCAATGATTAATTCTTTCATCATTTCAAATTTTTTCTCATCGGGACAGCCAAATACAATTTCCCCACGAGGATAAATCTTGATTTGATTGACTAATTCAGAAAGACTTTTTCCTTCTTTTAAAATAATTTCAGCTATTTTAAAAGGAATTAGAAGGGCGTCATCAAACAAAAAGTATTCGGGAATAACCATATGAGAAGTTTCTTCCATGCCCAAACTGGCATTATATTTCTTACTTCCTGAAATAATATAAGTATGGCCTACTGGAACTTCTATTATTTTCGCTCCCAATGGCTTTAATTCTTCTTCAACAGCCATTGAGCAAGCAATTGTCTTAATAACTGTTTTCTTATTCGAAAAGGGAATAATGTGCTTTCCTAAAATTATTCCTATTTGATTTCCATTCAAATATCTTCCTTTGTCGTCGACTATAGCCCCCCGGTCGCCATCGCCGTCAAAGGCAACTCCGAAATCGGCTTTTTCTTTTTTTACCACCTGAATCAATTCCCCCACATTCTCTTCTTTCGGTTCCGGATTTCGGTTAGGAAAATTCGAATCAGGTTGGCAATATAATTCCACTACTTGGAATCCCATTTTTTTGAAAATCTTTGGAGTAACCATACTGGTTGAACCATTTCCGCAATCAATCACGATTTTTAATCTGCTGTCTTTAATACCTCTAAATCTTTTTAAAAAGAATTTAAGATATTCCTTTCTAATATTGATTTTTTTGAATTTACCACGTAATTTTTTAATTTCACTTTTCTTTATTTTTATTACTTCATCTCTTAGTTTTTTTATTTCGTCTTCTGAAAAAGGCTCTCCGTCTCCGTAATAAATCTTTAATCCGTTCCATTCAGCAGGCAGATGAGAAGCGGTAATAAATAAGGTTTTATCCGTTTTTAATTTCCAACCGGCAAATAAAGTTTCTCCAAAAGAAGTTATGCCAGAATAAGTTATTTTGGCTCCCGAGGCAAATAATCCCCCTATCAAGGCTTTGGCAAGAACTTTTCCAGACTTCCTGATGTCATTTCCAACCAAGAACCTTTCTTTTTTCTTACCCAAAACAAAACCTATTTTTCTGAATAAGTCTTCATCAATATCTTTTCCATATATTCCCCTGATATCATAAGCTCTGAAAATGTATGGGTTAATTTTCATATAATTCTTTTAAATATCATATCACAATCGCCTAATTTTAAAAAACTTGCCAAAAACAAGAATTTGATTTAAAGTATAGTATTTCATATGGCTAAACTAATAATTACAGGGAAAATACCTTTATCTGGAGAAATTACTGTGTCTGGGTATAAAAACTCAGCCGGGGCTCTTTTGGCTGGAATTTTGCTATCAGAAGAGCCATCAGTCTTAGACAATCTTCCTTTGGTTTCAGATGTCTTGGGCCAAATTGAAGTAATCAAAACCATGGGCGCAACAGTTGAGTGGTTAGACACAAGAAAAGTAAAAATAAACCCCAAAGACATTGATCCCAATAAAATACCAGTAGACTTATTTGAAAAAATGAGAGTTTCTGTTTTATTAATAGCTCCTCTATTGGCTAGATTTAAAAAAATCAAAGTTCCCAGCCCAGGAGGAGATAAAATAGGATTAAGGCCAATTACCACTCACCTTGAAGCTCTTAAGAAATTCGGTGTTAAGATTACAATAGAAAATGGATTTTATATTTTGGAAGCTCCGGAGAAAATATACGGCAAAAGAATAGTTTTAAAAGAATTTTCCGTAACAGCCACAGAAAATATAATGATGTTGGCTGCTTTGGCTTTTGGCAAAACCACCATTGAAATTGCCGCTGCCGAACCCCAAGTTCAGGATCTAGGAAACTTATTGATAAAAATGGGAGCCAAGGTCCATGGCTTAGGAACTCACACTATTACAATTTCTGGCAGAGAAAAATTAAAGGGAGCAGAGTTTTCAGTCTGCCCTGATTTATTAGAAGCTGGAACTTTTATGATTGCTTTGGCAGTTACTGGAGGAAGCGGAATCATTAAAGGAGCTGATCCCAAACAACTTACTTTTTTCTTGGAAAAGATGAGAGATATCGGAGTCAAATTTGCTGTTCAGAAAAACGATATTCATGTTTTCAAAACCAGCAAATTCAATCCGACCAAAGTTCAAGCCCTGCCCTATCCTGGTTTTCCAACCGATTTACAACCTCAGATTTCCGTACTTTTGACTCAGGCCCAAGGCAAAAGCTTGATTCACGAGCCATTGTATGAAAACCGATTCAACCATCTTCACGAATTAAGGAAAATGGGAGCAGATATTGAGATCACCGATCCTCATCGAGCTTTAGTCTTTGGCAAAACCAATTTAATTGCCAATAGAATAAAAGCTCCGGATATAAGATCTGGAGCGACATTGATAATTGCTGGATTAATAGCTGATGGTCAAACCACCATTGATGATATTTCTCAAATTGAAAGAGGCTACGAAGATTTTGATGGAAAGCTTAGAAAATTAGGAGCTAAAATAGAAAAGGCTTAATTTTTAGCTAAATCAAAAGCTTTGACATTCAATTCCAGATATTTCTCTGGGATTGTTTTTTTAATTGCTTCTAAAATTGAAGATGGTTTTAGTGGCAGAAGATTCTGAAAAACAGCCAAACTAATTAAATAAATACCAGAAACTACTTCTTTATTTAATTCCTTAGTACAAATTTCGCTGGCTGGAATAACAACAATTTTTTCAGAAAAATCCTTAATGCCTTTTAAAATTCCGTCTTTATCAGCTAAAGCATTGCCAGGGATTGGCTTAATAAAATCATTAATGAGAAATATTGTTTTAGATTCTTTTGAAGCATAATAACAAGCTTTTAATCCTTCTTGTAATTCCAAAGCAATGATTAAATCAGCTCCGCCTTGTTTGACCAATGGAGAATAAACCTTAGGACCAAAGCGGATAGCGGTTTCTACTGACCCGCCTCTTTGAGATAAGCCATGAAGCTCAGAGGTCTTAATATCTAATCCTTCGATTAAAGCAGCTTGGGCTAAAATCTGGGTCATGGTTATCAATCCCTGTCCGCCAACTCCGACTATAATAATGTTGAAATTTTTTTTAAGCATAATTAAAAAATTAAATGCGAATGCATGGCCTACGCACAATAATTACCGATACTTCTTGGTTGTTTAAAAACTCTTTAACGGTTTCCTCTAATTCCTTGGTATTGATTGGATCAATTATTTTTATATTCTTAATGCCAATAGCTTTAACAATATTTTCAATGCTCATTTTTTCACCTGAAGCTGGAGCTCCTGGATGCGGTTGCTGGCCAGTCATAGCTGTAGTGCTGTTGTCCAGAATTATAACCAAAGGATTTGATTTATTAAAAACTGTATTAATTAAAGCTGGTATGCCGGCATGGAAAAACGAAGAATCTCCTATAAAGGCAATTACTTTTTGGCCAGAAGCCTGGCTAATGCCGTGAGCAATAGAAGTAGAAGAGCCCATGCAGAAAAGATAATCCTGCATTTCGTGCGGAGCATAGGCAGCTAACATATAACAGCCGATTTCTCCACCAAAAATAGTATCTTTGGGAGCGGCTTTTTTAATTGCTGAAAAAACCAACCAATAGGGACAGCCCGGACAAAGCTGAGGAAATCTTTTGGTTATGTTCAGCTTTTTGAGTTTATTTAAATGGGAATCAAAATTAAATTTTAATTTTTTGCCAGTAATTTTTGAAACAGCAGTAATAATGTATTCTGGTTTTAATTCTCCTGTAATTGGAACTAAGTTTTTGCCAAAAATCTGAAGTTTAGGATTAGCGGTTTTAGCTAATCTTTCCACTTCTTTTTCTAAAAATGGTTCTAATTCTTCCACTATTAAAACCTTCTTAATATTTTTGATAAAGCTCTTAATCTTTTTTTCAGGCAAAGGATGAAAAAATCCTAATTTTAAAATTGGCAATTCAATATTAAGCTCTTCTAAAGCTTCTTTAACATATAAATAAGAAACTCCAGAAGTAATAATTCCTAATTTTGAAGATGTCGAACTTCCTAAAATTTGATTGAGGGAAGATTTTTCTGATATCTTTCTTATTTCTTCAATTTTTGCCAATAATTCGTTTTTCATTTCCAAAACCCGAGGCGGCATTGTTGAAAATTGATGCGGGTTTTTAACAAATTTTCCTTTAGCTGTTCCGGGAATAATTTTATCTAATTTCACTGGAGCCGCTTGAAGAGCTAATCGAGTTGTTTCTCTTATTACTATCGGAAGCTTAAATTGGCCAGAAAGCTTAAAAGCTAATTTGGTAAAATCTTTGCACTCTTGAGGAGTTGATGGTTCTAAAAATGGCAAATGCGCCAAATGGGCAAAACTACGGGTATTTTCTTCTGTTTGAGCCGAACTCCAGCAACTTGGATCATCGGCTATCAAAATTACCATTTCTCCTTTAATGCCCGAATAGCATAAAGGAAGCAAAAAGTCAGAAGCAACATTAACGCCAAAGTTTTTCATTGCCACTAGCGTTTTTAAACCAGAAAAAGAAGCGCCAGCCGCTGCTTCTAAAGCAACTTTTTCATTTGTTGAAAATTCAAAGTAAACACCAGCTTCTTTGGCAATTCTAAAGAAAACATTTCCAATTTCTGAAGCCGGAGTTCCGGGATAAGTAGCAACAAACTGGACTCCTGATTCCAAAGCGCCCCTGATTACGGCTTCATTTCCCAAAAGCATTAATTTGCCTTTTTGATTTTTTAAAATTTCTTCCATATTATTCTATTGTAACTGATTTTGCTAAATTTTTGGGCTTATCAATATCACGGCCTAACAAATCAGCAATGTGATAAGCAAAAAGGTGTAAAGGAATCGTAGCCAATATCGGCGTCAACATTTCCAATGTCTTGGGGATATAAATAACATCATCAACCATCTTTTTGATTTCTTCATTGCCTTGGGTGGCTATTGCCAATACCAGTCCTTTACGAGCTTTAATTTCTTGGATATTAGATATCATTTTTTCGTAAACTGAATCTGATGGACAAATTGCAATGGTGGGAACATTTTCATCAATTAGAGCCAATGGGCCGTGTTTTAATTCTCCGCCAGCTGTTCCTTCGGCATGAAGATAGGAAATTTCCTTGAGCTTTAATGCTCCCTCTAAAGCAATCGGATAATTGTATTTTCGGCCAATAAAGAAAAAGTTTTGGTATTTTTGATATTTTTCCGCTAATTTTCTAATTTCTGGATCTGTTTTGAGGGTTTGATCAGCCAAATCTGATAATTTAGCCAATTCCGAAACAATTCTTTTTCCCATTACTAAGCTCATTTCTCTTTGGCGTCCTAGATAAACGGCAAATAAAACCAGAGTTGTCAATTGACCGATAAACGCCTTAGTTGAAGCAACTGCTATTTCCGGCCCAGATCGAGCATAAACTCCGGCATCAGTTTCTCTGGCCTGAGAAGATCCAACAACATTGGTAATCCCTAAGGTTAATAATCCCTTATTTTTAATTTCTCTTAAAGTAGCTAGGGTGTCAGCGGTTTCTCCTGATTGCGACACAAAAATAGCTGCTGTTTTTTGATCCAAAACTGGCTTGCGATAGCGAAGTTCAGAGCCAATATCAAACTCGCAGGAAATGCCAGCATATTCCTCTATCATATACTCTCCAACCCGGCTGGCAAAACTAGCTGTACCGCAGGCAACCAAAAGTAATTTTTCAATGCTTCTTAATCTATCTTCAACGCTGTCTAACCCACCCAACTTAACATTGCCCTCTTCTTCAATCAATCTGCCTAAGATTGCATTCTGGATCGCTTCTGGCTCTTCCATTATTTCTTTTAGCATAAAATGCTTGTATCCTCCTTTTTGAGCTTCTTCTAGATCCCAATCAATTTCATTAATAACCTTTTCTTTTTTAACATTGTCCAGATTGAAAATATTAAAATCATCTGGAGTTAAAACTGCCACCTCGCCTTCATTCAAATAAACTACTTTTTTGGTTCTGCCGATTACAGCCGAAGCATCAGAAGCCAGCATATTCTCTTTCTCGCCAACGCCGATTAAAAGCGGAGAAGATTTCCTGGCAGCAACAATTTTATTGGGATCTTCTTTGGCAATCACTGCTAAAGCATAAGTGCCTTCAACCAATTTAAGCGCGCTCATCACCGCTTCTTCTAAATTGCCCTTGAAAAACTTCTCAATCAAATGGGCGACTATTTCAGTATCAGTGTCAGAATAAAACTTATGACCCTCTTCTGACAATCTTTGCCTTAAAACCCGGTAATTTTCAATAATGCCGTTGTGAACTAAAAATATATTTTTCTTACAATCGTGATGGGGGTGGGCATTAATATCAGTAATTCCTCCATGAGATGCCCAGCGAGTATGAAAAATGAAAGGATTGCCGATTTTAGGAAAAATGCTTTTGGCAATCTCTTCTTCTAAGGCCTTAATCCGACCTACTTTTTTAATGCAGAATATTTCTTTTTTATCATTATTAAACCAGGCAGCACCAGCTGAGTCATAGCCGCGATATTCTAATCTTTTAAGAGCATTAAGCCCTAATTCAATATTGGTGTTCTGGCCGATATAGCCGACTATTCCGCACATAGATTTAGAGGACGAAATTAATTAATTGATTAGGAACAAAAATGACTTTTTTAATCTCTTGATTCTTAATCCAGTTTTTAACTTTTTCCTGGTTCAAGGCAATTTCTTTAGCTTCTTTTTCTGAAATGCCAACTTTAACTTCTATTTTATCTCTTACTCTTCCATTAATTTGAATGATTAAGTTGACCCTTTCTTCTTTAATCATCTTGGGATCGTACTGAGGCCATTTTTGATTATGAACAGAATCATTGTGGCCCAAGTTGTGCCACAGTTCTTCGCTAATGTGGGGAGCAAAAGGAGCTAATAATAAAATCATTCTTTCAATTATGTCTTGGCCAATCTTTTCTTTGTTAACAGTGGCAAAATTAAGAAATTCCATAAAAGCGGCAACTGCGGTATTAAATTTAATATTCTCCAAATCCTCATCAATTTTCTTGTTTAATTTATGAATTAATCTAATTGCTTCGTCATCGCTTTTAATATTATTTTTACACTCTTCAACTAAATTCCAAATTCTGTCTAAAAATCGGTAAACGCCATTTACTCCTTGAGTGCTCCAAGCAATAGCCTGATCAAATGGCCCCATAAACATTTCATAAACCCTTAAAGCATCTGCTCCGTATTGGCCGACAACTTCATCGGGATTAATAACATTGCCAAAAGACTTAGACATCTTACGGCCGTCTTCAGCTAAAATCATTCCATGAGAGGTTCTTTTTTGATAAGGTTCGGGATTGGGCACTATTCCAATATCAAAAAGGAATTTATACCAAAAACGAGAATACAAAAGATGCAAGGTGGTGTGCTCCATTCCGCCGTTATACCAATCAACTGGAGTCCAATAATCTAATTTCTTTTTATCAGCCACAGCTTGATTGTTTTTAGGATCAATATATCTTATAAAATACCAGCTGGAACCAGCCCAGTTGGGCATGGTGTCTGTTTCTCTTTTGGCCGGCTCATTACACTTGGGGCATTTAACATTAACCCATTCTGAAATTGCTGCCAAAGGAGATTCTCCAGTGTTGGTTGGCTGATATTTTTCAATATAGGGCAGTTCAACTGGTAAATCTTTTTCTGGCACAGCCACTGACCCGCACTTAGGACAATGAATAATTGGAATCGGCTCTCCCCAATAATGCTGGCGGGAAAAAATCCAATCTCTTAATTTAAAGTTGACTGTTTTTCTTCCTAATCCTTTTTTCTCTAAATAAGCAGTAATTTTTTTAATTGCTTCTTCTGAAGACAATCTATTGAAATCTCCTGAATTAATTAATGTTCCGTAACCAGCGAAAGCTTCTTTAGATGTGTCTCCTCCAGATATAACTTCTTTAATTTCAATGCCATATTCTTTAGCAAAACCATGGTCTCGCTTATCGTGAGCTGGAACTACCATAACTGCTCCTCCGCCATAAGTTCCAACAACATAATCACCCACCCAGACATTGACCTTTTCGTTATTAATTGGATTAACGGCAAAAACTCCTTTTAATTGAACTCCAGTTTTTTTCTTCTCTAACTCAGTTCTTTCAAATTCAGTCTTTTCTCTGGATTTTTTAATATATTGGTCAACTTCTTTTGAGTTTGATGCTTGAGTTTTTAATTTCTCAATTAAATTATGTTCTGGCGCCAAAACTATGGCAGTAACGCCAAAAATAGTGTCAGCTCGAGTAGTAAAAACTTTAATTGATTCGTTGCCATCTATTTTAAAATAAATTTCAGCTCCATAGCTTCGGCCAATCCAATTAATTTGCTGAGCTTTAATTTTTTCCCAAAAATCAACTTTTTCCAAATCATCTATCAGCCGATCAGCATATTTAGTGATTCCCAACATCCATTGCTTTAATTTTCTCTGTTCCGACACTGCCCCGCACCTTTCGCATTTGCCGTCAATTACTTCTTCATTAGCCAGACCGATTTTACAAGATGGGCACCAATTAACCGGTATTTCTGCCTGATAAGCCAATCCTTTTTCAAAAAGTTTTAAGAAAATCCACTGAGTCCACTTGTAATAGTCGGGGTCAGTAGTGTTGATTTCTCTGCTCCAATCAAAAGAAAGACCCAGACTTTTCAGTTGTTTTTTAAAATTAGCAATATTTTTTTCAGTAGCGATACTGGGATGAATTCCGGTCTTGATGGCGTAATTCTCGGTTGGTAAGCCAAAAGCGTCCCATCCCATTGGGAATAAAACATTAAAACCTTCCATTCTCTTTTTGCGGGCAATAGCATCAAGGGCTGAATAGGAACGGCAATGGCCAACATGAAGGCCAGCTCCCGAAGGATAAGGAAATTCAATTAAAAGAAAAAGTTTTTTCTTTTTAGAAAAATCTTTGGCTTGATAGAAATTATTCTCTTCCCAATATTTTTGCCACTTCGGCTCAATCTCTTTAGGGCTGTATTTCATATCTTTTATCTTATCCTCTTGGATTTAATTTGTAAAATATGCAAAATGTAATAATAAAAAAGAAAAAAGGGTTAATTATTTAACCCATGAGACTCTAGTTTGGTAGGTTTTGATAAGACTTTGCTCTTTTGCCAGGCGATCTTCTGCTCTTTGCTTTCGTTCTTGCATCACGATAGTGTATATACAGATTATATTGATAAGCACTTGACGCAAAAGATTATTGACTTCCTCTTCGCGCACTCTCTCTTCTTGCAACAGAGCCACTTGTCTTCCTTGGCCGAAACCGACAGTGGGATCTTCAAAAAATAGAACTATCCCTGGTTTGAAAACAAAACAAGCTGTTCCAGCCCCATCTCCGCAACCCACATTGATGGTTTGCCAATCGATGGACAAGTCACAAGACAAATATTTTAGAGCAAGGCACGTTAGTGGATAAGCGTTAAAAACGCTCTTTATTGCCTCTACCGTGGGGCTTTCTCTTGGCTTCAGTCGTTGTTGATTTTCCCGAAGGAAAACATAGGGATTATTCTCGCCAGAACGAGGTGTCAGCTTGAGCATTTCTCGCGTTGTCGCTTGTGTCACATCAACACTGTGAGCAGATGCCGTTTTCGTCAGGACTTCACTAGCCCCGGCAATAACATCTAATTCTGCCAGTGATTCTTGTGTCTTACTCTGACAACCAGAAATTTTTTGTTTTAGAACCTCGATCTCAAGAGCCACCAGCTGGCCCAACAAGTTAGTAATGACCTGTTGCGTGCCTAGCTTACACTCTGCGACATTACCCCTAATATAGAGCTTTGTGGATCGGTCGGGGAAAAATTCTATCAACAACTCCCTGTTATTTCCCAGGTCGAAAACGATAGATGTCTTGATAATAGTCCAATCACTCATCTCTTCTGTGACTTTGTCGCCAAGGAGACCCATATCGGTTAGATCAAGCAGAGATTCCTTAAAAAAACGAGCAAGCTTCTCTCCTACTTCGCTATTAAATGGTTTGCGACCATTTTTCTTTTGGTAAGGAGCCATTTTTAATCTATTTATTACCTTAAACCGTATTTTCGATTTGTCAATATCAAATATCAGTTTCTCTTTATGGACTTATTTGATATAATTATTCATCAGGATTAAAAATGATTACTGCATCTGCGCCAGGCAAAATTATTTTATTTGGCGAACACGCTGTTGTCTACGATAAAATAGGCATTGCTTGTGCGGTAAATAAAAAATTCTTAGCCAAAGTATCTCCAATAAAAGAAAATCTACTTATTTTTGTTGCTAAGGATTTGGGCGTTGAACACTCTTTGACCCAAAAACAATTATTTGCTTTCTGGGAAAAAGTTGATGATTTAAAGAATAATAAGAAGTTTGAAGAAATAAGAGAAATTTGGCAAAAAGACAGATTGCCACCAAGCCTTTTTGTTATTGCCAGCATCCTTAAAAAATACGGCTTTAGTGGAATGAAAATTGAAGGTGAATCAGAAATCCCAAAAAACCTTGGCTCAAGTTCAGCAGCCTTTGCCGCAACAAGTTTAGCACTATTAACGTTCTTAGAACAAAGTCCTTCTAAACAAGAAGTCTCTGATTGGGCCTATTTAGGAGATGTTCTTGCTCACGGAGGAACGCCATCAGGAATAGATAACTCTGTTGTCACTTACGGAGGATATATTAAGTACAAAAAATCTGAAGGAATTCAACAACTGAGCATTGATTTCAAAATTCCCCTATTAATTGTAAATAGTGGGAAAAAAGCAGAAACAGGAAAAACAGTTCCCTATATCAGAGAACAATTAAAGAAAAATCCTGACCTTGTAAATCCAATTTTAAATTCGCTGAACAAAATATCTGAACAAGCCCTAATGGCCCTGCAATCTCACGACCTTCAAGAAATAGGCAGATTAATGACTAAATATTATACAACGCTTAAAAAATTAGACATATCAACTCCAGAATTAGACAATATTATTAAAATAGCCTTGGAAAACAAAGCATTAGGCGCCAAGCCAACCGGAGGCTGGGGTGGAGGCTGCTGCTTAATTTTGGCTAAAAACCAGCAAGAATTAGTTAATTTGAAAAACAAATTCAAAGAAGTGGGATTTGATTCTTTCCAGGCTGAAATTGGAATTGAAGGCGTAAAAATAATAAACTAAATTAATAAAATCATGAAAGCAACAGCAATAGCCAATTCCAATATCGCCCTGGTTAAATATTGGGGCAAAAGAGATAAGAAATTAATGCTACCTCAAAACAGCTCTATTTCTATAACGTTGAGCGACTTAAATACAGTCACAACGGTTGATTTTAATAAAAAATACAAACATGACACTTGTGTTCTAAATAACAAAAAGCTAAAAGACGGCAAAGAATTGGATCAGGTTGTTAAACATTTAAATTTAATTAGGAAAATGTCAAGAATTCGATACAGGGCCAAAGTGTCAAGCAAAAACAATTTTCCTACTGCAGCAGGATTAGCAAGTTCTGCCAGCGGGTTTGCTGCCTTAAGTTTGGCTGGTAGCAAAGCAGCGGGATTAAATTTAAATCCCACAGAATTATCCATACTGTCAAGAATGGGCAGCGGTTCTGCAACCAGAAGCTGCATGGGGGGATTTGTTGAGTGGACAAGGGGTAATAAAAAAAACGGGATTGACAGTAGAGCCAAACAAATTGCGTCCCTAAAACATTGGCCCAACTTCAGAATAATAACCACCATTGTATCAACAACAAAAAAGAAAATATCTAGCAGGGTTGGAATGGAACAAACGGTTAAAACTTCCCCCCTGTATCCCGTTTGGCTAAAAACCATAGAAAAAGATTTAAAAGATGTAAAACAAGGGATTCTTAAAAAGAATTTAACTTTGGTTGGAAAAACAGCTGAACAGAACTGTCTTAAAATGCACGCCACAATGATGACAACTCAACCATCGTTAGTTTATTGGATGCCAGCAACCCTGGAAATTATTCACGCAATTACCTCTTGGAGAGAAAGAGGGCTAGAGTCCTACTTCACAATTGATGCTGGCCCACAAGTAAAAGTGATTTGTTTAGAAAAAGATGCCATTAAAATTAAAAAGGGGTTAGAAAAAATTAAAGGAGTCAAAAAAACCCTTATTTGCAAACCAGGAGATGGTCCTAAGATAATTAACAAGCATTTATTCTAATATGATTAAAGTTTCTGCTCCTGGAAAATTAATGCTATTTGGCGAACACTCTGTGGTTTATCAAAGACCATGTATAGTTACTGCCGTAAACTACAGAATGAGCACAATCCTGGAAAAGAGAAATGACGATAAAGTTGTTTTAAATGCTCCAGAAGTAAATCTCTTGAATTATACTGCTTCTTTAGCGTCTCTTGATAAACTTCACCCAAAAGAAGCGCAGTTCGCAATAAGGGCGCTTTTTAATTTCTTTGAAAAATACAAAATACGGAGTGGAATTAATATTCAAACTAAAAGCGATTTCAATAGCAAGGTTGGCCTGGGAAGTTCTTCTGCGGTTACGGTCAACATCATTAAAGGATTGTCTGAACTGCTTGGAATAAAAATGAATCAAGAAGAACTGTTTGAATTATCTTATAAAACAGTTTTGGACATCCAGGGAGTCGGTTCTGGATTTGATGTAGCAGCCGCAATATATGGCAAAACGCTGTTTTTTAATCTCAAAGAAAGGATTTTTCGATTAATTGAAACAGAAAAATTGCCCATAATTATTGGCTATACGGGAATCAAGGCAGACACTACCACCCTAGTAAAAATGGTCAAAGAAAAACTCGATAAAGAATCTGGGAAGATTAATAGAATATTTGATGAAATCACAGAAATAGTGAATTTAGCTAAAATAGAGATAGAAAACTCCGATTGGGAAAAAGTTGGAGAGTTAATGAACCTAAACCAAGAATTATTAAGAAAGATTGATGTTAGTTCTAAAGAATTAGAGTCCCTAATAAGTGCTTCTTTATCTGCCGGTGCTTACGGAGCAAAATTATCTGGTGCTGGAGGTGGAGATTGTATGATTGCTATTGCTCCTTCAGATAATTATCATAATATTAAAGATGCAATTCAAAGGGTTGGAGGACAGATTATAGAAGCTGACATCCAAGCTCAAGGAGTAAAAGTAGAGGCATAGAACGATTTACAAATTTATAAATCTTAGCCATTGACAATAATCTCTTTTTAAGGTATAAATGTATTCAGGACGTGAAAAATTTGGCAGAATCAAAGGCTGTACAAAATGCGGTAAACGACCTTATAGCATTAGAAGAACAACCTCGGGGGCCCGATTCGGTAGACAAGATTAGAAAAATCTTTGAAGTCTTCTCAAACGCTGAAGACCAGGATCCAATCAATAAAATTCTAGACGCGCACTTCCCAATAGTTGCAAATCATACCTGCCCGCTATAAGCCTATATCGCTCCAAAATCTAAGAGAGAACACCATTCTCTCGCCTTTTTTTATCATCGATAAGTTATTGAAAGATTTATTTTATCGATAAATTAAAGAGATTTTTTGCGTTTTGAGTGGTAAGTGCAGCTATGGTTCCCAAATCAACCCCCCTTAATTCAGCTATTTTTTGAGCCACGTATCTCACATACAAGGGTTCGTTTCTTTGCCCCTTAAAATCTAAAGGAGGCAAGTAGGGACAATCAGTTTCAATTAAAATCCTTTCCAATGGTATTTTTTTGATTATTTCATCAAAATCTAACTTAAAAATTATTCCATTAAAACCAAGATAAAGACCCATTTTCATATATTGCTGGGCTTGCTCCCAGGTTCCAGTAAAACAATGGACAACGCCCTTAAGGTTTTTATGCATTTTAAGAATTTTTAACAGATCTTCATGGGCCATCCGGCAATGAAAGATTATTGGCAAATTTAATTCCTTGGCCAATCTGATTTCCTGCAGAAGTAAATCTTTTTGTTTCTGTTTGAATAATTCTTTCCTTCCAGCTGTCTTTGGCTTCCAATAATAATCTAATCCAATTTCTCCGATGGCTACCACTTTTCTTAATTGAGCCAATTCTTTGTATTTTTTAAAATCGAACTCTTTTTCCAAATGTTTACCCTCGTTAATATCAAACTTTATCTTTACCAAACCCGTGTCTAGATTTATGGGATGCAAACCAATAGCAGCATAGACCCCAACCGTGCATTGCTCGGCAATGTCAACAACTTCTTGAGAGGTTTTAAGATTGGTGCCCACGTTAATTATCCAAACGTCATTGTCTAAACTCCTTTTTATAACTTCATTCCTGTCTTTTTCGAAAGAAGAAAAATTAATGTGAGAATGAGTATCGATTAACATATATTATGAATATATCATTATTTTATTTGAATAAAAAAGGAGGTCAAATGATGACTTCCTATTTTTGGCATTAAAAGAACTTCAAAGACAAGATAATTTTTGGAATAAGCCTATTCTTGAGGTCTAAAAGACGTTTTTGTCTTTTCTTTTGTTTCTCTGGAGGAGAACGACCATCATCAATCTTTCTTTTCAAAGAGCTTACCTCTGTAAAATAATTAGTAAGCCTCTGAAGAAGTCCCACTTCTTTCTGTTCTAGTGTTTCTAACATTTTTTTTACTTCCCGCTTCTTAGTAACGGCTATTTTCTCACAGATAAAAATCACCTTTGAAAAAATAGCCGTTACTAAGATATGATGTCTCTTAAATTCGCCACTGTTTATTTTGTTGTTAAAGAACAAAAATCTCCCATTGGATTGGGAGATTTTGAATTTGTTTTTATCTAATTATTAAATCTCCCAACCAAAAGTAAAATGCGAAAAGAGCCAAATAAGGCTGGATGGGAGAATAATATTAATTTTATTTATCTGAACATCTAACATAATAATATTTATAATAACAAAGAATTAAAAATATATCAAATTAAAGCTGGGGAAAAAGAATTTCTCCTTTCTTTTCTTTGATTTGTTTAAATATCTTTTCTGATGTTTGGGGCAAAAACGGCCCTAACATCTTGGCAATATAATTCAAAGCCAGCAATAGGTCTTTGACTACTGCTTTTTGATTAACTGATTGCTCCCAAGGCTTGGTTTGCTCAATGTATTTATCGCAAGATCCGATTAGTTGCCAAATGGCAACCAAAGAATCATTAAATCTCAAATCCAGCAAAGCATTATTACGCTCTTTTTGAGCTTCTTCTGCTGCTTGTTTTATTTGAGCATTTTCAATATCATTCCCAATCTTATCAATATTCAGTTTACTGGCTAAGGTTATGATTCTAGCCACTAAATTGCCCAAGCCATTAGCTAGGTCAGCTTTATATCTTTCTTCAAATTTCTCGTAAGTAAAATCCCCGTCTTGAGTCGACGGCATTTCTCTTAAAAGAAAATATCTGACTGGCTCAGTGCCATACTTTTTGACTAAATCAAATGGATTGATGACATTGCTAAGGCTTTTAGACATTTTACTGCCATCAACGGTAATGTAGCCATGAGCAAAAAGCGATTGAGGCAATTCAATTCCAGCTGATAATAATATGGCTGGCCAATGAACAGCGTGAAATCTTAAAATTCCTTTTCCAATAATATGAAGATTAGCTGGCCAGGTTTTTAAAAATCTCTTTTCATCTGAACCATAACCAACAGCAGTAATATAATTGGCCAAAGCATCAAACCAAACCCAAATTACCTGACTGGAATCTCCTGGAACAGGAATCCCCCAGCCGTGAGCTCTTTCGATCGAGCGGGAAATACAAATATCTTCCAAACCAGAATTAATAAAACTTAAAACTTCATTTTTCCTTGTTTGGGGTATTATTTTAAACTTGTCTGTTTCAATTAGTTTTTTTAATTCTTTTTGATATTTGGAAAGTTTAAAAAAGTAATTTTCTTCTTCAATTAATTCAGGAGCTATTTTGTGTTCGGGACACAGGCCGTCAACTAACTCCGACTCTGTTAAAAAAGTTTCGCAGCCAACGCAATAAAGGCCTCGATACTTCTTTCTATAAATATCTTTCTGGCAAGCCTTCCAAAGTTTTTCTACGCCCAAAACATGTCTTTTCTCAGTGGTTCTAATAAAATCATCGAAAGACAGATTCAAAATATCTTTTAAATCATAAAATCGCTTGGCGTTTCGATCAACCAATTCTTTTACTGCTATTCCTTCTTTTTCAGCTGCTTGGACGTTTTTTAAGCTATTTTCATCAGTACCGGTTAAAAAAAATACATCTTCACCCAAAATCCGATGATACCGGGCAACAACATCAGCTTGAATTTTCTCTAAAGCATGGCCAACGTGAGGATCGCCATTAACATAATCAATGGCAGTCGTGATATAAAATTGTTTAGCTGATTTAGACATTTAGTTTAATGGCATTTTTTGTTCTTTTTTGGCTTTAAGAAAATCAGTCCAAAATTCAAACAAAATACTGGTAATGGGAATAGCTAAAATTGCACCCAAGACGCCCAATAATTTTCCTCCAGCTGCCAAAGATATTAAAACCAAAGCTGGCGACAAACCGACAAACTTTTTGGTTAAGATGGGAGTTATAATATTGCCCTCTATCTGCTGGATTAAAGAAAATGTACCAAGCACAAATAATGCTTTCAGCCAAGAATCAAGGCCAACCAGCATAAAAGCAATAAATCCAGTCAAAAGCGGGCCTATGATTGGAACAATTTCTAAAATGCCGGCAATAAAAGATAAAGTAAAAGCATAACTAACATTAAACACTTTTAAAGCAATAAAAGTCAGTATTCCAACAAAAATACCGCTTAATATTCTGGCGCCAAACCAACCAGCAGCTTTTGCCTGGCATCTGTTCCAAAGATTTAACGCATATTTTTCATATTGTTTGGGAACAAAAACCATTAGCATCTTTTCTGTTCCTCTTTCTTCTAAAGAAAGAAATAGAGCAATGAAGCCAATAAACATTGTTGAACCAATGCCACCAAAAATAGCCGAAAGAGCGCTTAGAATATCAGTTGAAGCGTTTTGTAAAAATTCACCCAAAGCATTAATAAAACTTTCCATGCTTTCAAATGCTTCTATGCCCAATCCCTTTAGAGGCGGGGCAATCCTTTCAAAATATTGAGGAAAAAGCTGGGAGAACTGCTTGATTTCAGTAAAAAGTATTGGAAAAAGCCAATAAATTGCCAAAGCTAAAATTCCAAAAATAGCAATATAGACAAAGACAACCGATAATGACCTGGATAAACCTCGATGATGCAAAAAATTAATTGCTGGCTCAAAGAGAATAGAGATAATTAAGGCAAAGCCAGACCAAACCAAGATATCTCTTATTAAATAAATAATGTAAAAACAAAATGCGACCAAAGCAATTTTTAAAATAGTTTCCCAAGAAATATCTAAAAGTTGAGTTTTCTGGTTCATAATTTTAAATCTTCAATATTTTTTGAAATTGTTTTTTATCTTCAAATGGCCCGATTAAAGCTAAATTAAGCTTACTGGGTTGGAAAAGATCATTGGCTACTTTTAAAATATCATCAGCTGTAACTTTTTCAATTCTGGCGATTTCTTCGCTTGGCGAAATGATTTTATTCGTTGATAATTCCTGGTTAGCGTAAAAACTTGCTTGAGCGTCAGATGATTCTAAGGATAAAGAAAAAGATCCTTTAATATTATCTTTAGCTTTCTGTAATTCTGATTTAGAGACCCTTTGCTTTTTGATCTTGTAATATTCTTTCAAGACAAGATTGATAGCCGATTCAACTTTCTGATGATCAACTCCGGCTTGAGTCACTAAAAAGCCGGTGTCGGTCATTTCCTCAGCATTGGTCTTAATGTAATAAGCCAAGCCTTGTTTGGCTCTGACCGATATCCAAACCCGAGAACTCATATAACCGCCTAAAATCGTAGCTAACACTAATTGGGCATATCTTAGGGGATGAAACATATTATAACCTCGAACGCCCAAACAAAAGTGAGTTTGATCTGTTTTTTTGTAATGAATTAAAACTTCTGGATTTATTTGTTTTTCAATTGCTTTTAACCGTGGCTTTGGCTTTTCAACTTTAATTCTTTCAAAGCATTTCTTCGCTTTTTGTTCAGCTATTTGTGATTCTACATTTCCAGCAACACAAACCACAGTATTGGGAGCTAAATAATGTCTTTTTTTGTAATCTATAAATTCATTTCTTTCAAACCGCATTATATTCTCTTTTTGCCCAATAATCGGCCAACCAGCTGGCTGATTGCCGTAAAGCAATCTTTCCCAAACATCTTGGATGTAGGCCATAGGAGTGTCTAAATACATTTTCATTTCTTGGACAATCACTCCTTTTTCTTTGGCTATTTCCTTTTCGTCAAATTGGGAATTTAGAAAAATATCAGAAACCCAATCTAAAACAATATCTAAGTTTTCAGAATTAGCTTTAGCCCAAAAGCCGGTTTGTTCTTTACCGGTAAAAGCATTATACATTCCGCCGATTCTATCCAATGGCTCAATTAAAGCAGTAGTATCTGGCCTTTTTTTGGTTCCTTTAAAAAACATGTGCTCTAAGAAATGGGAAATTCCATTGATTTCTTTAGTTTCATTCTTGGAGCCGACTCCCACCAAAACCAAAACCGTTACTGCCCGAGTTCCTTTCATCGGAACAGTAATAATTCTGAGTCCATTTTTTAAAGTTCTCTTGTTGTACATTTTCAGTTTTCTAATTTTTCATTAAGAAAACTCATTAAGTTTTCAATTTTAATTCTTTCCTGCTTCATTGTGTCTCTATCGCGCACAGTAATGGTATCATCTTCTAAAGTTTGAAAATCGATTGTTAGGGCGA
>Ga0214473_10002507_pt1 | contig 22550 bp, 6 predicted proteins | sample RVTome_7_FD_203509 | JGI IMG/M metagenome (GOLD analysis project Ga0214473, IMG submission 203509) | Soil microbial communities from uranium-contaminated site in the Upper Colorado River Basin, Wyoming, United States - RVT98D197 | ecosystem: Environmental > Terrestrial > Soil > Contaminated >... | reverse complement strand
GCCGGCGCCTTGCCGGGAGGGGTCCGGCCCCGGGGTGTCCGCGCCGGCTGCGCCCGCCCCGGCGGCGTATCCAGATACCGGCGGTCGAGCCCCGCGTAGGCGTCGATGCGGCGGTCGCGCAGGAACGGCCAGGCGCGCCGCACCTCCTCGATCCGCCCCGGGTCGATCTCGGCGAGCAGGACCTCCTCGCGCTCGGCGGACGCCTCCTTCAGAATCACCCCCAGCGGGTCGCAGATGAACGAGTGCCCCCAGAACTCGATCCCCGCCCCTCCGTCCACCGGTTTCTCGAGCCCCACGCGGTTCAGCGCCGCGAGGTAGACTCCGTTGGCGATGGCGTGGCCGCGCTGCACGGTGCGCCAGGCATCGAGCTGCGCCGCTCCCGGTGTCTCCTTCTCGTGCGGGTGCCAGCCGATGGCGGTGGGATAGAAGATCACGCTCGCCCCATCGAGCGCCGCCAGGCGCGCCCCTTCCGGATACCACTGGTCCCAGCAGATGAGGACGGCGATCCTGCCCACCCGGGTGTCGAACGCTCGGAAGCCGGTGTCCCCGGGCGTGAAGTAATACTTTTCGTAATAGGCTGGATCGTCCGGGATGTGCATCTTGCGGTAGAGTCCGGCGATGGCCCCGTCGGCGTCGATGATCGCCGCGCTGTTGTGGTACAGCCCGGCGGCGCGGCGCTCGAAGATCGGCGCGATCACCACCACGCCCGCCCGGCGCGCGAACGCCCCCACCGCCTCCGTGGTCGGGCCGGGGATCGATTCCGCGAGGTCGAACGCGGCAGCCTCCTCGCGCTGGCAGAAGTAGCGCGAGCGGAACAGCTCCGGCAGGCAGACGAGCCGGGCGCCGGCGCGCGCCGCCTCCTCGAGACGCAGCAGGGCGCGCTCGAGGTTCTGGCTCGGATCCGGCGAGCAGGCCATCTGCACAAGGCCCACCGTGAAGCGTCGAGGCGTCTGCATATTCAGGAGCACCTGATTTGATGGTGCGAGAATCCAACTATAGCGCGACGCTCAGTGCGACTTCCATATCCGCTTCCCCCGAGAGTGCATCCGATCTATGATTCGCGTCGGACCGGGGCGCCGGCTCCGAGTCCACCTTTCTCCCAGGAGGATCCCATGAACATGAAAAAGGCGCTCGTGGCAGGGATCGCCGCCGCGGTCACGCTGATCGTGGTCAGCATGATCAGCGGCTTCACCATCCACGGGATGCTGCTCAACGATCTCTACGAGCAGACCGCGTCGTTCTGGCGGCCGATGGTGAAGACGCAGCCGATGACGCAGTTCTTCATCTGCCTGAACTCGGCCAACGTCGTCGCCGGCCTGGTCCTCGGGTTCCTGTACGCCTGGGTGCAGGGGGGCTTCACGGGATCGCCGGCGGCGCGCGGGTTCAAGTTCGGCATGCTGGTGTGGATCCTGTCGCTCCTCAGCCTGATGAGCTCGTCGATCGTGTTCGACCTGCCGCTGCAGATCTATTTCGGCTGGGCGCTCGACCACCTGCTGCTGACGGTGATCCCGGGGATCGTCCTGGGCGTTACCTACGGCTCTCCCTCCCGCCAGACGATGATGGCCTGAGGGCTCCGCTCCCGGCGTGCCTTGCCGGCGCCCGCCGCCCCAACCGTATACGATTCGCGCTTCCCATCGCTCGACGCTCCATCCCTGCGTCCGGTCCCCAAGACCGACCCGTAAGCGCGCCTGCGGAAAGACACGGTTCTCGGGCCCCCGGCCGGCCTACTTCGGCAGGAACTTCATCCTGCACTTGAGGCCGGCGGGAAGCTTGTAGTTCGGGTTGGGGATCTCCAGGCGCACGCCGAACGTGCCGCTGGCGGCGTCGACCACGCGGTCGACGACCGTGACGCGCGCCGTCTGCACGCCGCCCACGGGGGCCTCCGGCCTGACCTCGGCGCGCATGCCGATAGACACCTTGCCGAGCAGCGACACTGGGGCGAACACCTCGACGCGCAGCGGGTTGATCTGCGCCAGCTTGAGGATGGGGGTCTGCTTGGCGAACTCGCCCGGGGCGAGGAAGCGCTCCACGACCACGCCGTTGATCGGGCTGGCGATGGTGCGCATGTTGAGCGCGGCGGTGGCGCGCTGCAGCTCGAGCTCGGCCAGGCGCTTGTTCTCCATCGCCTCGAGCAGGCTCCTTTCGGCGATGATCTTGGTGGTCACCGCTTCGTCGAGATCGCCGGCGGGCACGATGTCCTTCTTGAACAGGTCCTCGGTGCGCCCCAGCTTCTTGTTGCTGAAGTCGAGGCGGGCCTCGTTGGTCTTGATCGCTCCCTCCATCTGGGACCGGTAGCGGGCGCTCTCGACGGCCGCCTTCTCCAGGCTCGACTCGAGCTGGGCCAGGACCTGCCCCTGCTTCACGAGATCACCGCGATCAACCGCCAGACTCTCCAGCACCCCCTCCACCGGCGAGCTGAGGTTGACCACGACGAACGGCTCGATGAGGCAGTCGAGCTCGCCGTCGGCGGCAGAGGGAGCGGCAGCGGCAGGCGAGGCGAGGGCGAGCAGAAGCGCCGGCAGAAGAGCCAGCCTCCAACGAAGTGCGCATCTCATCCGTAGATTCTCCCAATTGCTCGATAAAGGTCGCGTCCCTGGGCATCGCAGGGAGAGAAGATCTCCATCGCCGGCGCGCCTTTGATGAGCACGCTCCTGCGCCGCCGGGCACCTCAGAAGCCACCCGGCGCACCCGGAGCCCGGCGCCGACCATCCCCGACGGAACCGCCCGGCACGCAGCGAAGGTCCTGGCCGTTCATTCGGGCCGCCCCGAAAACGCCAGCGCCGATTCGAGCTGCTCATCCACGCGCAGGAGCTCGCGCCGCATCTGCGAGTGCAGGCGCTCGGCGGCGCGCTGCGCCCGCCGCACGGTGAGTGCGGCGACCCACGGCTCCAGCCGGCGGCTGGCGCCCGCCAGCGCGCCCCCCAGCGTCCTCCACAGGCGCGGGGAGTATACCGCGGTGATCTCGTCCTCGAGCGACACGAAGGTCTCGTACGTCCCCGGGTCTCCCTGGCGCCCGCAGCGGCCGAACAGCTGCCGGTCGATGCGCCGGGCCTCGTGGCGCTCGGTGGCGATGACGTGCAGCCCGCCGCGCCCAGCCACCCCCTCGGCGAGGCGGATGTCGGTGCCGCGCCCCGCCATGTTCGTGGCCACCGTGATCCGCCCCGGCTCGCCGGCGCGGGCGACGATCTCCGCCTCCTCGCGGTCCTGGCGGGCGTTGAGGATCTGGTGCGGGAGGGCGGCCTGCGTCAGCAGGCGGCTGAGGTGCTCGGAGGCCGCGACCGACCGTGTGCCGACCAGCGCCGGGCGACCGGAGCGGTGCACCTCGGCGATGCGCGCCACGATCGACCGCCATTTCGCCTCCGCGGTCGAATAGACGCGCTCCCCCAGCGAGCGCCGGCGGAGAGTGCGGTTGGTGGGCACCCGCACCACCGGCAGGCGGTACACCGACCACATCTCCCCGGCCACCTCGCGCGCCGTGCCGGTCATGCCGGCGAGCAGCAGGTAGCGCCGGAAGAAGCGCTGGTAGGAGATGCGCGCCAGCGGGTCGTGCTGCGCGGTCAGGGTCACCCCCTCCTTGGTCTCGATGAGCTGGTGCAGGCCGTGCTCCCAGGAGCGGTCGCCCATGACGCGGCCGGTGTACTCGTCGACGATCTGCACCTTGCCGTCCTTGACCAGGTAGTGCTTGTCGCGGTGGAAGAGGTAGAGGGCGGTCAGGGCCTGACGCACCAGCTCCTCGCGCCGGCGCGGGCCGCTCCACACGCCGCCCAACCCGCGCGCGCACTCCTCGAGGAGCGACTGGCCGGCCCGCGTGATGTGGACCAGCCGCTCGCGCTCCTCGATCCGGTAGTCGCGCCCGGCCCGGAGCTCCAGCGCCAGCGCCAGGGAGGTCTCGTACAGGTCGACCTCGGCCGGGCTGCCGCCGGCGCCGCCCGAGATGATCAGGGGCGTGCGCGCCTCGTCGGCCAGCACGCTGTCCGCCTCGTCGACGATGGCGTAGTGCAGCCCGCGGTGGAGCAAGCGGTGCAGGCGCGCCGGCTCGCCGCGCAGGCGCTCGAGCTGGAGCTGGATGCGGTTTGGGGTGCGTCCCAGCACGATGCGATCGCGCAGGTAATCAAAGGTGACTTCCTTGTTGGTGCAGTAGGTGACGTCGCAGGCGTAGGCGGCGCGGCGCGCCTCGGGGGTCAGGCCGTGCACGATGACGCCCACCGTCAACCCGAGGGCGCGGTAGATGGGGCCCATCCATTCGGCGTCGCGGCCGGCCAGGTAGTCGTTGACGGTGACGATGTGGACGGGCAGGCCCGCGAGCGCCGCCGTGCAGGCGGGCAGGGTGGCGGTGAGGGTCTTCCCCTCGCCGGTCTCCATCTCCGCCACCATGCCGTTCAGAAGCACCCAGCCGCCGATGAGCTGGACGTCGAAATGGCTCATGCCCACGGCGCGCCGGGCCGCCTCGCGCACCAGCGCGAACGAGCGGGCGACGAGCTCCTCGCGGAACCCCTCGCGCCGCAGCAGAGGCCGCAGGTCGGCGGCCGCGCCCAGGATCTCCCGGTCATCGAGATGGCGCAGCCGGCGGCCCTGGGCGGCGACCAGGCGCGGCAGGCGATGCCAGCGGCGCCGCAGCACCCGCAGGCGGCGGATGACGACCCCGGCGGCGCGCTCGCCGGCGCGGTCGAGCCAGCTCAGGCGCGGATCCTCGCGCTCCGGGTAGGCGCCGCGCGGCGCGCCGATTCTGGCAGGGAGGCTAGACATTGGCGCGAGACCTATCCTATACACTGAAGCGCGACAGGAAGAGCTGGCGCAGGCGCCGGTATCCCTGGGTCGCCAGCGGCTCCCAGCCGTGGTCGAAGCGGATGTGCACGCGCCCCCCCACGTTCAGGAGCTGCGCGCGCGCCGGCAGCTCGAGGTCGACCTGGAACAGCCGGTCGATGGTGCGGGCGCCCTGGGTGTCGGTCGGGTCGACCGCGATGTCGCCGCCGCCCTGGCTGCCCAGGGCCGCGCTCGGCAGCTGGGCCGTGGCCCCCGGCACCAGGCGCCGGATGACAGCGGGGCCGGTTTCCGAGAGACGCTCCGCCAGCCGCGCCTCGACCTTCGGCTCACGCTGGCGGATGAGGTCGATGTCGGCCTGCGTGATGACGGCGCGCACCGTGACGACGCTCAGGTCGACCACGTACCCGAGAAGCTCCCCCTTGCGCGTGAAGCGGCCGGGAAGGTCCTCGGCGCGCGGCAGCACGAAGGTGCCGTCGGCGTGGCTGCGGAGGGTGAGCTCGGCGGCGCGCTCGCGGGACCGCTCCAGGCTCCGGCGCGCGTAGTTCAGCTCCTCCTCGATGATCTGAGCCTTGACGAGGTCGTTGGGGCGCTCCTGGGCGTAACGCGCCTCCAGCTCCTGCACCCGCGCCTCCAGCACCTGCACCTGGGTGGCGAGGAGCGGGTCGCGGCAGGCGATCAGGACGTCCCCCTCACGCACGCGGCTTCCGGGCCGCGCCACGACCTCGTCGATGAATCCCTCGGTGCCGGCGCGCACCAGCGCCTCCTCCGGAACCCACACCACCCCCTCGGCCCGGGTACGCAGCGGGAAAGGCACCAGGCAGGTCAGTATCACCAGGGCCGCCACGCCCAGACCGCTCACGGTCAGGGCGCGCCGGCGCACCCGCCGCAGGCGCGGGCTCGTGAACAGGAAGTGGATCCCCTTGACCAGAGGCACCACGCTCCAGGCGATCACTCCGAACAGAGCCAGGAGCACGCCGATCAGGAAGAACTTGCCGGCAATGAACAGGGCGATGGCGATCGACACGAACATCCGGTATAGGAAAGACGCGAAGCAGTAAGGCACGAACCAAGCCCTCTCGCCGGAGGTGGCCGGAGGCGGCTCCGCCTCTTGCCGCCCGAACAGGTAGTGCTCGCACAGGTAGGCGATGTAGGCGTTCGAGCGCGAGCGCAGGTTGGGGATCTCCAGCAGGTCCGAGAGGATGTAGTAGCCGTCGTAGCGCAGCAGCGGGTTGGCGTTGAACAGCACGGTCGAAACACCGGCGATGAACAGCGTGTTGTAGGCCAGCAGGCGCACGACGCCGGGCTCGGCGCTCACCCAGACGTACAGCGCCAGGGAGGCGAAGAACAGCTCGACCATCATGCCGGCCGCGCCCACGCCGATCCTCTGCCACTTGCTGCGGAAGGCCGAGGCCGAGGAGGCGTCGACGTACGGCATGGGCGTGATCACCAGGATCATGATTCCCATCTCGTGCACCTCGCCGCCGAAGGCTTTGACGGCGAAGGCGTGCCCGAACTCGTGCAGCGCCTTGAGGGCTGGAAACAGCAGCCACAGCAGGAACAGGTTCTGGGGCGCCAGGATGCGATCCGCGACGTCACGGGTGAGGTCGGTCCAGTGCATGGCGGCCAGGACGACGGCCGGCGCCACGACGGCGAGCCACAGCGCGGCCCCCACCCGCCCGATGAGCAGGCGCGCGACCGGCAACAGCCGGCGCAGCAGGCGCTCGGGGTCGAAGAGGGGGAAGCTCCAGGCGAACGGGCTCAGCAGGCGGCTCTGCCAGCGTCGGCGCTCGTGTTGCTCATGCCTGTGCAGGAGCTCGGCGGCGTCGGGCGGCACGTCGCACTGCAGGACGTCGCCGGCGTGCAGTTGGCTGAGGAGCTGGATCATCTCGTCCTGGGTCGGGGCGTCGTCCCCCTGGCGGGTGGCGGCCATCTCCCAGATCTCCTGCACGGTGCGCCGCCCGTCCATCAGGCCGATGAGGAAGTTGGCGGCGGGAGAGAAGCGGTGCAGCCGGTCGGTGGACATGTCCTGCAGGACGTACCAGGTCTCGCCGCGGTACTGGTGGCGGTGGATGCGGGCGTGGCCGCGGATCTTCGGCGTCAGCCCCGCCACGCGGTACCAGGAGGTGCTGAACAGAGGGCCGGTCATCTCGCGTCAACCGCGAGCGCCGGCGCGCACGCGCCCTGCGGGCCGGCGGCCCGCACGATGCTCAGGGCAGCCATGACCAGAGCTTCAAGCGCAGCCAGTCGATGGCGTGGTGGGTCCAGATCCAGATCAGGCGGCGGCGGCCGGCGCTGATCTTCCCCACCCCTTCCATGCCGGGGCGCAGGCGCTCGGAGGAAGTGTCGAGCTTCGCCTCGACCCGGAAGTAGTTGCGCCCCTCGCGTGCCGTCGACACCGGGGTGAGCTTGGTAACCGCAAACGGCAGGGGCTCGGTGGGAAAGCCGGTCAGCACCAGGCGTCCCCTCTGGCCGATCCGGACGTCATCGATGTCGCGCTCGTCCACCTGCACGACGACCCGGTACGACTCCAGGGGCGCCACCTCGAACAGCGTCTGGCCGCGCTCCACCGGAGCCCCGAGCGACTGGCTGAGATCGCCGGTCACCACCACGCCGTCGAACTGCGCCACTACCTGGGTGCGCGACAGCTCGTCGTCCAGAAGTGCGAGCTGGGCGCGGGCCTGGTCGAGCTGGGAGGTCAGGATTTTAACCTGCGCCGCGTCGCGCTTGGCCATGGCCTGCTGGTACTGCCGGGCCACCTGTTCGTGCTGGCTGAGCCACTTCAGGCGCTCGAGCTTGAGCTCGCGGTCGTCGAGCGTGCACAGGACGTCCCCCTGGCGCACCAGGTCGCCGGCCCGCACCTTGGCCTCGGCGATGTAGCCGTTGAAGGGGGCCACGGCGGCGCGCTGGATGGCCGCTTCCATTACCGTCTTCGCCGACACGCGGTATTCCCCCTTGGCGACGGCGAAGAACAGGGTGAGGAGCACGGCGCTGCCGGCGATGAGCTTGAGGGCCACGTGGCGCGGCCCCACCAGCCGCTCGGTGTGCAGGCGCAGGGCCTCTATCGCCTTCTTGATGAGCGGGCGATCCTCCCGCCGCTGCACCTCGAGGATGGGGCCGGCCAGCTCGAGCAGCGCTTCGCACAGCTCGACCGTGGCCGCATCGAAGGGGCGCTCGGCGGGGCGTTCGAGGGTCAGGACGCCGACGAACTTGTCCCCGCCGCGCAGCGGGACGGAGCAGATGGCGCCGGCGCCGTGCTGGCCGGCCAGCTCGGCGTGGGCGCGGGTGATGAGGGGGGATGAGCCGGGCGGCTCCGGATAGACGGTCACCGCCTGCTGGTCGAGGGCCTCGTCCATGACCGCCTCGATGGCGCGCACCAGGTTGGCGCGTTTCTCGAAGCGGGAGCTGTGCGACATGGCCCTCACCTGCGCCTGGCCGCGGCGCACGAAGCCCAGGCTGACGCGGTCGCACTTCAGGCGGGTGGCGAGATCGGTGACGAAGGCGGTGGCGGCCGCGTAGAACCCCGGGTGGCTGACGGCCACGGCCACGAGCTCGAGTACCGTCCACAGGCGCTCGCGCGGGCCCGCGTCGCGCTCCGCCTCCCGGCGTCGCGTCAACACCTCGAGCCAGGCCGAGCCCCACTGCAGCTGCTGCATCACCGCCTGCATCTGGGGCTCGGGACGGGCGGCGATGTCAAGGGCCACCACTCCGTGCACACGGCCTTCCGACTGGATCGGGTAGGCGACGCCGTAGCGCTCAGGACCGCCGCCGGGAGCGGCCGCGGGGACCTTGACGACCAGGCCGTGGCGTTCTGAGAGCGCCCGCTCGGCCACCTCGGCCAGGTGTTTGAGGTTGCGGCGAGCGTCAGGCCAGAAGGCGACCGGCGCGAAGTGGCCGTTGTCCCCCTTGCCGAGGACGACCACGCCGGCGGACACGTCCGCGACCATCCGGCACTGGATCGCCAGCCAGAAGCGGCAGAACTCCTCGCGGGTCGCGGCCTCGGCAAATCGGGCCCACAGGGCGTGGTCCTGGCCTTCGGTCCGAGGACCGGGCGGGCGGGCCTCCGGTTCGGCGGCGGGCGGATCTTGCCGGGTGTCGCGCTGCAGCGGGTCCATGCGGGGTTTCCCCGGCCGGCGAACAGCACGCTCCACCGGCCGGCCTCAGGTCCCTGCGCTTACTTGCTGGCTGCCGCTTCTCCTGATCGGCGCGCCTCGACCTCCAGGGCCGGGAAGCGCGTCTCGTACTCGCGGATGGCGCTGGCGAGAAGGCCCGCCAAGCGCTTGGCCGCGAACGGGCTGAGTATGATCCGGTCGGTGAGCTGGACCGCGACTTCCTGCTGCTCCCTGTTCCATGCCTGGTTGATGCCGAACATGAGAACGACCTCCTCGCGCGTGAGCGACACGTTGCACACGTTGGCGTAGGAAGTTTTCATGTTCGAGTCGTCCCAGCGGATCTTGGGCGTCGTGGCGGGGTTGGCGGTGCTCGGCTTCATCGGGACCACGGATTCACTGCGGCTGTCGGCCATGCGATGTCCTCCTCGGACACAGGTTGCGGCGCGCGGCGGCAATGCAGGGAGACCCCCTCCCTAACCCGCCGTGAACGCACAGTTAACTTTCCAGGAATGTCGTAGATGGAATATTACCAGAATCCGCCCGGAAACGGAAATGCCCCTCCCCGGCGGCCCCAGTCCCCCCCAAAAATGTGCGCCTCTCCCGGGTGGGGGCCCGGCGCCGCCTCCCCCCGGCCGCCCGTCAGTCCTCGTGCCGGGGGCGGGCGAAGCGGAACTCGGGGAACGCGGCGCCAGCCTGGAGGGTCGCTCTGGTGGTTCTCGGTCGTGTGCCGCCGATGCCACGCTCGAAGTCCCAGTCGATCAGCCGGGCGGCGCCGGCGCGGGCATCCGGGCGGCTCGTGCCCGGGCCGGAGGCGGTGCTCGCGAACGGGACGACATCCGGCAGGATGGCGTCGTCCGCGCTGTCCTCCGTGTCCTCACCGGTGAAGTCCGCGAGGTTCAGCAGCCGATAGTTCGTGGCCAGGGCCTGGAAGGCCTGCTCCGCGGCCCTCGACCGGCCGTCCGCACCCAGGCTCAGGATCCGCGCCTCGAGGGGGGTGCTGGCGGGGGCCTGCGGGGCGGGCGGCTGGGTGCGCCGATCCTCTTGCGCGCGCATGCCCGGGCTCGTCGGCTCGGGCTGGCTCAGCAGCGTCGAGCCGGCGAGGGGGGCGACGTCCGTGGCCGCGATCGATGTGCTCTGAATCGCCGGCAGCGGCAGGAACGCGGGGTCGTCGGTCATCACCGTCACGGCGTCAAACGAGCTGCCGCCGCCGCGGGTAAACAGTCCGAAGCCGCCGTCGACGACGAGGGCGTTGAACACGTAACCCAGGACCACCTGACCGTTCAGCGACACGCTGACCGTGGTGCCCTTGAGCGTGACCTTCAGGTCGTAATCGGTCCCGGCCTGGATGGCCCGGGGCGTGGCGGCGTCCACCGTCCATCCGCGCCTTTCGGTGTGGTGTCCGATGACGACGTTGCCTGTCTGTCTGTCGATCGCCACGAACTTGAAGTCGTTCGGGCCGTATTGGTCGAAGACGAGGCCGCCCATGGTCTGGGTGCTCAGCTTCGCGGACAGCTCGAGGTAGGAGGCCGCCTGCAGCCCCTCCTCGAGACCGAGGTCGACGAGGCTCATCGCTGTGTCGGACCCCGCCCCTGTGGTCCCGGCGTAGCGGCCGCTGAGGACCTGCCAGTTACCCGAAGTGAACCCGGTGAACAAATCCGCAGTGCCGTCGTTGAAGTCGTCGGTGTGTTTAAACGTGACCTGGGGCGGCAGCACCTGGACCGCGATGTTGTCGAACGATCCGCGCGCGCCGTCGGAGCCGACGCCGACCAGGCCCCAGTTGAGGCCGTAGGTGACGCCGCCGATCACCCGGGGCGCGTACGCGTAGCTGAAGTACGTCGTGTTGTCGACGCCGAGCGTCACCGTCGATCCGTTGATCGCGATCAACACATTGTAGTAGGCATCCGGCTTGATCTGCACGTTGGACTGGGCGTCCACGACCCAGCCCTCCGCCGTGCGATGGCCCATCTCGATCTTGTTGGTCGAGATGTTGATGCCGGCGAACTTGAAGTCGATCTCGTTCTGGTAGTCGAAGATGACGTAGGCGTTCGCCTTCCAGCCCGCCTTCGGCTTTGTCGCCTTGATCTGCGCCACGATCTCGAAGTAGCCCGGTAGCTGCTGGTTGACGTAGAAGACGCCGACCGCGTCGCCCCCTGTGGGCACCGCCGAGACCTGAAGCGCCCCGCCGCCGATGGTCCAGGAGCCGCTGTCCGGCGCGAACCCGGCGGCGGCCAGGCTCGTGGTCCCGTTGAAGTCCGCCGAGCGCAGCACGTCGCGCTTGCCGCCCGGAATGTTGCCGGGCTGGGGATCGGCCGGCGCGCCGGTCTGGTCCTGCCATACGGAATCCTGCTGCGTGATCAGACCGATCTCGCCGTCCGGCTCGCCGTTCCGCAGCGGTTCGTTGCCGGTGTCGGCCGCGCGCGTCGGATCGGCCCCAAGGCTCTTCGACAGGTCGTAGAGGAACTGGTAAAGCTGCGGCATCACCGTCCGGCTGACCGCGAACTCGCCGAACGGGGCGAACGGGACGATGAAGCTGTCGAACTCGCCGATCCAGTCGATGAGCCGGTCGCCGCCCGTGTTGCCGATGAGCACGTCGCGGCCCGCGCCGCCGAAGGCGCGGTCTTCGTAGCTCGGATGGGTATCAGGCTGATCGTTGAGTCCGCCCTGGCCATCGAGGTCGTCGTCGGCGTTCAGGAGGTCGTCGCCCCAGCCGCTAAACATCTGGTCTTTTCCGGTGCCGCCGACCATCCAGTCGTTGCCCAGGTCGCCGAAAATGGCGTCATTCCCGTCGCTCTTCCTGGTCCCGTAGGTGGTGGAGATTTCGTCCACGCCCTCGTTGGTGGCGAAGTTCAGCAAGAACGGATTGAGCTTCGTCCGTGGATTGAACTCGTCGTAGTCGGCGAACTCGCCCGCCCGCAGCAGCCCATAGCGCAGGACGTCGCCGGGGTTCGTGGGCTCGGCGAAGAAGGAAGGCAGCGCCTCCGCCCCGGACATGGCGTCGTCGCCGGAGCCGCCGTGGAGGAAGTCCTTCCCCAGGCCGCCGTAAATGACGTCGTCCGCAAAGTCGGGATCGAACAGCGGGTCATCGGATCCGGCGCTCGACGGGGTGAGGTTGAACGGAGTCAGGTCGACCGACTTGAAGATCTGTCCGGCCGAGCTGTCCGTCCCGTCGATGGTCGGATTGATGATGGCGACCTGGAGGTCTCCGGGCGTGCTGATCGTCTTGTTGACCGCGTCGACCTTGAGCACGCCGTTCAGCAGCTCGGCGTAGTCGGTCGTGTTGGTCGGATCGGGCGTGCCGGAGTTGCTGCCTTTGCTGCCGAGTGCCTGATAGCGGCCCGTAAAGATGCGGCCATCGTCCCCCAGCGCGCCGTCCATCCCCGTGCCGCCCGAGATCCAGTCGGCGCCCCAGCCGCCGATGAGGTCGTCGTCGTCGCTGTCGCCGAACAGCGCGTCGCTGCCCATCATCCCGTAGACGAAGTCATCGCCGGACTCGCCGTGGATCTCGTCGACCCCTCCGATGTCGTTCGCGGCGCTGGCTGCGTCGAAGTCGGGTCCGCCCGGCGTGTAGTCCAGCAGCTCCACCGCCCGCGGGACGATCCGCCGCGTGCCGCGGTCCTCGCCGGAAGCGGACTGATCGTAGCTGAACTGGAGGAATCCGCCGCCGTCCACGTGCGCCGTGCCGACCAGCCGGTAGATGTTCGCATTGTCGCCGGCGATGACGTCGGAGTCCCGCCCGTGGCGCTCGTTGAGGACGATCGTCCCCTTGTTGATGTCGCTCACCAGATGGTTGCGATCGATGCGCGTGCCGGCGCCGCCGAAGATGATGTCCTCGCCGTCCGGCCTGAGATCCGGCGTGGCCAGCGTGAACAGGCTGGAGCTTCCGCCGATGATGTCGTCCTGGCCGAGGCCGCCGAAGATGACGTCGCCGCCGCCGCCGCCCTCGATGTAGTCGTCGCCGTCGGTCGCGAGCTCGAAGGATGGCGTGATCTGCAGCGTGCCGATCGAGGGCACCGTGAGCGTCGGGGTCAGGGCGATGTCGGGCGCCGGCAGGCGCTGGGCGCCGACCGGGGCGAGACCCGGCTGCGGGTGGGTGATCCGGTTCATGGCGCTCACGCCCACCGCGCTCTCGATGGAGCCGTCCCCCTGGATGACGTCGTCGCCGAGCTGGCCGAAGATCACGTCGTGATCGGGGCCGCCGGCGATGTAGTCGTCGCCGAAGCTGTCGAGGAGCTCGGGGATGAGGCCGGCCTCGATGTCGAAGGAGTGATAGAGCTCGACGGTCACGTACTCGGCCCACGAGGGCACGGAGCCGTCCTGGTTCCGATAGTTCCGTGCCACGCTGTCGACCAGCACCTCGCCCGCCTCCTCGCCGGGCGGGACCTGCGACAACCCCTGGAGTGCGGCGGGCAGGTCGTTGCGGCTGTAAATCATCTGCCCCTTGAGCGTCTGGAATCGTGGATTGGTAATGTCGCCGACCCCGGACACGTTGATGTCCCGGCGGAAGAGCCGCACGACGTCGCCGAAGATCAGGTCGTCGCCCGCGTCGCCGTCGATGTAGTCGCCGATGCTGTGGCCGCCCGGGCCGCCGATGAGGATGTCCTCGTCCGGGCCGCCCTCGAGGATGTCCACGCCCCCGAGCGTCAGGTCGCGGGAGATCACCCAGGTGGGATCGACAATCTGGCTGCTGATCCTGTCGCCGCGGCCGCCGAAGCCGAGGACGGCGATCAGGTTGCCGAGGCCGTCGAGGTATTGCACCCGCCCGAAGTCGCCGAACACGATGTCCTTGTTGTGGCCGGCGATGATGTCGTCGTCGCCGAGGCCGCCGAAGACGACGAGCGGCAGCGTCGACGCGGAGGCGCGCACCGTGTCGTCGTCGCTCGCGGTGAGGCCCGGGTCGACGGGGGAGACGGACGCCGCTCCGCCCATGGTGTTGAGGGCGAAGAAGCCGTCGTCGCCGGCGTTGTCGAGGTCCACCGTCACCGAATCGTCGCCCAGGCCGGTGTTCAGCAGCGTCATGGTGCGCTGGCCCGGCCGCGTGTGGGTCCCGTTGATGAAGATCGTGTCGTCGCCCGATCCGCTCCAGGTGATGACGCCGTCGAAGAGGTTGCCGGACATGGCGACGCCGTAGGTGATGTCACCGAACGCCAGTCCCTGGATCTGGATCTCGGCGGCGTCCGTCTCGTCGAAGCCGCCGTCGCCCGTCGGCGTGCCGATCTGGTCGGTGATGGTGACATCCGGATCGCCGGCGGTTGCCGCCTCATCGCTGATCAGCAGGCGGTGGCGCCCCGTGCCCAGGTCCAGGTTGAGGTTGCCGGAGATCGCGTCGAGGTCGCCGGTCAGGAACTCGAAGACGTCCGCCTCGCCGCCGGTCGTGAAGATCGTGGCGTGGTCGAGATCGGCGTTGGAGGACACGAAGACCCGGTCGTCGCCGCCCGCGAGGGTGATGTTCGTCGCGGCATGGACGTTGTCGAGCGGGTCATTGATGCCCTTGAAGCTCCCGGCGCTCGTCCCCTGAACGTTCAGGACGTCGGTGCCGGAGCCAAAGGCGATGTTGACCTCCTCGAAGCCGTAGTAATTGATCCCGTCCATCCGGGTGGCGATCGCGGCACCGCCCGAGGCGTTGAATGCCGTGTCGCCGATCACCTTCAGGCGGCTGACTCCCTGACCCCCATCGAGCTGCCGCGTGACGCCCTGGAAGCCGATGAGGTAGGTGTCGCCCACCCGGGCAACCGAGAAGTCGGACTTGAAGGCCTCGCGCGTGCGCGACAGGTCGGCGTCGTCATTGAGGCCGTTGAGCTTGCGCGCGAGCTCGTGCTGGAGCGCCCGGCGCACCTGCTCGGAGCTGGCATCGAAGGCGAGCGCCTCGGTCACCAGGGTCTTCTGGATGGCGGGCAGGAACAGCTCGAGCCGGAAGGCGCCCGCCGTGGCGTGAACGGTGAGCACCTGGGCGTCGTTGAGGCCGGTATCGCGGCCGACCTGGGTGGTGGCGACCGTCGCCGTTCCGCCGCTGAGGCTCGCGGTATCGACGACCATCTCGGCCACGTCGGTGGACGAGAGCTCGCTCGTGAATTCGATGTCGAACTCGCCCGGCGCCACCTCCGTGAGGACGACATCGCCCGGAACGATCTCCGGGAGAGCCTCCAGCGCGAGCTGCAGCTGGGCGCGGGTCACGTTGAAGGGCAGCGCCTCGGTGACGTTCTCCGGATCGAAGTTCGGGAAAGCGAGGGTGAAGGTGCCGCCGGTCGCCGTGATGGTGAGCTTCTGGATCTCGTTCTGGTTCTGCGCCGTGATGCCGTCGAGGCGCGTCGCAGTTTCAGCCTGGCCAGGCACCGTGAGCACCGCGCCGCCGGGGAGCTCATCGTCGCGGGTCAGCGAGGCGTCGTCCACCGTGAGCCGGGCCACGTCCGTGTTGGAGAGCAAGCCGACGAAGCGGATGACGTAGACATCGTCGTTTCGAGCGACCTCGACCAGCCCGCCGGCGACCTCATCCGGCTCGAGCTCATCCTGGCCCGCCGCCACACGGAGAAGGTTGAGGTACTCGAAGAACATGTCCTCGAGCACCGCGTCGAGATCCTCGGCCGAGATGTCGTGCGCCAGCAGCCCGCTGCCGATGGCGGTGCCGTCGATCCCGAGGGTGAAGGTGCCGCCGGTCGCGTCGACGCGCAGGGTTTGTATCTCGTTGAAGGTAGTGCCGGGCGTCCCCAGATCGCCCATGCCGAGGCCGGTGAGCGAGGTCTGGGTCAACACCGCCTGGGTGTCCGCCGTATCGGCGCTGTTGTCGATGTTGAGCACGTCACCGGGCGCCGCCCCGGTCTCGGCGGTGAGGCCGAGATCGTTGATGTCGATGAGCGGCACGTCCTGCTCGCCCATCTGGTTGGTGAAGGTGACGCGGTAGACGTTGCCGCCGCGCGTGACCAGGACGTCGGCGACCGTGCCGTCGACGCCGAAGGCCGCTTCGACCACGTCCTGCAGGGCCGCCTGAAGATCCGCCGCGGACACGTCATGGTCCAGCAGCGGGGTGAAGTGACGGACGCCGTTCACGACGAAGCCGGCCTGGAACATCCCTCCCGTGGCCTCGACCGTGATCTGCTGGATCTCGTCCACGCCGCCGATGAGCGCGACCGGATCGGGTTCGGAGCCCTTGCCGAGCGTCAGTGCGACCGCGCGCGGCACGTCGCCGGTCACGGCCAGGAGCGCGTTGATCCCGGACAGCAGGTGGGTGCTCGACAACAGGCTTCCATCGGAGACGTTGATCGTGTCGGCGCCCGCGCCGGAGTTGAGGAAGGCGTGGCCGGAGAGCCTGTGAACGAAGAACTCGTCGGCGCCCTCGCCCGCGTTGATGGTTGTCGCGCCGGGCTGGGTGTCCTCGATGATGATCCGGTTGTCGCCGGAGCCGAGGTTGATGATCAGCTCTTCGAGGCCGGTGTACTGGATCCCACCCTCGACGAGCAGGACGCCGCCGATGAGCTGGTCGCCGCCCATACCGAGACCGCTCAGGTGGTCGGCCCTGACGATGAGCTCGGCCGTCGGCAGCTCTCCGATGGAGGTGACGTTGTCGGTGTCGTTGAGGAAGAAGAAGTCGGTTTCCTCGTTCTCGTCCACCAGCAGGTTGGGGTTGGTCTTCTCGATCGTGTACTCGCTGCCGGCGGCGACAGAAGGCACCTGGTCGGTGAGGCCCGCTTCCCACGGCCGGGAGATCTCGAGCGTCGTGAGCATCGCCGCGAGTGAGCTATCGGGGTCGCTGCCGCCGATGATGACGCGGAACTTGTTCTTGGCGGCGCCGCGGGTGATCTCAAGGGTGAAGTCCCTGAGATCCTCGGGCGTCGTGATGGCGGTGTCGAGCTGGGTCTCGAGCGCCTCCTTGACCGTGCGCTCGAGCGTCGAGCTGACGATGGTGAGCTGGTTGACGTTCTCGCCGCCCGGGGCGGTGAAGATGATCGTATAGAACGGGTCGTCGGCGTCCTTGCGGACGGTGACGCCACTGATATCGTCCAACGCTTCAAGCGCCGTCTCAAGGGCCGCGGCCGTGACGTTGGCGGGCAGGAAGGCCGTCGTGTTACCGGGCGTTCCGTCGAGGGTGAGCTTGAACTGGCCGAGGCTGGCGTTGAGGGTCAGCGTCTGGATCTCGTCCACTCGCAGCGCCTCGTCGGTGACTGTGAGCGTCGGGATCGGGTTCGAGGCGTCCACGAAGGTGACGATGTAGGTCGTGCCGGAGCCTGAAACCGTCACACTCGCTCCCGCCCCGAGCAGCGTCTCGAGGTTGGCAAGCGCGCTGAGCGCCGCCTCGATGGCCTGTGCCTGGTTGACCGAGGGATCGTCGGGCGTGAAGCCGATCGGGGCGGTCTTCGTGACGCCGCCGTCGAGCGAGAGCTTGAAGCTGCCGCCATTGCCGAAGACCGTCAGGATCTGTTCCGCCAGGTTGGTGTCGTCGACCGCGGTGCCGACGCGAACCAGGTCGTTTTCGCCCAGAATATTGGCGCTGTCGGCGAACTGGATCGGGTTGTGGTTGACGGTGTCGGCGAAGGTGATGATGAACGCGGTCCCGGCCGCGTCGACGGTGACCGACGGCCCGACCAGGAGGTTGAGCTCGTTCTCGATGTCGGTGGCGACCGTGTCCGGATCGGCGGGATTGTAAGTGATGTTGTTCGTGAAGGCTACGCCATTAAAGGTCAACCTGAAGGTGCCGCTGACCGCGTCGACGGTCAGGAGCTGGACTTCATGGGTCAGAAGGCCGGGATCGCCGTTGGTGTTGGTGGTCACCGTGAGAACGCCCTGCGTGCCGCCTTCGAGCCGCGTGTCAAGGATCGCCTCACCCGGGATCACCTCGTCGAGATCGATGGTGAGGGAGAAGGAGCCATCCACGCCGAATGGCACCGCCTGCACGGTTCCGATGGAGGGCTTGAAGTTGGTTTCACCGGGCAGGAACACCGGCTCGCGTTCGAGGTCGGCGCTCCGGTCCTCGCTGATCCCTCCCGTGATCACCAGCGGCCCCTCGAGGCTGTTGGCCTGGTCGAACCTCTTCGCGAACGACTTGGAGTCGTCGCCTTCCACCTTATGGTCGTCGGCCGCCGTTACCGTTACCGTCTGCGGCGTGAACCAGTTGCCGACGCCGAAGGCAAGTGACGCGCTCGACAGAGCAACCTCGGGGTCGAACGCCCGGATGCCGAGGAGCCCGGCTCCCCGCTGCGTCCGGGTCGGATCGGCGATCAGGTTGACGGTGACGGTCTCTCCCGTCTGCGGCGCCCTGGAAAGCACGATCTGGTAGGTGTCGCTGGCCGCGTTATCGCCGTCAACATCGTTGGCCGGCACGTCAACACCGTTGAAGAAGTTGCCGGTCTCGACCACGTCGGTCGAGCGCGCGCTCTCCAGCACCATCGCGAGGGCGATCTCGTTGTCGGCGATATCGACGACGACCGAATTGACCACGCCGACGTAGCCGCCGCCGCCGGCGGTAAGGGTCATCACCGCCTTGTGGAAGCCCTCGGTGAGCAGATCGTCGTCGCCGAAGACGTAGACGGTCTGCGCCTTGTTCCAGGCGTTCGCCGCCGCGTCGTTGTCGTCGAAGGTCAGACTCTCCACCTTCTTGAACTGCGCGCCGTCCTGGATGGCGAAGAAAAGCTGCGGGTTGGAGAAGGCATCCGCTCCGCTCAGCGCGACCGTGACGTCGCTGGATGGCTTGCTGGTCAGCGACACTGTCACGGCGTCGAAGAACGCGAGGCTGTCGTTGTCGTCGAAGGAGTCCGCGAGGGCATCGACGAACCCGTGGACCTCCGGCGCCTCGAAGGCGACGGTTTCGCCGCCCGTTTCGCGCAGATCGATCGCCTTGCCGTCGTCGCCGACGATCTGCACCAGCGTCGCCGGCAGCACGACGCCCTCATAGCGCAGGATCTCGATGCGGCTGGTCTCGTCGAGCGCCTCGATCCAGGGATTGGCGACGGTGATGGAATCGGCGGTGTTCGCGATCACGAGCCGTGTCTGGCCGATGCCGGCCCCGGCGACGACCTTCACGGTCGCGCCGCGGAGCAGGTTCTGCTCCTCCGCCTCGAGCACGAATCCGTCGCCGTCGGGGTTGATGATGAACTGGGGGAGCCCGCCGACGATGTCGAGGGTGCGCTCGCCCTTGCTGAGGTTGCTCTCCTCCACCTGGAGGGTGTCGACATCCGTACCGGCGCTGGCGCCGTTGAACTCGACCCGGTAGCTGAAGTCGCCCGCCGCGCCGATCTTGGTCACGGTGGCGTCGATGCCCTCGAACGCGTTGATGGCGTTGTCGATGGAAGCGCGGACTTTCTCGGGATCGAGCGGAATGAACAGCATCTCCTCGGAGACCTGGTCGCCGAGCCTGATCTTGAAGTTGCCGTCGGATGCGTCGAACTCCAGGATCTGGATCTCGTTCAACCCGCCGCCGCCCTCGGTGTCGACCATCACGTCGACCTTGCCGTCGCGCTGGGCGGCCACCTTTCCCTGGACGAACAGGTTGCTGATGGAATCTTCGGGTTGGCCCACCTCGAGCGACACGTCGTGGGTGATGAAGCTTTCGGCCGTGCCGACGATGTCGTTGAAGGTCAGCGCCACGGAGTCCAAGTCCAGCTTGTCGACCGTCCCCGCGATACCGGCGGTGTCCTCGAATTCGATGAAGAACGTGGTCCGGACGCGCTCGACCGTTACGTCCTTGCTCGATACGAGGTTAATCGCCACTTCGATGGCGTCGCGGAGCTGATCGAGCTCCTCCTCGCGGTTGAGGGTGCCGGCGTCGGGGCCGTCCGCCGTCTTGCCGTCGCCCCGGATGTCGAAGCTGATCGGGCCCGTGGTCCAGGGGCCGTTGAGGTCGGCGTCGTTGCTCTTCAGCTTGAAACTGCCCTCAGTGGCATTGATGGCGAGGGATTGCTTCGCGTTCTCGCCGTTGCCGCCGTCGTTGCCGACCAGGATCTCGGCGCTGCCTTCCTGGAAGGCCCTGATATACGCGGTGCGCGGGATGTTCCAGTTCGTGTCGTCGAACGTGAAAGCGATCGAGTCTCCGTCGGTCCCGAGCACGATGTCATCGACGGTATCACCGTCAATATCGAGCACGACGTCATCGACGGCATCACCGTCACTGTCGAGGGTGAACTTCACCCCGGCGGGCGCCCGGGAGGTGACGACGACCTTCGTGCCGTGTTCGGGTTTGCGGACCAGCACGACCGTGTAGTGGTCGGTGGTCAAAGGATGGAGCTGCGACACGATGGAGGCGCCGTCCGAGATGGTGATCCGGACCGCCGGTTCGTCGTCATCGGCGACGTTCGCCGCGATGCCGACGACCTTGATCCCGGAGAACTCGCTCGCGCCGGGCGCCAGCGTGCTGTCGACGGTATGCGAGATCAGGCCGCTGTGGCCGAGGAGGTCGTTGCTGACCACGTCCGGCGTCGGCCCGTTGCCGAAGAAGGTGTCGCTGCCGAGGCTGCCCGTGATCTTGGTCAGGACCCCGGCCTTGGTGCCGAGGATGAAGAAGCGGTCGTCGCCGGCGTCGCCGTCCACCTCGACGACCTCGATGCGCACGAACTGGACGTTCAGTCCCGCGCCGAAGATGCCGCTCTCGGTGACGACGAAGTCGTCGTTGAACTCGGTGCCGATGACGATGACCGTGTCGAAGCCGTCGCCGCCGTCAATGTTGACCGGCGCATTGACCGCGTACTGGACCAGATCCGCGCCCGCGTCGCCGGAGACGTCGGTGCGCTCGCGCAGATCCTCCTGAGAGCCGACCAGGGCGAAGGCGCGGATCAGGAAGCTGTCGTCGCCGTCGTTGCCGAAAAGGGCCAGCGGCGCGAGGTTGTGGTAGACCACGAACTCGTCGTTGTCCTCGCCGCCGAAGATCTTCATCGCATCGCTGATTCCGTTCGACAGGAACCCGCGCGTCGTCTCGATGGTGGCGAACGCGTCGGCGAACGGAACGCCGGCTGCGGCGTTGCGCCGCGACTTGTAGAGCTGGCCGACCTGGAAGAAGTCCTCGCCCTCGCCTCCGTAGATCTCGATGTCGAGGCGCGTGTCGTCGATGCCGAAGGCATCGTCGCCTTCGAGGGAGAAGATCTTCATGCTGTCGAGGGAGCCGCGGTAGTTGACGCGCTCGACGTGGGTGTCGGGCGAGTCGAGCACCGGCACCCCCGGCGGCTTGATCATCGCGACGAAGGCCAGCCCGTCGTTGGCCACCGCCGCGCGCAACAGGAACATGTCGGGCTGGTCGGTGCCGAAGACGATGGCGGAATCATCCGTCGTGACGCCCGAGTCGAACAGGTTGATCTGCGAATCGGTGTCGCCGCCGAAAAGGTACGCGAAGTACCTGTCCCCCTCGGGGCCGCCGTCGAGCGTCAGCTCGGCGTTGACGCCGTTGGCCACCGCCTTGGCCGGCGGAATCTCGTTGAAACCATCGGGGGCGCTCGCCAGCTCCGGCCCGTTGATGCCGATCTGGACGTTGACGTTCAGGGTGTCCTGGTCGTCATCGTCGATCGCCGGGGTGTCGGACTGGAGGACGCTACCGCCCAGGATATAGGTCGGCTGGTCGATCGACTGCACGCTGATCTCGTCGTCGCCGCCCTCGCCCGCGACCAGCAGCCTGGTGTCGAACGCGTGCAGGGCGGGCAGATTGTCGAGCTGGGGGCTGAAGGTGACGATATAGCTGCGCACCACTCCCGTGCCCAGGGGCCCGGCAACAACGCTGTCAATGAAATCGCCGCCGACCAGGCGCAGAGCCTTGAGGGCATCCTTCAACTCGCCCGCCGTCAGGTCGTAGGGCAGGACCACGGTCTGCTCGGCGCCCGGCACCGTGTCGTCGTTGGACGGATCGGTGTCATCCAGGTTCTGGTCGGCAAACTCGAGGACGAAATAACCGATGTCGGCCCGGATATCGATGCGGACGATTTCGGAGAGGGGGGTCGGGGTAGCGTCCCGGTCGCCCGCCTGCGTCTGGACCGCCGTGACGATGGCGCTCTGCTCAAGCTGCTGGTCCGGAAGATCCTGGGTCCTCAAGACGCGGATGTCGTCTTCGCCGTCACCCCCCTGGACGATGGTCATCCCGGAGATCGAGTCAACGTTCTCAGAGATGCCGAACAGCGTCTCCAAGTTGAACAGCCGGGTCTTGGGCACCTGGGCGTCGGTCAGGGTGAGCGCTTCCCAGGTCCCTCCGTCCGGATCGCTGTTGTCGAGATTGAGATCGCCGCCCACCACGAATACGTCGTTGCCCGTGCCCATCCGCACGTCGACGACCTCGACCCCCTCGTATTCGACGTGGCCGTCAATGACCTCCACGCCTCCGCCCTCGAGCGGGATCGTCATCTTCATCCCGAGGCCGCTGACGACGCCCACCTCGACGAGCCCGGTAATGCCTTCACGCTTTTCGCGGAAGGCGCTGATGTTGCCGACGTTGTCGGCATTCGTGCCGTCGGTGCTGTCGTCAAGGGTGACGGTGTCGTGGCCCGCGCCGCCGACCACGACGAGCGGCCCGAAGCCGAAGCCGTCGTTGGCGTTCGCGTTGAGGAACGAATCGAGGTCGTTCAGGGTGCCGCCGCCGACCGTGACGACATCGTCGCCGCTGCCCCCCTCGACCCGGACCGGCACGGTCACGAAGGTCGATTCGACGGCGATCTCATCGGCCCCGCCGTTGCCGAACACCTGGATGATCAGCTGATCGGTGAAGTCGTTCGGATCGTC
>Ga0214473_10002506_pt1 | contig 22557 bp, 17 predicted proteins | sample RVTome_7_FD_203509 | JGI IMG/M metagenome (GOLD analysis project Ga0214473, IMG submission 203509) | Soil microbial communities from uranium-contaminated site in the Upper Colorado River Basin, Wyoming, United States - RVT98D197 | ecosystem: Environmental > Terrestrial > Soil > Contaminated >... | reverse complement strand
GCGGTCTTCCCGACCATCCGTTGCACTCCTTGCCCTTGGGAACCGTCCTCCCCATCGGCACGAAGATGCCTCGGTGTCCATCAAATCACGTGCGTCGTACCACTAGCCGCCGGCGCCTTCACCGCTTCGGCGGTGCTCTAAGTCTACTTGGCGCCGGCGCCTTCACCGCCTTCGGCATCAACAAGCTCATCGACACAATCCAGCGGATGCGCGAAGAAGCGGCTCGGGCCCGGGAGCAAGTCGAGGCGCTCACCGCTGCCAACAGGAAGCTTGCCCAACAGTCGGCGGAAGCGGCTGAGCAGGTGGCGGCGGGGCGCGACCAGGGCGGCGACCGCCGCCCGCTGACCGCGGCACAAATGGAGTCGATCGCCCAGACGCTTGCGGCGGCGCCGGAAGCAGCTCGCGACAAGCTCGGGCCTATCCTGCAATCGCTCGGCGGCGCGGCCGGATTCGGCCCGGCGCCGGGGGCGATGACCGGGCGCGAGCTCGAAATGCTCACCCGGCTGGGCTTCGAGCCGTCACTGGGCGCCAGCATGGAGGGCGAGACCGGACGGGCGCGGCGGTTCCTGGCCAGGCGGGCTGAGGACGTCGGGGCGATCGAGGATCGCGATCGCGAACAGCGGGCGATGCGGGGGCGGGCGGCGGTGGACGAAGTGCTTCAGCGTGGCACGGGACCGCAGGGAATGGCTAATCTCCGGGCGCTGACCGATGAGATCGCCCGCGAGTATGCCCTGGACCTCGACGATTTCTTCGAGGTCACCAAGACAAAGCTGGCCGAAGAGATCAGGATTCAACGGCGGCTACCCGAGCAGGTACGGCGGGCCCGGGCGGAGGCGCTGGGCGAGTTCGCCCTGGACCCGATGCACCAAGCGTTGAATCCGGATCAGGGTTTCTTTACCAGCCCGATGCCGTTTATTCATGGAGAGCGGCCCGGCTTCAACACCCGGCCGGCCACGGCGGTCGAGTTGACCGCCCTTCGAGAGCTTTTCGAGGGGCTTCGGAACGACCTTCGCAAGGTCATCGAAGCCCCGCGTGCGGTGCACTACAACGGCCGCTACTACGGCCCGGACGGGGACGCCCAGCGGCGGCGGACGCGGAACGGGGAGACCCGCGCGGCCGACATCGAAGGGATGATCCATGGGTTCTGATCGTGCCTACGCAACAATTCACAGCCCCGAAACGTGCGCAAACGCCCAACCCATGAATCCGCTCACACTGTACGATATTCACTCGCCGATCTGCCGTCCGAGTTCCGTCCTATAACCGGATCGGCCTTCCCGCCACCGCCAGGGCCGATTCCCAGCGCAGGATACGGTAGTATTCTCTCTCCGCGAACCTGCGCCGCGCAGGAATGGGGTTCTCTAAAAAATCGCTATAAGCTACCAGACGACAAGCACTTACGACGTTTTTGCTTCTGCGCAGGACCTGGGTTGTTCGGAGAACTACGCGACCTGGATCCTCATTGCGGGGCGGCAAACGCACGTCAGTGAGTACTAGATTGGCGACGTAAAGGCGGACGTCGCAGAGGCGGTCCGGCAACGACCACCGTTGATTCACCAGCCGTGCGGCCAACCGGCCTCGGTTGCGCTTTCCCGGAAACTGGCCGCGCGCCGACTCTGACGCAAACTGACGCGTGAGTGACGCGCAAGCCGTTTCTCCAGCGAATGCAACATGTCTCATCCCACGAAAAAACCGCACGGGCGATAGCGCCAATGCGGTTTCTCGTCGATAGCGGCGCCCGGGCTCGAACCGGGGACCTTGGGTTTATGAAACCCGCGCGGCGTTCGCATTCACAAGCACTTACCGCACTGTTTCACCAAGTCTGCACGTTATCGGACGCGGACGGCGCTGGGGTATTGCCATGACCGCCTGCGGAGGTAGGCTTTCAACGTGGTTGTCCCGACGGGGACGCTTGGCGCCCGCTGAGCCGGTGGCCGTTCCTGGCCGGCTCGGTGGGCGCCGGCCACGAGACAGGAACGGAACGTATGCCCATCGAAATCTACTTGTCGGGCCGCAAGGCGAAGAGCCTTACCCAACCCGGCCCGTTCACGACTGCGGGCGAAGTGGCCGACGCGACCGACCAATTTATTGAGCTAGTGGACCGCTCGCTTTCCCTGGCGGCGTATCGCGCCTTTCAAGTTATGACCGACGAGCCCTTCGACGCCGACGCCCGCGAGGTTGCTAGCCTGGTGAGCGTGCACAGTCACGAGGCCCTCAGCGAGGCGCGACGGCTCGGCGTCGGATTAGCTAAGGGACTTACTAAACACGAGTGCGACCCCTCGGCTATTCTTTTCGTGGCCGATTGCACGGGAATCGATGGGCCGGACGACATTCGCCCGCAATGGAGGGGCATGAAGGTTGCTCTGCAGCGCGACGCACTCCGATTGCGCCAGCCGGCAACTAACCAACCGGAGGAATGGTCCCGCCCGATGAGCAAAGGCGAGATAGCGCGACGGGTGCGCGATTGCCGCACCGCCCGACCACGGGACATTCATCCCATTCTCGCCCAGTGCAAGTGCCGAAAAGCCGGTTCGGGCTGGCAGATTCGCTTGGATTTACTCAACGACCCATCCGCGGCCGCCCGGCTTCAACAAAACCGTTGGCCATAATCGACCAATTCGCCGGCCATTTTGAACCAAAGTGAACCAAAGTGAACCAATCCCGGCGGAAAGCCTAGACTTTGGCGTAAACACGCGAATACTTGGAGCGTGCAAGACGATACACGCTCGCCATCAATTCTCATAAACCGTCGCGACGCGGCGAGGCTGCTCGGGCTCGGACTGCGGACGATGAGCCGTCTCGAAAGCGCCGGTGCCATCGGCCCGCGGCCGGTGCGGCTCGGCGGGCGGTGGCTCTATCGGTTGGCCGACCTCGAAAAATGGGCAGCGAGCGGAAATGGGAAATTGCCGAGCCGCGACGAATGGCTCGCAAAGGCGGTGCCATGTTAGTGGCACTTCCCCAACGGCCGGCCGACGCTCCGCTTAGCTATATTGCTCATGCCGGGGCGCGCGCATTCGCGGCCGGCCGGCTACGGCTATCCGAAGCACTCCTGAAACTTTGGTGGCACGAATGGCGGCGCCGGCGCGGCCGGAGGTGGGCGGCATGACCGAGCGGTTTCTGAAGTTGCCGTGGGACCTGCTCGGACGCATGGACCTGCGGCTTGCGGACAAGGTCCTACTCTCCTACCTGCGGGACCGCATGAACGATAAGGGCGTCACCTGGCCGGGGACGCGCCGCATTGCTCGGGAACTTGGACTCGGCAAAGAGCATAGGGTTTGTGAGGCTATTCGGCGACTTGAGCGGGCCGGGCTGCTCACCGTGGAGCGTCGAGACAACGGCCAATCGAATCGCTACCACTTGCCCACGACCGCGCCGCTTTTGGGCGCGGTTCCGGCCGATGTTGCAGACAGCAAACCGCGCCCAAAACGGGCGCAGGGTGCGCCCAAATTGGGCGCGGAACCGCGCCCAAAACGGGCGCATAACCAGACAGACCTTAGACCAGACAACAACAACACCGTCGGCGCCGGCGATGCGAAGGAACGCAAAACACAGACATCCGCGACGACCGCGGAAGAATCGTTGGCCGCAGCTTGGGGCCGGAGGTGGTCCGCGACGGTGGGCGGCGGGGGCGTTTATCGGTGGGAACGCGGAAAGGACTGGCCCACCTTGCGCCGGGTGCTCAGCGCCGTGGGCGGGGACGTGCGCCGGGCGGCGCTGATTCTCGAAGCTTACCTGCACGATGACAATCCGAAGTTCCCGCCGCTGGACGGGCATCCGCTGAGCGGGCTGACCGTGGGCGGGCGGCTGAACCGCTACGTCGCACAAACAGCGCCAACGCCAACGGCGGCGACGGTGGAGCACCCGTTGATTCACGACGCCCGCGAGCGGTGGAACGGCGCCGTTGACTTAGCTGATGCGCGATGGGCGACGGCAACGGCCGATGCCGCGAATCCGCGAATCGGGCAGTGGCTTAGGAATGCGAAAACCGCGGCTGACTTCCTCGCTCACTTCGTGCAACGTGTGGAGGCGAATCGTGCCAATTGAAAGATTGCCGCCGCAAGACCTGGACGCGGAAAAGGCGCTGCTCGGAAGTATGCTTATGTCGTCGTCGCGAATGGACCTTGATTGGACGATTGACGACATTGTCGCAATAGTGCCGCCCGCGGCATTCTTCGTGACCGAGCATATTCTTGTGTATGCGGCTATCTGCGACGCACACGGCGCCGGCCTACCGATGGACTTGATAATGCTGGCTCCGCGACTGCAAGTGCAGTCACAGCGTGAAGGCACGTACTGGCAGGATTACACGATTGAACTCGCGGAAAGCTTCTCGGACGTGGCGAACGGACCGTACTATGCACGCATCGTCCGTGAGAAATGGCGACTTCGGTGTATCATGGGCGCGGCACACCGTGCAGTTAGTGCGTGCTATGAACTCGACGCCGACGCGACCGACGTAGGGGAAGCACTCCGGCGCCAGCTCGACGCCACCGAGGCGGCGACTGCCGCCGACCGTGAGGCGGTGCGTGTGAGTGACATCATGCGGGACGTGGACGCGACTAGCGACGCGGAAATTGTGCCGATTGCACCGGGTGACCTGGCGTATCGGCTCGGCGGTGGACTACAACCGGGGACTCTCACAGTCATCGGCGCTCGCCCATCGTGCGGCAAGACGAGCATGGGCTTGCAGTGGTGCATATCGGCAGAGGAGGCGGGCCATTCGGCAATCTTGCTCAGTGCGGAAATGAGTAACCAGCAGATAGGACAACGGCTGCGAATGATGGACACGCACGCCCGTAGCGCCGACTTCTATGTCATCGACGGCATCCGTGACTGTACGACGATTGCCGGATACATCCGCACCTATGCCAAGCGGCACGGCTGCAAGCTGGCCGTAGTCGATTACCTTGGGCTCCTGGACATCCGGGGCAAGTATGACCGCAACGACCTGCGAATCGGCGCTATCACCAAGATGCTCAAAGCGGTGGCGATGGACACCGGGACCGCGGTTGTGCTGCTGTGCCAACTAAACCGTGCGGCAGACCACGAGAACAGACGGCCGAGACTGTCGGACCTGAGGGACTCGGGACTCATCGAGGCGGACGCCGATGTCGTTGTGTTGCTGCACAAGTCGCAAATCGAAGCGGACGTGGTGCCGAGCGATGCGATTGTCGCCAAGAACCGACAGGGCCAGACGGGTGAGGTGACGCTCGAATACGACCGGCGCCGCTTCGTGTACCAGAACAAGAATTTCGTCCACGCCGGCGAGCGCGGCCGTGGCTTGGTGCTGGCCGGGTGTAGTGGCTGGAATGACGATGCGCCACCGTTCTAGCGCTCGGATATACCTATGGGGTAGGGGCATTGAATCTCTGGGCGCTTCCCCTAGGGAGCGTGCCCCTCCAGCCGCGCAAAAAAATTCACCGGTTTCTCGGGGACGTTTCCTCTTGACAACCTTCGTAGCCTAGGCTATACTTTGGCGTAAGACAAGGAGAACAAAATGGCTCAATTGCTCACAGTGCGAATCAATCCCTCGTGGCAGGCGCTGACGGCGGCGGTCGCCAAGACGACTTCGCGCACGTGCGCGTCCGTGGTGCGCGAAATCTTCGAGACCCTGGGGATGGCGATTATTCGCGATGCGGCGGATGCTGGGCTTCTCGACCAAGACGAGGTTGAAGCGGTTTTTCGAGCGAGCAAGGAGCCGGGCTTCGCGGCGGCGCACCTGCTCGGGACGATTGCCGACCGGCAGCCGAATTTTGCAGCCGGGTACGGGCTCGGCGACGCCGCTTCGCTAGAGGATGTTGCTCGGAGGGACCGGCTCCGAAGTGCAATTGCCGTTCGCTTCGGTAAAAGCTCTGGCTGGGGTGACGTCCCGCGCGACGCCGGCGGGGCCGACGTGAATATCGTGTTCTTGCGTCAAGGTGCTTTTGGCTTGCGCGGCGAGTTGAAAGTGGTCGCAGGCGAAATTGTTCGGGGAGTTGAAGCCGCCGCGGCACAACGGCTTGTGGCTGACGGCATTGCGGCGATTTTGGAAGATGATGGGGTAGGTGAGTGAGAGTTCGCGGGCGATTTGTCCGCATGGAGGATTCAATGTTACCGGCAGAAGTAGAGTTGCGGCAAAAGCGGGCCGCGGTCATTAAGCGGGCTCGGGAAAATTGGGATGCGACGCGCGCCGTGTGTGAACGCGAGAGGCGGTGTCCGACAGACGCCGAGCGAAAGTCCATTGACGACGCACTCGGCGAGGCGGACGAACTCCGGGAGGAAGTCGAGAAAATCGATTGGGCGACCGAACGCGAGCGGCGCCTGCGGGACGGTGAGGCGGAAATGGACCGGCTGGTCACCCCGCGAACTGGCCGCGCACCCGAGGTTCCCGAGGCGCGGACCTGGCGAGGTGCCGACGGCGAGTCCATTCGCGTACTTGCGCCGCAGGAAAAAATGTCTTCCGTCTATGGCTCCGATGCCGGCGCCGACATCATTGGGCGATGCGCTCTGGCCATCGCCCGGCAGAATCCGAGCGGCTTATTTCGGCCGAACGAGGTGCGAGCATTGGGGGGACTGTCGGACATCGCCGGTGGTTTCGCACTGACGGGCACTTTCGCATCGGACATTCTCGATACCGTACGGGCGGAATCTGTCATATTCCGGGCCGGCGCCCGTACACTCCCGATGGGCTCCAGGGATGTAATGGTTTTGAAGATTGACACGGACCCAACGGCATCATGGTCCGCTGAGTCAATCAGCCTGAGCGACGCGCCGCCGACGTTCGGGCGGGCGACGCTGAGGGCGCGGACCGTCCGGACATTCTTCAAGATGTCCGAGGAACTGGCCGCAGACGCGCCGAACGCTATTGAAGCGGCAACACAAGCGGCGGTGGGTGCGCTCCAAAACGCACTGGACGCGGCAGTCCTAGGCGGACCAATCAGCGGTTCAGGTGAATGTCCGACCGGTGTCCGCAACGTAACCGGCACCACGGCGCAGGCCAGCATTGCCAGTCCGCTCTATACGGATTTGCTTACTGCGGTGTACAATGCCGAACTCAACAACGCTCCGCGGCCGTACCAGCTCGTGGCGCACCCGCGTACGTGGAATACACTGGCCCAGCAGGTGACGGGCATCACAAGCGACTTGACGCAATTGGCGCCGCCGGTTCAGGTTGCGGAACTCACCAAGTTTTCGACGACCAACATCAGCATCGTCGAGGGTGCGGGCTCGAACGAATCGTACTTCCTGCTCGGCCCGTTTCAGTCTGTCGTCGTGGGCATTCGGAATGATGTGACCATTGCGAGCATCCAGTATCCGCCGTCTTTTGAGAAGTGGATTGCAGTGGCAATGCGCGTCGATGTCGTGATTCCGCGTCCGAGTTTCTTCGTCGTGGGGACTGGCATTACCGCCTAACTAGGAGATTGGCAGATATGAACCTTTCCAAGCGAACGAAAGTCACAGTGGTATCCCCCGCGGCCGCGGCAGCGCAGACCGAGATTGACAGCAGCATCGTCGACATGGCGGGATACGACGGTGTGTGTTTCTTATGTCTCACTGGCGATGTCACCACGGCGTGTGTGCTCACACTGACCGCGGAACAAAACGTCCTCAACAGTGCGAGCGGCATGGCTACCCTAACCGGCTCTGCGACATTCACCGCGGGCGCGACCGACGCGGACTCCAAGGTGTTAATGCTTGATGTGAACCAACCGCGCGAAAGGTATGTGCGGGCGAACTTGACCAGGACCGTAGCCAATGCCGTTGTCGGCGGCATCCTTGCACTGCAGTATTCCGCCGGAAACGAGCCGACAACGCACGACGCAAGCGTAATCGCCAGTGCCATGCTAACGGCACCGGCTGAGGCGTAGGAAATTCCCCCGCGGGAAAGCGCCGTCGGGCTACGATCCCCCGGCGGCGCCCCCGCGGCGGACTCGATAGTCCGAAGGGCGCGCCCGTGTCTCCGAGCGGGTGCGAAGTGCGCGGCGCCGCGGCGTTTCCCCGCGGTCTGGCCCGGCGGGTGTCCATCAACAGCATCCGCCGGGCCGCCTTTTGAAACATGGACCGCAGCGAACGCGAACGAATCCGACTAGGCGTGATTCGGACCGTGCATCCGGGCTGTGAGCTGGCGTTCCTTACGCCGGCCGACCCGTTGCCGGGCGAGGCCGCTTATCGGTGGCTGGACGTGGCCCTGCACTTCGCCGACTTCGAGTCATCGGACTTGCCGGCCGTGGGCGACCGGGTGTTTTTCCGGCTGTCCCGCGTTGGCGAAAAACCGGCGGCATCCGCGGGCTGGCTCGTGGCTCCTGCGGTTGCGCTGGACGATGACGACGATGAACAAGACGAAAAGCAGGCGAATCCCGAGGCGACGGGCTCCGGTGACGGCGGCACCGCCGACCGTGGACCCCGAGACTGTGGCGGTGGCCATGGCGGCGGCTGAGGCGTTCGGGCTGGACCTGGCGGACGTGCTGAGCGACTATCGCGACTACGTCGCCCAGTGCACCGGGTGGGGAGTCCCGGCAGCCGGGCTCGTGGCCTGGCTCGAATCGCGGGTGGCTGCCGCGAACATCCGGGGGGCCATGGTGGGCGATGCGAGAATCACTTGAAAGACGTCCACCCGGCCGCAGAAACACGCCGGAACACCCGCGCCACGCGGCCTTTTTCGAGCGCCACGCGACGCGCCGGGCTCGGGCTGTGCTCCGGGACGTCCGAAAGCGCCAGCGGGGCTCTACGGCGTTTTCACGTGGCCCTCTTGACTTCCCGACAAGCGAACCCGATACTTGTACGTATCGTACTATTCGTACAAGATGGAGGTTCAACGCATGACCCGCCTGGCTACCAGCTCGTTACGTGAGTCGCTGGCCGACACTCTGAACCGCGTGGCGTACAAGGGCGAGCGCATCGTCCTGGAGCGCCGCGGGAAGGACGTGGCCGCGCTCGTGCCCTTGGAGGACCTGGCCCTGTTGAACGAGCTGGAGGACCGCGTCGACCTGGAGGCCGCCCGCGCCGCCCTGAAGGAGCCGGGCTCCGTCCCGTGGGCAGACGTGAAGGCGCGCCTTGGGCTCTAAGCGTGGTCAGCGAGCATCGAAAGCGAGTCCGCGCCGGGGGCGCGTGCGCTACCGCGTGGAATTGAAACCGTCCGCGGAACGCGACCTGGCCGCCCTCGAACGGCGCGACCGCGTCCGCGTGGCCCGGAAGATCGACGCCCTGGCCCAGAGCCCGCGACCGCCGGGGACGGAGAAGCTGAAGGGCGAGGAAGGGTGCTGGCGCATCCGGGCCGGGGACTACCGAATCATCTACACGGTCCGCGACGATGTCCTTCTCGTTCTTGTGATTCGCATCGGACATCGCCGGGAAGTCTACCGCGGTGTAATCGGAGGGACGCCCAGTGAATGAGCGACGCCCCTGCGGTGCGTCTTACGCACCCTTCCCGGTCGCCAACCGAGCGACGGCCGCACGCTGGCGGACACGCTGTCCCTTGGAGCACACGTCATGTCCATGATCTACCATCCCAACGTCACCCGCCGCGACGCGAGCGGTGCGAAGTTCCAAACCAAGGTTCGCACTTGGTGGGGGCGATACTACGACCCCAACACCGGGCTGCTTAAGACCGTCAACTTGCGGACCGGGGACCGCTCGGCGGCGCTCCTGAAGCTGAATCAAATCGAGCGCACCGCGGCCGCCGGTGGCGACCCGTTCGCGCAGGCGGTCACCAAGCCGCTGTCCGGGCATCTTGACGATTGGGAAGCGATGCTCGGGAATCGGGGCGTGACCGCGAACCACGTTGAACATGTTGTCCCTCGCGCCCGGGCGGTGGTGACCGCCGCGGGCTGGACGATGGTTGCCGACATCCGGCAAGCGGGCGTCTGGCTGTACATCGGCACCCTACGCGACCGAGGCGTCAAGGCTCGGACCCGCGGTCACTACATCCGGGCGGTGAAGCAGTTTACCCGATGGCTTGTGGTCGAAGGGCGGGCATCGACGGACCCGCTGTTCGGGCTCAAACCGGAGCCCGTGACCGACGAAACCGAGTTGGGCATCTTCGAGCCGGACGAGCTGCGCACGCTGCTGGACAAGACCGGAGCGGGACCCGTCCGGCGCAACATGACCGCCGCGGCTCGCCGGCTTCTCTACGAACTGGCCGTGTCAACGGGCTTTCGCTCGAACGAATGTCGGACGCTGCGGTGGCTGGACATCGACCTGGGCGGCGACCCGCCGACCGCGACGGTGACCGCGAAGCGGGCCAAGAACCACGTCGCGTACGCGCAGCCGTTGACGGACTCGCTCGTTGCCGGGCTCAAGGCTTGGCGGGCGCAAGCTGGGCTCGTCGCGCCGACCGCTCCGGTGTTCCCCTACACGCCCGCGGTGGACCGCATCGCCCGGATGCTGCGGGAAGACATGGCGGACGCCGGGCTCGCCGTCGAAGACTCAGCCGGGCGACCGCGAAACTTCCACTCCCTGCGGCACACGTTCGGCACCAACCTGGCCCGCGGGGGCGTCAACCCGCGCGACGCCATGGCGCTTATGAGGCACTCAGACATCAACTTGACCCTTCGACGGTACACGCATCTTGTGGTCCGGGACGCGGCGGCGGGGATTGCCAAGCTGCCGGACCTGGCCACCAAGCCGGCCAAGCGGGCTGTGAAAGCCCGGAAGGGCTGAGCAAGTGTTTCACTTATGTTTCACTAAGAACCGGCTTTCGTTGGCTTCGCTTGGCTTCGCTTGGCGCGGGGGCTTTTCATAAGTGCTTATGGGAACGGCCTTTACGACTAGCGGCGCCCGGGCTCGAACCGGGGACCTTGGGTTTATGAATCCCACGCTCTAACCAGCTGAGCTACGCCGCCTTGGCGGCGCGCCGGAGGGCGCGTCCGTCCGTCGGCTATTCTACTCAAGCGGAGTCAACCGAAAACCCCTTGCTGGTGCAGGGCGGCAGCGGGCCTGCGGACAGGGTGCCGGCGACGCGCCGGGCATCGGCAGGCGCGTAGCCTCACGCCGCGAGCCGGCCATCTGTTGACAGTGATCAAGTTGTCAGTCGTCAGTCTGCGGGGGCGCACGTGTCCGGCTGATTCGCCGGCCGGCGGGATGCATCGCGCTCGCCGAATCGCGTGAAACCAAAGGCCGATCAGCGATCACGGCGGGCGGGGTGCAGATTGCAGGTTGTTGAGGGCCTGGCGGGCGCGCGCATGGTCGGGGTCGATCGCCAGAGTTCTCCGGTAGGCCGCGCGGGCATCGTCAACTCGTCCCACGCGGTGGAGCATGCCGGCCAGATCGAATTGAGCCTCGGCGTCGTCGGGAACAAGGCGGGCGACATGCTGGAAGTGGACGAGGGCGTCCTCGTACCTCCCCTGGCGAGCCAGCAGCACAGCCAGGCCGCGACGGGCGTCGAGATAGTCCGGATCCATGGCTAGCGCCCGGTTGAAATGGTCGTGGGCTTCCGCGGCGGCGCCGGTGCGAGCCAAGGCCAGGGCCAGATTGGTATGGGCCATCGGCGATCCGCTCTTGAGGCGCAGTCGTTCTTGAAAGTGACGAATGGCGTCGTCGAGCTTTCCCTGCTGCGCCAGAATGATGCCTAGGCCGGTGTGCGCCTCGGGGTAATCGGGCGAGTAGGAGAGGGCCATGCGGAAGTGCTCCATGGCTTCGTCGAGCTTGCCCTGTCCGATGAGGATGTTGGCCAGGTTGTTGTGGGCGATCCATGCGGCGGGGTTTTTGCGGAGCGTGTCCCGCCAGAGCGTCTCGGCGCTCTCGTAGGCCCGGCATTGATTCCAGGTGAGGCCGGCGAGCACGACGAGGCAAGCGCTTGGGGCGAGCCATCGCCGTCCGAGGCGGAGCACGTCTGCGGGCGGGTGGACCTCGCTCCCTGGAGTCGGCGCCTCCAGCTTAAGGCCCGTCGCCGCCAGAGCCGACAGCAGGGCGATGGGGCCGATGCTGGCGAGGTATTGAAAGTGGTCGGCCACGTAGGAGTAGCGCATGAAGAACACCCCGATGAAGCCGAGCACCGGGGCGAGCGAGCCGCCGAAGTACAGCGCCGCCACGAGTGGGGCCTTGCCGATCCGCCATCGTAGAGCCCACAGGGCCACGACGACGCCGACCGCAGCAAGTGGGAAGAGGTGCCATCCCCAGACGGAGGGGTCCACGGACCAGCGGGGGTAGATGAACGTGAGTTGTATCGGCCAAACGAGCTTGTGCAGGTAGAACCACAGAATGCGACCGGCGAGCAGACACCGACCGGCGATGGAGAGCGAGGGGTCCTCGGATGCAGCACCGACGTTGTACCTCTCCACCAGGATGGTGACAGCGCCCATCCCGGCGGCCATCGCGAACATGGGCAAGACGGGTACCACGTCGCGGAGATACAGGCGATCCCGCTTCCACCAGAGAAGCAGCAGGATCACCGCGGGCAGGGCGACGACGGCGGTCTTGCTCAGGAGGGCGAGCCCAAACAGCACCAAGCTCGCGGCGTAGGCCGCGCTCGCACGCCGCCCCGGCTCGGCCGGACGTTCGAGTCGGGCGAAGCGGAGGTAGGCCAGCAACGAGAGCAAATAGAACACCGCGGAAAGGACGTTCTTGCGCTCCGTCACCCACGCGACCGACTCGACGTGCACGGGATGCAAGGCGAAAACGGCCGCGGCGAGCCACGCCCCCGGCACCGCGAGGCGGCGCAGCACCATCCATAGGAGAACGGCCGCGGTCGCGTGCAGCAGCACGTTGACCAGGTGGTAGCCGAACGGCTCCACCCGCCACAATTGGTATTCGATCCAGAACGTGGTGTAGGTGGCCGGGTAGTATTGCGAGGTTTCGGACCGACCCAGCCGCCGGCCTTCGATGGCGAGGTCCTTCCCCTCCAGTCCGTGGGCCAAGACTCGGCCTACCGCCTCGAGGTTGCTCGTCCAAATGTCGGCGAGGCCTTCCAGGGAACGGAGCGCCATGTTGTTCGTCACGTAGTCATCGTCGTCCCAGACGAAACCGCCACGCAATGCCGGCAGGTACGCGAGGAAGGTCACGGCCACAAGGGCGACGGACGCGGCCACGTCGCGGCCAGAGCGCGAGTGTGCCGGTGACCCCGATCGCGGGGTCCGCGCGCCCGCAGAGGTGCGCCCACCCTCGCGGGCGTGGGGCCCGGTCGTTCCACGGGGGGCCGTCGCGCGCTGCATTCCGCTGTCCTCCGGCGTCGGTATCGGGCGGGCGGGGACTAAGGCCAGCCTGCGGGACTCGGGCAGCGACGCCGCGAATGAGTTTATCGGCCGGGCAGCGGTGGTCCAGAAACACGCACCGGCGCGTGCCTCCGGACACTGTAGCTGAGGGTCAGGAGGCCCTGGCCTGCGATCGGTGTTCCACATCAAGTCGGGGGCGGCTTACGAGCTCGGTCTCGCTTTATCCGGTGGTTCCACGTTGCTATGATGGCATACCGGGATGGCTCGAGGGGAACGCGTTTGGCGTAGCGCCCGCCTCTGACAGGGGTCCTCATGCGTTTAACCTGCGGATTCTGGATCGGCCTGGCGGCCGTCGTCGCCGGCGTCTTTTCGGACGACGATGCGGCGTGCGCCCAGACCGTTTTCTACGTCGATGTGGACGCCGACGCCGAGCCGCACGACGGATCGACCTGGTGCCACGCGTTCCTGGACCTGCAGCAGGCCCTGACCGCGGCAAGCAACTCTCAGCTTAAGTACGAGATTCGGGTTGCGGGCGGAACGTACAAGGCGGGAGCCCCTCCGTCTACGTTGCAGTCCTTCCGCCTGAAAAGCGGTGTGGCTGTGTACGGCGGGTTCGCCGGCTGCGGCGCGGCCGATTCCGACGAACGTAATCTCATCCTCTACGAAACGGTGCTGAGCGGCGACCTGTTAGATGACGATGATCCCACCCCGTCCAGTAATTGCTGCTCGGCCAATGGCACGCAGACCTGTGACGTGTCGGATTGTGCGACCGCCGTGTGTGCCGAGCGGCTTAGCTGCTGCAATTCGGAATGGGATGAGCTGTGTGGTGCGGCGGCACGGGTGCTCTGCTGCGGCCCCTGTGGCAACCGCTGCGACAATACAAAACAGATCTTGCGGGGTGACAGCGCCGATGGCACGGCCGTCCTCGACGGGTTCACCATCACTGGCGGAAATGCCAACGGCCCCAACCCCCGCGATCGCGGCGGGGGCTATTACAGCACCTTCATCGCGCCAAGTCGACCGGTCATCCGAAACTGCGTTTTCCGAGGCAACGCCGCCTTGGCCAAGGGAGGGGCGATGGCCAACGAGCGCTCCGACGTGCAGCTCATCAACTGCCTGTTCGTGGACAATGTCTCCAAAGAGGCGGGGGCGATTTACAACAGCACCAGCGCGCCGCGGCTCGAGAACTGCACCGCCAGCGAGAATGTCGCTTACGTCAAACAGGGCGGTATCGAGAACAACATCGACGACAGCCCCGCGATCATCAACAGCATCTTGTGGCGCAACCAGGACGCCTCCGGGATGGGGGAGTCCGCGCAGATCAACTTCACCATCGGCACGACGCTGACCCTGAACTACAGTTGCGTGCAGGGGCTCACCGGCGACCTTGGCGGCGTCGGCAACGTCAGCGACGATCCTCTGTTCGTCGATCCCGACGGGGTGGACGGCCTGGTCGGCACGAGCGACGATGACTTCCGCCTGAACCCCGCCTCGCCGCTGATCGATCGCGGAGACCCACTCCACCCGCCATCGCCGTGCGAGACGGACCTCGACCTGGAATCCCGGGTCGAAGCCGGGCGGATCGACTTGGGTTCCTTCGAGGACGGCAGCGCGGCGCCGCCGCAAGATGCCAACCTCGACCTGGGGGACTTCGCTTCCTTTCAGCAATGTATCGGAGCGGCGTCGCTCATTCCCTGCCTTTGCGCCCATGACGCCGACGGCAACGGAGTCGTCGAGGTAAGCGATCTGGCCGGGTTTATCGCCGCGTTCACCGGCCCGTCTTGATCGCTTGCCCCTCCGCCGGCCCGATGACGTCAACGGCGTGGCCACCGGGCCGCGCCATCCAGCGGCTGGGGCGGAGGCGATGGCTGAGCCCATGGAGGAGCGCACCTGCCGCGCTCATCGACGGGGCATCATCGCTCGAGCTTCCTGGAGAAGGGGGCGTTCGGCATCCAAAGAGCCGCCGGTCTTATCGTCGTAGTCCTTAAGCATTGCGGGGCATCCGCGGCCCGGTATAGTCGTGGCGATGGGACGCGGTCTGGTGGGGGAAGCGTGTGCGCTCATGGCCGCCCTGACTTGGGCGCTCGCTCTGGTGCTTTTCAAGCTGAGCGGTGAGCGTGTCTCCCCTCTGGCACTCAATCTGTTCAAGAGCGCCGTCGGGTTCGTACTGCTGGCGGGCACCTTGCTCCTGCAGGGGGAACGCTTTGATACGCTGCGCGGTTTTGCGGACGGGGACATCGCCCTGTTGTTGTTCAGCGGGCTGGTCGGGATCGCCCTGGCGGACACCGTGTTCTTCCACGCGCTGAACCTGATCGGCGTAGGGCTGGTGTCCATCATGGACTGCCTGTACAGTCCATTCGTCCTCCTGTTTTCCTGGTGGCTGCTCTCCGAGCAACTCGGCTGGCCGCACTACCTGGGCATGAGCCTGATCGTCGGAGCGGTGCTGATTTCGTCGCGGCACTCGCCGCCGGCCGGCCGGACGCGGGGCCAGCTCGGGCTCGGCATGTTCCTCGGGGCGCTGAGCATGGCCCTGATGGCCTTCGGGATCGTCATCGTCAAACCGGTGCTGGAGCAGGAGCGGGTCCCGTTGGTTTGGGCGACGACTCTGCGGCTCGCCGCCGGGACGCTGGCCCTTTCGCTGGTGGCGCTCACGTCGGCGCGGCGGAGAGCGTGCTGGGCGGTGTTCCGTCCCTCGGCGGCCTGGAAGCAGGCCCTCGCCGGCTCGATCATGGGCGGCTACCTCTCGATGATCCTGTGGGTGGCCGGGTTCAAGTACACCCAGGCCTCGATTGCGGGCGTGCTCAATCAGACGACCGTGATCTTCGCCATCATTCTTGCCGCGGTCATCCTCAAAGAGCGTCTGAGCCGTCGAAAGGTCATCGCGGTAACACTGGCTCTGTGCGGCGTGGTAATCGTGACGGTACGACCGTGAGCACGCGACGCCGCAGCCGCCCCGTGGACGCGGGGCGACCCCGTCCGCACCGCGGCCGTCCGATACGCTACGGGGTCTTGATCGGCTTTCGCGCGCTGTTGGGGGGCATGGCCCGGCGGCTGTCCACGGCCCGGTTGCCCGGCGTCAAGGTCGCGTCGGCCGATCGGCGCACCTGACCGGGCTCTCCGAGTCGGATCGGCACGGAATAGCTCGGCACCTCCGGGTCATCCGTCGCAAAGGTAAGTTGGTGGTGCCCTGGGATCGGCTCGGTGCCGGCCGGCAGGGTGACCACGATGACGTCCGCGCCGTGCCGGTTTTCGAGGCGGACCCCCGCGTCCGGCAGGGTGGTCTCCATGTGCAGGATCTTCGGTGCGGTTCCGTCGTCCCAGTGCAGATGGAGCGCCCGGTCGAGGCTGGTCGTCCGTTCGGCCGGAAAGTTCAATTGTTCCGGCGCGACCGACAGCCGGGGGGCCACCGTTCCGCTGACGAACAAGAGCACCTCTGGAACCTCCTCGACGCCGGTCGTAACGCGGAAGACGTCGCTGAACTTTCCCGGCGGGAGAGGATAGCCCACGCTGATTTCCAGCTCGTAGTGCTCGCCAGCTTCGATCTCACAGACCTGAGCTTCCAGCCCGGGAAGCCGGGCCGGCATCACCTCGGGCGTAATGGGACCGGCGTCGCCGCGCCGCAGGGTCACCGTCTGAGTCCGGGTCGGCTCGTGGCGGATGATCCGGTCGAAATTCACCCGGTTGGGCGACATGGTTAGTGGCATCTGGACACGTCCCTTGCAGCTCAGCCGTTCGGTGGCGTGGTCCGGGTCGTTGGAGGTGACGGTGATCGCCTTGGCGAAGCGTTCGGTGAAGCCGCGCGAGCTGAACGAGAACGCCAGGGTATCTGTGCTACCGGGGGGAATGGAACGGTCGGACCGACCGTTGAAGCGCGTGCCTCAGCCCCCTTTCGCCTGGATGTTGAGCATGCCAGTGCCTTCGTTGCGGATGGTAAAGGCACATTCGATGGTCTGGCCCTGCCACACAGGCGGCACGGTGATCTCTGGCTCCGGGCAGACCCAGCGAGCGGGCTGTTCCGGATCGCGGAGCTGCGTGGGGTTGGCCTGATTGCCCTTGACGGCGCGCCCTGGGGCGGCTTTGTCCGCGCAGCATGGAGGTGTCGCGTCAGGCGTCGCCGTGGGGCGGACCGGCGCAGCGGCAGCAGGGTCCGGTGTGCCCTGGGCGGCGGCGGGTCGCTCCTGGGCACTCGTCGTGCCTGCCCATACCGCTACGGCGAGGAGGGCGACGCCCCACAGGACGCTGGGAGCCAACGCCCTTATCGTTGCAAGTGGGTGAGATTTCCTCCCGTGCCGAGCACGGTCTGCGTTAAAGCTCATGGTCGGTCTCCGTCTCTTGGCTGCTGAGCGTGCCTCGCCCGGCCGTCGAGCTGCGCGCCCGGACCATTGTATCAAAAACGTGCCGGCGAGGGAGAACAAAATCGGGAAAATACGGGTCTGGACCCGCGCGGAGGGAAGTGCAACACACCAGTGGTTTATCGGGCGAAGGCCGGCGCCGCCTGCCGAGGGTCGCGGCGCTCCTCCGAGCGTCGCCGTGGTGCAGCTACGCGGGCTCCTCGACGGGAGGAGTCGGGACCGTCCAGCGGGGGGGCCGGGGTGGGTCAGATCGCTCCACTTCCTCCTTCTTGATGCTTGGGAGCCGTTTTGGGTTGGCAAAGCGGCGCCTTGCCCCGGCGAGTCCATAAACAAGCGCCGAACCTCAATCGTACGCGTCGGAAAACGATGACCAGTCTCTGCGGCGGGGGGGGCAGCGGAGACCTTGCCGCTCTCGTGGTTGTGCGGCTGCTTGCAACGACCGTTGATGACCAGGAAAATCGCGGTCATGAGCGGAAGCAGGATCGACTCGCCCATTGAAGATTCCACCGGTCGGCTCGATGAGGCTGCGGCGAGCCTGCGCATCGCCCCAAACCCCGACGAACGGGTGAAGGCGGCCAACCGGGTGCTCGACGCTGCCCGGACGGTGTGTGGCGGGACCGTCGACCTCCCGGCGCTGTCCGAAGCGGCCGGAGGCATGCTCGACGCGATCGAAGCGAGTTCGGGCTCGCCCCAGCCCGCAGGCTTGCTCGCCGCCGTCCACGAGTTCATCGATCTTGCCCGTCTCAAAGCCGTGCGCCAGGCAGCGTACCCCGCCGATATCGGCGAACCTGGTGGCCGGTGGCTCGATTCGATCATGCGGCTTATCGACCGGTCGAACTTCACCGTGGCGCGCATGTTCCGGCAGCGCGCCGCCCGCTTTCCCCGGAAGACCTTGTTCGTCGTCCCGGCGGGGAACAGCGCTACGGAGTATTCGTGGAGCCAGATCGCCGACCGGAGCCGGCGGATTGCCCGCGGGATCCTGGCCGTACTGGGCGACCATCCCTCTGTGGCCATCTACTCGCAGAACCGCCTGGAAGGGGCCCTGGTCGATCTGGCCTGCCTGACCAACGGCATCTTCAACACCATGGTGCCGGCGAACATGGTCGGGGCCCAGGTCGAGCAGATTCTGGTGGAGTCGGGCGTCCGGATGCTGGTGGTCTCCGGGGCCGATCTGCTGCAGAAGGCGATCGCGGCGTTTGAGGACGTTCCTTCGCTGGAGTGGATCGTCACGCTCGACGTCCTGCCGACCGCGCCGCAGGCCCAGTTGATTTCCCTGGACGCGCTCATGGACCGGGCCGGCTCCGTACCGGACAGCGCCCTCGAAGAGCGCGTGGCGGCGGTCCGATCCGGGGACGTCGCCACGACCATGTACACCTCGGGCACGACCGGGGCGCCGAAAGGGATCAAGTTCTCGCATCTCAACCTGGTGAGCAAGCGTTTTGCTCGAGCCGCGGCGCTGCCGGACCTCGACGAGCACGAGGTGTTTCTCTGCTTCCTGCCGTTGTACCACACCTTTGGACGGTACCTGGAGATGCTCGGTGCCGTGCACCTGGCCGCGACCTACATCTACGCGGAGAACTCGTCGACGGAGACGCTGATTCACCACATGCAGCGGTTTCAACCGACGGCCATGATCAGCGTGCCGAAGAAGTGGATCGATCTCGGGCGGCGGGTGGTGGCCTCCGACGAGCCCCCCGACGACCCCGAGGAAATCCGCAAGGCGCTCCGCGAGCTGACCGGGGGCCGGCTGCGCTGGGGGCTGAGCGCCGCCGGGCGGCTGGACCCGGCGATCTTTCGGTTCTTCCAGTTCCACGGCATCGATTTGTTGAGCGGGTACGGCATGACCGAGGCGACTGGTGGCATCACCATGACACCGCCGGGCGGCTACAAGGACGACTCCATCGGCAAGGCTCTGCCCGCCATCGAGCTCGGCTTCGACGAGGACAACGAGTTGATGCTGCGCGGGCCGTATGTCACCGTCGGCTACACCAATCCCGAGGACGACGCCGCCTCGTTTCGCGAGGGGTGGTTCTGCACCGGGGATATCGTCAGCCGCGACGCTACCGGTTTCCTCACCCACGTCGACCGGAAGAAGGACATCTACAAGAACGCCCGCGGACGCACCGTCGCGCCCCAACGGGTCGAGGCGCTGTTCGCCGACTTCCCGGAGGTGTCCCGGGTGTTCGCGGTGGGGGACGGACGGGAGTACGTCACCCTGCTCATCCGCCCGAACGTGAACTACCCGGAGGTGGCCTTCGAGACCATGTCGGAGATGGCCCTCCGGGAGTACTTCCGCAGCCTGGTGGTCACTTGCAACCGCTTCCTGGCGCCCTTCGAGCGGGTGGTGAACTTCGCCCTCATCGATCGAGACTTCTCCCTGGAGAAGGGCGAGCTCACCCTCAAGGGCTCGTTCCGCCGGCCGGTGGTCGAGGAGAACTTCCGCAGCCAGATCGAGCCGATGTACGCCTCGTCGGGCGTCGACCGGATCATCGACGGGCTGCGGGTGAAGCTGCCCGTCGGTTTTCTCCAGCATCTGGGGGCCACCGACTCGGGGACCTGCGCTGAGCCCGACGGGCTGATGTTTCGGGCCATCGGCAAGAAGCTACGGATCCACCGCGACCCGGAAGTGGCCGATCGGGTCTGGATCGGCAACTGCTGTTACGACTCCGTGTACGGTGAGCTTGACCTCGATGAGTGGCTTCGGCTGCCGAGCCTATGGGTGGGCAATGCCGAACTGACCCACCTTACCGGCGAGAGCATCTTGCTGTGGTCTCTTTCGCAGGAGGATCGGGCCACTCCCAGCCACATGGTCGCGGTCCGACGGCCGGAGGTCTCCGTCGACGAGTGGCTGGAGCGGATGAGAACCTCCCAGGACACGGCGATCAGTCTGCTGACGGTGCACGCTGCCGCGGTGGCCCTGTCCGGGGCAGCCCGCGATGCAGCCCATCAGGCGGTCGACTACCTCTGCCGGGCGATGACCACGGGTCGAGTGCGCTATCAGGAGCTGGCGGAGTCTCATCTCCAGCATGCCTCCCGCCATGAGGATCCGGCGGTTCGGGGCCGGGCTTTCGTGGCCCTGCTGGAGCATCAGTCCGGCCCGTCGTTCGGCAGAACCGCGGCGCTGTTCTTCGGCTCGATGGGCGATGCTCTGGACGAGGAGGCATGCCGACGGGTGGCGTCGATCGGCATCGACCCGGATCAATGGGGGGCCCTGAGCCGCGCGTTTCGCTCGTTGCGTCTGACCGTGGCCCAGGCCGGCTCCCCGCCGGCGACCCGCTCGGCGATCGCCCTCTTATGGTCCCTGGGCAGGATGGCCGCGTACCGCGAGGATTTCTACCTTCTGGTGCGCCGGGAGGTGGTGGCCTGGATGCTGGCCCGCGTTCCGGAGGAGATCCGGCAGGCCGCCGTGCGGGTCAACGCCGAGTTGGCCGAGCGGCTACGGCGGCGCCTGGGCACTAAGCAGAACGTCGCCATCGACCCGATCACCGGACGGGAGTACACCTGGGGGGAGACGCTCCAGTTCGAGGACGGCATCGACCCCGACGAGCTGCAACGAATGGCCCAGGCCATGCAGCATTCCGAGTTGATCCGCGAGGCCGTCTACCTTCTGCACCAGCAGCGGCAGATCGACCTTGCGGATCTGGCCCCGGACAGCATCTGGGTCAGCATCGCCGGGGCGCGGTTCGGGAGGAGCGTGTATCACGCGGGCATTCGGCTGCGGACCAGGGAGCGGTGTGACTTCACACTTTACGTACGCACCGCCGCCGAACGGGAGACGTTCGAGAGGGACCTGTGGCTGATGTGTGTGGGGGCGGACGTGCCGGGCGCGGCCCCGCTCACGCCGCAGCTCGCGGGACACTGGCCGGAGTACGGGCTGGCCACGGTTGAGCACATCCCCGGCGAATCGGTCGAGGCCATGGTCCAGCACATGCACGACCACCCCGACAAGGCCGTGCGCCGGCGCCTGAACAGGGCCTGGCGACACCTGTCGTGGTCGGCGTTGACCGCCGCGTTCGAGTTCTACCGGCGCACCGAAGGGGAATGGACGCTGTCGGGCACCGTGGCCCGGGACATCGCCGTGCGGCTCGACGATTTCGACGAGCGAACGCGGATTTTCTCCGCAGCGGGCTGGCGCCCCTTCGAGGGGACGCTGGACATGATCCTCCGGCTGAAACATTCCTTCCTCGACCGGGTTCGTTTCCATTACCCCAGCTTGACCTCGGAGACCCACAACGAGGTGCTGTTTGCTGCAGCAATCGAGGCGTGCGGCATGCGCGAGGGTCTTGCATTTCTCAAGGACGCTGCCGCGGAAGGGCGGCGCACGCTGGCCTCCGCCGACGAGGTCTTGCGTTTGTGCGATGAGATCGACGCATACATCGACGGCGTGGAGCGTCACGGCTACATGCCCAAGTCCCTGTATTTCGCGATCGCCCGGTACCAGGCCTGGGCCCGGGCGGTGCCGGATGCGGACGTACACGCCTGTGCGGCGCAGCTCCGCGAGCTCCAGAACAACTACCGGATTCCCGAGGCCGCCCGAAAGTTCCCCGGCTCACGGCTGTGGCTCTATGCCGATACCGTTTTGAAGGACAGCCCCGCGGAGGGTCGGGCCACCATCGGACAGGCCATCCGCCGCCTTCGAGAAGGGGGAGAGATTAAGGAGGTGCTCGGGCGGCTATACGACGATCTCAAGGAGAAGCTGCCGTCCCACGACCAGCAGTACTTCCTGACCCGAGCGGCCTACCCTCATCTCGATCCGGACGAGAAGGCCGAGCTGGTGACCACGGCGGAGGCCGGGCCGGACCGCGCCGAACTGGTTACGATCCACACGGACCGCATCGGTCGGGAGATTCGCATCCGCCCCGTGGCCAACTCGAGGGAGGCGGATACGCTTCACCGCATTTTCTACGTGGGGGGGATCGGCGGACGGACGATGCGGAACGAGAAGCAGCTCATCGCCGTGGACGCCGCCGGCTACGTCGTGGGCGGGGTCGGCTACATGCGCCGGACACCGAACCACGTCCTGTTGGACAAGATCGCCGTGCTCCCTCGGTCCCGCGGCCGGGGCATCGGCAAAATCC
>Ga0214473_10002505_pt1 | contig 22561 bp, 16 predicted proteins | sample RVTome_7_FD_203509 | JGI IMG/M metagenome (GOLD analysis project Ga0214473, IMG submission 203509) | Soil microbial communities from uranium-contaminated site in the Upper Colorado River Basin, Wyoming, United States - RVT98D197 | ecosystem: Environmental > Terrestrial > Soil > Contaminated >... | reverse complement strand
CAATGCTATTCATCCTGAGTATTTGAAAGTCATCCGGACCTATATCGATCCTGATGAACAGGAAATCATTCTCATTCCATATGACACCGATAAAGGCCAAACCGACAATAAGAAGATTCTTGATCTTCTCGATAAAGAGGTAAGCGCCGTTGTGATTCAAAGTCCCAACTTTTTCGGCGCCATCGAGAATCTTGCTCCGATTGCCGAAAAAGTTCATGAAGCAGGAGGGTTGATGATCGTTGGCTTCAGTGAAGCTATTGCCTACGGAATCCTAAAACCCCCGGGCGAGGCTGGGGCAGATATTGTTGCCGGGGAGGGGCAAAGTCTTGGGATCCCCATTTCTTTCGGAGGCCCCTATTTGGGGATATTCACCACTCAGGAGAAATTCGTGAGAATGATGCCTGGCAGGCTGGTGGGCGAAACAGTCGATCTGGATGGGAAGAGAGGGTTTGTACTCACGTTGGCCGCAAGAGAGCAACACATCCGGAGGGAGAGAGCGACTTCCAATATTTGTACGAATGAGGGATTGTGCGCTTTGATGGCGACCGTTTATCTTTCCTGCCTGGGGAAAGAGGGTTTAAGGGAATTAGCCATCATGAATCTGAGCAAGGCCGAATATGCAAGAAAAAGAGGTTCGACGATTCCAGGTTGCAAACCGGCATTTACTTTCCCTACCTTCAATGAGTTTGTCCTGAAAATTCCAGGAAATCCTGAGAAGGTGCTGGAAAAAATGGAAGATGAGAAGATTTTAGGGGGGCTGAGCCTGGGAAGATTCTACCCTGAGCTGAATCATCACATCCTCGTTACCGTTACGGAGATAAATACGAGAGAGGAGATTGATCGCTGGGCAGAATCTTTGGAGAAAGCACTGAGGTAAATATAGTCTCAAGGTATGGAAAAACAGGGATATATCATCAACCTGGGTCTAATGGAATACCAGAAGGCCTGGGATCTTCAACAACGGCTCTGGTTAAAGCGGGTTGAGGGCTCATTGCCCGACCTTCTTCTCATTCTCGAACACCTTCATGTCATCACACTGGGCAGGCGCGGGAACCGTTCGCACCTTCTTGCCACGGCTGAGATGCTTGAGTCAATGGGAGTCGCCCTCTTTCATGTGGAGAGGGGAGGGGATGTTACCTATCATGGACCCGGGCAGATCGTCGCCTATCCAATCCTCTCTTTAAAAGAGTACGGGTATCGTCTTGTCCAGTATGTGGATCAACTTGAGGAGATCATGATCCGTGTTCTACGGGATTTCGGGATTGAAGGAAAGAGAGAGGACTTGAACCGGGGCGTCTGGGTGAATGGTGACAAGATCGCTTCGATTGGCGTGGCAATCAAGCGGTGGGTGTCCTTCCACGGATTTGCACTCAATTATGCAACCGATCTGAAGTTTTTTAACCTGATGAATCCCTGCGGTCTGGAAGGAAAGAAGATGACATCCATGGAAAAGATCTTGGGGGCGGAAATCCCAAAAGATAGACTGGTTGAAAAGATCGTTCTTCGTTTTAAAGAGCTCTTCAGAAGAGACTGGCAAGAGAAGAGGCTCGAGGAAATATTGTATGAGTAAACCACCTTGGTTGAAAAAAAGACTTCCTCCTTTTCAGGATCTTGCGAGAGTCAAATCGATCCTGGATCAGGGAGCACTCCATACCGTCTGCGAAGAGGCCCGGTGTCCGAACCTGGGAGAATGTTTTTCCAGTGGTACGGCGACCCTTCTCATCCTTGGAGAAGTCTGCACACGAAATTGCGGTTTTTGTGCTGTGAAGCATGGAGTCCCCTCTCCACTGGTTGAGACGGAACCTGAAAGAGTGGCTGAGGCGATTAAAAAGATGGGACTTCGATATGTGGTGGTCACTTCGGTGACCCGTGACGATCTTCCCGACGGCGGAGCATCCCATTTTGCCGGGACCATTAAGGCAATTCGAACTCTTGATTCCCTGATCAAAGTAGAGGTACTTATTCCCGATTTCAAAGGCAAATGGTCATCCTTGAAAACAGTTGTAAAGGAAGGACCAGACGTTTTAAACCACAATGTGGAGACGGTCCGGCGTCTTTATCCCGAGGTCCGGCCTCAGGCCGACTACAGAAGGTCCGTGGAATTGTTAAAAAGATCGAAAGAGATCGATCCCCACCTTGTCACCAAGTCGGGTTTTATGCTCGGGCTCGGGGAGACTGAAGAAGAAGTTCTCGACCTTCTCCGAGACCTGAAAGAGGTGGAATGCGATTTCCTGACAATCGGTCAATACCTCCAGCCCCGATCGGACCGGTTGCCCGTCCTTCAATATATTCCCCCGGAGGAGTTCGAGAAATACAGGGAGACCGGAGAAGAAATGGGATTCAAGGCAGTTGGCTCCGGTCCCTTTGTCCGAAGCTCCTTTCACGCCTCCCAGATGTTTGAATCCTAATCCCGTCAGGAGTTATCCAATACTTCCCGAATCTTTGATACTAAGGTGTCAGGAGTGAAAGGCTTCTGGATATAGGCTGTTCCAGGGTCTAAAACCCCATGGTGGACAATGGCATTATCCGTATAACCGGACATATAAAGAACCTTCATCGTAGGCTGCCATGATTCCACACGGTCTGCCAGCTGACGTCCGCTCATCCTGGGCATCACCACATCTGTCAGCATTAAATGGATCGATTGAGGAGGTATCCCGTGAACCATATGAAGCGCTTCTTCACCATTGGCTGCTTCTAAGACCTTATACCCATTGTTCTGGAGAATCGTTGAAGCTAACCTGCGAACCGCATTCTCATCTTCTACGAGCAAGATTGTTTCAGACCCCTGAAGGGACTGGGGTAGGACAAGAGTAGAGACGAAGGGATTCGTTGTCCCCTCTTCGATCGTCGGCAGATAGATTTTAAAGGTTGTTCCTTGACCCGGCTCGCTATAGACCCATATGTTCCCTCCGCTCTGCTTAACAATGCCATAAACGGTTGAAAGTCCGAGTCCTGTCCCTTTGCCTTTCTCCTTGGTGGTAAAAAAGGGCTCAAATATCCTCTCCCTGATTTCAGGGGACATACCCATCCCTGTATCGCTTACTGAAAGTCTTATATAACGGCCCGGAATGACGCTAACATGGCTTTGGGCATAGTGCTCATCCAATTGGGTATTCGACGTCTCGAGCATGAGTTTCCCGCCGTTTGACATCGCGTCCCTTGCATTGATTGCCAGATTCAGGATCACCTGTTCGATCTGCCCGGGATCGGCTTTCACCCTCCCCAGACTTTTTTCTAAAACTGTGGCCAGCTCGATATCTTCCCCGATCATCCGGCGGAGCATTTTCTCCATATTCAATACAACCTTATTGAGATCAAGGACCTTTGGCTGCAAGACTTGCTTGCGGCTGAAGGCAAGGAGTTGTCTCGTCAGCAAGGCAGCACGCTCGGAGGCCTTATGGATTTCAGTCATATCTTCAAAAAAGCGGCTCTTCTCGTCGAGGTCTTTCAGGATGAGGTCGCAGTAGCCCTGGATGACGGTTAGGAGGTTATTAAAATCATGGGCCACGCCGCCCGCCAATTGGCCAATGGCCTCCATTTTTTGGGACTGCCGGAGTTGTTCTTGAAGGGCGGTCCGCTCTTCTTCTGCCTGAACGCGCTCCATAAAGAGTTGTGCATTCGCAATGGCGCCAGCGATCTGATTTCCCACTTTTTCGGTCAACCCGAGGTCCGACTCCCGATAGTTTTTTGATTTAAAGGATCGAAAGTTGAGGATACCAATCAGCTGATCTTTTGAAATCAGAGGCACGGAGATCATCGACCGAAATCCGGCCCGGAAGTTGCTCAAAAGGCGGGAATAAGATTTGGCCAACTCTTCTTCATCCTCAACCTGAATGAGAATCCCCGATCGTTTAGCTCTAATTTCCTCATAAAGAGATCCTGTGGAAGAAAGGATGTCTCCTTGTTTTCGGTCCGGAACCTCTGCCCCCCAAACATAAGCTATCGTGACCGAGCGGCCGTCAGGGTTAACGGTGCTCACCGAAATCCGGTCAAAGGAGATCAGTTTACCGACTTCTGCCGCGAAGCGACCATACACCTCCTGAATATTGAGAGTGGAGCTGATGATGCGTCCGATCTCCGCCATGATGGCATTCTCTTGAGACAGCCTCCTCACTGCCTTCTCCGCCTGCAGACGCTCGGTAATGTCATGGGATATGGATCGCACAATCGGCATGGTCACCCCTTCCGTGCGCAAGGTGTTGTCGTATTCCCAGACGCGCCTTTCCCCTGTGGCAGTCTGAACCAGCATTAACCCTTTGGCAGAACCCTGTTTCCGGATCGTATCCAGGTAAGTACCAAACTCATCTTTCACTCCGTGGGGTAATAAGTCGCGGATATTTTTCTTCAAAAAGTCTTTCGGTTCATAACCGAGATAGGTTGCCCCCCCATGATTTATTGAGAGGACCTGACCTTCCAGGTTATGGGTTAGGATCAAGTATTGGCTGCATTCCACCAGATCCCGGTAGCGGTCCTCGCTCTCCCGCAGTGTTTCTTCCGCCTGTTTGCGTTCCGTGATGTCTCGGGCCGTGCAGACAATCCACTCTATATTTCCACTCTTATCTCTCATCACAGAGCTGCTCAAAAGGACAGGAATCGTTCCACCCTCTTTTCTTTTTAAAGAGGCCTCAAAATTCTCAATCTCCCCTTGCTCATCCAGATACCCGGGCGTCGGAAGAATAGCATCGATCGATTTTCCAATCATCTCGTTGGGCGGATACCCTAAAAGATCACAGGTTGCTTTGTTCACGGTTTGAATTTTTCCATCCGGGTCTACCACGATCAGTGCATCCATCATGCTCTCAATGATATTATCCACATAATCTTTCGAGACGGTGGTCCTTTGCAAATCTTCCATCATCTTATCGAAGGCAGAAGCGAGTTGTCCGATTTCATCCTTCGACTTTATCTCAACTCTCCTGGTAAAATTGGTTCCCTTTTCTCTGATCTCCTGGATGACGGTCAGCAAACGCATAAGGGGTTTGGTGATCCATGTTGAGAGACCAAGGACCAACAAAAGCACGGCCAGTGCGAAGAAGACGAGAGCTACTCCGACAGAATAGAAAACCAATTGTTTTGTCTTCTCGGTAATTATGTTTAAGGGAAACCCAACCCGGATGGCTCCTATATGTTCACCATTGCCATCAAAAATGGGATGGATGAATTCAAGATACTTACCGCCTTCATCGGGACAGACCTGAATGGTTTCTTTGTCTTTCTTAACCGCTTGCAAGGCGGTAAGGCAGGTCACGATCTTGTGATGGTTTGATGGATCATTGTGAAATAGAATCTCGCCGTTCTTATCTACCACCATGGCATAGGAGATTTCTTTATACCGGTTGATGATCTCCTGACATTGTTCCTCAAATCCCACCAGTTCCCTCAATGGGATTCCAAATGCCAACACTCTATCCAATTGAGATTTTAAACTTTCTCCTACAATAGAGAGTTTTGATTTAAGCACGTCAGTATATTCCCTTGAAAAAATGTAACCGCTGATCAGGGTGGTTGACCCAATGGCAAAAAATAGGATTCCCAATGTGATGAGGATTATTTTTGTTCCTACTTTTCCTACTTTAAAGTACATTTATTTTTCCCATTCGTACTTTTCAACGACCTTTGCAGCTAATAGTATTTTCGTTTTTACTTCGACACCCAGATTCTTAGCCCTTGCCAGGCTGATGATCGGCTGTCCCTTAATGGTTGGCACCATGGGGAAGCTGGAAGGGCTTTTACCTTCTGCGAGAATTCCCCTTGCAATCTTACCTGCGGCCAGGCCTTGTTCATAACCTGACACGTAGACTACACAGAGGGTTCCGTAGGGGACACGGTCCTTCCAAAAACTGAAATCAGGCAGTTGACTGTTCATGGCTGTCCATCCTAATACCTCCTGCCATGGGACATTCTCTCCTTTCCCATCTTTAAAGGTATGAATTCCTAAAAGACCAAGGGCATCTACCTTCTTCTGATATTCTCTTACTCTCTCCTGATACTCCTTAAATGTATGGACGGCATCAAAACTGACAAACTCTATGCCGGGAAGATGGATGGCTGCTCTCTCTTTTATCCTCTTAATCACGCCCCCCCACGTTGGGTCATCATCCACAATGACCGCAATTCTTGAGACCTTTGGCACGATTTCTTTCAAGAATTTCAAGGTTTCGATGGAATGTTCTTGTTCCAATATGCCAGTGATGTTCTTGCTTCCCCAAAACCCGTATTCCTGGGGATCTGCATTCACTCCGCTGAAAACGAAGGGAAGGGACTGATTCACATAATATTTCCCCACATATTGTTGGGCGTTGTCGTCATTCGTGTAAACCAGGTCGGGCTTCCAGGTTTTGATGAGATCTCTGGCTTCTTTACCAACTCTATTCTTCCACTCCTCTGTGCTTTTTCTTTTGGTATCCATTTGGAAAACCTTGTAGTCAATGTCCAGGCCCTTTAAGGCATCCTTGAATCCTCTGAGCTGGTCTTCATTCCACTCCCAGGGCAGATGATAGCTCATGACATGGAGGATTTTATATTTTGGCGATGAACTGACCATCGGAACCGAAATCAAAAAGAAAAAGAATAGAACAATCCACAGCATTATTTTTAATTCCCTTAATTTCTGCATTCTTGAGACCTCCCTTTTAAGTTGTTTGTTCTCCTCTATGAGCTTTTTTATATTCCCTCTGGAATTATTACCTTTTTGACCCCCTCTGATTTTCTGCAGTTTCGGTGCCAAAAAGTGTATATAAATACAAGTGCTTGAAATTTAATGGTATTCTTGAGCCTGAATTTCCCTTTCGTCCAATAGGATGGTCCATCGAGTGACTTTTTGTCATAATATGGAATAAATTTTAGCCATCTTGCACCGATTTTATTCCATGGTATGATAGGGTGCAGTCAAAGAATAAGGGTGGACAGAGAGTACGCTTTATGAAAGAACTCAATGTGGTGATCATTGCTCCCGGTTTCGATGAATCCCTCCCCGCAATAGATGAAGCGTGTCTGCGGCAGATTGCCCTTGTCAGTCCCAAAGTAAACCTCAGGGATGCCTCCATGCTGGTTCTTGCGGAACGAAATGGAGATCCATTAGCCAGGGAAAAGCTTGATATCTTGCTGGCTGAGACCGAAGTGATTTATGGGCTTTTCCTTCCCCGGAATCTACCGGTCCGTGCTCCAAAGCTGAAATGGGTTCAGATGATGTCGGCCGGGGTTGACCGTCTGGCCCATACGGACCTCTGGGAAAGTCCGGTTATGATTACCGGCGTCAGCGGTATTCACGCCGTACCCATCGGTGAATTTGTGCTTGAGATGATGCTCATGTTTGCCAAAAAGGCGCCCCGATGCTTTCAGATGAAACAAAAACATGAGTGGAAAAGATTCTTACCGGAAGTCCTGCGCTCCAAAACGGTGGGAATCGTGGGGCTGGGCAGCATCGGTCGGGAGGTGGCCCGGCTGAGCAAGGCATTCGGCATGAGAGTCATTGCCACCCGCCGGTCGGCCAAAAAGGTAACACGGACCAGATACGTTGATATGCTGTTGCCCCCGCAGCAACTACCGCAATTACTCGCAGAGACCGATTATGTGGTGCTGACCCTGCCCCTTACCCCCGAAACGAACCAACTCATCGGAGAAAAGGAACTGAGGGCAATGAAACCTACTGCCTACCTCATCAATATTGCCCGGGGGAGCATCGTAGATGAAGAAGCACTTATCCGCGCCCTTGATGAAAAGCGGATTGCCGGGGCAGGTCTGGATGTTGTTGCCAATGAACCCCTCGCTGCTGACTGTCGGCTGTGGGAATTCGACAATGTCATATTGAGTCCCCACGTGGCTGGGGGCATGGCAGACTATATGATGCGTGCCACAGATCTCTTCTGCAAAAACCTGAGGCGTTATCTGAACGGGAAAAAACTGATTAACCGAATAGACAAAAAGAAAGGATACTAAGGCTTCAACCCTATCCCTCCATGCTCCATATCCACAATCATTTGCTTCAACTAAACAGGAGAGGGGCAAAAACTTGACAAATTAAGATCAGTTTTTTAAGATTCAGAGCAAAACCTTATAATAGAGTTCTATATGCAGAACCCCTTTAGCCCATCTTCAGGACATTTAGGGTTTGCCGTTCAAGGAAGCCCTTCGACAGGCTCAGGGCGAACGGGCCTAACCGATCATGGTGAGCCTGTCGAACCATGGGCTCAGGGCGAACGGGTTTTCAGGTTGTAATGACTATTCGATACCCATTAATCGAGGAAGTATAGATTTCTAGGACTCCCAGTCGGATCTTCAGGTTTGATGACGTGAATTCAAAAGTCGGGGAAGCGAATCATAAGAAGCCAACCAAGTCGGGATATAAACCGATCGTTCCTGCAGTGGAACAAGCCTCCCGAATTCTTTTATGCCTGGGGAAAAGTCCCAACTTTAGGATGAAACTGACAGAAATCTCAAACCAGGTTGGGATTTACAAAAGCAAAGGACATTCCATCCTCAATACCCTCAAACAATATGGGTTTGTGGAAAAAGACTCTCAACTCAACACTTACTCCCTGGGGCCCAGTATCGTTTTTTTGGCACGCAACGTCTTGGATCATTTATATTACCCCGACGTGGCGGCCCCCTTTCTTCAAAATCTTGCCGTCGAAACCAATGGAACTGCTGTGTTTGGTCTGATCAACGGGGACCATGTATTCGTTGTCAGCAAATACGAAGGAAACCAGAATATCGGGTTCACGATGCGACTCGGGCACAGGTTCCATATCACGCTGGGGGCCCATGGGAAAGCGATCGTCGCTTTTATGCCTGAAGCCGAAAGGCAAAAAATACTGGCCAGAAAGAAGCTCTACTTTTATTGGGATCCGTCCCGGGTCAACATGAAACATCTGAGAGAAGAGCTTGCAAGATGCAGAGCAGCGGGCTTTGCGCAGGATATCGGTAAAATCACTCCCGGGGTCACGGTTGTGAGTACCCCCATATTTGCCCATCACGACAAAATCATCGGCTGTATCATCCTGATTGGAATATTCCAGGAAGGGTTGATCGAAAAATTCGGACCGAAGGTCGTTCATGCGGCCAAGCAGATTTCCGAGAAACTGGGAGCCAATATTGAGCAGGTCTTTTAGGCTATCCATTGAGTCTATCGGCTTGACAGAGACTCGAATCGATTCAGGATGTGGAGGGTGAGCGATGGACACCATTTTCTCCCTATTAAAGAAGATCAGTAAAGTCCTGAATATCATCGCCGGCGTTGCCGTTACCTTTATGATGTTCTTGACCGTGGCGGATGTGCTTTTGCGAGCAGGCGGTCATCCCATCATCGGGACTTTCGAAGTGGTCGCTCTCTCCATGGCGCTCGTGATCGGGTTCGGAATCCCGCAGGTCTCGCTGGACAGAGGACACGTATACATGGATTTCCTCTTAGGGAAATTGTCCAAGAAGAGCAGAAATGTGATGAACACAATAACCCGTCTGATGTGCCTGACCCTTTTTGGGTTTATCGGATTTAACCTTTTCAACGTCGGAGCTAGGTTTCACGCATCCGGGGAAGTATCGGCCACCATTAAACTGCCTTTCTACCCGATCGCTTACGGCGTCGCAGTCTGCTGTCTCTTTGAATGCTGCGTCTTCATCTTCGATATCGCAAGGATCTGGAGGGGAGACTATGAATGAGGTTGTGGTAGGCATTACGGGTATTTTTTTGCTGCTCCTTCTTTTTGCAACGGGTATCGAGCTGGGCTTTGCGATGGGGCTGATCGGCTTCGTGGGTTTTGCTTACCTGAACGGCTTTCATTCTGCGATTAACCTCCTCTCAAGAGATGTTTTTGACGTGATCACGAATTACGGGTACACGGTCTTTCCCCTTTTTGTATTGATGGGACAGATTGGCTTTAATGCCGGCATCGCGGTGAGACTTTATGACGCTGCCCATAAATTTATCGGCCATGTCCCCGGCGGTCTGGCCATGGCCACAGTTGTGGGAGCGACAGGCTTCAAAGCCATCTGCGGATCGTCAGCCGCCACAGCGGCAACTTTTGCCGGTGTGGCGATCCCGGAGATGAACCGGTATGGTTACGACAAGAAGCTCTCTACGGGAATCGTTGCAACCGTCGGAAGTCTCGGCTGCATCATACCGCCGAGCGTTGTTCTTATCCTGATGGGTATTCTGACGGAGCAGTCGATCGGGCAGCTTTTTCTTGCCGGAGTGATCCCCGGGCTGATCATCGCGCTCTTCTTCATAGGGGTCATTTATGGATGGGCCAAGATCAATCCCGGTATTGCACCCAGGTCTGAAGCCTCCACGTGGAAGGCAAGGATCAGCTCCCTTCCCGAGGTGTTCTGGATCCTGGTTGTTTTTATCCTGGTCGTCGGCGGGATCATGCAGGGCTTTTTTACCCCCACGGAAGCAGGGGCAGTCGGCACTTTCGCCGTTCTTCTTCTGGCGGTCGTCAAGCGGGATATGAGCTTCAAGAAATATTTCACGTCCGTGAAAGAGGCCCTCCGCACCTCGATCATGATTCTGATGCTCATCGCAGGGTCCACGGTACTCGGCCATTTTATCGCTGTGAGCACCATTCCACAAAGAACGGCAGACTGGGTCGTCACGCTGCACCTCAACCGCTACTTGATCATGATCATCATCTGCCTGATTTACCAAATCGGGGGGTCCTTCATTGATGACCTGACCTTTATGATTCTTGCCACTCCTATCTTTTATCCGGTCGCTATGAAACTCGGCTTCAATCCCCTTTGGTTCGGGATCGTGATCGCCGTGGTTGAAATGATTGGCGTGGTCATCCCACCGGTAGCCATCTGTGTATTCGTAGTTAAGAATATAACCAAGGTTCCCATGGGCACCATCTACAAAGGCGCCGCGCCGTTTTTGATCTCCCTTATTCTCATGTGGGGCCTGCTCTTTTTCTTTCCACAACTCGCTCTCTGGCTTCCTTCCGTTTTTTATAAATGAGAGGAGGCCCTACCAGAAAAAAGGAGGTGGTGCTAAGACCATATTGAGCAGATTCATTGGTTGGGGGATTTTTTTGTACAAAAACTGCAACGCACTCTTACACCAGAGGAGGCACGAGATGAGAAAAAAGATAATGTTAATACTCTTAGTCATTGTTTTTATTTTTGCGACTCACCCCTTTGTGCGGGGGGCAGAGGTCATCAAACTAAAGGCCGCCAATTACCTCCCGGTCACTCACAAGATGTCGGTTCTGACCGGGTGGTTTTGCGACGAGATCAAGAAGCGAACAAACGGGCAGGTCGAAGTGACATACTTAGCCGGTGGCACGCTCCTTAATCCCGTCAAGATGTACGATGGTGTTGTTACGGGCATCTCAGATATGGGCTTTTCTCACGTGTCCTATACCCGGGGGCGCTTCCCTATGTCGGAAATATTCGAATTACCTCAGGGGTTTCCGAGCGGCTGGGTGGCGACACAGGTAAGCACCGATTTTTACAATAAGTATAAACCCAAAGAGTGGAACGATGTCCACGTTCTTTATGTGACCAACCCGGGACCACTCGTCCTTTTGACCGTCAACAAACCCGTCAAAACCCTTGAAGAGTTGAAGGGTATTAAAATTAGGGCCACGGGACAAATGAGTGACATCATCAAGGCGCTGGGTGGTGTTCCCATTCCCCTTGAAATGCCGGATGTTTATGACGCCCTGAGAAGAAACGTCATCGATGGAGTTACGGTCGATCTTTCCACGCTGAAGTACTGGAAGTTCGCAGAAGTGATCAAGTTCGTCACAGCCGATTGGCAGCTCGGAAACGGATACACTTTCTATTTTGTCATGAACAAGGATAAATGGAATGGACTGCCTCCTGATATTCAAAAGATCTTCACCGAGGTAGCCTCCGAAACCAGAGAGAAGCAGGCAGCCATATGGAATGAAATGGATATAGAGGGGAGAGACTTGTTCAAGAGCCAGGGCGGACAGGTCATCCCCCTTTCCGATGCCGAGGCGGCTAAGTGGTTAAAGGCTGTCGAGCCGGTCATTGGAGATTACAAAAAGAATATGGTCGCGAAAGGGTACAAAGAATCCGAGGTGGATGACTGGCTGAAATTCATCAAAGAGCGCATCGGGTACTGGAGCAAGGAAGAGAAACAGAGAAAAATACCATCCCCGTTCGAATGAAATAAACAAATCCCCTCTTGCCCCCCTTTTCTAAAGGGAAGGTGTGAAAAAACTGTCCAAAGTAGTGAGGGCGGGCAGGGATGTCGGAAAAGTTTTACAGCGGTACCTCTTTACGTTAACTACCTACAACGAAAAATTTCAATATGGATCGAATAGTTACAGGAATTTGTTACCTTTACCATCTCAAACGACCGCATTTATAAAACTTTGGAGATATCCCTGCCCGCCCGACTCCCCGAATTTTTTCACAGCTTCAGGGGGATTGGGGGGCTTAAAGATTTTTTTGAAAATTCCTTCTGGGCATAGGTTATCAATGAAAGGAATGGAGAAGTGAAGTATGATAAAGCTTTTGGAAGGATTTACGCCTTATAAAAAAGAAGATGCTGCAAAGTATAATAAGTTACGGTGGTGGTCAGGGCTGACATTCGGAGATATCTTTGACAGGGCTGCGGATATTCACCCTGACAAGGAAGCCTTTGTGGATCGAATGGCGCGTCTGACCTATGGGGAGGCCCGGGAAAAGACGAATAAGCTGGCCATATCCTTGATCGATTTAGGCATCCAGCCCTTGGACCGGGTCTTGGTTCAGCTTCCGAATTGGAACGAGTTCGTTTTTGCCTACTTTGCTCTTCAAAAAATTGGCGCTGTCCCGGTGTTGTTGATCGATCGGTATCGCCAGTTTGAAATCAACCGCCTGATTCGCCTTACAGGGGCCACATCCTGGATTGTCGCAGAAAAGTACAGAAAGACTGATTACCTGCCTATTGTGGAGGACGTGGTAAAAGAACATCCTGAACTCAAAAGCATCATCCTGGCAAGAAGCGAAGGCTATGGATCTTTTCTAAGCATGGAAAAGTTGATTCGTCAGGTGAAGCTGGATAGGCTTAACCTCCGCAGGCTTGCACAAAGGAGGCCGGATCCCATGCAGGTGGCCCATATGGGACCCACCGGAGGGACGACCGGGGCCCCTAAGATTGTCCCCCGCACGCACAACAGTCTCATTACCGGCATCGAGTTTTGCTCCAAGTCGTGGGAGCAGAGCATCCAAGACATTAACCTACTCGCTGGTCCGATAGGGCATGATTTGACATTCTCCAAGGGCTTTATAGGAGGTGTTATCACGTGTGGAAAAATCATATTCCTGGATTCTACAGACGATAAAGAGATCTATGAGACCATGGAACGGGAAAAAGTTACTTCCATCGTCTGGGTTCCCACGCTGACACAAAGGATGCTCCAGTACAAGGATTTTATTAAGTATGATTTGAGTTCATTGAAAAAGATGCATACTGCAGGGGGAGCAAGCCATCCCGATCTCGTCAAGGATGCCACAAAAAAGTTCAACATAAAGTTTTACAATGGATATGGCGCGACAGAAGGAATGACGACCATCACGCGTACGACTGATGATTTAGAGACCATCTGTACCACCGTGGGGAGACCTACATGCCCTTATGATACATATAAAGTCGTTGATCAAAATGGAAATGAGCGTCCCCCCAACAAGGAGGGTGAATTAGTCCTCAAAGGCCCAGGGGTATTCACGGGCTATTTCAATAATCCAGAGGAGAACAAAGGGGCATTTACCCGGGACGGGTTCTTCGGGACTGGCGATCTGGCCAGGATTAATGAAAAAGGTTATGTCACCCTCACTGGCCGAATTAAAGAGATGATCAATCGGGGTGGAGAGAGCATTAGTTCCACAGAGATAGAGAGGCTGATTGCCAGCCATCCGGAAGTAGCCTTCGCGGCTGTGATCCCTATGTCTGATCCGATGTTTGGAGAAAAGGTCTGTGCATACATTCAACCCAAACCCGGATCCAATTTGAACCATGAAAAGATTATCGCCCATCTCAAAGAGAGAAAGGCCTCGGTGCAGCACCTCCCTGAAAGGATTGAATTCATAGAGACCATGCCCTTTACAAAGGCAGAGAAGGTAGATAAGGGATTTCTGAGAGAAGATATCGAGCGAAAACTCAAGCCTACTATCTGAACGCTGGCATTCTTAAGTTTATCACGCCTGGAATCAGAGTGAACGTTAAGTATGTTGAGATACCTTAAATTGTCATTGCGAACGAAGTGAAGCAATCTCAGGAGATTGCCACGTCGCTTTCGCTCCTCGCAATGACACCTTTTTTTCGACGTTTAATATAGTAAGGAGGAGAACTAATGGAAGAGGTTAGAAAAATTCGAACGGCTTGCCGCAGTTGCCACGGGGGGTGCGGAATCATCGCCCATGTCAAAGACGGTAAGGTGATCAAGGTAGAAGGGGATCCGAACTCTCCGATCAGCCACGGGACCCTGTGCAGCAAGGGGCTCGCCATCACGCAACTGGCCTATCATCCCGACCGGGTCCTCTATCCCATGAAGAGAAAGGGGGGCAAAGGGGAAGGCAAATGGGAGCGAATCTCCTGGAACGAGGCCTTGAATACAATCACGGAAAAATTCAAAAAAGTGATTGAAGAATACGGGGCGGAATCGATCGTGGTCGGTCAGGGAACCGGCAGGGATTATGAAAGCCATCTTTACCGGTTTGCCAATCTCTTGGGGACCCCGAATGTTCTGACGGCGGGACATATGTGCTACGTCTCAAGGGTGGGATCAACCCTGATTACCTGCGGGACTCTCCCCATCGCCGATTATGAAGGCGAGCCCAAATGTATCGTGATCTGGGGCTGCAATCCCCAGTGGACCAACCCGGACGAATACAAAGGAGAGAACTTCTGGAGGGCCTATAAGAAAGGTGCCAAGCTAATCTGCATCGATCCACGAAAGGGTTTTATCGCGCATAATGCGGACCTCTGGCTTCAAATCCGTCCTGGAACGGATGCGGCCATGTCCCTGGGCTTCCATCGCGTCATCATTGAGGAAGAGCTCTATGATAAGGAGTTTGTGGAGAATTATATCAACGGCTGGGATGCTTTCAAAGAAAGGGTGATGAAAGATTATCCCCTCGAGAAAGTGCAGGAGATCACCTGGGTGGGCAAGGATCTCATCCGGAAGGCGGCAAGGATGTACGCTACAACGAAGCCGGCCTGTATCCATTGGGGTGTTCCCACGGAACAGACGATAAACTGCGTCAATTATACACGCGCCACCACCGGACTGATGGCCATCACGGGTAATCTCGACGCTCCCGGGGGAAACGCCCTCTTTGTGAACCCGCCCACGCGCACGGTGGCCGAGTTCTCCCGCCATAGGGATCTCTCTCCTGAGCAGCAGAAAAAGAGGCTGGGCGGAGATCAATTCAAACTCGGTGCCAGGGTGGCTCTCATTAACCCCAAGAAAGCATGGGATGCCATTGTAACCGGCAAGCCTTATCCCCTTAAGGCAGGGATTCTGTGCGGGAGCAATCCGGTGGTGACGAGGGCCAATGCCAAAGAGGCTTATGAAGCGCTGAAGAAGCTGGAGTTCCTTGCTGTCATCGATTTCTTCCTGACTCCGACGGCCGAGCTGGCTGACATCTTTCTGCCCTCCGGCACTTGGCTCGAGCAGAACCACGTTGCCGACAACTGGAAACGGCATGGCTTTGTGCTCGCCAGGCAAAAGTGTGTTGAGGTCGGTGAGTGCTGGCAGGACCACAAGATCTTTTTGGAACTGGGCAAGCGGATGGGCCAGGACTGGCCGAACACGGTAGAGGAGGCGCTCGATTACCTGCTTGAACCCGCTGGACTGACCTGGGAGCAGTTCAAAGAGAAAGGATATCTACAAGGAGAAATGGTTTACCATAAATACAAACAGCGGGGTTTCTCCACCCCTACCAAGAAGGTGGAGCTTTATTCAACCGTTCTGGAAAAGTGGGGATATGATCCTCTTCCAAAATACGTCGAGATTCCGGAGAGCCCTGTCTCCACGCCCCATCTCCTCAAAGACTACCCATATATCCTGAATGCGGGCCTACGGACCCCAACGTTCTTCCATTCGGCGAACCGACAGATACCGGCGCTGAGGGAGATCCGACCGGACCCCACCGTAGAGGTCCATCCCGAGACAGCCAAGAAACACAATATTCAAGATGGACAATGGATTTACATCTCGTCTCCGAGAGGACGGATCAAGCAGCGTGTAAAGCTCAATGACAACATTGACCCGAGGGTGGTGGTTGCGGAGCATGGCTGGTGGTTTCCGGAAGTAAAGGACCCGAGTCGGGGTTGGAATGTTTCGAATGTCAATATCCTGACCGACAATGCCTATGAGACCCTGGATCCTGCCATGGGCTCCACTAATCTCAGAGTCTGCCTATGTAGTATAGCACCCTGTGAAGAGTAGCAGGCTGCTGAAAAACGCCCATCTGCGGCGTTGCCCTCATCCTTCGTCATTGCAGCGTACACTAAGTACGCCTCATTCCGCAGGATTTCGGGCGCCTTGCATCTGGGCATTTTTAAGCAGCCTTTAAAATTGATTCTTTCAGAAAACAGATAGACTTACAGGAGGAAAGTGATGGGAAAAGTATCGTTGTTGTTTAACGAAATTGAATGCATGGGCTGCCATGCATGCGAAGTAGCCTGTAAACAGGAGCATGGGCTTGGCGTTGGTCCCAGAGTGGTTAGAGTTCTTGAGAGAGCTCCTTTCTTTAAGCCCTTGTTCTGCCACCATTGTGACGACGCACCCTGTGCCCTGTCCTGTCCGGAAGATGCGATCACCATCGATCCCAGGACAAAGGTTGTTCTTGTGAATGAGGAAAAGTGTAACGGCTGTGATGCCGTGGAAGGCAAGTCCGGGGCTGAAAAACAGCAGACTTCTCCATGTAAGGTAGAGTGTCCGGCGCATATCGATGTCCAGGGATATGTGAACCTTGCTGCAAAGGGAGAATTTCAGGAGGCCCTGCAACTTATCAAGCTCAGAAATCCCTTCCCCTCCATTACCGGCAGGGTTTGCCACCATCCCTGTGAGTCGGGTTGCAACCGCGATCAAATCGATGAACCTGTAGGGATACACTCCGTGGAGCGTTTTTTAGCGGATTTGGATTTGAAGGCAGACAAGCGCTATTTACCGGAAATCAAAAGCAGGAAAAAGGAGAAAGTTGCTATTGTCGGGTCGGGTCCAGCTGGTTTGACGTGCGCCTACTACCTTGCTCAAGAGGGCTATCAGGTTACGGTCTTTGAAAAAGCCCCGGTACCGGGTGGAATGCTCGCAACGGGCATCCCTTCTTACCGTCTCCCCCGAAAAATTGTCGATGCCGAGGTTCAACTTATCCAGGATATGGGCGTCAAAATGAAAACGGGCGTGGAGATTGGCAAGGATAAGACGATTGGTCAACTGCGTCAGGATGGATTCAGCGCATTTTTCATCGCCGTCGGAGCACAAGAAAGTCTCAAGCTGGGGATCGAGGGTGAGAACCTGAAGGGCATTTATAGTGGTTTGGACTACCTTCGCCAACTTAACCTCGGAAAGCCAGTGAGATTCGGGAAAAAGGTTGCTGTGATCGGCGGAGGCAATGCGGCGATGGATGCAGTCAGGTCCGCCCGCAGGCTCGGGTCTGAAAAGGCTTTTATTCTTTACCGGCGAAGCCTGGAGGAGATGCCTTCAAGACCTGAAGAAATTAAAGAGTGCCGGGAAGAAAAGATTCCTATGAATTTCCTGACTCAACCTGTGCGATTCATGAGTAAAAACGGGGAAATCAACGCGATTGAGTGCATCAAAATGCATTTGACAGAGCCAGATAGCAGTGGACGGCGGAAACCCGAACCCATCCCCGGCTCGGAATTTACAATCAAGGCGGATGCTGTGATCACAGCCCTCGGACAGGAGTCAGATTGGTGCTGTTTGACCGAGGAGTGCGCCTGTTCACTGACTGAATGGGGAACCATGAAAGTGGATCCCTTGACATTTCAGACGGGTGATCCTGATATCTTTGCAGGGGGGGATGGAATAAGGGGGCCTCAAAGCGTGGTCGAAGCCATAGCGGATGGAAGACAAGCAGCCATTTCCATCACTCGATACTTGAACGGCCAGAATCTCCGATTGGGCAGAGATACCACATTAAAAGCAATCACAGAACCTCAGAAAGAGAAATACGATCCGGCCCGCCAGGCTCAAATGCCTACCTTGGACCCTCAGAAGCGAGTCAAGAGCTTCAGTGAAGTTCAAAAGGGGTTTACAAAGAAAGTGGCCGTTCAAGAGGCGAAAAGGTGCATCTCGTGCGGCACGTGCTGTGTGCAGGCCTGCCCTTATGACGTGATGCAATTCAACCAGGAGATCACGAAGGCAACGAAGTGCGACCTCTGTGTTGAAAAAAGAGGACGCAGCGAGATTCCCGCGTGTTTCGCGATCTGTCCTACCCGGTGCATTTCCTGGGGTAACCCGAAGGAGTTTCCTGTGGGGGTTTATAAGGGCCTGTAAGCTTCTCAAAAAAACAATTATCAATGGTCAGTGATCAATACTCAATGATCAATGAGAGGATCCTATAAAATCAATTTTCAATGGTCAATGATCAGTTTTCAATCATCAATTAAAATATAACTGTTTTTTCAAAATTGATAATTGATTATTGATAATTGGCCATTGACCATTTTATGTTTCTCCTGTGGCTGAGTCCAAAATTCAGAAACCGCCTACGTGGAAAGACCCTCAGACCCGTTTAGAATGGCAGTGGGAATCTCCCGGCGAGATGACCTGGCACAAAGCCCAGGAATATGCGGAATCCCTCACGTTGGAGGGGAAGGACGATTGGCGCTTGCCAACCTTAGCGGAATTAGAATCTCTGCTGGATAGAACCAAGGCGCGTTCAGACGGGAGAGCACCCATGCGAGAAGAGGTTCCCTTTCGGGACAATCTCTCTTATTGGTCTTCTACAACTTTCGAGCACGATACAAAGAATGCCTGGATTGTGATGTTCGACGGCGCCTATTTGCTGAGCTACTATAAAACGAACGCGTACTACATCCGCTGCGTCCGGGGGTGCCGTTGCGACGGGTAGGGAACGGTTTGAAACCGTTCCTACTTTTGGCACGCCCGCGAGAGGGTGAGCGGGCCGGACTGCCGTTGCGCTGAACGAAAAAGCATAGGAATCTATGACTAAGAGAGCGATAAAAGTTTTTCAGAGCTCTCAGAAAGATATTGACATCTTCTAAAACCCATTTCATAATAGGCTCACTGCGTTTGTTCGACAACTCGCCTTTCAAGCATTCCTACCAGGGTTCCAACGGCGCAACCCAGGCTACATCTGAAGACAATGTCGTCTGATATTGGCGAGAAGTAGTTTTGGGTTTACCCAGAAAACGGAAGACAATAGTTGATCTCAGTAAGACATAACCCCTCCTAACCTCCCCTTAATTTAAGGGGAGGCAGGGTGGGGTTAGAAAGGAGGCTTTATGTTGGAATGGGTGAAGAATAACGACGCGCTTGGAACAACGAATCGCGGGGTGCCGTGCGAGTCAGGCTTGTGTACGTTGTGTGACTCGGGCTGCAAGGGGAAATGCGAAACCTGGATGGCTTCTCTTAAAGGCCGCAAAATGCTCTACCCGAGGGATTTCGGGAATACGACCGCAGGCTCCTCGAATGTTTCAGCTGTGGGGATGGGTTACCATGCCCTTCGCATCCAGGGATATTGTTATGGAGTCCATGGGATTCAGCGACCCCTTACCTCGAATCCCGATGACTGCTTATTTACAAACGTGGATGTTGGGACTTCTTTTGGGAACACGGTAAAGACCGAATGCCGGGCCCCGGTTATGACGGGCGCCCTGGGCTCAACTTTCATTGCAGCCAAATATTGGGATTCCTTTGCGGTGGGGGCAGCGTTGTGTGGAATTCCCATCGTCGTGGGTGAAAACGTTGTTGGAATCGACCAACAATCCGCGATTCAAAACGGCAGGATTTCGGCTGCTCCCGAACTTGACAGGAGGATAAACATCTACCTCCGTTACCACGACGGGTACGGGGCCATCATCGTACAAATGAATGTGGAAGACACGAGAAATGGGGTTGCGGAATACATCATCGAAAAATACGGCGACAAAACCATTATTGAACTGAAGTGGGGGCAAGGGGCCAAGGACATCGGAGGAGAGATCCAGGTGACCAGCCTTGATTACGCCAAATTCCTAAAAGATCGTGGCTATTTGGTCGATCCTGACCCATATGATCCTGTTGTACAAGCCTCTTTTGAGGAGAGGGCGATCACTTCGTTTGCAAGGCATAGCCGCCTGGGCGGAACGGACCTTCAAACACCCGCCGCCGTCCGCGAATCTTTTATGAAGTCGGTTGATTATCTCCGTAAGATTGGTTTCAAGCGGATTACGCTAAAAACCGGCTCCTATGGCATGGAGGGCCTGGCCATGGCCATTCGATACTCCGCCGATGCGAAACTCGACCTGCTTACAATCGATGGATCGGGAGGCGGGACAGGCATGAGTCCTTGGAACATGATGGAGCACTGGGGGATTCCGTCTCTTGCGCTCCATGCAAAAGCCTATGACTATTGCCAGATCCTCGAAAAGAAAAAGATTAAAGTTCCCGACCTGTCATTTGCAGGGGGATTGGCACGAGAAGACCATGTCTTTAAAGCGATTACTTTGGGTTCGCCCTACGTGAAACTGGTCTGTATGGGAAGGGCTCCTATGATCCCTGGATTTCTGGGCACCAATATCGAAGGGGTCTTCAAGCCGGAGAAGAGAGCCCAGATCAACGGCCACTGGGAAGAACTGCCCGCAACGGTGACTGCCTTGGGCAAATATCCCGAAGAGATTTTTGCCGGATGGGAGCCCGTTCAGGCGAAAGTTGGAAATAAGGAGATGAAGAACATCCCGTTTGGCGCGATTGCCATGGTTGCGTTTGTTGATAAGATTAAATGCGGATTACAACAATTCATGGCCGGAGCGAGAAAATTCAGGCTGTCTGAGCTCAAGCGTTCGGACTTGATTTCAGCGAACAGGGAGACCGAGCAGGTGACCGGCATTCCCTTTATGACGGATGCCAATGATGACCGGGCAAAAAACATCCTGAATTCGTAATGAGACAGATGGATAATGTGACGGGTTTTGTAAAAAGTCGTCTCACCGGTGTAAATCGGTGTCCAGTGTCTTCATAATAATGTAGGGAACGCATCTATGCGTTCCCTACCAATTTGCGCCGCAAGGACACTTGGATGCCGAAGCGCGGGATTAATCCGAGGCCTGCGAAAAGGCTTTTCTTCCTTCATCGAAGGCTTTGATGTTCAGTTCATGGAGCTTTGCTGCCAGGAGACCCTTAACCGCGTCGATCCACTGGTCTTCTTTGATTTCCGGAAAGAAATTGGAGAAGGCGCCCACGAGAACGACATTCGCAGCCTGGATGTTGCCGAGCTTTCTGGCAATCTCCTGGCCGTTGATGACCCAGACATTGTTCTTAAAATATTTCTTGAACGTCTTTTCAATGTCCTTGGGGTACTCCATCTGTCCAAGGGTTACTGCAGGGGGTAAGATCGCTTGTTTATTGATGACGATTTTTCCCTCCGGCTTCACCCAGTTGATGTACCGTTCCGCCTCGAGCAGCTCAAAGGATAGGAGAAAATCGACGTCGCCATACTTGATTAGGGGCGAGTAGACCTTTTTCCCGAATCGAAAATGGGTGGTGACATCTCCGCCCCGTTGGGCCATCCCGTGCACCTCGCTTTTTTTCACATCGTACCCGGCTTGACGGAAGACCTCGGCAAGGATATTGCTAGCAAGGATAATGCCCTGGCCACCCACGCCTGAAAGAAAAATATTTGTAACTTTTCCATTATCTGTCATCATCCAACTCCTCTTAGTTAGAAAATAAAGGTCTCGTTCGGCGGTCACGGTATGGTTCGACAGGCTCACCATGATCGGCAGAAAACCGTGCGTCCTGAGCTTGTCGAAGGATGCCCGTATCGTCATTCGGTAACGTTTTTCGTCTTGAAGAAGTTGACGTAACCGTCCGACGCTAAACGAAACGGGCTTCGTAGCCGTAACCTTAACCCCCCTTCATCCCCCCTTAAACTAAGGGGGGATGAAGGGGAGTTATTGAATTTCATGGTTCGCGGGCACCCTACGGGCATGGGGCATTATTTTGTAACTGGTCCAATGGCTTCGAATTTACATATCTGAGTGCAGACCGCACAGCCAACGCATTGATCCCTATTAATGAATGATGTTCCTTTCCTCTTATGGCCATCTTTGCTCTGGCCTTCGCCCTCCTGCCAGCTTATGGCAGGGCAGTTGATCTCGAGACACATCTTGCAGCCCCTGCACTTATCCGTGTCCACCCCATAAAGAGGGTTTTTGAATCTCGCCAGAGGGTTCGCCCTTCGGAGCAACATACAGGGACTGTTTTCTGTGATGATTACAGAGGACTCATCCCGGTTCACTTCTTCTTTGATCACTTCGATTGCTTCTTGAAGGTTATAGGGGTCTACTTTTCTGACATGCTTGACACCGACAGCCCTTGCCAACTGTTCATAGTCAACCGTCGCGGCAGGTTCGCGT
>Ga0214473_10002504_pt1 | contig 22569 bp, 49 predicted proteins | sample RVTome_7_FD_203509 | JGI IMG/M metagenome (GOLD analysis project Ga0214473, IMG submission 203509) | Soil microbial communities from uranium-contaminated site in the Upper Colorado River Basin, Wyoming, United States - RVT98D197 | ecosystem: Environmental > Terrestrial > Soil > Contaminated >... | reverse complement strand
AACGTAGGCGACCTTGCCCGGGGGATGCACGAAGGTGTGGAGCGGTTCGCTGTTCTCCCGCACCTCGAGAGCGACCGGAGCGAAGCGAGCATCGAGGACCATCGAGAGCGGGTTGCGGACGTTGCGGAATGTCACGTCCTGGTAGCCCTTCATCCGTTCCTCACGCGGCAGCCGGTTGTGTTCGATGAGGTCAGCAGCGACGCGAGAGCCGGAGTAGAGGACGTGCGAGATGCCGTAGGCCGACGCCAGGCGAACGACCGAGCCGACGTTGTGGGCGTACTTCGGATTCCACAGGACCAGGACGACGTCGTTCATGGATTGCGAATCATCGGGACGGCGGCTGGTAGCCGTGCCTCTCTGTAGTCAGGACTGACGGTCGGTTGGTTCGCCGCGAGCCCGACAGTACCGATGAAGATGACCGGTGCCTCGCAGGCCAGACAGTAGGCACTGACGTTGAGCGCCAGACGACCGCGGAAACCGTCGGGGTCTTGTAGGCGCAGCACCGAGACGCGCGCCTCGAAGTGTTCGTGCTCGCAGCTGTAGGTCATGCTCGACCTTTCGGAGGGTGGCAAATAGGGCAGTAGCGCCGGTTGGGCGTGTTCGGGCGAAACAGATTACCGCAGGGACAGGTGCGGATGGAGGCGGTCTCGAGGACGGCTGGCAACCCGAGCCGGGCCCGCAGCGCAGGGGCCCGTGGCGTGCGCCCGGCAGCGAGAGCCGAGAGGGTGCCCGGGGGGATGCCCCGAAACTCGGGCAGGTTGGAGACCGCCAGCCAAGTCATCGACCGGTGGAGCTCGCGCAGGCGGCGCTGCACAGCGTCCAGGGAAGGCAGAGCAGCAGGGCCCAGGGCTGGTCCAGACCGCCCAGGACGAGCGTGACCCCCGCGACGGCGCAGGGGGTTCGGTTTGAGCCTGCGGGAGCGCTCCGCAATCGCCTGAGTGCGGCGAGGGGCGGTAGGACCCGAGCGGTGGCTCATGGCACGGACCAGTAGACAAAGCGAGGTTTCATGCTTTCCCTCCGGGGTCGTGTCCGCAAAACGGACACTTGAGGATACCCCCACAGCTCGGGCAAACCAGCACCGCGCGCTCGAGCGCCGGGGTGCGTTGGGCCATGCGGGTGTGTTCGACGAGCAGCTGGCGGAGCAACTGGTCCTCCTCGCCCGTCGTGAACGTGGCCGACCGCAGGTGCGAGATGAGGGCGAAGGCGGAGGCTTCATTGACCATAGGGATGCTCCTTCTGTTCGCGCAGCGAGCGATGGTCGACGACGCGCCATATCGGATGTCGCACCGCGAATTTGGAGGGCTTCGAGAAGAAGGACTGGGCCCGAAGGAACAGACCATCGGGACGTGTGGAGACCGGAATGAAGTGGTTGTAATCTGCCAGCCAGAGCAAGTCGAAACTGTAGCGCCCTTCGTCGTCGGGTCCAGACCGAAGCTCGCAGACCCATTCGTCGCGTGAGCGCGGTGCGAGTTCAGGTGATAGGGGCGTCATCAGTTTCCTCCTCCAGATGCGATACTTGTAGCAGCAGACGACCGACCAGAGCCCAGGTGGGCTGAACCGGCGGAAGTGTGCTGCACCGCTTGACGATTCGGCTGGTCCCCTTCGGGAACACGACGACCAGGCCATAGGGCTCGGGGACCTCGGACGGTTTGACCAGACCGTCCGGGCACGCGAAGTAGAACTCCGAGGCGAACCAGGCTGAGCGTCGTGTCTTTTCAGGGACCCGAAGCTCGGCAAAGAAGTCCGAGCGTGTGACCTTCACCTCATAGACCACGCGGCGGTACTTCTGCGAGTGGTAGAGGTTTATGGCGAGCCCGTCGACATGGTGGACTAAGCCGGGCCCGATGGTCACAGCGCCTTCGATGAGAAACAGCCAACCACGCTCCGGGTTGTGGCGATTCGCCAGGGCGCGCAGGATACGACCCGCCTCTCCGGGCGGGGGCTTCGGACGCTCCCGGCGTCGGGAGATGAAGGCGGATGGAACGAGGTCGGCGACCGACGCACGGCCGAGCTCAGAGAGCCGGAAGTACGAAGCGGTCTCGCCGTAGCGATAGCCCTCCTGCGAGGGGAGGCGCTCCAGAAATCCGAGACGGACACACGTCATCGCCGTCTGACGGCGGAAGTGGGTCGGCTCGCCCCGGGGCCAGTGCTTCTCCTCGGCAGCGTCGATGGGAACCAGCTCGACAATGGCGAACCAGACCCGCAGACACTTCCCCTCACTGTCCCGAAGGAGCTGCAGGAGGCGCGCTTGCGGGGGAGACAGCCTCATCTGCGATACCGCTCGTGAGGGAGGCCGGGGAACAGCTTGGCCGCCACACCGGGGTCGACCTTCTCGCCGTCGGAATGCAGCTTGGCCTCATCGTCCCAAGGACCGAGGTATGCAGCCCAGTCAAACAGCTCGTCGTCGAAGTAATTGGCGGCGGCGACGACATAGAATAGCCCGGCGATGTGGAGGATCGAAAGCTCGCGGCGATGGGTTGTCATGGGCAAGTTCCGAGAAGCGGCCAGAGACCGCGGTCGTCCGACCAGACAGCAAGAACCATTGCGACGGCGATGGAGAGCCAGGGGTTACGGCTCATCGGGCATCAACTCTCCTTCGATGGCTTCGGCGACGGCCGGGGCCTTGAGCAAGTTCCCGCCGACGGGAAGGTACGGCTTGATGAGAGCGCCGACGGTCGTGGCGTGGCCCTTGACCATCCATTCGAAGTGCGACAGGAACATATCGGTCATCGAGAACAGACCGAAGTCGACGGCTTCGAAGGAAGTCTTGAGCCAGTAGTGAAGCGCTCGATACGTCGCCCGCTCCGACTGGGCCCAACGGTCGTGGTCGGTCTTGGTGGTGGAATGATAGGTTCCGTGCGACCAGCGGCGAGTCGTGCGGTGCTTGCCCAGGCCGGGCGGCTCGGGGATGACGGCGGAGACCGAGACAGTGCGGAGAATACCTTCGACTTCCATCGCGAAGCGGAGATTGATGCGGCGGGCGTCGAAGTCCTCAGAGAATTGCAGGCCACGCGCGCCCTGCTTGAGGAGCAGGTCACGGATGGCCTTCTGGCTACGCTCGACCGGGACGGAAGTGCCAGCGTAAGATGTCATTCATCCTTCTCCTTTTCGGGCTCGGAAAAGTCGTCGAGCAGGACATGGTGGTCGTGCCCATCCCAGGTCCAGAACATGACCCAAGCGGAGCCGAGAAGGAGCGCGGCACCTGCCGCGAACACATGGGCGGCGGCCATTGTGCGAAGGACCCATAGGGCGAACAAGGGCGAGTAGCCCATGGCGTAAGACATCAGGACAGCCGACAAGCAGACAACGACCAGGACCAGGCCTCCGCCCCAGGCCAAGATGCCCCGGGCTAGGTACGGACGGTACTCGACACAAGACCAGCGACGAGCGAGGCGCCTGAGAGACATCAGACCTCCTTACGAGGGTGGACCCAGGCGGCCAAGACAGCGCCGACCCGGTCGCGACGGCGGACCCATCGGCGGCGCTCCGGGCCGGAGACCACGAGCTGGAGCGTGTGCTGGGCTTCCAGATAGAGACGGACAGCGCGGGCCAGGCGAAGCTCATAGCCGAGCGCCCGGGTGACACCGGCCAGGACGTCACCGGCGTCAGCGGCAGTGATGGGCTGGCCGGGTAGAGCAGAAGCGAAGTCGGAGCTGAAGTCGGGTTCGCTCATCGGTGCGCCCATGCGCCCATCACCTGCAGGAAGTAGTCTGGTCGTTCGAGGTCCAGCGAGCACCGATGCACGGCGAGAGGATAAGGCAGTGGAAGGACCGCCAGCGGATTGCCTCCAACGGGAACGACGGCATCCGATGGGAAGTGAAAGACCGGGAGGCGGAAGGTCGTCGTGATGGGCAGGACCCGAAGGAAGCAGACTTGGAGTGAGCGGCGCAGGTCGTCAGTCTGCTGGACCAGGAACCCAGCCAGCGCACCGGCCTCAGCGTAGCGGCGCAGGGTCTCGAACTGGTGGGCGGAGCTGGCCTGCAGGTGCCAGGACTTGGCGGCGACCGTCTTGGCATCGAACATGAACATGCCCCCGCCACGGAAACAGCCGATGAAGTCGGGCATGGAGATACCGGGAGCGAAGTAGAGGGAGCCGGAGCGGTCGCGCTTGGCCCGAGCCTGGGTGCCAACCCGGTTCCAGGCAAGCTCCCGACGGTTGGCGGCCAGCTGCAGGCAGTCGCTGATGACAGCCTCGAATCCTGCCCCAATAGAAGCGGCTTGCGAGCGGCGGCTCATGCCGGGACCCCGATGCGAGTCCAATCGATGTGAACGCCGGTGCCTTCGATGCGGGCCTCACCGAGAAGCCAGCCGGACGGGTAGGAGCGGCCATCGACCCGGGTGAAGGTGCGGCGTTTCCAGCGTTTGCAGCCGCACAGCGAGGCGTCCGGATTGAGGGACCATGTCGGCAGCGAGAACGAGTATTCCGGAAGGTCCGCGAAGTCGAGCGGCGCAGGCGCGGTAATGGAGTCGCTCATGAAAAGAATCCACCGGCGTAGAGAAGCCAGAGGACGAACAGGCCGCCGAGTAGGGCGGACCAGACATTGTAATGACCCTCCTTCGGCTTCCCGTGACGCTCGAGTTCCATACCGACGCCGATACAGAACAGGACGATATAGGTGATTTGCGGCCAGCCCATCATCCACCTCCAACCCAGGCCGGGTCAGGCTTCGGGAGGTCAACGCCGCGCAGGACGGAGACGGACATGGCTATCTCCGGAGCAAGCTGGTGAGCGATGACCATGAGGTTGTAGAACGCCAGCGGTTCGACGGAGGGTGCAGCCAACATTTTCTCGCAAGCCACTAGTGCGCCGTCGTCACCGAGAATCCAGCGTGTCTTCTTGGCGGCCGCGAGGAGCTCAGGGTCAAACAGCTCAGCGGCCGTCGCCCGGTAGCGGACCAGCGCGAACATCACCGCTTCGGTGAGGCTGCGCATTTCTTCTTGCGTCAACGCGCTCATCGCAGCACGAAGTAGAGCGTGTCGGCTAGCAGCTCCGCGGACGGAACGCGGGACCAGCCGCGGAGCTGATTGCCTTCGAGGTCGGTCGACGGCCCGATGCGGGGGAAGGTTGGCTCGATAAGAAGGATGGATTGCCAGACGGTCAGGAAGGGTGCCCGCGAGACCTGCAGCCCGTGAATATCATCCCAGTGCACCTCACACGGGCAGATGAGGAAGGCATGGAAGCGGGCAAGGACCCCATCGTCAAGCGGCCCGAGCATGTTGCGAGCGTAGGACAGCGTGCGACCGACATCGGCGAGGTGCGCCGGGGAAAGAAGCTCCGGCTCAGGGACGAACGGATTGCTCATGGGCTCCCTCCTTTGCGAGAGCAGTGAGTGTGTCCATCGCCTGCGTCAGTTCGACGTAGGCGGCGAGAGCCCGGTCGCCCCGGAGGTAGCGGCCGGGCCCGAATTTGCGGGCGATAGCGGCATCGAAAGCGAAAGTCTGTCGCTCCTTCCGGAGGCAGCGGAGTGCAACCACGATGGCCGCAGGCAACGTCATTACAGATACCGCCAGGTCCATCATGGCCTCGTAAGCTGCCGACGGTAAGCCTCCCCCACGAGGTAAAGGAGAAGGGCAGCGGACCATCCGAGCGTCCCATTGAGGTAGCCAAAGAACTCTCGCTCTTGGATGAGGGCTGCCAAGAACTGGAGGAGCGAGCCCATGGTGTTCAAGGCGATTATGGTGAGGCCGATTGGAAAGAGCCAGCGCGGTGCTCGCCAGCCTGTCACAGCGCACCCTCCTTCGCTTGGGCCTTCAGCTCGGACAGCGCCATATCGAGCTGGCCGATGGCGGCCGTCAGGTGCTCCGCGACCGTCTCCAGCTCCTCGGCGTTCTCCAGATTGCGCAGACGGTCGCGCAGGGCGGCGAGGGACTTGACGGGCCCGGGTCCATTCCCGTCGCTGGGACCACGGACCTCACGGACCTCCTGCTCCAGAACTTCGACCGGCCACTGCTGCTCCTCCGCCCGGCCGAGCAGGTACCAGGCTTGCTGGGTCCATTCGGGGTGTCCGGGGTTACCGATGAGCCCGGCGACGGCCTCGTGGTGGGAGAACGAGAGGAGCGCATGGCGGCGCTCGTGCGGGAAGCGGCGACCGACCCACAGGATATTCGCCAGGCGCTTCGGGGAGATGCGGGTGACGGAGATGGCTTGGGCGGCGTGCTCGCCGAAGTGGAGCTCGCCTGCCAAGTACAGGTCAACGAGAGCCCAGGTGGAGGAGCCGCGCATATCGAGCGCAGCCAAGACGGCGCGCTCCCACGGTTCGTAGGCGGGGGGCGGCTCAAGGATGACAGCCCCGACTGGTGACCAGGCGAACCAAGAGGCTTCGAACATCAGTTGCTCAACGGCGAGAGGTTGCATGACGGCCTCCGAAGGCGACGCGGACCAGGATGCCCGCGAGGATGGCGAGGAGAACGACCAGCAGGAGGAGCCCGGGAAGGACTCCGTAATCAGGCGGCAGCGGCGTGGACACGCCCGTTCTCACCCTGGCAGACCGGGCAGTCATAGCCGCGGGTCTCGACGATGAACCAACCGCCGGGACCGCCCCCCTCCGAGCCATCAGCCTTGACGTAGACAACCGGCTGGTGGGTGTTGGGCGGGTATTGAAACGGACCGGCCTTGACGAACGAAACGTAGACGAGGCGGATGCCCGCGCAATTCGTGCAGGCCCCGGGCGGGCAGGACTGCACGATGCGATGGAATACGGGCGTCTTGGCCTGGTCGGTGTGGACGCGTATCTCATTCTGCGCTTGGCGGGGCAAGGTGGGGACGAGCATCAGGGCCTCCGATGGCTGGCGAGGACAGGCGGCGGGCTAGCGCGGCGTACTGCTGCTGCACTTTCACGGGAAGGCGGAGCATCTCAACTGCCCGGCCATGCAAGGATTGGTAGGCCTCCAGGAACCGGGCCCGGTCGGCGACCTGATTCTCAGATGCGCACAGGGACCGCCAGCCGCCGATACGACGGACGGCCTCGGCGGTCAGGTTGTCGAAGGATGGAGTGCCGGTTGCGCCGACGTCGATGAAGGCCCGGGTCACAGAGGACCAGGCTTGGAATGCGTCGGGCACGGCGGAACCGGTCGCCTGCTCGATGGCATCCAGCGCCAGGGAGCGCAGCTCGCCGGGCGAGGGGGCGAAAGCGCGGTCGTCCGCCAGCGAGCGCCATACGGCGACCTTGAGGGCCTCCACGTCGACGTCGGCCAGGATAAAGTGGTAGGCGGTATAGGTGTCCTTCGTCGGGTGCCAGTTCGTGTACGCGGCGGCGATGGGAGCAAGCACCTTGGCGACATCATCACGGGTGAGCACGCCGGGCCTCCCGTTCTTCCTCGATGCGGCGAGCCCGGCGAGCCCGAGCGGCGCTGGTATCCCCGTGCCCGGGCCCTACGTGCACTTGCCAGAAGGCTTTCATAGCACTCTCGGCCACGGGCCAGGGCGCTTCGACTTCCATCTCGCCGCCACACTGGCAGAACACTTGCGCCTTCATACCCGCTCCAAGCTGTAGCCGATGGAGGAGCCAGACGGGCCACGAAGCCCCTCGGGTGTGGCACCGAATACCCGGACAATGGGCAATGTCAGCGGCCCCAGGCGGAGCAGGCGAGCGAAAGACTCCAGCTCCTCCGCCACAAGACGTTGGGCATCAGTGGGCGGTAGGTCGTCAGGAATGTCGACGGATACGTTCCAGCGGGCTATCACTCGTGCACCTCCTCGGCGGCCCAGGACCGCAACGTCTCGAGAGCATTGGGCTTCCCACGACCGTTCCCCCGCGATTGCAAGCCTCCCTCGCGGTAGGCCCGGAGCATCCCCTCGATGTTCGTGGGCTTGTAGCTGCGGAGCATCCAGGTCCGAACCAGGCGGCCCCAACGGAGCAGCGAGGAGAAGTCCGAGCCTACGACATCGCAGATGGCCTCGACGACGAAGGGGTCCAGCGGCTTGCGGCGACGGCGACCGCGGTCGGTGTAATGGAGCATCAGCTCAACCTGCTTGGGATAGAGCCGAGACAGGTGACGAACGGAGAGAGGTTGTGCGGGAGCCGGAGGTGTTTTCTTTCCAGAGGTTTGTTTCACTGTTTCTTTCATAGATGGAGGTTCATCTATCAGACCAGAACGGTGCGATGAACGGACCATCGACGGTTCAGCTATCGGACTCACAGGGAAAGCAGCCTGTATGTTCGGTTCACCTATCGGACCAGGCAACCAGCGCATTTCCCACACCGTCAGGCGTCCGTCCCGACGGCGGGAAAGGACGCCGCGCTGCTCCGCGGCCCGGGCCCCCGAGCCCACTGAGGAGCGCGTGAGGCCGGTCAACTCCTGCAACTTGGTGAGAGAGAGGGCAACGCGGTCTCGGTGAAAACCAAGGGTCGCGCGGACGACAGCCAGGACGACTTTCAGCTCCGCCTTGTCCATCTCCGGCAGCATTTCGAACAAGTCATTGGGGACCTGCGTGTGGTTTGGGTGCCGGAACCCGGCGAAGGAAGTCACCGAGTGCCCTTCCGGCTGTTGCAGGAGCGGCAGAGGGTCTGAAGATTGCTTAGGTCGTCGGAGCCTCCGGCGGACCGCGGAACGATGTGGTCCACCGTCAGCGATGGTTGGCCGTGGGCGTCATACAACCCGCCGTGGCAACGCTGACATTCGAGACCGTCCCGGGCGAGCACGATTGCGCGAATGTGAACCGGGAGCTGGCGCTCCGACGGGGAACGGGCCCCGAGGACCGGGCCTCTCGCCAGACCGCGACGCTCAAGAGCTGGGAACAGAAAGTCCTCGAGGGCGGACCCGCCGAAGCCGTCACCCCAACGCCAGAGAGGTTCTGCTGCTTCGGCGAAACGAGCAGAGACCTCGTGGAGATGGCGGACCTGCACGTCTTCCTCGGCCTGCTGTGCCTCCTGTTGTTGCTGGATGTCGAGCAGCGCGCGACGGTCGGCCTCGTTCACAGCAGCCTCGGCTGCGAGGCGGAGATGGCTGACCAGCGGCGCAACGGTAGCGCCAGCTGCGCGCCGAACCCGCGGTCGAGAATGAGACAGCCGGAGCGGAACGCGGCGATGGAGGTGCGATAGGTTGTGGAGGTGTCCAGGTCGATGACTTCGAGGGTGTCCGCCCCCGCCTGCTCAGCGGCGGCGAGAGCGACCTGGTCGAAAGCGATGGAGGGCGGAGTGCGAAGGAAGTGCTGCGAGGAGCGGACGCGCTTGCGAAAGACACCGGCATCATCGACTTCGCCGACGACGAAGCCGTCGTTCCGACGAACGGGAGTGCTCATGCGGCGACCTCAGCGATGGTGGGATACGGCGGCGCGAAAACGGGGAGCGAACGGATGTGGCGGAGGGAGTTACGGAGAGCCTCGTAGCCCGCTTTGTCCATCGGGGCCGGAGACCAGACAACCGCGCGGCGAGTCCCTTCTGGCACCCAGATATCGCGGCCTTCCGAGAGAGGAATGCGACGAAGCAGAGTGACTGAGGTGAGACGGGGAACAACAACGCTCGTCGGCATTTTGGCCTCCTTCCGCTTTGCTGCGCGACCCCGAGAGCAGGGTCTCCGACCGCCCACGAACCAGGAGGCACTGACCGAGCGGTAGAGACTTTGGTGGAAGGACCTAACGCGAAGACAGGGGGCCAAGGTTCGGGACAGCGGGAGGCCCTGCCTTCGGGGTCGCGCAGCCCAACCACCATGAGCGAGCATACATCGGCCTGCGGCCGAGCGCAAGCCGGTCCGTAGAAAGTCCGCCAGGCGGCGCGTGCCTAGCAGACTGACGGCCTCCTTGGGGGGCCCCAGTCCCTACCACTTGAGGAGACCCAAACTCCGTCCCCGGGCCGCCTGGTCTTGCCTGAGGCCGCCTGGCATCTTTGGCTGAGCGTGCCCGGCGGCATCCTTGACACAATCGGGACATAGGGGGACAATGGAGCCGGTGGTAAGGACCTTCACAACCGAAGCAGCCGGACCTGAGGCCAAGGCCGATGGAACGGGGCGACGAACGAAGTAGGGCGCAGGCGGCGGACGAGCACGGACCCGCCAGACCCCACGGACGAACGAACCCCGAACCAGGCGCAGCAGGCGAACGGAACCCCCGGAGCCGAGGACCAGAGCGAAGCAGAGACCAGCCAGGGCGCGGCGAGCAGGGCCGCAGCCAGCCGGAGGAAGCGGAGCCGAGGACAAGAACAGGAAAGCGCGGGGGGTGGGCGAGAGCCGACCCCCACGGAACGAACCCCACGCGCGAACCCCCTGAGAAAAGGGAACGAAAGCAACAGCGCCCGAGCCCGCAAAGCTCGGGCGCTGACGTAAGCGCCGGACCATCAGCCGGAATGAGCGACACGCCTTCGGGCCATGCGACGCTCCCGGGCGGAGAATGAGCGACACCCCTTCGGGGCATGCGACGCTCACCGCAGTCCGGCGCTGACGTCAGAGGGCCAGGCCGACCGGGAGAACGAGTGCCCGGCGGACCTGGCCGATTTGCAGGAGACCGATACCCCCTCAAGGAGGCCTGACATGGCCAAGCGAACTTATACCGTGGTGTGCTTCATCGCCGAGCAGAACCAGTGGGTGACGCTGCGAAGCGGCATCTCGCTGGCGAAGGCCCGAGGTTGGGTGCGCGATGTAAAGTACGGGAAGGCGCGCATCTACAAGGGCGGACCCGGCGGCGAGCCGGTCGCCTGAACTTTTCAGCAAGGCGCTCACCGGAGCGGTACCCGGATGCACTGCTCCCGACAAACGAACGCAGCGTCGGGAGCAGGGATGCGGGCATCGACCGAAGCCGCAAGGGTGGAAGGAGCTGAGCATGTTGAGCAACGGACCCCACTACCGCACCGGCAAGTGGTACTCGCGGCACAATCCGCGGAAGCCCCGATGCGTGACGGCCATCCGGCTGGACTGGTACGACAAAGAGGACGTGAAGGTGACCCGGTTCGGACCGCTCAAGACGGTGCGGGGTGGCGGACATTCGAGCCACTACTACCGCCTGACGATGTCGAGCCGATTGCGGGTCTTGCGCTTGCTGAACCAGCTGACGATGAGGGATTTGGCACGCTGACCGACCGACCCTGCACCGGGGAACGCATAGTCCCCGGCGCTGGTGGGCAGGCCAGCCCACAGAAGGAGAGCAGTAGGAATGATGGAGCATGTGGTCGTGAACCTGCGAGCGTTCCAGCAATGTGACCAGGCCCTGGAGTTCGAGGCCCTGGCCGACGACGGCGACGAGAACATCCTCGAAGCGACGTTCAAGGCGCTCAATTGCCCGCCCGACATGGTGCGCAACAGTGTCTTCGGGACCTTGGGCGAGGCGAGTGTCATCGCATATCACAAGGAACACCCGAGCCTGAGCGTCGGCGACGAAGTGAGAATCGGTGGGCGAGCTTACCGCTGTGAGGGTGCCGGGTGGCGGCGAGTGGCGGACCTGGGCCCAAGCGCCGTGGCGCTCCGGGACCTCGTGACGCGTTGTGATGGACCGGAGGGGATGAGGCCAGACGGGTCGAACATCGACACCTTGGGCGCGCACGCCGCCTTAGGGGACCTGAGAGACCTCATCGAGGATGGCGAGCCACCGACGGGAATGTACGAGGCCCCTGCTGCGGCAGACGAGCGATGGGTGAAGGTCGATGGCGGCTGGGTGGACGCGAGCCAGTCTCCGAGCCCGGCCGGGGCAGATGACTTCGAAGCGGCGCAGGACTTCGCAGACAGCGGAGCCGAGGGAGACGAAAGCGACAGCAATCCCGACTGATGCACCGCGGCAGAGCCGGAGTGGACCTCCGGCCCTGCATCGGGCGCATCAGCCCGTAGGAGGCCAAGATGGCGAGCAATTTCATGCATCAGACGAAGGTGTTCCTGGGGACGGTCGACCGGCCGAGCGGCCCATGGGTCGCGGACGAGGTCGAGCGGCAGCTCACCGTGCTGCGGCAGGGCAAGCATCGGGCCCAGGCGATTGCCTGGGCGAGCCCGGCCCTCATCGGAGACGAGGAAGTGGCGACCATCATGGCGGTCTGCTCGCCCAACGAGGAGGCCATCCTCGAGGACGTCGTCGCAAACTGCTGTTGATGGACCGACCCTCCGCCGCGCTCGAGGGAGGACGGCGGTGGTGGGGACATTACCCCAAGGAGGCCAGAATGAAGGCGCAATTTCAGAGCTGGGAAACTCGGCAGCTGGTGACGGCCCGGGGCTCGTTGACCGTCGAGAAGAATGAGCGTGGCGGGCTACTGACGGCGGAAGTCGAGAAGGTCATCCGAGACAAGTTCGGCCTGAGCGTCTCGGCCCGCATCCAGCTCAGTGGCGGGATGCGCAGCGAAACTTTCCCGTCGGCCCCGACCTACCGCCGCATCTACGAATTCGACTTCATGGCGACGGACTATCGAGAGGAAATGGGCAGCATCTGAAAGCCAGCCAGCCGCAGGGACCTCGGTCCTTGCGGCACGCGGGCAGACAGGCCCGAGGAGGCAGTCGCCATGAGGGATACAAAGAAGCGGACGACGACGAATCTGGAGGAGCTGGAGGCCGACCCGCGGCGCTTCATTTGGGGCGAGCCGGTGCGGTGGAGGACACACGGGCCCTACGCCGTGCTCGAGTTCCACCCGTGGAAGCGCGACGGGAGCAGCATCAAGACAGGGGAGCCGGACGAGAGCAAAACGGATTTCCACCTGTGGGTGGACCGCAAGAGCACCTCGGAGTCATTCGGGAGCCTGGATGCGGCGCTGGCCGGCGGCATCGCCTACCGGGCCGAGGGCGCGAACCACGCGGCGGACCGGTACTTTATCCGGGCGCTGGGCATCCAGAATGAGGGCGACGAGCTCGCCACGGCGACGGCAAAGGACCTCGCCCGCCAGCTGGCCGACGCCCGGAAGGACATTGTTGCCCTGGCCGAGAAGGCGAAGTACCTGGCCGGGGGCGGCTATGTCGGCGCAATCAAACGCACGGTACTCGAGGCCGAACTGATTGTGCGGGCCCAGGAGGTCATCGAGAATTACCGCTGAAAGCGCCGCCAGCGCCAGCGACACGAGTCGTTGGCGCACGCGGGCGGACAGCCCAAGGAGGAAACCGATGGCGAAGCCGAAGGTCAGTCAGAAGGAGTTCGACGAAACTCTCAAGGCCGTCGAAGCAAACCACTGCTTCCGGTTCCAGGCGGGATGCGATGACAGCAGCGCATTCATGGTGCCGGTATCCCGGGACGGAGAGACCGTCATCGGCCCGAGCCAACGCTTCACCTGGAAGCAGCTCAAGGCGCTGGCGCAGATAAAGCGACCGCCGTCGCTGATGTAGGAGGACCAGCCATCCCGCAGGACCGAGCGGTGCTGCGGGAGCGCGGGCCATTCTGCCCGAACAGGAGGAAGGACCAATGGCAGACAACGTGTTGGAACAGCGAGTGGTCGTCGTGGGCGAGCCAGCCTGGCATCACAAAGGCCTGGTGCTTACGACGCCAGTCCAGGCGACGGAGGCCGCCCGGCTTGTCGGGCTGGAGGAGGTCGTCATCGACAAGCTGCCGCTGATGCTGGACCTGGGAGGCATCCAGGTCGCCAGCGGACATTTCGGGCTTGTGCGCCGACCCATCCCGAAGGACCAGCAGTACCGGATGCTCGGGGTATGCGGAGCCGACTACGCCTATCTGCAACACCAGGCGATGGTCGAGAAGCTGGAGGAGCTCAGCAAGAAGTGGCCGGTGGAGACCATTGGGGTCCTCGGCCAGGGTGAGACGGTATTCGTCACGCTGGATGCAGGCCAGGGCGAGGTCAAGGGTGACCCGGTGCGGCTGTTCTTCCTCGTGACGGACACGAAGGACGGCGGCCGTGGCATCAACCTGCATTTCACGCCCGTGCGGGTGGTTTGCCAGAATACGCTCGTCATGGGCGAGATGGCCGCCATCGCCAGCGCCAACCTGCGCCACACCGGGAAGGTGGAGCAGAGCCTGGACTGGCATCTTGGGCTGGTCGAGCTGATGCAGGACAAGGCGAGCAAGGTCATGGACATTTTCAATGTCCTCGCCGACCTGACGCTCACGCCCGAGCAGGTCGAGCGCGTGCTGAAGGCGACCTACCCGCTACCCCGCAAGCCGCGCGAGCTGCAGGCGACCGAGAGCCTGACGCCCGAGGAAGTCGGACGGCTGGCGCTGGCCGGACTGCAGAGCGCCATGAAGGATGCCGAGCGCGGTTGGGAGACCACCCGCCTGCGGCTGCAGGAGCGCCAGGCGAGCGTCAAGGACAAGTTCGCCGGGTCCAGCCCCATCGGTGTCACCGGTGAGCTGGCCGGGACCGGCTGGGCGCTTTACAACGCGGTGGTCGAGGAGGAGGACTACCGCAAGGGCACGGCGAACGAGGACCAGTACGTGGCGGCGCTGTTCGGAGGGCGTTCGCAGACGAAGGCCCGAGCATTCGCCGAGCTGGTCAAAGTCGCAGAGCGCCGGTAGGAGACCGGCGATGAGGAGGCCGAGGGAGGAGCCGCAGGGCTCCTCCCCGGTCGGGACAGACTGAGCGATGTACCGTGGACGGCTCCGGCTGGGGTAGCTCCCCAGGACAAACCCGGCACCGGCCCGCAAGGGATGACGGCCGCGCGGACGTGCTCAACGGAACCGAACGCCTCATACGAGGCCTCAGCCTGTGCCGACCGGGGCAGTCGGCCCGGAGGTGGAAGGAGAACGCCTATGACGTTCCGAGCCAGGTGGAAGGTCGAGCCACTGGCGCAGTCGAGCGGGACCGTGTATCGGACCTGCCATGCCTGCGGCAAGGGCCGACCCGAAGCGAATATGGTCAAGTCGAAGGACGGAAAACGCTGGTACTGCAACGACCGGGAACGGAAACGGGGCGAGCGGGCCCAAGGAGGGGCCAAGTGAGTTACGCGACCGGAACCAATGAGCGGCTGAGGGAGGTGATGGCCGACCTCATGGGCGACCTCTTCGCCATGCGAGACCCCAAGACGGGTGAGCGCATCCAGTTCAAGCTCAAGCGTGGGCAGAACACCTACGCCTATTTACCAGACCGGATCCTCTGTCCTTGACCCGCTATGCCTACGATGCCTTCGCCGCGGAACTCGAGCGGCTCGAGGACATCACGAAGGGCTGCCGGGCCGACATGCACGAGCCGGACGAGCAGGGCATGGCCGCCAAGGTTGTCGGCCGTGTCTTCGACAACGCCGGGACGCCAGGGGAGATGAAAGTCCGCCTGACCCGGCATGGCATGGTGGAGGACTTCCGCCTCGCCGACCTAGTCGCCCTCGCCCGGATGGCCCGGCTGCGGCCGCCATTGGATTGAGCCGGGAGGCCAAGGATGATGAAAGCGAGCGATAAAGGGACTGCCATTTGGGAGGGCCCATTCCGCGTCAGGATGATGGACGGCTCTGACCCGGACCCGGCTTACTGGGAAGGGGTCAAGGCGATGGTGGCCGAGGCCGCGGAGGAGGGAATTACCGAAGAGGACGAGGTGACGCAACGATTCGGAACATCCAGGTCGTCCGGGCCTGGGTGATGAGGAAGGAGAAAAGGATGGGTGTACACAAGTTTGAGCACTTGCACGGGGTCGTGCTGACGAAGTTGATGCGGAGCGACCGGCCGACGACCTTGCGGATGGTGGAGACCGCACCGAAGGAGGCGTGGAGTCTCTACCGGGTGAACGACGCGGTGGACCTGCTCATCAAGTGCAGCACCGCGCCGCGGGAACTGAGCCGGGAGCGGGCCCAAGGAGGGCATGGCTACGCGTGGACCTTCACGTTCACTCCGGCCGAGGTGCGCAAAGCCTTGGAGCGTCGAGCTGGGAAGCAGTCGCACCTCAGCCTGCCGCCGAGCACCTACGCAGCCCTGGTGTGCGCGTTCCCGATGCACAGCCAGCAGACGAAACTGTGTCTGCTCGAGCCGGCCGAGCTCGGCAAGCTGCTGACAATGGCAGCCCCGATGCACGTTCCGGGAGCGGAGGTAGCCATTCCGGCGGTCGAGCCGAACCAGCAGAGCATCACGGTGAAGTCGGTCGAGCGTAAGTTCCTGCGGGTGACGAGCCGCCATGAAGTAGCGTTGCTCGTTCCGCAGAGCCGACTGGAGACCTGGACGGTCCCCGGAAACTGACGAAAGGAGGAGTGATAGAGGCCGGGCGGAGCTACGAGAGGCTCCGCCCCGCTCGGCAGCGATGGGACTATGGCTGTGGCCTGCCCCGAGCCGCGAATGTCAGAAGGTGGAATCGCGGGGTTGGGGTGGATGACGAAGCAGGGCGCGTGCGGCGACGGCCTACGCGGACCTGCGGTTGTCGCCCTCTATCGCCCATCACTGCCGAGCGGGCATACGGCCCCTAGAAGGAGCGGAGACATGGAAGGACAAGCACCGACGGAAGCTGAGAACAGGGCGGCCGGGGCGAGTGAGCCGGGCCCCAAGTTCCCGAACGTGCATGTGCAGTTGGTCGGGAGAGATGGCAATGCCTTCGCCATCCTCGGAGCGGTCAAGCGCGAGATGCGCAAGGCACGACTGAGCCAGTTCGACATCGGCTGCTTCGAGAACGAAGTCAAGAGCGGCGACTACGACCACCTGCTCCAGACGTGTATCGCCTGGGTGGATGTGTCGTGAGCCGCGGAGACCAGCGGCAGAAGCGCCACAGCGAGAGACGGCATGGCAAGCGAACGCAGGGGCCCCCGGCGAAAGCCGGAGGGCTTCGCGCGCCCGCGGTCGGCTGGACACGCAGCTGGTATCGAGGCAAACGGGGTCCGAGCCCGAAGCATCCGGACCAGCCGGAGAGCGGCGAGCGCATCACGACCGAGCACCCATGGGCCCAGGAAGTGGGCTTCACCGCAGACCTGTTCCTCGGCTGGCTGTGGCGAGACGGGAAAGACGTCTACGTCTCGTACATCATGGCCGAGGAGAAGGGCCGCGGCCATTTCTCCAGCCTGCTCGAGGCGCTGTGGGATAGGGGCTACACCGTGAAGGTGCCAACGCCGCTGTTCGACATGCCCGCCATCCTGCTGCGGAAGGGCTTTGTTCGAGCCGATGAGTCAGAGCCACTGGCGGGCCAGATGTGCGAAGTCTGGGTCCGGAGCCCGGACCAAGGAGGAGCGAATGTATCCAGAGTGTGACCGCATGGTCGAGGCGGCGAAGGAGACGCAGCCCGCCGGGGACTTCATCGAATGGCTGCGGGAGGAGAAGCACGTCAGCCTGATGGTGTGGGGCAGTTGGCAAGACCTCGACCCCTGCACGAATATGGCTTGCGAGAAGGGTTACATCCACTTCGGTCACGACAACAACCGGCCGTGCCCCCGGTGCGAGGGAACGGGGCTCATAACGGTCGACCGGGAGGGCTACGTCCATCTGGGTGTCCCGCTCGACCAGCTGTTGGCGCAGTGGAAGGCCATCGACCTTGTGAAGGTTGAGGCCGAGCGCCGGACCATGTTGGAGGCGCTTCGGGCTGGTGCCGGGGCTTGACACATTCGGGACAAACGACGATACTTCAAGGAGGCGAGCATGCCAGAGAACGGGACCCCTCCAGCGGAGGGGCTGGTCATTCCACCGGCTTGGGCCGGGAAGCGAAACGATTGCGCTGTGTGCGGCGCGCCGGTGCTGCGTTGGGCGTCAGGACTCCCGACGCCGGGAACGCCGGTTCACATGAGCTGCCTGGTGAGCCAGTTCAACGACCATCAGGAGCACGGGCCCGAGCTGGCCCGGTCGGTCCTGCAGGCCGTCAAGGCGATGCAGCGCAGCTCAGCGGACAGCCAGGCGACCGACGGCCTGGCCCGGGCGGCCTTGCAGTACGGGTTGCTGGCGGTGAAGGAGGTCGGCGGTGGATAGCACACAAAAGATGCTTTTGCAACGTCAAAGAGAGCGTGTCGGCAGGTTCGCTCGAGCACTTGGCTTCGATACCCCGGAGGCTCGCAATGAATTGCCACCTTCGGACGTCCCAGTGATGGACGACCCGCCGCAGCTACCGGTCCCGCCGATGTGCGACCAGTGTGGAGCCGGGCAGCGAAACTACCGGACGCACGATTACCCGCGCTGGCAGTTCTACGAGTGCGGCAGAAGGTTCGCCGTCGACTTGCAAGAGTGGGGCTGGGGTGAGCAACGGGATTGCCTGCGCCGCCAGAACGAGGCACTGCGGGGAGCCCTGCGAGAGACCATCAGGGTTTGCGCTGAGGCCACGATACACAAGGACGGGAAGGTCTGGAGTTTGGTCGGTCCGGACGGAACCGGCTGGTATCCGTGCTGGCATTGCGGCCCGGCCCAGGAAGCTCTACCGAAAACGAAGGAGGCCACGTGAGCGCGATGCGAAGGAAGGTTCAACTCATCACCGACCCCGCCTACAGGCAGTCAACGCCCTGCGGCAGAGCGCCGAAGTCGTGAGCCCCTCGGGCGACAGGACAAGGGTGGAGCTGGAGCTGGCTACCTGGCTTTGGGAGACCTACCCCATCCACCCGATGCAAGCGCAGGAGGCCGCGCGTCGTTTGATGGATGGGATTGAGGGCGCAATGGAAAATGGCGTCGTGCAGGGCATAGACCTGGCGAGCCACGCAAAGAACATCGTCATTCGCCCTCGCTGAACGTCGTGCCCGCCAGTCGGAGAGGGCTCCGGCTGGTCGCAGGGCGCTCGGCCCTAGAAGGAGGCTACAGAGATGACAGAGCAGACGAAAGCAGCTGACCCGAAGGTGGACCAGAGAACGGAGGCGAAGCGCGAGCAGCGTGTCTCCAGCCGTTCGATGGTCGTGCGCCGGTCGGCAGGCTTGCTCCCCTATGGTACGCCAGAGGAGCTGGCGGAGCTGGTCAACCGGGTCAAGTTCATGGTGCCTGGAGCGAGCAAGTGGAAGCCGGAGCAGGTGTGGGCGTTGTGTCAGGCGGCCTTCGCCACAGGGCTCAACCCCGTGACCCAGGAATGCACCTGGATAAACGGGTTCTTCCCGCAGATTCGTGGGCTGCGGCGCAAGGGCCATGAGCAGCTGGACGAGATTTACCCGGACGGCGGCGGCCGACCGGACCTGCAATTCCAGCAGCTGACGAGCGCCGTCGAGCGGGAGCAGCATCACATCCCCGCGGGTGCGCTGGCCTACAAGTGCATCGGGCGCATCCCGGCGAAAATCCGCATGTACGCCGAGAATGCCAAGACGTTGCAGACGGCCGGGGCTCCGTGGGAGCGCATCGAGATATTGCTCGGGCCGACCCCGGTGACGGAGGGCTACGGTTACGTCACGGCGGAGGAGATGGAGAAGCTGGACAACCCGCGCTGGCATCACAAGTGCACGGGCAAGCCAGAGCTCAACACCGTCAGCCGCAAGAAGCGCGACGGCAACGGCACCTGGAAGGCGCGGGAGCTACGCGGGTTTGACCCGTGCCCGGACTGCCCGGAGGTGAATTACGCGGAGCCGCCGAAGTATCCGCACGACCAGCGAGCCCGCAAGCGGGCTGAGGCGCACTTCTGGAAGCAGGAGGCCGACCTGCCATTCGACATCACGCCGGGTGGAGAGGGCCTGGGCGAGATGGACGACGACACGATGGGCCTGCCGGGCGAGCCCGGCGAGGTCCTGCCCGGGGCCTGGACAGAGCTGGACGACCTGGCGGCCGAGGCAGCCAAGGGACCGACCAGTGGAGCGGAGCTGGAGCAGCTACGGGAGGTGCGGGACGAATCGGAGGGCTTGCGCCAGGAGTGGGATGACGCTACGCCGGACGAGCGCCAGGCGAAAGTGGCGGTCGCCAGCGAGGCGCTGTTCCCCTCGAAGCCCGAGGAGACGACCGGAAACCGGCCATTCCCAGCGGACCAGGTGAAGGCGAGGTTCATCGCAGCCGTCGAGAGGATGGGACCGCTGGTGCCTTCGAAGGACCAGCGACGCCACGTGGCGATGCTGCTGAAGGAGTGCTTCGACGACAGCGACAGCATCAAGGACGAGAAACGCCACGCGGTGCAGGCCTATCTGACGGCGAAGCCGAGCCTGCAAGGCTGGCATGGCGGCGAGCTGACGGCTGCGCTCAAGTGGCTGGATGCCCGGGAGGACCGGACCACTGGCAAGTGGCACCCGGCACCGATGGCAGTGGCCGAGGCCCGAGGCATATGGAAACAGGCGGTGTTGGAGGGCATCGACCGGACACTGCACGCGCACGAAGGAGGCCAAGGCCAGGAAGTAGGTGGGGAATCGCACTAGGAGGTGAACGCGTGACAGAAAAGGGACCGACCACGCGCCTGCGCGAGGCATTGGCGCTGTTGGCCGACCCGTTCTGCGCGTACGCCGAGCTGACAGCCCGGGAGCGCCAGGTGATGAGCCTGGCGCTCCGCGGGTACGACGTGCCCGAGATTGCGAAGGCCACAAGTATTGGGCGAAAGACGGTGTACCGAGACATGCAGAGCGTGGCCGAGAAGGTGACCGCCCAGGATGGCCGCAAAGTCGAATGGGACCAGCTCGTTAAGCTGGCATTCCGCCGCGTCGAACTGGCGCTGGCGGGCTAAGGAGGAGGGAGGAGGGACGTGAGCGACTATTCAGCGCGTGAGCAAAGTGGGATGTACGTCATCTATGAGGGTCGTGAACCCGGTGTCGGAGCGATTAGCGCCGGAGAAGTCATGCGGCGACTGCAAGAGCTGGAAGCGGTGAAGGCGCGGGAGGAGGCGGCGTGGTGGCCGAAGCCTTGGCCGCAAGAGTTCGATGGCCCCGTTATTGCCTTTGCGAAGAGCGCCGACCCCCTCCGGCCGTTGGTGCATCAAGCGTGGTGGAATGGCGAGCGCCTTAGCTTGCTCCCGGTAGTGTGGATTGAGGCCGTCACTCATATAAGACCGATGCCGAGGCCACCGTTAGCCGCCTCGGAGTCGCCAACGAAGGAGGGGACGTGACGCACACTACGGCACTTCTATTGTGGGCGGCCCTCGTGACCCTCTATCTTCTCTACTGCGTCATTGACGTAATTTTGGAGCCGCCAGCGGAGGAGGGGACGTGAGCGAGCAGACGGATAATCCGACCTGTTCTGGCTGTGGAGGGCCACACCCCTTTGACACCACCGTTCCATCAGTCGTATGGAACGCCGTTATTCGTGGCGGCGGGCTACCTGATTACCTCTGCATCACCTGCATTGTAGCCGCGTTCGTTCGCGCCAACCGAAGTTTCACGGCGGAGTTGGTGGGCGGAGGTTTCTCGCCGCCCGTCCCGATTGAAGTCCGCGTGAGGGGAGAAGTTGCCCAAGACGCGGCGGCAATCAGCAACGAGAACACACGCCTCCGTGCCGAGTTGGCCGCGGTGAAGGCGCGGGAGACCAAACTTGTAGGGCTTCTACGAGAGGGAGTGGGGTGGGTGAAACGTGGTGGTACCGAGGGAAATGCCGGTTGGCTGGAGCGTGCTAATGCCGCCTCGGAGTCGCAGGCTGGAAGCTTGCGGGACGCCCGCGGAGGCAGACCAGCACGACCCAACGTGCCCGCCTCGGAGCCCGTAGGGGAGGAGGGGACATTGAGCGACCAGACGGAAGGCGAGCGGTGCAACGCGTGTGGCCGACGGTACTTGACCGTCTACCGTGTCCCCGATGACCTTTGGGCGAAAGTGACGGGCCGCACCGACGGCGGAGGGACGTGGTGCCCAGCCTGCTTCGAGTTCATCGCCAAGGAGAAGAGATACTCGCTCTACTGGGAGGCAAGGCACGGAGAGTTCCCGTTGGAAGCGGTGAAGGCGCGGGAGGAGGCGGCGGAAAGATTGCGAGCGCGCGTCTTGACGGTGATGGAAAGGCGGGGATGGTCACGGCATTGGACGCATCGCTCTGCTTACCTGCACTTGGAGGCCGCGGAGTTGGCCGAAGCAATTCGCGGGAAGCGCGGCGACACGCTGGAAGAGTCGGCAGATGTTCTCATGACCCTACTCGCGTTCAGCCCCCACGACCTGCCAGAAATCATAGCGAAGGCGACAGAGCAAGCGGCGGAACTCATGACTGTACCAGTTCTATGCCGGAGAGGAACGGTTGGCCGCCTCGGAGCCGCCGGGCACAGCCCGACCAAGCCTGGGGGAGGAGGGGAGATGATGCTCCGTGTTAGGTTCCACGCCAACATCGGAGACCCTCGGCCTGTCAAGTGGCCCGTAAAGCACCCCTTCTGGGTAACGGGCGAGAGCATCGGGAGTGGGACTGACGGGTCCGCGTACGCTACAGTCGTTTCCTACGCCGACGACGAGGCATACATTCACGAACATTGGCCGGAGGCGACGCACCTAGAAGTCGAGGAACGGCAGGAGTATCTCTTCACCGACCGCTTCCCCAAGCCCGAATGGTTTCGGCCGCCGGGGGAGGAGACGAGAGAATGAGTGAGACAGCCAAGATGCTGAAGTTGTGGGGACCTGCCGTGGCAGCCATCAAGGCGGACCCCGTGTATCAGACCTCCGACAGCCAGGGGCTTGCACAAGTCTATGACGCCCTCCTCGCTTCGGATAAGGTGCTATCCGGCATCCTTGAAGCGGCGCATCGATACGGGACGCAGAGCAATGCCGTTGCGATGGCTGTCGGTGCGGCGGCTAACTTAGCCGCCTCGGAGCCGCCAGCGGAGGAGGGGACGTGAACCTTCCGCGCAAAGTAGATGATGGCGGACTTCCTCCGCCGGGCACTTGGTGGCCGTGGCATGGGACGGTAATGCTGTCATGTACGAACGGGCACGTTGCCAGTCTGCGCGACCACATCATCGCGATAGATGTAACCGTGACGCC
>Ga0214473_10002503_pt1 | contig 22570 bp, 16 predicted proteins | sample RVTome_7_FD_203509 | JGI IMG/M metagenome (GOLD analysis project Ga0214473, IMG submission 203509) | Soil microbial communities from uranium-contaminated site in the Upper Colorado River Basin, Wyoming, United States - RVT98D197 | ecosystem: Environmental > Terrestrial > Soil > Contaminated >... | reverse complement strand
GTCGTGATCCGCCGCGGTGGCTCGAATAGAATGGCGCAATGAAGCTCTCGAGCCAGAGACACCTCTTCGACATCCCTGAGGACGTCGCCTATCTGAACTGCGCCTACATGTCGCCCCTCATGACCAAGGTGCGAGACGCCGTGGTCCAGGGGCTCGATCGAAAGCGCCACCCCTGGGAGATCACGGCCCGGGATTTCTATACCGGCTCCGACCGGCTGCGCTCCGCATTCGCCGAGCTCATCCACGCGAAGCCCGACGACATTGCCGTCGTCGCCGCCGCGAGCTACGGGGTCTCGACCGCGGCCGCGAACCTTCCCCTCTCTCGAGGCCAGGGAGTCCTGGTGGTCGAGGATCAGTTCCCGTCGAACGTGTATCCCTGGCGCGAGCTGGCACGGGAGAAGGAGGCATCCGTCGTTACGGTTTCACGACCAGCCGACTTCGACTGGACGCGGGCGGTCCTGGAAACCGTGGACGAAACGAAGAATCGCATCGCGATCGTCGCGCTTCCCCAGTGCCACTGGACGGACGGCGGTCTCTTCGATCTGGTGGCGATCGGCGGGGCGTGCAGGGAGCGCGGTATCTTCCTTTGCCTTGACGTCACGCAGTCGGCGGGAGCCTCTCCCCTCGACGTTCAGCGGATCCAGCCGGACTTTCTCACCTCCGCGACCTACAAATGGCTCATGGGGACTTACTCTCTCGGGCTCCTTTATGTCTCCGAGCGGTGGCAGCAAGAGGGGCGGCCGATCGAGCACAACTGGATCCATCGCAGGGATTCCGAGAACTTCGCCCGGCTCGTCGACTACCAGGACGAGTTCGCCGCCGGCGCCCGGCGCTTCGACGTGGGCGAGCGCTCGAATTTCGCCCTGGTTCCCGGGGCCGAGGCGGCCATCCGCCAGATCCTCGAGTGGGGGGTCGAGAACGTTTCCGAGACGCTGGGTGAGATGACGGACGCGATCGCCGAGCGCGCCCGCGCTCTCGGGCTCGGCACTCCGCCGAAGGACAAGCGGGCGCCGCACTATATCGGCCTCAAGCTTCCAGGGGGTCTCCCGCCGAACCTTCTCGAAGCGCTCGCCCGCCGAAAGGTCTACGTGAGCATTCGGGGGACGTCCGTTCGCGTGACCCCCCACCTCTACAACGTGTCCCGGGACGTCGAGAAGCTCTTCGACGCGCTCGAGGAAGTCTTGCGCTGAGTTTCGGCCTGGGCCTATGATGCGGCCCATCCGATGAAGGTCTACCTCGATACCGTCCGGGAAGTGCTCGAGACCGGCACCCGTAGGGTGAACCGAACGGGGGTCGATACCCTCTCGAGCTTCAACATTAATTATGAGATCGACCTCGCTCTCGGCTTTCCCCTTTTGACCACCAAGGCCATCTCCTGGAAGAACATCGTCGTCGAGAACTTGTGGTTTCTCTCGGGGGTTCCCGACATCGGGCTCCTGCGGAAGCACGGTTGCCGGTTCTGGGATCCCTGGGCCGACGAGGACGGTCAGGTTCCGAGCGCTTACGGGAACTTCTGGCGGCGCTTTCCGGTGCACGAGAACGGGGAAGCCGCGTTCAACGATCAGATCCCGTGGGTGCTGTCCGAGCTGAAGCGGAACCCGATGTCGCGGCGGCTGCTCGTGACCGCGTGGGCCCCGGGAAATGCGCAGCGAAGTCAGCTTCCGCCGTGCCACGCGCTCTTCGCCCTCAACGTGCAGAACGGGCGGGACGGCGTCCCGAGGCTCAACCTCCACCTGACGCAAAGAAGCTGCGACCTCGGCCTCGGAATTCCTTACAACATCGCGGGCTACTCTCTGCTCCTGGAGCTGTTCTCGCATTTCACCGGAATCCGGCCGGGGGCCTTCGCCCATACGCTCATCGATGCCCATATCTACACCGCGAAACCGGACGGCTCGATGGCGGAGTACGACCACGTGCCTGGACTGAGAGAGCAGTTGACGAGGAAACCGAAACCTCTCCCGCGGCTCACCATCTCCTCGGATCTTCGCTCCCTCGACGACATCGAGGCGCTCCTCTCCGAGGACACCGAGACGCTGCTTTCCCATTTCCAGCTCGAGGGCTACGATCCCCATCCCGCAATCTCGTTCAAGGTGGCGGTGTGAGCCGCGGCATCATCGCCGCGGTCTCGCCCGAGGGGGTAATCGGTGCCTTTGGCCGGATGCCCTGGCACTATCCCGAGGACCTCAAGCGCTTCAAGAGGCTCACTCTGGGCTCGACGGTAATCATGGGGCGCCTAACCTGGGAGTCTCTCGCGAAGAAACCCTTCGTCGGCCGCCGGAACGTCGTAATTACAGCGAGGAAGCTCGAGGGTGTCGAGTGCTTCCCGACCCTCGAATCGGCGCTCGCGACGTGCGAAGGTGACGTCTGGTTCATCGGCGGAACCCGGGTCTTCGAGGAGGCGATGAGGTTCGCCGACACCATCGACCTGGCCTACGTGCCCGATGCCGTTGGGGCCGAAGGCGCCGTGTATTTCCCCCAGATTCCCGAGAGCAACTGGGAGGCAGGTCCTCTCGAGACTCATCCCGACGATCCCCGCCTAAAGCACCGCGTCTATCGACGCCGCGGGGCCCGGAGGGCCCCATCCTCCCCGAGCGGAGCCGTCAGCCGGAGCGGAGCGCGGAGCGCGGAGCGACAGGCTGCGGGGGTGGGGCCCCGCGGCATTGACGAGGAGCGAGGGGAGCGAGCGAGCGAAGAGCGAGCGAGCACTAAGAAAGGAGCCATACACTTGAGCGATCCCAAGCGCCACCAGTCCGTCACCGCGCCGGAGCTTCCGAAGGCCCTGGGCCCCTATTCACCCGGAGTGGTCCTCGGCGATCTCATTTTTGTCTCCGGGCAGGGAGCCGTCGATCCGAAGACGGGAAAACTCGCCGGTGACGACGTCGAGTCCCAGACCGAGCAGGTGTTCAAGAACATCGAGGCGATCCTCAAAGCCGCAGGCTCGGGGCTCGACAAGATCGTTCGCTGCGGCGTGTTCCTGACCGACATGCGCGAGTTCCCGCGAATGAACGCGGTCTACGAGAGGATGATGGCGGGGAACCGCCCGGTGCGGACGACGGTCCAGGCGGCCGGCCTTCCCATGGAGGGCTTGAAGGTCGAAATCGACGCGATCGCCTACCGCTGACCGTCGGGCTGGCCCAGCAAACCCATCAGGCCCCAGCCGCCGAATACGTCTGTCACCGCGAGAACCAGCTCGTTCTCACCCGCGCGCAGCGGGAGGTAGACCGTGCCCTGATCGAGGCCGATGAGGCCCTCGCGCCGCGGGCGGTCGAAGCTGTAGCTGTCGTCGGCGGTGAAGAGAGGCGCTCCGTTCAGGAACACCGTGACCTCGTCGCTGTAGCCGAGGTGAAACGGAACTCTTGCTGCGCTCGTCGTGGTGAGCGTTTGCTTCGCGAGCACCGTCGCGCGTTTCCCGCGCTCGGGGCGGGCGATGTGGCGCAGGAGGACGAGTAGACCCGAACGCTCGGTCTCGATCTTCTTCCAGCTCGAGACGGTGGGTAGCTCCACTGGGGGAGGCTTCGGCGGAGGGAGGTCTCGAGCGCTTCCCATCCGCCGCCGCGGCCGAGGTAGCCCTGGGTCGAGAAGAAGAGGGCCACCGCGGTCCAGAAGAGGAAGCCGAGGAGCGCTTTGCGAAAGCTCATTTCACCGCCAGGGTCAGGGGATCCCTCAGCGGCAGGTGCGTGACCTCACCGCCGAAAAGACCCTTCATGCTCGCGCGGCCGTCCGCGTCTCCGGGGGCGATCTCCTCCCACTTCCCGACGACGAGAAAGACGATCGCGTCGGGTCTCAGGTACTTTCGCGCCACTCGCAGAACGTCGTCCGCGGTCACCGCCCGCACCTGGTCGCGCCAGCTCTTCCAGTAGTCATGGGATCGACCGATGAAGGCGTCACCCGCGTAGGTGCCGGCGATCTGCGCGGCGGACTCGAACCGACGGGGGAAGGTCTCGATGAGAGACGCCTTGGCGATCGTGATCTCTTCGTCGCTCGCGGGCTCGGCCCGGATTCGCTCGATTTCTTCGAGGGCGATCTCGGTGGCGAGGGCGACGGTATCGTTTTTCGACTGGAAGGAGACGGTGAAGCTTCCGGGCCCGAGCGCGTCGAAGCCGAAGGAGGACCCGGCGTCATAGGCGAGGCCTTCGTCCGAGCGAATTCGCTTCGTGATCCGCGAGGTGAAGCCGCTTCCGCCCAGGATGTGGTCCATGATCTGGAGAGCGGCTCGCTCGGGGTTCTCCCAATCGGTCCATCGCGGCACCGAGTGGCCGAGGACCACCGTCCCCTGGGGGATGTCCTTCTCCACGTGGTAGGCCCCGGGACGGGGCTCGTAAGTCGGTTGAGGCGGCGGCCAATCCGCGGGAGCGCCCTCCCCCGGCCAGCCCAAGAGGTACGAATCGAGCTTCGCGAGGATTTTCGCCGGGTCGACGTCGCCCGAGACGGTGACGACCATGTTCTCCGGCCGCCAGTACTTCTCGTGGAAACGGACGAGGTCCTCCCGAGCGATCGCGTCTAGATGATCTTTCGTCATGCGGCGGCTTCGATAGAACTTCTCTCCTTCGAGAAGCCAGTCCCACTCTCGACCGAGGATGTCGCCGGGATCGTCGTTTCTCTGGCGCATCGCCTCGAGAAGGTTCTCCTTCTCGACGGTGAGCCGGGCCTCGTCGAACCGCGGGTGACGAAGCATCTCGAAGAACAGATCCATCGCCTGGTCGAGAACCGGAGTGATGCAGTCGAGATTCGCTCCCGCGCGGGAGTCCCCACCAAAGGCCGAGATCCCCGCGGCGAGGAACTCGACCTCCTCATCGAAACGGGCGGGGTCGAGCCTCTCGGTGCCGCCGGCTCGCAATAGGCTTCCGGTGAGCCCCTCGAGCCCGACCTTGTGCTCGGGCTCGAGGTAGCTCCCCTGCCGCAGTTGGATCCGGATGCTTACGAGAGGGAACGTCGAGTCCGGGGCGACGTAAACAGCGATGCCGTTCGGAAGCTCGTGCCGATAGCGCGCCGGATCGGGGACGTCGAAGCGAAGCTCGTCGAACCGAAGCTCCTCGGGCCGCGTCGGGATCGACTGCGCCGCCGAGAGAAGTACGGAGAGGACCCACCCGGGGTTCAGGGTTCGGCTCCTTCCGGCTCGCGATTGTAGAGGCCGACGGTGCGCTCCTCCGGATCGAGGTAGCGCTCGGCTGCGCGCCTCACGTCGGAGTCAGTGACCGCGAGCGTCGTGTCCGCCCAATCGTTCAGGTACTCCCAGTCCCCGAGGCCGTCGTAGAGAAGAAGCTGGATCAGAAGATGGAACCCGCCGGAGAGCCGCTGGTAAGCGCTCGCGGTGATCTGGTTCTTCACCTTCTGGAGCTCCCTCTCGGGAATGGGCTCTTCCACGATCTTGCGGATCTCCTCGAGAAGAGCCCGCTCGAGATCCGAAGGACTCGCTCCTCCCTTCGCCTGTGCGTAGAGCGAGAACGCCCCGGCGTACTTCCTCGAGTCCTGGGAAGCCGAAGCGTCCGCGGCGAGACCGCGCTCGAGGACCAGGGACTTGTAGAGCCTGCCGCTTCTTCCATTGAGGAGCCCCGCAAGAACCTCGAGCGCATAGGAGTCGCGATGGCGGAAGGGGACGCTGTGGTAGCGGATCTCGACCTGCGGCTGGCAGTCGCACTCCGCCACCATCCGCTTCTCCGCGCGCGGGTCCATCTCGAGGGTGACCACGTCGGGCGCGGGCTCGCGGCCCTGAAGACGCCCGAAGTACCGCTCGGCGAGAGCGCGAGCTTCCTCGAGATCGAAATTTCCGACCAGGGCGGCGGTGAGGTTATTCGGCGCGTAGTAGGTCTCGAAATACTCCCGCGCTTGGTCGAGGCTGTAGGAGCGGAGATCCGACGGCCACCCCACGACCGGCCAGCTGTAAGGATGGGACTGCCAGAACATGGCGTCGAAGACTTCGTCGAACTCTCCCGTGGGCGTCGACTCGGTGCGAAGGCGTCTCTCCTCGTGCACCACGTCCCTCTCCGAGTAGAACTCGCGGAACACGGGGCTCAGGAGCCTGTCGGACTCCATCCAGAACCAGAGCTCGAGCTTGTTCGCTGGGACGGTGAGGAAGTAGACGGTGACGTCCTCGTTGGTGAAGGCGTTGATCCCCGAAGCGCCCGCGGCGGTATAGATCCTGTCGTACTCGTCCTTCACCATCAGCTCGCGCTGCTCCTCGGTGAGGGCGTCGAATCTCTTCTGGAGCTCGACCAGCTCCGGCGGACGCACCTCGTCGGCGAAGGGATCCTCGATCTCCCCCAACCGGTAACGCTCCCGCTGCTCGCGGTAGATCGCGCGAATCGCCTCCTGGAGCTTCTCCTGCTCTTCCAGGATTCCGAGGTCGCGCTCGATGTCCCGGGTGCCGAGGGTCCGGCTGCCTTTGAACATCATGTGCTCGAAGAAGTGGCTCATTCCGGTGATGCCCGGCCTCTCGTTCGCGGAGCCCACCCTCGCCACCCAGCCCGCGGAGACGGTCGCGAGCTCCGGCCGAACCACGGCGAGGAACTTCATTCCGTTCGCAAGCTCGAAGGTCTCGACGGGAACTTTCGCGACCTCGCTTGCCCCGAGGAGCTCGGCGGATAGGAGAGAAAGAGTGAGAACGATAGAGGCTCTTTCCATGAAGGGATTCTACTTCAGAGGGTGCGCCGAAGCTGTGCTAGGCTCATCCCGCTCACGAGGAGGAAACATGCACTCGCTTCTTCTTTTGCTTTCGATCGCGGTCGCCGCCGATTCCCGCGGCCCCTTCGACGGTCTGAAGTTCCGCGAGATCGGACCGGCGAGTCCCGCAGGCCGCATCGACGACTTCGCGGCCCTGGAGTCGAACCCCGCTACGTTCTACGTCGCGACCGCGACCGGCGGGCTTTGGAAGACCACCAACAACGGCACCACGTTCGACGTCCTGTTCGACGATCAAACGACGTCCTCGATCGGCGACGTGGCCATAGCTCCCGAGGACCCGAACCTGGTGTGGGTGGGAACGGGAGAGAACAACAACCGGCAGAGCTCCTCCTGGGGAGACGGCATCTACAAGTCGACGGATGGAGGCAAGAGCTGGCGGAACATGGGCCTCGGAACCTCGCGCCACGTCGCCCGGATCCTCGTCGATCCGAGCGACCTCGACGTCGTTTACGTGGCCGCGCTCGGAAGCCTCTTTGGACCGGGCGGCGACCGTGGGGTCTACAAGACCACCGACGGCGGTGAGAGCTGGAGTCGCGTTCTCCACGTGGACGACGACACCGGCGCGACCGATCTCGTCATGGATCCGAGGAATCCCAAAGTGCTCTACGCCGCGACGTACCAGAGACGGCGGGCCACCTGGGGGTTCAACGGCGGCGGACCGGGAAGCGGGATCCATAAGACCACGGATGGGGGAAAGACCTGGATCCAGCTGACGAAGGGGATTCCCGAGGGTCCCAAGGGAAGGATCGGACTCGACGTCTACCGAAAGAACCCGGACGTCGTCTACGCGCGCGTCGAGCATCCCGACGAGGGTGGTGTGTACCGATCGGACGACGCCGGAGCGAGCTGGTCGAAGCGCTCTTCCGTGAACCCCCGACCGATGTACTTCAGTCAGATCCGGATCGACCCCAACGATGACCAGCGCATCTACGTCCTCGGAGTCCAGCTCCACGTCTCCGACGACGGGGGGAAGACGTTCCGCGACGGCGGCGCCGAGAAGATCCACGTGGACTTCCACGCGATGTGGATCGATCCGAAGAACTCGCGCCACATCCTCCTCGGGGGCGACGGCGGCGTCGGGGTTTCCTACGACCGTAGCGAAACCTACGACTTGCTCAGCAACATGAACCTCGGTCAGTTCTACCACGTGAGCTACGACATGGGCTCGCCCTATCTCGTCTGCGGAGGGCTCCAGGACAACAACACCTGGTGCGGTCCGAGCGCCGTAAGGAGCCGCGGCGGGATCGCGAACGACGATTGGTTCATCATCGGGGGCGGCGACGGCTTTGTCGCTCTCGTCGATCCGAAGAACCCGCGGGTCCTCTACTCCGAGTCCCAGAACGGCCGGATGAACCGGGTGGACCGCGTGACCAACGAGAGGCAGTCGATCCGCCCGGAGCCAGCCGCGGGTGAATCGAAGCTTCGCTGGAACTGGGACACGCCGATGATGCTCTCTCCGCAAGACCCGACGACAATTTTCGTCGCCGCCAACAAGCTCTTCCGCTCGAGGGATCGCGGCTTCGTCTGGGAGGCCGTAAGCCCCGACCTCACAACGAACGCTGATCGCGACGAGCTCGCTCTCATGGGGGTTTACGGCAAGGACACCAAGATCGCGAAGAACGACGGTATCGCGGAGTATCCGACCCTGGTGGCGTTCGCGGAATCGGAGCTCGAGGCCGGCCTCTACTGGGCGGGCTCGGAGGACGGTCTGGTGCACGTGTCGTCGGATGCCGGCGTCCACTGGACCGAGGTCTCGAAAAACGTTCCCGGGCTCCCCAAGGGCACCTACGTGTCGCGGTTGGTCCCCTCTCGCTTTTCGAAGAGTCGGGTCTACGCCACATTCGACGGGCATCGCCTCGACGACTTTCGAGCCTACGTCTACGCGAGCGACGATCTCGGGCAGAGCTGGGTCCGCATCTCCTCGAGCCTTCCCGCGGGCGAGGTGGCGCGAACGATAACCGAGGATCTTGCGAACGCCGACGTGCTGTACCTCGGGACCGAACGGGGTCTCTTCGCCACCGTCGATCGCGGCAGCGAGTGGCATCGGGTGAAGGCCAACCTTCCCACCGTTCCGATTTACGAGATCACGCTCCATCCCAGAGACAACGATATGCTGCTCGCGAGTCACGGGAGGAGCCTCTGGATTCTGGACGACCTCGCGCCGTTCCAGAATTACTCGCAGGCGGGTTCTTCCCCGGCCCATCTGTTCGCTGTCCCCGGGGCGGTTCAGAGAAACCCCGCTTCCGACCGGATGCGCGATTTCGAGGGCAACCGCCGCTTCCTCGGCGAGAACCCCGAGCCGGGCGCGATCCTCACGTTCCGTCTGGCAGCGGATGCGAAGGACGTGGCGATCGAGGTGCGGGACTTAGCGGGAAGCGTGGTCCGCGAGCTCCGGGGCGACGAGATGAAGGACAAGAACGCCTCGGGGATGCATCAGGTCGCGTGGGATCTGCGACGCGCGCCCTTGCCCAAAGTGAAGGGGCAAGACGACGCCGAGAGCCGGTTCGGGCCCGGAGACCGTGGGCCGTTCGTCCTTCCGGGAAGCTACCGCGCCCACTTGGTGGTCGATGGAAACGAGGCTTCGAGCGCTTCGCTCGAGGTCAAAGGCGATCCCGATATCGCCATCAGCGACGCCGACCGCGCCCTCTACCTCGAGACCGCGGGGAAGGTCTACGATCTCAACCGAAAGGCGATCGAGGCCGCGAACGCCCTCGCGGATCTCGACGAGCAGCTCTCGGTGGCGAAGAAGGCGGTCGAGAAGCTCGAGCTCCCGGAAGCGACGTCCACGGCGATGAAAGAAGTCGAAGACCGCGTTGTCGATCTGCGCCGTCGCCTGGGCGTCGGCCGCCGTGAGCCCGGCCCGCCGCCGGAAGACGACGTGAGGGGCGAGATCACCCGCCTCCGGGGAAGCCTTCTCGGAGCGACGGCCGTACCGACCGAAGCCCAGAACCGCATCCTGCAGAAAGTCGGGAGCGATCTGACGAAGGCAGTCGCCTATCTCAACGAGACTCTCGGCAAAGCCTCGGAGATGCTGCGGGGCCTCGCGGAGGGAGGATTCTATCCGGCGCTCCCGAAGCCAGTCACCCCCTGAGGTCGACGGCAGCGGCAGTCTGATGCGAAACTCCGCGCGCGTCCGGTAGAATCCCCGTGTGCCCATCCCACCGAGCCTCGCCCTCTGCCTGATCGCTCTTTTCGGTACGACGGCGTACGCTTTCGAAGAGGACGCCGACTGGCCGTTGAACGGCGGCCCTGGCAACAGCCGCTACTCGCCGCTCGTCCAAATCGATCGCGAAAACGTTTCTCGCCTCGAGGTCGCATGGACCTACGATAGCCACGACGCCTTCAAGGGGTCGGAGATGCAGAGCAACCCGATCGTCGTCGAGGGCATGCTCTACGCGACGACGCCAGCCATGAAGGTCATCGCTCTCGACGCCGAGACCGGGCGCGAGCTCTGGCGTTTCGACCCGAGCGGCGGCGCTTCGTTACGGACGCGGTTCCGCCATCGCGGCGTCGCCGTCCACAGGGATCGAGTGTTCGTCACCTATCGAAATCATCTCTGGGCTCTGGACAAGAAGACGGGGACGCCCATTGCCTCCTTCGGCGCCGAGGGCCGAATTGACCTCCGCGAGGGCCTCGAGAGGCCCGTCGAAGGGCTCAGCATCGGCGCCAGCACGCCCGGGGTGGTGTTCGAAGGTCTCCTCATCCTGCCCTCGAGTGTGCCCGAAACGCTCCCCGGGACACCCGGCTACATCCGCGCGTTCGACGTCAACACCGGCGAGCAGCGCTGGAGCTTCCACACCATCCCTCAGCCGGGCGAGTTCGGTTACGACACCTGGCCGGCGGAGGCGTACAAGATCGCGGGCGGCGCCAATGCCTGGGCGGGGGTGACCGTAGATCCCGCGCTCGGCATGGTGTTCGCCGCCACCGGCTCCGCTTCGTTCGACTTCTATGGCGCGAGCCGGCACGGCGACAACCTCTTTGCCGACTGCGTCCTCGCCCTCGACGCGCGCACCGGCCGCCGGGTCTGGCACTTCCAGGGGATCCGGCACGACGTCTGGGATTGGGATTTCCCCGCGCCGCCGAGCCTCGTCACCGTGAGTCGCAACGGGCGTACGATCGACGCGGTCGCGCAAATCACGAAATACGGCTACGTCTACGTTTTCGAGCGCCGCACGGGAGAGCCGCTTTTCCCCATCGAGTACCGCAGGGTTCCCCCTTCCACCGTCGACGGCGAGCGACTCGCGGAGACCCAGCCCTACCCGGTGAGGCCGCCGCCCTTCGCGCGGCAGGGCCTCACTGAAGATATGCTCACGACGCGCACGCCCGAGGCGCACGCAGCCGTGGTGGAGCGCTTCCGCAAGCTCGAGTCAGGCTTCTTCGCGCCCCCTTCTCTCCAGGGAACGATTGTCTTTCCCGGATTCGACGGAGGCGGAGAATGGGGCGGCGCGGCGTTCGACTCCGCGACCGGCCTCCTCTACGTCAACGCGAACGAAATGCCGTGGATCGTCCGGCTGATTCCCAACGACGACGCCTCGCTCTACAACGCAAAGTGCGCCACCTGCCACCGCGAAAATCGGGAGGGAACGACCGTCGCGCCCTCGCTCATCGATATCGGCGAGCGCCAATCGCGGGACGAAATCGCCCGAATCATCCGCGAGGGCACGGGACGGATGCCGGCGTTCCCCGATATGGGGACGCGCAACATCGACGATCTGACCGACTTCCTCCTCACCGGGAAGGACAAGGGCGCGGATCCCGATCGAAGGAACGACCCGGGCTGGCTGAAATACCGGAGCGACGGGGAATCGATCTTCCTCGACCCCGAGGGCTACCCCGCCGTCACCCCGCCGTGGGGCACGCTCAACGCCATCGACCTGAACCAGGGCGAGATTCGCTGGAAGATTCCCTTCGGCGAGGTTCCAGAGCTCCTGGCTCAGGGATTCAGGGACACCGGCAGCGACAACTACGGCGGGCCGGTGGTGACCGCGAGCGGACTCTTGTTCATCGGCGCGACCAACTTCGATAAGAAATTCCGAGCATACGACCAGCTCACCGGCACTCTGCTGTGGGAGACCACCCTCCCCGCGGCGGGAAACGCGACGCCCGCGATTTACCAGATCCACGGCAGGGAATATGTGGTCATCGCCTGCGGCGGAGGCAAGAACGGCGCGCCGTCGGGAAGCAGCATCGTGGCTTTCGCTCTACCTCGAGATTAAAGCCCCGAGCCTTGGAACAGATCATGCGACCTCCACGTCCTCCCAGAAACCGATCCATTGATCGACCTCACTCATCGACGCGCGAGGCGCTTCGTACGACCAGGCCGCCCGTTCGCTTCTTTCGGCCTCCTCGGTGACGTCGTAGAACTGAACCCCGTGCGGGCAGGCTAGATCGTCTTCGGTCTTCGGCGTCGGCCGGAGCAGGTCCATGCGGACGGTTTCCCGCGGAAAGTACCAGTAGCCACCCACCTCGAGGGTTCGATCGCTGTCCGCGATCACCCGCCCACGCCATATCGCCTTCACCGGGATCCTCCTTCCATCCGCCATCCTCGCCCAACCGCTACGAGTATGTCCATGATTTCCGGCTCCGTCAGGAAACCGCGCCGGTTGCTGAGATGGGTGGGGGCTCGCCAAAGAGTTGGAGTCACGTCAAAATGAGATACCGAACTTGGATCGGGCTCGTCGCCCTGTCCGCTCTTGCGTCTTGCGAGAGTCCCGACGAAGCGAAAGTCGTCAGCGGGGGGAATTGTCGCTCACGACTTCAGTTCCCCTTGGGTTCGGGGCTTCGCCGCGAGAGATCCCGTCGTTCCGGCGACTCTCGAGACGAGCCGCCACACCCGGTGGATCCTTCGGCTGCGGAAATCTTCGGGAAGGCTCTCCGCGGTGACGTCCTCTACGCTCCATTCGGAGAGCGCCTCGACGTCAAGCCTCGGCCGCGGCGCGCGAGTCACGAGATAGGCGATGCCCGCCGGCGCCATTCGGCGGGCGAGGAGACCCAGAAGGGTGACATGGCCATCGAGGCTCGAGGCCTCGATCGCCGCGAGGTCGTACGTCCCGCGATCGCCTCGCAGGAACTTCTCGACGTCCGAGCGGACGAAACGGTGGGCATTGGGCTCGACGCCGTTCAAGGCGAAGCTCCTCTTCACCCGTACGGAGATCGACACCTCGGGGTCCACATCGGTGGTCGAGCGCGCCCCTCCGCTCGCAGCAGGGAGGCAGAGCATCGAAGCACGCGAGCCCAGGATCAGGACCCGTTTGCCGGACGCCTCCTCTTTCAGCCGCTGGCGCAGAGCCCTCAGAGCCGGGTCGAGCTCGGTGTCGCGCCCGCCCGAAAGGAGCACTTCGTACTGGAGGCCGTTTTCTCTCACCTGGAGCCCCCGCGGCCAGCGCGGCCGGCCCTGGATGAAGACGTTCTCGAGGGGAACGCCGAGGGTCTCGCTCGCCGTCCGCGCCATGAGGTCGAGCCAGTCCTCGTGCTCGCCGCGGGTCCGGCTCTCGAGCGGGTCGCTCGAGGGGATCAGAAGGAGCGAGTCGCCGTAGCGGTCCACGGCGAGCGGCACTTCCTTGATGTCGCGGTCGTACAGCCGGTAGACGTCGGTCCCGCGCTTCGAAGGCCATTTCCGGAGATGGTGAGCCCGCTTCCGAAGGCGGTTTCCGAAGATCTCCGCCTGGCGCTCGGCGCGGGAGTCGACTCCCCCGAACGCCTGCTTCGGACCTTCCGCTCGTCCGGGCCTCGGTCCGAGGAACTGAAAGTACGTGCACTCCACGTCGCCGTTGTAGAGCTTTCGTCTCCGATCGGCCTCTTGTCCGGCGATCTTCTCGAACTCCCGCCGCGCGGTGAGAATGAAAAAGGACCAGGTGGGAAGCCTGCGGAAGACTCCCGGCATCGCGCGATAGACTTCCCGAACCTCCTCCTCTTCGCCGATTCGTCCACCGTACGGGGGATTGGTGATGAGGCATCCGTACTCGCGATCGCTCGAGACCTCCGAAAAGCTCCGGCGCGCGAAACGAATGTCGCCCGCGACCGAGGCCTTCGAGGCGCTTCGACGCGCGAGGGCGAGGACTCCCTCGTCGCGATCGCTGGCCTCGAGAGGCTCGGCAAGAGCCGACTTCTCCGGATCTCGGGCCTCCTCGCGAGCGCGCTTCCAGATGTGGGGAGAGATGAGAGGCCACGCCTCGGCGGCGAAGGCGCGATCGCGGCCCGGCGCCCGGTTTCTCCCGATGAGGGCCGCCTCGATGGCCAGGGTGCCCGTGCCGCAGAACGGATCGAGGAAGGGCCGGTCGCGGCTCCAGTGGCTCAAAAGGATCAGCCCCGCGGCCAGCGTTTCCTTGAGAGGGGCTTCGCTCGACTCGAGACGGTACCCGCGTTTGTGGAGCCCCGCGCCCGTGGTGTCGAGGACCAGGATCGCCTCGTCCTTCAAGAGAGCGACCTCGACGGGAAACGCGGGCCCGTCTTCGGGGAGGCGCTCGAGCTTGTAGGCCGCTTTCAACCGCTCGACGATCGCCTTCTTCACGATGCTCTGACAGGCGGGGACGCTCGCGAGCGCGGATCGAACGGAGCGTCCGCGCACCGGGACTCTCGCGTTTCTTGGTAGAAAGTGCTCCCACGCGACCCCGCGGGCGCCATCGAAGAGCGCATCGAAGTCGGCGGCGGGAAACGAGGCGAGCCGGAGAAGGACGCGATCCGAGGCCCGGAGCCAGAGGTTCGCGCGGGCGACGGCGCTCTCGTCGCCCTCGAAGGAAAGCCACCCGGGCCGAAGCGCACGGCTCTCGTAGCCGAGCGCTTGGAGCTCGCGGGCGACGACGGCCTCGAGCCCGAAGGTGGCGGTCGCGATGAGGGAAAGCGGCACGCTCTAGAATCTACCCCTTCGGGGGCTGTCGCGTGAGCGTGGCTCGCGGCTCGTCGGCGCCGGCGCTTGTTTGGGCTGGCTCCTGGCCCTCGCCTCGACCCGGCTGCTCTCGAGCTTCCTTCACGGGGTGAGCCCGACGGAGCCGGAAATCTTCCTGGGCGCGGGGGCTCTCCTCGCGATGGTCCTGCTGGCGACGGCCTACGTTCCGGCGAGGCGCGCCGCTCGCGCCGATCCACTAGTCGCGCTACGCCACGAGTAGCACCTGAGCTCAGGTTCCGCTCTTCGTCGATTTCCCCGACATGGACGGAATCCAGGTCTTGCCGCCGTCGGTCGACATCTTCAAATCGAACGTCTGCGACGTCGGTGAGGTCAGGGTCACCGTGACCGCGGTCGTCATCGTTTGGTCGCCCATTTTCGATACCGTCTCCCAGTTCCAGGCCTTGCCCACGTTCTTCCCCGTGGCCATGAAGGCCGGCCAGCCGGATTCCACGGCATAGTACGTGTAGACCTTCTTCTCCGAGTCGTAGCTCATGATAGCGAAAGTCTTGGTCGGGCCCATCGGGTTTTTCCCCTCGGAACGGCAGACGAGGGCGAAACCGCCTTCGAACATCTCGCAAGTCTCGGTGAAGGTGACGGGGCCACCGGGCCCCATCGGTCCGTCGTTCATCTTGCCCTCGAAGCTCCATTTGCCCGCGAACGCCGAAATCGCCTTGTGCTCCGGGCCGGGTGTCGGCATCTGGGGCTCCTGTGCAATTGCCGCCACGGCCGTAGCCGACAGAATCATCAGGGTCAGTAGTTTCTTCATGATCTCCTCCGTGAATCAAAGATACGCGCCATTCTAACCCTTCTGGCCGCGGGTAACGACCCACGAGATGCCGATAGAGAACAAGTAGAGGCCGAGCATTGGAAGGGCGAGGAGACACTGCGTCACCATGTCGGGGGTGGGCGTCAGGATGGCGGCGATGGTGAATATCACGAGGATCACGAGCTTGATATGCCTCCACAGGAACCGGGGCGTGACCAGATTCAGCTTGGAGAGGATCAAGACCGCCGTCGGGATCTGGAACGCGAGGCCGAGACCGATGACGAACTGGCTATAGAAAGAGAAGAGCTTCCCCACGCTCAACATCACGTGGATCGATTCCGACCCGACGGTCGTGAGAAATCGCACCGCGTAGGGGAATAGAACGTAGTGGCCGAAGGCCGCACCCCCGATGAAGAGCGCGCATCCGAGGAAAAGGATGGGCAAGAACGCCCGCCGCAGGGGATAGATCGTTCGAGTGAACCGCCAGAGATGATAAAGCCATATGGGAGCGGCGACGAGGACCGACCCGTAGAGGGCCATCCACAGGTGCACCATGAAGATCTCGGGGACCTTGGTGGCGACCACGTTGGCATCCGGAGGGAGGGCCGCTCGAACGGGCGCCATGACAAAGACGAAGAGGCGTTCGGAGAACGAGAAACACAGCACGAACCCGAACAACAGGCTCGCGAGGGAGATGACGATCCGCTTCCGCAGCTCGTCGAGGCGCGCGAGGATCGTCTTACGGTCGAACGGCAGGTCGTCGGGATGGCTCGGAGACGGGCTCTTCTGAGCCGGCGCTAGTCTAGGCACGTCGGGGCCAAGAGTGTATCAGCACCCTGCTCGTGTTATGATTTTTCGTCCTATCGACTCCGATTGAACGACTTTCTCCTGCTTCTCAGAAGGAACCGTAACTACCGCTACACCTGGATGAGCCAGGTGGTGAGCGAGATCGGCGATCACTTCAACAATATCGCCGTCTTCTCGCTGGCCATGGACCGCACCCGCTCCGGGATGGTGGTCACCGGAGTCATGCTCTCCCGCGCCGTCCCCGTCATCCTCGCCGGACCCATCGCGGGCGTGCTCCTCGACCGGTGGGACCGGCGGTTGATCATGATCGCGAGCGATCTGGTCCGCGCCGTGGTCGCGGCGGGATTTCTGCTGACTCTGACCTACCCCTCGAACGGGCTCCTCTACCTCTTGAGCGGGCTCCTGATGTTCGCCTCGCCGTTCTTCACCGCGGGCCGCTCCGCCATCCTTCCCGCCATCGCGAGCCGCGAAGAGCTCCATACGGCGAACTCCCTCACCCAGACGACCCAGTGGATCACGCTGACCGTCGGCGCCTTCGCCGCGGGGAAGGCGGTCGCGATATTCGGCTACGAATGGGCCTTCGCGCTCAACGCGCTCTCGTTCGTCGTGTCCGGCTTCTCGGTGTCGCGGCTCCAAGGGGGCGAGGAAGGGTTTCGAGCACGGAAGATGTCTCTTACCGAGACCGACGTGGCGCGGCCCTGGCACGAGTACCGCGAAGGACTGGCCTACCTGTCCCGTTCGCCCCTCATCCTGGGGATCGCCGTCGTGGGAGTCGGCTGGGCCACGGGCGGCGGCGCGGCGCAGATCCTCTTCAGCCTGTTCGGCGAGGTGGTGTTCGATCGAGGTGCTTCGGGGATCGGCACCATCTGGGCCTTCGCGGGAGTGGGCCTGGTGGTGGGCGCGACGCTCGCACACCGGCTTGGCCCCCGCCTGTCGTTCTCCGCGTACAAACGCGCCATCAGTCTCTGCTACGTCGTCCACGGCGGCGCCTACATTCTCTTCAGCCAGGCCCAGAGCTTCGCCGTCGCTCTCTTCTATATCGCGCTCTCGCGCGCGGCGGTCGCCGTGAGCTCGGTCCTCAACGTCTCGCAACTCCTGCGTCACGTTCCCGACGAGTACCGCGGACGGGTCTTCGCCACCAACGAGAGCCTGACCTGGTCGACGATGATGCTCTCGATGGCGGTTGCGGGAATCGCGTCCCAACACCACGATCCGCGGGTCCTCGGCGCCTGGGCGGGCGCCGCGAGCGCCTCGACCGCGATCTTCTGGGGCTGGGCCAATTGGACCGGACGCCTGCCGGAGCCCGCGGTCGCGGGCGTCGACCCGGACGACATCGAGGTGCACGGAGAAGTGACGGTGTGAGCCGTCCTCAACGGATGGTCTTGGGCGCTTTCTGTCCTTCGGGAATGAGCGTCACGAACTCGAGCGGCTTTCGGATGGCCTCGAAGTCCACCTTTGCCTTCGCGATGAGCTCGGGCGAGGCATAGAGATCGACAGCCGTCCCGGCGAGCGTCTTCGCCGCGACGAGCATTCCCTTCTCGCCGATCGAGGTCCCGGTGCAGGCCACGATCTGCCAGCTGTGGCCGGGAGCGCCGTAGGTGTAGGAGGCGACGGAGAGCTCACCCACGGGGACGAACCAGCTGATGTCTCCCACGTCCGTCGAGGCCAGCTCCTGCTCGGGCTCGTCCGGAAGCGGCTCGATCTCCTCCGAGAGCGCCTTCTCCGGGGCCCGCGGCAGATCGCCCTGGGTCCTGCGAGCGAACTCCTTTTCCTCGTCGGTGAAACGCGGCGCTCCCACAAGGCCGAGGTTGCGCTGAAGGACTTCGGAAAGAGTCCGGTTGGGCAAGACCTCGTGCATGTCGGCATCGACCTGGACGGCTTCGAGCTCGGTGCGGCTCATCGCCGCGGCGGCTCTGGCGATCTCGTTCACCCACTCGTAGGTATCCTCGACGTCCCGGTGCCTGTTGGCGCGGATGTAGTACCAGACCTCGGCCGCCGGGGGAACGACGTTCGGCTGGCCTCCGCCGCTGGTGATGACGTAGTGGATCCGGGCGTCTTCTTTCACGTGCTCCCTCATGTAGTTCACGCCCACGCTCATGAGCTCGACCGCGTCGAGCGCGCTTCGTCCCTGATGGGGCGATGTGGAGGCGTGCGCCGGGAGACCCGAGAAGCGGAACTTCACCGAGACGTTGGCCTTGGAATAGGAGAAGCCCGAGCTCGTCAAAGGGCTCGCGTGCCAGGTGAGGATCACGTCGTCGTCTCTGAAGTAGCCCTCGCGCAGCATGTAGGTTTTGCCGATGCCCGTCTCCTCCGCGGGCGTGCCATAGAGCTTGATGGTCCCCGCGATCGCGCCCGAGGCGATGGCCTCCTTGGCGGCGATGGCGGCGCCGGTCGAGGCGGTGCCGAAGATGCTGTGCCCGCACCCGTGGCCGGCCCGAACGCCCTCCCGCTCGCGGCGCTCGGGCACTTTGTCCTGCGAGAGTCCGGGAAGCGCGTCGTACTCGGCGAGAATTCCGATGACCGGACGGCCGCTCCCATAGGTCGCGACGAAGGCCGTGGGCATTCCCGCGACCCCCTCCTCCACGGTGAAACCCTCGGCCTTCAGGAGGTCGATGAGCTCCTTCGAAGAGCGAACCTCTTCGAGGCCGTTCTCGGCATAGCTCCAGATGTTCTGGTTCACTCGCTTCAGGGTCTCGGCGTTTGCCTCGACCCAGGTGAGGGCCGTCGTCTTGGCCCGATCGCCTTCCACCGTCGAAAGACCCAGAAACAGCGCTACCGCGAACAACGTTCCCATCGTGAACCTCCCATCCGTTCGATATTGTAGACTCTCGCCGTGCGAACCGGGGAGCGGCTCCTCTCTCTCGACGTTTTCCGCGGGGTCACCATCGCGAGCATGATCCTCGTGAACAATCCTGGAAGCTGGAACCACGTCTATCCGCCTCTGCTGCACGCGGAGTGGCACGGCTGGACGCCCACCGATCTGATATTTCCGTTCTTTCTGTTCATCGTCGGAGTCGCGATGAGCTTCTCCTTCGCCGCCCGCGAGAACGCGCCGCAACTGCGGAAGGTTCTCGTGAGGAGCCTCATCCTGTTCGGAGTCGGGGTCTTCATGGCGGCTTACCCGCGGTTCGATCTGACTCATCTCCGCATCCCCGGCGTTCTGCAGCGGATCGCGGTCTGCTATCTGGCGGCATCGCTTCTCGTGCTCTACGCGAGCCGAAAAACGCTTTACTGGACCGTCTTCCTTCTCCTTCTGGGATACTTTCTCCTACTCGGGAGCGATCTCACCGTCGAGGGAAACCTCGCGGCACGGGTAGATCGCTTTCTTCTCGGAGGCCACCTGTGGAAAGCGACGTGGGATCCGGAGGGGCTCCTCAGCACCTTTCCGGCGATCGCGACGACGATTCTCGGCTATCTCACCGGTGAGCGCCTGCGCCCCAATGAGAACGTTGAGAAAGGCGAGAACGGTCACGAGAAGGCCGCGACTCTGTTTGCCGCGGGATGGGCGTTCATCCTCGGGGGCCTTTTCTGGAGCATTTGGTTTCCTATCAACAAGAACCTCTGGACGAGCTCCTACGTTCTCTTCACCGCCGGCGCCGCTCTCCAGTTCCTCGGCTTTCTCTACTGGGTGGTGGACGTGAAGAAGTGGCGGGGCTGGACCTATCCCGCCCTGGTCTTCGGACGAAACGCGATCGCGGTCTTCGCGCTCTCGGGTCTCGTGGCGAAGAGCCTCATCCTGTACAAGGTGGAGAGGAGAGACGGCTCGCTCGCGAGCCTCTACCAGCTCCTCTACGAGACGGCCTTCGCGTCCTGGGCGGGGCCGCTCCGGGGCTCGCTTCTGTTCGCGCTCGCGACCGTTTTTTTCTGGTGGCTGATGATGCTGGCGCTTTACCGCCGCCGAATCTATATCGCGGTCTGAGTGAGGTACAATCCTCTCCATGAGATCGCCTCTACTTCGCAAAACCACGGGCTCCATTCTCTTCCTCTTCGTCGCCGCGGCCTCGTTCGCTGCCAATCAGCCGACGAGAGCGAAGCACGGCATGGTGATTTCCCAGAGCGACATCGCCTCCCAGTTGGGAGTCGACGTCATGAAGGCGGGCGGAAACGCCGTCGACGCCGCCGTCGCCACCGCCTTCGCTCTCGCCGTGACGCACCCCGCGGCCGGGAACATCGGGGGCGGGGGTTTCCTCGTTTTCCGGCCGCAAACGGGGGAGCCCGCGGCGTACGACTTCCGCGAGATGGCGCCCGCCAAAGCGGACGCGAAGATGTGGCTCGACGAAAAGGGCGAGTACAGCTACGAGAAGCACCACGAGTCCCACCTCGCCGTCGGGGTTCCCGGAACCGTCGCGGGGCTTCACCTCGCGTGGAAGGAGAACGGGAGCCTTCCCTGGGAGAGGCTCGTCGAGCCGGCCATCCGTCTTGCGCGAGAGGGATTCCCGATGACCGACGGTCTCCAGGGGTCGATCGAGGAAGAGTGGGAACGGCTGAAGCGCTACCCGGCGACCGTGGCGCAGTTCTCGAAGAACGGGGCTCGCTATGAAATCGGTGATGTCCTGAAGCAGCCCGACCTCGCGGAGACCCTGGTGCGCATCTCGGAAGCGGGGCCCGCCGGGTTCTATGAGGGTGAGACCGCGGAGCTCATCGAGAAGGAGATGGCGAAAAACGGCGGGCTCATCACCCGCGAGGATTTGAAAGCCTATCGCGCGAAGAAGAGGGTTCCGATCCGGGGAAGCTACCGCGGGTACGAAATCATTTCGATGCCGCCTCCGAGCTCGGGAGGCATCGTTCTCGTCGAGATGCTGAATATCCTCGAGGGGTACGATCTCGCCGCCGACGGGTTCGGCTCCGCGCGGAGCCTTCACCGCATGGCCGAAGCGATGCGGCGCGCCTACTCCGATCGGGCCCAGTACCTCGGCGATCCCGACTTCAACCCCGCGATCCCGGTCGAGCGGCTGACCTCCAAGGACTACGCCGCCGAGCTTCGGAGGAGTATCCGTCTCGACGTCGCGTCCAAGTCGTCCCCCGAGAGCTTCACCTGGCCGGCGGAAAGCCCCGAGACCACGCACTTCTCCGTCGTCGATGCCAACAGGAACGCCGTCTCCGTCACCTATACCCTCGAGTACGGCTACGGCTCGGGGATCGTCGTCCCCGGCGCGGGATTCCTCCTCAATAACGAAATGGGTGATTTCAACGCAGGGCCGGGCCTCACCGACGAGGGGGGCCTCATCGGGACCGCTCCCAACCTGGCGCAGCCGGGCAAGCGCATGCTCTCGAGCATGACTCCGACGATCCTCGCAAAAGACGGAGAGCTCTTCATGGTGACCGGAAGCCCCGGAGGACGCACCATCATCAATACCGTTCTGCAGACGATCTTGAACGTCGTCGATCACCGGATGAACGCGCAAGCGGCGGTGGACGCCGGCCGGGTCCACCACCAGTGGCTTCCGGATCGAATCCACTACGAGCGCCAGGCCTTCTCGCCGGATACCTTGAACATCCTGAAATGGCTCGGCCACGACCTGCGCGAGATCGGAGGACAGGGCGTCGCCCAGGTCATCGTGGTGAACCACGCGGACGGAATGCTCGAGGGAGGGCTCGACCTCCGCGCCGCCGACGGCGGCGCCGCGTCTTATTGAGAACCGTCACCGCATCAGCGTATTGAACAGCAGCTTGAACGTTCCGTGGGTCTGCGCGCGGTGCTGAGGGCGGAACCCGATGAGCACCACGCTCCCTTGCCCGTGTTTCGCCGCGACCATCGCCGCCTTCTTCGACAGGTGCTTCTCGCCCACGAGCCAGCCGCTCTGGAGGATGTCCCGGTCGGCATAGGTAGCGACGATCTCGTAGTCGTCGTTGTCGTTCGAGGGCGTGATCTCGAAGGCCGGGCTTTCCCAGAATAGAACCAGACCCGAGGACGGCATCCCGTAGGCGAGCGGGTGATCGTTCTCGAACCGCGTTCTCAAAGTCGAGCCGGGGCAGAAGAACTCCTTCGGTTCCAGCTTCCCCAGGACGTTTCGCACGTTCAGGTCGAAGTTCTCGATGGCGAATTCCGCCGCTTCGCCGAAGGTTACGAGCGTTCCGCCCTTCTCGACGAAATCCTTCAGCGCGGCGACTCCCTCGTCGCCGATGCCGCTCCGGTACTCCGGCGGATAGAGGTCCGGAGGCTCCCCCGGCTGCCGAAGCTCTTCTTCCTTGCCCTCGATCATCGCCGCCGAGTCGTGGGGGAGAAGGAACACGTCGTACTTCGCTCGCAGGTTTCCTTGCCGAATCTCGGCGTCCATCACCGACTGATAGGGGAAGCGAAATTGCTCGAGGACGAATCGGGTCCATCCTTCGTCTATGTTTCCGCCGCGGTAGCGCTGGTACATTCCGGTGCGTTCCCGCTTCACTTCGTGCGTCCCCGTCGATGGTGCACTCTCGACGGCTTCGAAATG